>Ga0209777_10002121_pt1 | contig 26821 bp, 30 predicted proteins | sample FrelakmetHBP12HB_FD_187147 | JGI IMG/M metagenome (GOLD analysis project Ga0209777, IMG submission 187147) | Freshwater lake sediment microbial communities from the University of Notre Dame, USA, for methane emissions studies -HBP12 HB (SPAdes)... | ecosystem: Environmental > Aquatic >...
ATCGGTGGCTCATCGTAACCCTCCTCCACGTCCCTGCATTCGGGTTACACCTCCCACGGCGCGACGGGTTACATTCTTAAATGTCTCGACGGCACCTCACCGGTTACATTTAACACGTCTCGATACGAGTCATTGTTGAGGTCCGCGCATTCTGGTAAACTGCCCCGTTCCAAGACAGTGATACGAGGCAACTTGGAGATGCAGCGGCAGAACATCGTCATCGTGGGGGGGTGCGGTCGCGTGGGCCTGCCCCTCGGGCTGACTCTGGCCACGCGCAGCGGCGCTTCCGTGACCCTGCTCGACATCGATGCAGCAAAAGTCCAGAGCGTTAATGAGGGCCGCATGCCCTTCCGGGAGGAAGGCGCGGACGAACTGCTCAGGACCGTTGCGGGAGTGACCTTAACTGCCACGCAGGACCCGGCCTGCCTGCGGGCCGCGCACACGGTGATCACAATCGTGGGGACGCCCGTTGATGAACATCTAAACCCCACCGTCAGCGGACTCTGCAAGTGTGTGGACGGCTTGTTGGGAGACATGCAGGACGGTGCCTTGTTGATCCTGCGAAGCACCGTTTACCCCGGCGTCACCAAGCTTGTGTATGACCGCATCCAGGCCTCGGGCCGCAAGATCCCCCTGGCCTTTTGTCCGGAGCGAATCAGCGAAGGCCAGGCGCTCCAAGAATTAACGACCCTGCCTCAGATCGTTGCCGCCTTCGACCGCGACGCCCTGGACAGGGCCCGGGCGCTCTTTCTGACGATCGCGCCCAGCGTCGTCGAACTGACGCCGCCCGAAGCCGAGTTGGTGAAGCTCTTCACGAACAGTTGGCGATACCTCAATTTCGCGATTTCCAACCAGTTTTACATCCTGGCGCAGAGTTTCGGCCTCGACTTCTACCGAATTCACGACGCCATTACGCGCGACTACCCACGCATGCGCAACTTTGCGCGAGCGGGATTTGCTGCCGGGCCCTGCCTGCTGAAGGACACCCTTCAATTGTCTGCCTTCGCCAGCAACAGCTTCTTCCTGGGCCACGCCGCGATGCTGGTCAACGAAGGATTGCCCAATTTCATCGTGGAGCGACTGCGCCCTCTGAACCTGGCGGAAAAGCGAGTGGCGATTCTGGGCATGGCCTTTAAGGCCGACTCGGACGACCCCCGGGAGAGCCTCTCTTACAAGCTGCGCAAGCTGCTCGAAGTGCAAGCGCGCGAAGTCCTCTGCACCGACCCTTATGTCCCCGACCCGACGCTGGTCCCCCTCACTGACGCCCTCTCCCGAGCCGACATCATTGTCCTGGGCGCGCCCCATGCCCTCTACCGCGAGCTTCAGTTCTCTTCAGAGAAACTCGTCATCGACGTTTGGGGATTTTGGCGCACCCACGAAAACCGTATTCCCGTGGAGGAAGACAACGTCGCGAGTGGCGCCGGGCTTTAGCCCGCCAACTGACGGACAGGCCGCGCTGAAGAGCGGCGCTGCGACCGTCGACCTATTTAAGATTTATAATGCTTGAAGGTGAATTGTGAAGATTCTGGTAACCGGCGCGGCGGGATTCATCTGCGGATACTTGGTGGACGAACTGCTGCGCGCCAACTACGAAGTCGTCGGGCTGGATAACTTCAGCAAGTACGGGGCGGTCGAGCATCCTTTCGACCATCACCCGCGCTACACGTTTGTGCAGGGGGACGCCAAGGACCTGCGCCTTCTGAAGGACCTCCTGGTGGCCTGCGACCACTTCGTGGGCGCGGCCGCTATGATCGGTGGTATCAACTATTTCCACCAGTACGCCTACGATCTGCTGGCCGAAAACGCGCGCCTGACAGCCACCGCCTTCGACGCGGCAATTGTCGCGCACCGCAATGGGCGCCTGAAGAAGATCACAGTGATTTCCTCCTCGATGGTCTATGAATCCACGACCGAATTTCCCACGCCCGAGGGCGCCGAGCGACGCTCCCGGCCGCCCCAATCCACCTATGGGTTTCAGAAGCTGGCGACGGAGTACTTCGCCCAAGGAGCCTGGGATCAATACCGTTTGCCCTTCACTGTGGTTCGACCGTTCAACGCCGTCGGGATCGGCGAACGGGGCCCGGCCGAAGGGCAGCCGGTCGCCAGCGGCAACCTCAAACTGGTGATGTCGCACGTTGTCCCAGACCTCGTTCAAAAGGCATTAAAAGGCCAGGACCCATTGCACATCTTGGGATCGGGGAGTCAAGTTCGGCATTACACTCACGCGGGAGACCTTGCGCGCGGGATCCGCCTGTGCATTGAGCACCCCGCGGCACTGAACCAGGACTTCAATCTTTCCTCCACCGAACGAACCACGGTGCTAGGGCTGGCGGAGATGATCTGGCGAAAAATCCATGCGGACGGCAGGCCGTTCCGCTACGTCTCCGATCCCCCTTACGAGTATGATGTGCAGGAGCGGTCACCCGACGCAAGCAAGGCCGCCAGGCTGCTCGGATTTCAGGCCACGACCCCGCTGAGTGAGGCTGTGGACGAAGTCATTCCGTGGGTCGCGGAACAAATTTCTCTCGGTCAGATTTGAGTGGCGGCCGTCGATGAGAAGGCCGCTCGTATTCCTCGCCATAGCTCCATGCCCTACTATGACCTAACCATCGTGATCCCTGTGTTCAATGAAGGCGAGAGCTTCCCCTCCCTTTGGAGTGCCCTCACTTCGCAGATCCGATCGGCCTTCGAAGCTATCGTGGTGTACGACTTCGATGACGACAATACGCTGCCGGTCGTTCGCCGGCTCATCGAGGAAGGGGCGCCACGTCTGCGCGTCCTCAAGAACCAAGTGCGCCCGGGTGTCGTGGGGGCTATCGTCACCGGCTTCAAACAGATCGAGCGTGGACCGGTGCTGGTGGTCATGGGCGACTGTTCCGATGATGTCAGCCAGGTTGACCAGATGCTGGCCCTCTACCGGCAAGGGTCCCACGTCGTGGCAGGCAGCCGGTACATGCCGGGAGGCGCGATTGTAGCCGGCCCTTTCGTGAAGCAGACGCTCTCCAGAATCGCAGGGCTCACGCTGCACTGGTTCCGCGGCATTCCAACTCACGACGCGACGAACGCATTCAAGCTGTACGATAGCGAGATGTTGAAGTCATTTAGGATTGAGAGCCGGGCAGGATTCGAATTGAACCTGGAGCTTACGGTCAAGGCATTTCTGGCAGGCTTTCGCATTACTGAAATCCCCACAACTTGGCGAGAACGGGCGGAAGGTAAATCGAGATTTCGTTTATGGAAGTGGCTGCCCAACTACCTGAGGTGGTACCTCTACGCCTTCCGGCCCCGGCGCGCCCTGGGGAGGCCGCAGCTCTCAAGCCAGGTGGGAAAGGGAACGTCTTCGCAAGGGGAGACGGAACATCGAGAGCCGTGAGCTTTACAACTCTCGTCCCCGGCGATTATAATCACCTTTCTTCGATTCCAAGCAAATAAGGACAACTCTCCTATGAAGGGTATTATTTTAGCCGGAGGAATTGGTTCTCGCCTCTTTCCTCTCACGCGTGTGACCAACAAGCACCTGCTCCCTGTCTACGATCGTCCCATGATTTTTTACCCCATCCAGGCCTTGGTTAATGCCGGCATTCGCGACATTCTCCTGGTGACCGGTGGGCCGGATGCGGGGGATTTCCTGCGCCTATTGGGGAACGGGAAGGATTTTGGCCTCAAACACATCAACTACACGTACCAGGAAGGCGAGGGTGGAATTGCGGATGCCTTGCGCCTGGCGGAACACTTCGCGGATGGCCAGCCGATTACCGTCGTGCTGGGCGACAACATCATTGAAACCAACTTCCTTTCCGCCTGCGAAAAATTCAGCCAGCAAGCCTGTGGCGCTCATGTGATTCTCAAACAGGTGCCCGATCCGCAACGCTTCGGCGTTCCGGTTTTTGAAGGGGATCGAATTATCCGCATCGAAGAGAAGCCGAAGGAGCCGAAATCGTCCTATGCCGTCACCGGGATTTACATGTACGACGCCACAGTCTTCGACCGGATTCGCGAGTTGAAGCCTTCGGCCAGAAATGAGCTGGAGATCACGGACGTCAACAACCTTTACATCCAAGACGGAACGCTGACGTTCAGCGTGCTGGAAGGATGGTGGACGGACGCAGGGACCTTCGAGTCGTTACTCCGAGCGACCAACCTGGTTGCGCAGGGTGGGGCAAACAAGCTGGCCTAGCCCTTGACACAGACAACCCTCAGCACCCCAGCGGGCTAACCTTCGAACACGCTGAAATCCCAGCAAAATCTAAGAGGCTGTGAAAGAGTCCCGAGGACCCTCCTCACCGCAGAGGCGCTTTGAAATTTCAAATTTCAAGTTTGAGATCTCAAAGGCGCCTCAGCGACTCCGCGCTGAGGACACTCATTCTTTCACTCCTCATGAAGGGTTGCGCTGACGCGGCGGAGGGACCCGCATCTCCCTGATCAAGGCTCTGGCGAATATCTCAGATGGTCGGAATTCGGAGTAGAAAGCCACTGAGCCAGGGTTTGGGCCCTGCGATCTTTCTCGGAGAGCAGGTAATCACCAATCTTGGGCCATTGGATCCCGACCTCAGGGTCATCGAAGCGAATGCCGGATTCACCTTTGCTATTGTATTGAGCCGTACACTTATACTGAACCTCGGCGAATTCCGAGATCACGCATAATCCCCTGGCAAAACCCGCGGGCGCCCAAACCTGCCGCTTGTTCTCCGCTGAAACTTCCAAGCCGTACCATTGCCCCAAGGTGGGAGAGCCCTTCCGGATATCCACGGAAACGACGAAGACGCTGCCCACAGTAGTGCGAATCAACTTGCCCATGGGAGGCTCCCACTGGAAATGCAGGCCGCGCACGACACCCCTCTTCGATCGGGAGTGATTATCCTGAACAAATAGATGGGGCAGCCCCAGCGCTTTGAAACCGTCGGCCTTATAAGTCTCCATGAAGAACCCGCGCTCATCTTCTATGACTTCGGGGACAATGACTACGATATCTCCGAGATGTCTCGATTCAATTCGAAACCCCATATGGTCCTTTCGCGCCGTACCGGTTGCGTTCGGCACACTCGCGGCACGGCCTCTCAGCGAACCTTACAAGAACTCCGCTTACGGTTCGCACAGGATTCGCCTTGCAGGCTGATGACATCCTCGTAAGACTATCTCATCAGCCTGGTCGATTATAGCTTTACACCGGCGGCGACGGGCAACTATGATGGCCGGGAATTGTTGGAATCATGATCCCATTTCTGGACTTCCAAAAAGAATACCGCCTCCTCCGGACCGAACTCGAGCCTGTGGTTCAAAGAGTCTTAGCGAGCGGGCAGTACATTCTCAGCCGGGAAGTGGAGGAGTTTGAGCAGCGCTGGAGCCAGTATTGTGACGTGGCCGGCTCCGTCTTGGTAGCCAGCGGCACCGACGCCTTGACGCTTGCGTTGGAAGCCACGGAAGTCATCCAGCCCGGGGCCGGAGACGAAGTCATTACGGCTGCGCACGGGAGCCTCTATACGCCCCTGGCCATTGTCCGAGCAGGGGCCCGTCCCGTCTTTGCGGATATCGACCCTGAAACCTGGCTCCTTTCACCGGCTTCGGTCGAGCGCGCCCTGACCCCTCGCACCCGGGCTATTATCCCCGTTCACCTCTACGGTCTGCCCTGCGATCTGAAAGGGATCCTGGAGCTCGCTCGCGAGCATCGACTCGCTGTGATCGAGGACGCCTGCCAGGCTCACGGCGCCCGATTTTGGACCGATCGCTGGCGGCGTGTGGGAAGCTTCGGCCAGGCGGCGGCTTTCAGCTTCTATCCCACCAAGAACCTGGGCTGCTTTGGCGACGCTGGAATCATCGTTTCTTCCGATGCCAAACTCCTCGAGCGGGCTCGCCTCTTGCGCAACGGCGGGCAGCGGACCCGAGATCACGCGGTCGTGCTGGGACATAACTCGCGGGGCGACGAAATTCAGGCAGCCATCCTCAACTACAAGCTGGCTCACCTGGAGGAGTGGAACGAACGGCGCCGAACCCTGGCGGCGCTTTATATCCAGCGCCTCCGGCTGCCCGGCCTGCGCTGGCAGGCGGTTCCTGAAGGGCGGGAACACGTCTATCACCTTTTCGTGGCCCGCTACTCCCAGCGCGATCGGCTGCGCGCCTATTTGCACGACAAAGGAATAGAGACCATGATTCATTACGAGGCGGCTTTACACCAGCAGCCGGCGTTTCGGGACACTTCTCAGCCCTCCCTGCCGGAAGCCGAGCGCGCCGCCGAGGAAGTGTGCTCCTTGCCCCTCCGGCCGACGTTGAGTGAAATCGAAGTCGAGGAAGTGGCCAAAGCTGTCAATGATTTTGCCGCAGTCATGCCGTGACCGTTCACGTTGATGAATGTCCAGATTTGGGATATCCTTGAAATATCATCGACATTGTGCAACGGACTTTCTGAGGCTACCGGGCAAGGCGAATACTTCCGGCCTCAACTAGATCAACCGTAATTGCGAGAAAGGCGAGCGTGTGGCCTCAACAATCTTGGTGACAGGTGGCGCGGGTTTTATCGGATCCAACTTCATCCGCTATTTCCTCAAGACGCATCCCGACCAGGGGGTCATCAATCTTGACAAGCTGACTTACGCGGGGAATCTGGACAACCTCTCCGATGTCGAGTCTCACCCCAATTACAGGTTTGTGAAGGGCGACATCTGCGACGCCGAACTGGTGGAAAGCCTTCTCGACCAACAAGTGGTTGGGGTTGTCCATTTCGCCGCGGAAAGCCACGTGGACCGCAGCATCGCCGACTCAAGGGAATTCATCCGCACCAACGTGCTGGGGACGCACACCCTGCTGGAGGCGGCGCGCCGCAAGCGGCTTCAGCGCTTCCTGCATGTCTCGACCGACGAGGTCTATGGGAGTCTGCTACCGGGCGAAAGCGCGGATGAACAAGCTCTGGTCCAACCAAACAGCCCTTATGCCGCGAGCAAGGCCGCTTCAGATCTTCTGGTGAGGAGCTTCCGGAAGACTTACGACTTCCCGGCCATGATTACGCGCTCCTCGAACAACTACGGCCCTTACCAGTTCCCGGAAAAGCTTATCCCCCTGATGATCACCAACGCTCTGGAAGGCAAAAGACTCCCGGTATACGGCGATGGTTTGAACGAGCGCGACTGGGTCTTTGTGGAAGATCACTGCCGGGCGCTCGATCGCGTCTTACACGCCGGGCAGGCCGGTGAAACCTACAACATCGGTTTCGGGGAACCCGTAACCAACTTGGAAATCGTGCGCCGGCTGTTACGCATTCTGGGCCGGCCCGAGGAATTGATTGAGTTCGTTGTGGACCGGCCGGGACACGATCGCCGGTATGCTCTGGAAACCGGCAAGATCCGCCGGGAACTTGCCTGGGAAGCGTCTGTAAACCTCGAGGAAGGATTGAGGCGAACCGTGGACTGGTACCGCGCTCATCCTGACTGGATACATAAAACCAAGAGTGGCGAATACCGGACGTATTACGAGCGGTTTTACGAGAACCGGCGGACCACTCTGGCTCAATTGTAGGGTTTCGTGAGAGTTCTCATAACCGGTTGCAAAGGAATGTTGGGGCAGGACCTCGCGGCCCATTTGAGGCCTGGTCACGAAGTCCTCGGCATCGACATTCAGGAAGCCGATATCACCGACCGGCAACAGGCGGCCGAAGCTGTTCTAAGCCGCAAGCCCGAGGTCGTGATCCACACCGCAGCCTTCACGGCGGTTGATGAGTGCGAGCGGAAACCCGACCTGGCGTTCCGGGTGAACGGCGGCGGGACGCGCAATATCGCTCTGGCCTGCCGTGAGGCGCGACTGCCGCTCGTTTACATCAGTACGGACTACGTTTTCGATGGGACGAAAACAGAGCCTTACGTCGAGGACGACGCGCCCAACCCACTCAGTGTGTACGGGAAGAGTAAACTGCAGGGGGAGCAGCAGGTCCGCGAATTGCTTTCTCACTACTGGATCGTGAGGACGAGTTGGCTGTTCGGGCCGCTGGGAAAGAATTTTGTTCGCACGATTCTGGAGCGAGCGCGGCAGGGGGAGTCGCTGCGCGTCGTGGACGATCAGGTTGGAGCCCCCACCTATACGATGGACCTTGCCGAGAAGCTGGCGTCTATCGTGGAACATGCGGCCCCCGGCATCTATCACACCACCAACCAGGGCTATTGCTCCTGGTTCCAGTTTGCTCAAGAGATCTTGCGGCAGGGCGCGCTGGACCACACGAAAATCTCACCGATTCCCACCTCAGCCTCAGATCGTCCGGCTCGCCGGCCGGCCAATTCAAGACTTGCCAACCAACACCTGGAAACCGAAGGATTGGGCTTGCTGCCGCCCTGGCAGGATGCGCTGCGCCGCTACCTCCTCCGGGAAAATCAGGCGCGAGGTTGAGGAGTGGCGAAATTCATCCTGCTTGACCGCGATGGCGTGATCAACCGCCGAGGGCCGGGCGGGTATGTAACTTCCTGGGCCGAGTTTGAATTCCTGGACGGCGCCCTGGAGGGTATACACCTGCTGACGCAGAATGATTACGCGCCCATCGTGGTGTCAAACCAGGCGTGCGTAGGAAAGGGGCTCTTGACCCCATCGGGGCTCGCAGAAATCACTCGCCGGTTCGTCGAAGCGGTTGCCAAGAATGGCGGCCGTATCCACGACGTGTATTACTGCACCCATCGGAAGGAGGATGGCTGCGAATGTAAGAAACCCAAACCCGGCCTGCTGCTTAAGGCTCAGAGAGAACACTCTTTCTCGTTCCCTGCTACCTTCCTGATCGGCAACTCTGAAACCGACTTGCAAGCTGCACAGGCGGTGGGTTGCCCTGCCCTGTTGATCTGGGACGGAGTCGCGGACAAGCTTGAAGAGCTTGCCTACCCGCCAAAGGGGGTTTTCCGCAGCCTATATCCTGCCGCGCGATTCATTCTTGGTCTTGGGTCGAATCCGCAAATCAACTAGAATGTAAAATGTTATGGGGACTATTCTGGTGACCGGCTGCGCCGGATTCATCGGTTTTCATCTCACCAAGCGACTCATCGAACGCGGCGACCCAGTGCTGGGGCTCGATAGCTTGAATGAGTACTATGACCCCAGCCTCAAGCAGGCGCGACTGGCGCTCTTGATGGACTATCCTTCCTTTCGCTTCGTCAAAATGGACCTGGCGGACCGCGCGGCGATCGCACATTTGTTCGGCGAGCAAAAGTTCGACTGCGTGGTGAACCTGGCGGCGCAAGCCGGAGTGCGCTATTCGGTAACCCATCCCCACACCTATGTGGACTCCAACCTGGTGGGTCTTGCCAATGTGCTCGAGGGCTGCCGGCACGGCGGGGTTCAGCATTTAGTCTATGCCTCCTCCAGCTCGGTTTATGGCCTCAACACCCAAATGCCCTTTTCGGTTCACGACCGGGTGGATCAGCCGGTAAGTCTTTACGCGGCGACCAAGAGAGCTAACGAATTGATGGCCCATGTTTATGCGCACCTCTTCGGATTGCCTTGCACCGGCCTGCGCTTCTTTACGGTTTATGGGCCATGGGGAAGGCCTGACATGGTTCCCTTCGTTTTCACTCGGCCGATTTTGGACGGCAAGCCGATCGATGTTTTCAACTATGGCCGGATGCTCCGCGACTTCACTTACGTGGACGACGTGATTGAATGCGTGGTGCGCGTCATGGGGAAAACGCCGCAGCCAGGTTGCGCAGCCGTGCGCAACGTTGCGGAAGAGAGTCCGGTCTCGGCTCCGTACCGGATTTACAATATCGGTAATAGCAAACCGGTGGAATTAAAAAGGGTCATCGAAATCTTGGAGGCCAAGCTCGGCAAGAAAGCCCAAATGAACTTCCTGCCCATGCAGCCCGGCGATGTGGTCGCGACCTATGCGGACGTCGGGGATCTTGTTCGCGACATCGCGTTTGCTCCCCAAACCCCCATCGAGGACGGCATCGAGCGTTTTGTGGAATGGTATCGCGACTATTACCGGCTCTAAGAGGTTGAGGACATCAGCCATGCAAATCGCCGTCGTGGGGACAGGGTATGTAGGCTTGGTTGCGGGCGCTGGTTTGGCCGATTTGGGCCAGACCGTGACCTGCGTCGACATCGATAGAGAAAAAATCCGCCTGCTCGGAGAAGGTGCAATCCCGATCTTTGAACCCGGGCTCGAAGAATTGGTCCGGCGCAACCTCCAGCAGGGGCGGCTGCGATTCTCAGCCGATATTCCAGGGGTGTTGAGAAACTCCCTGGTCGTCTTTCTGGCTGTGGGCACCGATCCGACTGCGGGAGGGCTCCCGGATCTTACTCAGATCTGGTCGGCGGCCGACGCGGTTGCGGACAACCTGGACGACTACAAGGTGATCGTGATCAAGAGCACCGTCCCGGTGGGGACTGCCGCCAAGTTGCAGCAAAGGATCGCCGAGCGGGTGGGGCGATCTCAAACGTTTGATGTAGTTTCCAACCCGGAATTCCTTCGCGAAGGCGCGGCGGTAACAGATTTCTTCCATCCGAATCGCATTGTCGTCGGTACCTCCTCTGACCGCGCCACGGCCATCATCAAAGAGATTTACCGCCCCCTCTATTTGGTGCAAACACCCTTCCTCGTTACGACCTGGGAGGCCGCGGAACTCATCAAGTACGCCGCCAACTCGTTTCTCGCCCTCAAGGTGTCGTTTGTAAACGAGCTGGCGAACCTGTGCGACGCCGTCGGCCCAGCTATAGACGTTCATGTGGTTGTGAACGCCCTCGGGATGGACCCGCGCATTGGGTCAAAGTTCTTGCATCCCGGACCGGGGTTTGGAGGTTATTGTCTCCCCAAAGATGCCCGAGCGCTCGTCGAGATTGCCAAAGATCACGGAGAAGATTTCAAGACGGTGGAGGCCGCGATCGCGGTCAATCAAGAACAGTATCGCCGCCTCCTGAGGAAGCTTGAGAAGGGCTTAGGCACACTCGCCGGCAAAACCATTGCAGTCTTGGGACTTTCTTTCAAGCCCAATACCGATGACATTCGCGAGTCACGGGCGCTGCTCTTCTGCAAGACCCTTCTCTCCGAAGGAAGCTCCCTGAGGGTTTTCGACCCTGCGGCGATGGAGCCCGCTCGCCGCAGTTTGGGTGACCGCGGGGTGACCTATTGCTCGCATGCTTATGAAGCTGTCACAGGGGCCGACGCCGCGGTGATTTGTACGGAGTGGAACGAGTTTCGTAACCTGGATCTCTCAAGAGTTAAGGAGGCGATGCGGGGGAATGTCCTGGTCGATGCCAAGAATATTCTGGATCTGGAAAAAGCCAAAGCAGTCGGCTTTCGGTATTTTGGGATGGGACGAAACTGAGTCCGCGTTCAGCGGGGCCATCGGTTGTCGTCGCACAAGCGTGCCGATGTAGGGAGGAATTGCGTAAACTGATTTAGCCGATATTGGTTCTTGGTGCGAAAGGGGGGACTGGAACCCCCACCCCTTGCGGGACCAGATCCTAAGTCGGATTTAGTCTTACGCAAAGGAAATCTAAAGTGTTGATGCGGTGGGCTTTTCCCCTGGACAGTATCACGCGGTAGGGAGCGACTGGCGGGCTTTCGACAGTCGCTCCTTGCCTAAATTTGCCTAACTTTCTAGCTGCGCCTTTTTCAGGTCCGGAGTGGATAGCACCTTGCCGGTCGCCACCAAAACTTTCTAGGTCCCGCTCCATCAGGCTATTGTGTCCTCATGTTGCGGCAAGTGGAGCAACTTGCGGACGTGATTGTAAGTGAACTTGGCCACAGGTGGGAGCCATCTGGACAAGTCAGTCTCGCGCCGCTCCCACGCAGCCAGAATGCCTCCCTTAAGTCGCACGAAGGCTTGTGGCATTGTAACGTTCCCGACCCCGGCGTCCCGTGCCGATGTTTCAGCTTCAGCGAAGTACTCTGCGGCGCCTTCATCATGCTTGATCGCCACCCCAAGCTGCACGGTCGCGCTGCACGCTTCAATAAACTGGCGTTCTTCATACAGCTCGAACAGCCGATGGAAAGTCGTCCCCATACCGACGAAAGCCCGCGCAGCGTCTTCTGTGCTCGGCCAGGATCGACCAGTGTCGTCCGCGAGGGACATGGCGGCCAAGCAGATACTGTTGCATCTATTTCCGGCTACTCCCTCAGACATTCCCCATTCAAAATAGAACGTACGATCGCGTTCGACATGGTCAGCAGTCCTGTGAAAGAGCTGCACGCTAGCATCTGCTTGCGCAGAAATGCGTAGCATCTTCGCAAGCTGGACAATGAAAAAAGGGTTGGTTTCGTCCTGAATAAAAGCCGCTTGGGCGAGCCGCACGGCAAGCTCATGCTTCCCAGCTTTGAGGAAGTGGTTTGAGAGGAACCGCCATGATGCCAGACTTGGTACAAATACGTTAGACTTGGCCAATTGAAGTGCTGCAACCATCAACTGAAGGAGGATCTCGTCGGTATCGACATGGAAATCATGCGAAAGGATATCAACGGCCGCCTCAGCGATGGCCCGGTGCCGAGTGAGGACAAAGAGGCCAGACGGAGCGACCACGGCTTCTTCACCAAGTGGGCCGAGTACTTTCTCCTTTATCTCGCTACGTGGGCAACCTAGAGCCATTGCGAGCGGGCCCCTAGAGAGGATCAACACATTCTCTGCATGTGGCGTCGCTATATACGCAAAAGCGTTGCGAAGCGTACCGCCTGGGGCCTTCGAATCTCCTAAATTCACGAGTAGACTCTTGACGTGTGCCTTGAGGTCGGCGCCCATGCGCGTACGGAGCATTGCGCCTAGAAAAGCTCCTTCTGCTGTGTACGCCTCTCCCAACGCCTCATGGACTAATGCTTCAACCGCTTCCTCTTGTGACCGTCCGTAGAGTTGTCCCAGTCCACGCGCACCTTGCCGCTCCCAAGCTTCAACGATCAGGACCGCATCTGCCTTTGATAATCCGCGCAAAGGAATGTCGATCATCTGTGCATGGGTGCCCCACGGAAGGTGGTCACAGCCTGCGGCAATCCAATCCGTGTCTCTGCAAGCGAGAAGAATACAAGTGCCGTTCCGCTGCCTCTCCCTGGCACTCCTCGCAAGCCGCCACATTTCCGTTGCTACACTCTCTGCGTCGTCAGAAGCAACAATGCACGGTTCCATTGTGCCAGGCAAATGGTCAATCTTCGGCCCGTCCGCCTCGGCACTTTCGTTCCAGAGCACTCGTTTCACAATATCGCTTTTGAGTAGATCGCAAACCACTTGGAGGAGAACGGTTGACTTGCCTTCACCTCCAGCTCCTTTAAGAAGGAAGACGGTGACCGTCGGATTCTCTTTCCAGCGACCGATCCTTGCGACTAGGTCTGGAACAATTAGACGGCGAGGAATCTTCGGGCTTTGTGCATCGCTCCATGACGGAATGCGCCCATCAAAGAACGTAAGGGCCTCTTCGTCAGAGACCACCCTTTCGAAGCTCTCAAGTGCGTTCTTGTCCAGAGAAACCCAACCCAAAGGCAATGCGAACTTAACATTCCTTGTTCCTGCAACCCCCAAATCGTAGGACGCCGTGGCAGCGTCGCGGCACGTCGGAAGTTTCAACTGCCAACAGTCTTCTCCTGACACGCGAAGATCACTCGGAAACGCAGTTGTGTCAGGTAACCACTCCTGATGGTCGCGAGACCATAGTTGAGGGATCACCCTCACTGTTCCAGCATCCGCATCAAGCTCCCCCCAGACGATTCTGTTGATCCACTTCTCGTCCTCCCGGGCTTGAAAGGCTGCACCTGCCAGTAGGGTCAAGAATCCTCCTGTCCCAACGGGTTGGGGGGTGGCACTTGTCTTGTGCAGGTGGCCACAAAGATACACAGCGGGACGATTTCCAAGCAATGAACGAATGCTGTTGACTTCCTCATCTACAAACCAATCAATTGGGTGGTGAGCGAGAACAAAGACGAGTTCTTCATCATGGAGGTCTTCGAGGCCCTTTTCAATTATCCCTTTACCGGGAGAGAGATTATGCCGGTCGTCTCCTTCACCCGAAAGCCACGCTGAGTTCAGACAGAGAACGCCGATTTTCTTGGATCTAAACACGAATCTTCTGACCCCACAGCCGGACACAGAACTGATCCAGTGAGAGTGTGCGTCTCCGGAAGTTGGATCATTATCTATGAAGGCTTGAAATCGAGGAAACAGGGTTTCCCTCTCGAGCTTAGCGTCAATGGTTGGGTCAAGAAGTGTAGGGATGTAAGAAAGGAGGCCATGAGTTCTTACGGCGCGCGCTTTACTCCTCGTCACATCATGGTTTCCTGGCACGGCATAAATAAGATCCGAACCCGGCGTCTTAATCAGCAATTCGTGCAGCGGCCAGAGAAACTCATAAAAAAAAGTGTCGTATTCAGATTTCTCCCCTGAGTTTGCAATATCACCTGTAATGAAGACGGCGTGGGGAGGCTTGCCAGCGGAAACTGCGTTCTTAACATTCTCGAGTATGTACTTGAACAGACAACATTGCCCGTATTGGTCCTTCCCCACATGGAAATCCGAAAGATGTAACCATCTGAACCGTTCATCACTCATCTCGTTCTCTCAACCCTTTTCCGACCTGATCGCCATCTCGTATTGCTACAGGCCGTGCTGTGCCTCAGAATCTATCCCTAAAATGTCGCCGCTGTCGGTGACCGGGCCGACATGTGGGAACCCAAGCGTCGTTTGCTTACGTACGATCTCCAAAATCTCACCTGTAGCTTTCTGACCAATGATGATGCCGAGCGCGTGACGAAAACCCCCAAGCTGGCCGCGCCAGCTTATTGATTCATAGCCGCCTTCTTTCTTCTGCTCTGCTTCGTGGAATGTTTTCAATGTCCACGCTAACCGTTCGACCACCCGTCGCTTTGTGGCTCCATCAAGTTCGAGTTCTGGCATTTGGTCTCCTTACACCGTGGGACATACCCAAAAGTCTGTAGGGTCTATACCCGGATTTCCATGCTGGCGACCTCCTTCGGTTGCTGCGCCCGACTAACGCCTATCGGTAGGAATACCGCTCGCCTGAAAACGATGCACTGAGTTCCGTTTCATCCGAAGTTTGCTTCACGTTGGGGATGGTTACTGTAAACAGGACTTGGCTTCCCGAACCAAGATAGGCCAGCAACACTTGCCCCTTGCCAATCTCGTCGTCAGCCCAGCCTACGCTGTACCAGTCCCAAGGAGTTCTGCGTTCCTTCAGGTACCGCTCGCGATTCTTATAATAGGGGCGGCTCGCCCTAAAGGTCACCGTGAGGGTACTCAACGCGACCGGAGTTGCGTTTCCGATGAGCCCTGATAACTCAAGGCCGTTTCCGGTGTACTTCAAATCCTGTATCTCGATTGAGTACCGTCCATGTTTTATGAACTGAATTACGCCGACTGTTGGCGTTATGAAGTTGTCTGTTTGCCGGTGATCGGCGAGGGCTGCGTCCCATTCCACGTCATCTATCGACTTGTGCAATGCTCGTTGCTGGTATTCGCTGAAGGCCGCGAAGCCGATAAATGCCAGCACCAAGGTTGAGTAAGCAATCCATCCAGACTTTGTCATGTCGCCGATTATACCCCTCGGAGCAGCGTAATCAATCGTCTGTGTCGCGAGCCAGGGGTGCTTCTGCCTCGACTAGGTATGGAACGCTTCAGGAGGTGTGCGACGGGCAGAAGCGAGAACTTATCCCGTGGGGCGCGCTGTGGTTCGATTTTGACGGCCTCCGGCGACCTGCGAAGGGGAGAGCACGGCTAAAACCCGCGCCCCTAAGCTACCTGCTATAATTCTAAGCCCAACTAAAGTCAGTCTTACGATCCATTAAACTCTTAAAAAATGGGACACGAAGCTGAGCGATGGCGCAATTCTTTTCTCATCTCCCCCCCCCTGTTTCGCTCTACGTGAAGAAGCCTGCAAAACTTGGGATTACCTTCTGGCTGACAAATTCGTATATCTCAAAAAAGTCTTGAATCACCAGAATGATTCCATCCTTTTCGCTTCCAAATTGGACATTTCCACTAGGCACGATATCGTAGAGTGCCGGGCCACCAGTAGCTGGCTCGAACTTCACTTGCTTCTTGGCAGAGAGAGGGAATCTCATTATGCCCTCGTTATCGACGGAGCAAGGGGTGCCACTAATGATGCTCGGAAAAGCAAAATTCACGGAAAAAGAATGCAGCGTGATGTGCCGGTGCTTGTCGATATTCCAGAGCTTGTTGAGACGCCACAAATAGGTGAGCTTGTACTTGTCCCCGTGATGGTAAGGCTGAAAAGACTCCATAAGGGCGATTGCATCGCCTGGGATTCCCTGGGTAGCTTTTTCGATCCCCTCCTGTGTTTTAGGGGAATTCTTCCCAAAGATCGGGAAACAGATATTGTCAGGAGGCCGAGGCGTCCTAAGTGTGGCGAGTTGCCAAGCGAGATGGTCCAACGAGGAACGCAGACAGCTTATAAAATCTCCAGCGATGGAACCAAGGTAGAGAGGGGGATCGGATACTTCCAGCCTCAGAACATATTGCTGACGTTCAAGATCGTCGTATTCTACGAGATGATAGAACTCAGATTTGAGAAAGGACCGCACCTGAGCATTAAGCTCGTCCAGGTGGACTTTCGCCCGTTCAACCTTCAAATTGGGGTCTATCAAGCTAGCCATATCTCGAGTTTACCGGACTCTTTAAGTCAAAGCAATAATCGCCTAACAAATGGCTTGACAAGCAGCATCGTTGTGCTACCATAAGTGCGGAAAATGCCAGCCCGGGAGATACTTAGCCGGGTGCTTTAGGCCCCACCACTTAAACCCCAGGACCTTTTACTTCCAGGACCTCTCACTTCACAGAATTTCTCTGGCAACAGGTGAGCACTGGCTTGTGTTTTCTAGTGACTTGAGATTGACGACTCTCAGCGGTAGGTACCGGTGAGGTGCGATTTATGGAAGCCGTAATCGCAGAGATCGTTGAGGCAGTCAAGCAGGCGATGGCGTCCGGGATGTACGGTTCGATTCAACTCGATTTCCAGAAAGGTGAGCTTACCTTGTTCCGTAAGTTAGAGACTTGGCGTCCCGGTTCTAAGGCTGGCTCTAAAAAGGGAAATACCCATGAGTTGGCAAGCCACAAAGGTTGTGCGTGACCTTGATTTGCTTGGTGTAACTCCAGCAGACCGGTTAGTACTCTACGCGCTGTCAGCTTTCGCAGATGGCGAAGGGCTCAATATCTGGCCCGGTACACGGCGTATCATGCAGAGTACTGGTTTGTCGCGAGCTTCTGTCTTTCGTTCCCTCAAACATCTTCGGCAACTAAGTGCTATCAAACAACGGACGCGGGGCGGCTTCAAAAAAGGGAAGCGGCTCAGCTCGGTTTACAGCATCAACATGGGGCTCCCGGTCATACCCAGTACTAAGTCTCACGGTGATATTGGGTATCACGGTGAGACTGAGAAAGTATCACCACGAGACCAGTTCGGTCTCACAGTGATACCAGACCGGTCGCACGGTGAGACCAAACCGGTATCACTGTGTGACCCCAGTAGTTATAACAAGAAGTCAATTAACAGTAGTTTGAATATTCATGCCCCTTTGCCCCTTCCCCTTTCCCCAAAAGGGGAAAGGGAACCAGGGAAAGACAAACCCTTGCTGATGGAGTTGCCGGATACTCCCGAGGCGGACGAGGAAAAAGTTAGTCCGGGCGACATGCCGGTTATAGAGTTGTAGTAGCGGTGCGGGCGGCTATCCAGGCGAGCGGAGCGTTTCGCCTTCGCTTTCGCCCCGCCTGCTACCATCTACGACCAGGCGGCATTTTCTACAGGAGGTATCTATGGCAGAATTCGATAGCTCTTACACGGACAATCATCTCATCCTGCACGGCGACGGGCGCGAGTGTGAATTCGTCTCAACAGAAGTCGCGAACGACTTAGTCGCGCGCGGCGTCTGCAAGAAAATCTACCAGCCTTCGAACGAGTACCCCAGGACAATCTTCGCGCTCGAACTGTTGCCGGGCCAGCACTGCCCCACCTGCAAGCGGATCGAGTAAGCGCGGGTGCCTCTATCGCATATTCATCGCTGCGCGCGTTAGCAGCCAAATTTTGGTGGCGGTTGCGGTAGGTATGTATGCGAGCGAGAGTAACGCGTTAACAGCGCGTAACACTCAAAACCGGCCCGCCTATCTCTGCGCTCTATCTGAATGCAGCCGGAGCGGGCAGGAAGTAGTCACCGGAGAATCCCGGAATGCCGCACGAACTAGCCTTGACGCCGGAAGAGAAAGAGGAACGTAAGCGCGACTTCAATCGACTACGGCAGCAACGGCACAAGGCAAAGAAACGTGCCGCCCAAGCACAGCAATTAGAACACCAAGGCATACCTCCGCTCGATACTATCGGCAAGTCTCCAGACGATGCGCTAGCGGATCTTTTGCCAGCGCCCGTTATCGACCCCCACGTCGCCAACCTGAACGAGAAGCATCTATCGTTCTATGCGGCAGCAGAGGAGAACACTCTGCCAGCTATCGCCGCAGCGTTGGGTGTCACACAAGAGAGCATCATCGAGTTCGTAAAAGTTAACTACTCTCTGACCTGGGCAGAGTATCAGCGGCAAAAAGTGCGAGCAGCGAAAGCGCGAGCACTGGCGCATCTCACCGGCCGCGCGAGTTTGGGTGATATTCGATCTCTCGAAGCACTCAACGCGGCAAAAGAAGCGCTCGACCCGCACTCTCTATCAGCAGAGGACTGGCAAGCGGTGTATCAGGCGCGACGACTCCGGGCGATGACTATCACGGACCTGGAAACGGAAGCCGCACGTTTGCGTGCCACCCTCTCGACGACAGCATCACGGTTGGCGTTGCTACTGGCAAGAGCCCCGAGCGTACACGTTATCAGCGACGCGGCAGCGAGCGAGGGTTTGCCAGTCACAGACGATATCGAGGAAGTTCTCCCGAAAGAGTTTATACCACTCGACGAAGCTTCCCCAAAGGAACCGGAGAAAGAGCCCGCACATCGCAGCGCGGCGAACACATCACCCACTCCTGTATCTAAAGTAACAGTAACGCAGACCGACGATATGCCGCCTGTCAGCCCCACGGATATCGAACTGGACGAGGTGCTGACGCCGGAGGGCGCGCGGGATAGCGGCCTGGATAGGCCCGTGGGCGCGTTGCGGGACGCGTGCGCTGCCTCTAGAGGCGCCGGTGATGGGAACGCAGGGAACCGGACACCGGCGACGTTTGGCCCTCCGGCACCATCGACGAATGCGGTTATCTATACGCCCCCGGCACTAGAGCTAAAGAGCGGTCCTGGTACGGACGGCATGGCCGGGCTGATGAGTGACATCGTGACCAGATAGAAACTGGCGACGGGCCAGAGCAGGTGTCTGTGCCCGCGAATCTAAAGTATTGAAAAGTGAGGGTGCGGCGATGCGCTGCATACGACAAAAAAGTACGCTGTGCGGCTCGGTTGCCTATTTTTGCCTAAATGAGGTGCATCTGGCGCGGAGGAGGAACAACTTATGGACACACCTGTTATCGCGAAATTAACCCCACAGCGGCAATCTATGGACTTGCTCCAGCCGGACAGCAAGCCGGTCGAAACGTATCACTTGAGGCGACCAGATGATCAGCGAATGCCAACGACGTTCGACGGCCAGCAAAATATTGGCGCACCGCTATCACGCAGAGAGCCGCCCGTGTCGGTAGTGGCGGCGATCAAGACGGGTCAGCCAACGCCGCAGGCGACGGACGCGGTAACGGCCCGCCCCCAAAGTAAGCAGCGTTGACAAATCGAGTGCCACCCACTTTGACCTTCTCCCGACTATCCCTGCCTGATTAACTCCCAACGGCCTGACAACTTTTTAGGCGGTTGCGCCCGTAAGTGGCGACGGTGTGCGGGATTATCTGATCGTCAGTCTGACGAGACTTGTGACTATGGCAACCTTCTACCAGATGCAACGGTACGACGCCCGCTCCAATATCGCGGAGTTCGCGTGTACGCCTGTCGGTGAGGTCGTACCCGTCGCGGCAGCCGGGTTGGTCGGTTTGCCGGTTAACTTCCAGTGGGAAGACGGCAAGCGCGTGGGCGAGGTTGTTGCCACGGATTTCGACTCCTGTACCAACTCGGCAGTTGTTAAGGCGAAGATTCATGACGAGGCTACGCGGCGCCTGTTAGCGGAAGGGTGTCTGACCGGCGTCTCTATCCTGCCCGATAACTCTATCGTCGTCAGGGACGTGCCGGTGGACAAAGCGGCAACGTTTGAGTACGTCGATTTCCCTGCGCGGCTCTGCAAAGCACTACGACCGAACCAGGCAGCGGTGAGCGACCCCTTCCGTTTCGGCAACGCTAGTAAGTCGCCGTACCTCTCTTACTGGGATCGACAACACCCGACACCGGAGGTATCGAAGCGCGCAGCGGCGCCGCCACGGAAGCACGATTCCAAGCCGCCCGCAACGACGGGCTATCCCGTGTCGGTACCGCATGACCTCACATTCGATTATGAACTGGCGAAGGTTGCGGGTGCGCTGCGCGTCGCACTACGCCAAGCGGCGCGCACATCGGGAATCCCTGGTTTCTCTCGTGAAGATATCGCCCGCGAAGCGGGTAAGCTGCGGGCCACACTCACGAAGACATCTAACGTCGCGGTTGCCCGCCCCACTGTACCCGACAAGAACCGACTCGCTTATCAGAACGCCAACCGGCGGCGGATCGAAGGGGAAGTAGAGCCCAGTTATATCGCGGCGGACGCGGTGGGCCGTGGTGTCGCCAAAGCCTGGAGCGACGAAGCACGTGCAGCAGCGTCACTCGCCAGGAAGCATAACTGGCAACTGCACCACACCGGCAACACGTTCGCGGCTCTGCGGCATCCCGATCTACCGGGCCACGAAATCGTCTATCACGCCGATTCGACTTGGCAACACACACTACCGGGTAGTAACAATCTGTTCCCACGGGTGAAAGCAAGCGGGCAAGGCGTTAAAAGCCTGGAGCAACACTTGCACGAATATCACGACATCGTACCCCGCTCGCAGCGCGGCGGGAGTGGCCCGACCGGGCCAGCTAACCCGTACCATCACGAGAAGGAGTAAACATATGCCAGAGCTTACGAAGGCCGCCCACGACACGATTCGCGACTATCTGGGCAAGATGGTTAAGTCCACGCGGGATCTCACCGTCTCGCACCAACGCCTGCATAAAGCTCTCGATACCGTGCAGGAATGCCACAAACTGCACGCGTTGGCGCACAAGACCGCTCTATCTACCGGGCGTGTTGCCGCAAATGATAATCTCGATAAAGCGTGCGGCTTGCTCAAAGCGGCGCACGAATCGGCCCGATTGGAAGGGTTGAAACACAAGAGCAACCACGCCGCACACGTGGATACCGTCACGGACGCCATGACCGGTATTATCAAAGTACTTAGCGGCGGATCGGAGCGTGCGGGCGACACGACGAGTGCCGGGAGCATCACCGCGTTGGCGAGCCGTCTATCAACTTCGAATGCCGCTGAGGCCAACAAGGCGGCAAATGGACGTGTGTTCAAGAATGCTCAATCACCGTTCGGCCTACTGGAAAAGGCGGGAGTCGTGGAGAAAGCGGCAGATTCACAGCGGCGCGTTTCTCCGCACGAAAGGAATTCGCACTTTACTGGCTGACGCGTTTGCCCACAGCTAGTGGAGACACTAGCCTAGCTGGAGAGCTGCTTGCAGAATGCCCTCAAAACCTTCTCTGAGCTTAGTTCTCCAGCGCCTTTCTAGTTCTCGCGTAAGTACACGGCTTGCGCGATGATCTCGGCGTCCTCCAGCGCCGAGCCGATGGGGCCGAATGGGAGACGCACCTCGACTGTTCGGCCCTCTATCTTTGCTCGGAAAACAAAATCAATTTCATAACCTAACGTTGTGCTCTGTGCGTGGGATAGTCGCTTGTGGCCATCAAAATCCGCGCTGTGGTGGCTCTACGCTGTCCTTCGGTGAGTTGGACAGCGTCTAGCACGGCTCCCTGTTCTGCAACCGAACTGGCGGTATGCACGATGATTCTGAACTGTTCCCGATAAATCCTAACAGGTGGAATTTGGATACTACAGTCGGGACTTGCTGTCGCAGCAGCCCGTTTGTATCTGTTGGTTTTATTCGTACTGTCAACACGCCATCTGGCCATGAACATGCAGTAATCACGGGCGTGGATGACCTTCACGTTGGCAAACTCACCGCGCAGCTTTACTCGACTTATCATGACGGGCCTTCGTTGTTGGTCGCGGGGCATTTGGCTTGCGGAGAGCACATCTGGCACGTCGCGGCGTGGCTGAGTCGCTGGCGCGACGGGGAGTGGCACCTGGGTCTCGAAGACGACCCCTCGGGCTACCCCTATGTTCGTCGCATCCACGCGCATATCCCATCCTGCTGCGGGGAGGCTCACCGGAAACCCTCTTTAACTACCCTGCGACAACTAGCGGCGACGTGCGAGGCTTTCGCGAACAAGGGAACTATCGACCTGCCCCTCGTCGTAAGCACGACCCAAGCGGCCAGCGGGCACCTGAGGAGATCAACGACTATGGAAAACACGAGTCAAACTCGCTGTGCAATTTTCACCCACTACGGCAGAGGTGAGCGTTGCTCGAAGCATGTCGCCCCCGGTCGCGACATCTGCGCTTCGCACATCTATCTCGAGTCCAAACTGGGGCCTCTGCCCCGTAACCCCGTCACAGTGGCGCCGGTCGAGACGCCCGCGCCGGTGATCGCGCGGACGACTCCCGACGCTATCTCAGCGGCGGATTTTGCGGCGCCGCCCGCCGAGAAAAAGGCGACTACCAAGAAAGCGCGGAAGAGCGAGAAGAAAGCCGATCCTGTGACCGTTGCCCCGGCGGTTCCCGAGACAGCAAAGGCCAGCTAGTCCTCTGTGCTTATGCATCCGCAAATGCGGGTGCATAGCAGAAAGGACTAGGTGGAGGTGGCAGGTGGCGGTAGACCCTAGCGACATCTTGAAACGCTGGCCTTCCCGTCTGTTCCCGAAAGATTTATCGGGCAACTTGTCGCCCGTCGACTACTGGAACTCCACGCTGAACGGTAAACGCAATTACCGAGGAGTGTGCTCCTCTGCCGGAGGTCAGCGATGGGCCAGCTAGCAGTAGTGCCTTCAACTTGTGTTGGTGTGATACCAGGGAAAGCCTGCCGCATCGGAAAGGGTACAAAGATGCGGCGGTTACAGCGAGGTAGTCTCATCTATCGGAAAGGTGCAAGAGGCGATGTCTGGGTGGGTCGTTATGTAGAGCCCATTCTTGTTGCCGGTCAACTGCGGACAGTGCATCGTTCGCGGGTGATCGGGCGGGCCGACCAGCTTTCACAGGATCACGCCGCGCGTATTCTGGACAGTTGGTTGCGTCCGCTCAACGATGGTGCCCAGCCTGTCGAGATGATCGACTTCGGAGCGTTCTTCACGCGGTGGGAGGCAGACCTGTTGCCGACCTACCGCGATTCGACGCGGAAGTTCTACCATGACACAGCGAAGAGTTATGTCTACCCTTACTTCAAAGACGTCCTGCTCGGCGATATTCGCCCGGTGACCTTGCAAGCGTTCATCAACGGTTTCGCACACCGGTATAGCCGGTCAGTCTTGAAGCATCTCCGCGCGACACTCAACTGTCTCTTCAATACCGCAGTCACGTGGCAGTATCTGAAAGAAAATCCCGCGCGAGGGTTGCGCTTGCCGCCCGGTAAGCCAGTCGTGCGGGCGCAGGTGTTGACCCCGACGCAAATCGCTCTGCTAATCCAGCACCTGTTCAGTCCCTATCGAGAGATGGTGTTGCTGGCAGCAGTCAGCGGGATGCGGCCCACAGAATTGTGGGGGCTGCGGTGGGCAGACCTGGACGAGCAGGCCCAGGTCATCCGTATCCAGCGGCGCCTCTACCGGCGCCACGTGGGAGAGACGAAGACGCCGCAGAGCGTCCGGGCTATCCCCTTATCGGCAACGGTGCTGTCGGTATTGCAACAATATCGCGGTCAGCCCGACGCATTCGTTTTCCACGGGGTCGGCGGCGGCGGTATCCGGGGCGACGAAGTGCTTCACAAGCACATCCTGCCGGTCGCAAAAGCACTAGGACTGCCGGACTTCACGTGGCGTTCCTTCCGGCGGTCAGCGGAATCGACCATGCACAACCACGGGGTGTCGCTCAAAGCGCAGCAGGCTATGTTAGGGCACACGAATCTGAACACGACCATGTTGTATGCAGAGACGAACGAGGAATCCAAGAAAGCGGCAGCGGAAGTCTTGGGCAATCTATTTTGCCTAAATCTTGCCCAAAATCCGGTGCGGACGATGTGAGGCTTTGCAAATTGTTGGTGCGAAAGGGGGGACTCGAACCCCCACCCCTTGCGGGACCAGATCCTAAGTCTGGCGCGTCTGCCAAATTCCGCCACTTTCGCGCTCCACTATTATAATCTTTCATCTACCCGCCTTATCCCCAATAATGGTGACGGCCTGCACGTCTTTGGGCTGGTGCCCGTCGAAAGCATTCCATGCGCCCTCACCTTAAAAGCCTTTTGGGATTTACCGGCGCATTTCTGGTGCTGTTAGGATTCCACGCCCCGCTGCTCTCTCTGCCCTATTTCTGGGATGAGGCCGGCTATTACATCCCTGCCGCGTGGGATTTCTACAGTTCAGGACGACTCATCCCTCAGAGCACGCTGCCGACCGGCCATACACCGCTGATCACACTGTACCTGGCATCCGCGTGGCGGGTATTCGGCTTTTCGCCCTTGGTAACCAGGGCAGCAGTGATTTTGTTGGCGGCGGGCGCGGTCTTCAGCCTCTACGCGATGGGGCGGCGGGTCGCAGGCCGCGAAGGGGCTGCCTGGAGCGCGCTGCTGTTGGCGGTGTCGCCGCTGTTCTTCGCGCAAAGTTCGCTTGCCCATCTCGACCTGGCGGCGGCTCTCTTTACCACGCTGGCGCTGTGGGCCTTGCTCGAGGGGCGAAGCTGGCGGTTTGCGCTGGCGGCGTCCCTGGCCGTGCTGAGTAAAGAAACCGCGGTCGTCGTGCTCCCCGCGGCCTGGGTGTATGCCTGGTGGCAGGGACGGCAGTCCGCTGCGCCAGGGTCGCCAAGACGGCCGCTCGTCGAAGCAAAGTGGCTGGCGCTCACCCTTCCCCTTCTGCCCCTGGCCGGCTGGGCGCTCTACTACCATCATGAAACGGGATACTGGACCGGAAACCGGGAGTACCTCACTTACAATCTTTATACAACGCTGGTTCCGGCGAGAATCTTCTGGACCTTGATGCGCCGCCTGTACGAAGTTTTCATCGGCGGGTTCAACTGGCTTTTGGCCCTGGGAGCTCTGGTGGGATTCTGGCGCGGAACCCTGCAGCCCGCGACGCGCCCGAGCGGAAATCCCCTGGCGCCCTCGGGGACGGCGGTAGCATCCCCTCCGCGGAATCCTCCGGCCTCTTCGCGAGCCTTCCTGCTTCTCACGGCCAGCTTGATGGCCTTGTATCTTGCGATGCTGAGCGTGGTGGGTGGAGCGATCCTGCCGCGTTATCTGCTGCCGATATTCCCCCTGTCGATTCTCCTTGCGGTCAGCTTCATTTGGCGACTGCCGGTGAGGCTAGCTCGGCTGATTTGCGCCGTCACCGCGGCCTGCTTCATCTGGGCCTGGTTTGTGAATCCTCCCTGCCCCTTTCCGTATGAAGATAACCTGTCTTACGGCGACTTCGTGCGTCTTCACCAGCAAGCCGCGAAGTTTCTCGAGGCCCTGCCGGGCCAGCCGCGCATCTTGACCGCCTGGCCGGCCACCGATGAGCTGACTCATCCGATGCTGGGCTATGTCCGCGCGCCCCTGCGCGTGGTATCCATCCCGGGTTTCACGAACCAAGACTTCCGCAACCTCCCCGAGGAATCTCTCGACCTCCTCTACTTGTATTCCCGAAAGTGGGAGCCTCGCTACAACTGGCTGCAACGCTTCCACTGGCTGGAAGAACTTCAGGAGGATTATTTCGGGTACCAGCCGCAAGAAAGCGAGGCCTTGCTGGCAGCGCGCTACCGGCTAAAGCTGCTGAAGGAATTCGAGCGGCGCGGCCAGTGGGTGCGCGTCTACGGGAGATAGCCTGTTCTGAGGTTGCGGCGAACCGTGGGGTTTGGCACAGGCGCCTGGGGGGTTGATTTGGGATCTGTGGAAATCCCCTCCTGTGTTTTCAATAACATAGTGGGTTCGTTTTTCCACTTTTCGCGATGTGCGTTGACAACATACGTAATCTATTTTATATCAATTTCGTCCTCCGGCGCCTGCCTCGCAGGGCGCGACCCCGCACCACATCAGCCTTTTCTTTCATACACGACTTTTCCCTCACGGACGGCCGTGGTGATGAAAGCTTGGGGTACAGCGCTCCACTCCCTGACCTCTTCGGGGGTGTACGTCAGGACGTCCACCGGCGCATTCAGTCCCGCCAACGCCAGGTGGAGAGGGGCGTCACGGCGGTAGCCTGGCTCATCGGAGTCTTTGATCACCAGGAAGTCGAAGTCACTGTCGGGACGCGCCCTTCCCCGCGCGCGGCTGCCAAATAAGATTACCTTGTCGGGCTGCGCGGCTTCCACGATGCGCCGAACAATCTCTTGGACGACATCGTGATCCGGGCGGGCTAACTCAGTGTCCATCGCGTCTTCTCCCTGGCGAACCATCACACGGACGGAGGGTAATTGTCGAGCCTTCGGATTGCGGCCCGAAAGACAACAGCTTGCCGCTATTCTCGCTGGAAGCCTGCCTCTGGCGAGGTGCCATTCAGGCACGCCGCCTGATTTTGCTTTCGATGGCGTTGACACTTCGAGCGAGTATGCTATACTTTTTGTTCGGGGGTTCGTAGAGCCTCCGGTGCCTACCCGATTGGACTTGGGGTTTCCCATTCAATGCGTCGCTTGGGTGGTATAGGGTCATGATCGAGCGCGCCGACCTATCG
>Ga0209777_10002122_pt1 | contig 26803 bp, 28 predicted proteins | sample FrelakmetHBP12HB_FD_187147 | JGI IMG/M metagenome (GOLD analysis project Ga0209777, IMG submission 187147) | Freshwater lake sediment microbial communities from the University of Notre Dame, USA, for methane emissions studies -HBP12 HB (SPAdes)... | ecosystem: Environmental > Aquatic >...
ATATTGACTTAGTGGATATATGTTTATAAGTTTTATAATTTACTAACATCCCCTCGGGCGGAATGGCCAACAATGACCGTTTTCGAAAGTATTCCGTTAGAAGCATCCGCCTCCGTGGGAATCCAGGATAGACCATTTTCCAGCTTGTAAGCCATGCTATCAAGTTTCTCGAATTCCTCTTCCTTCAATTGATCCGATTCCCGATATGCATGCAATCCAGAAACGGATTCACCAAGAGAACCCAGTGCTATGTTCAAGAAATTCAGATATTCATGAATTGAGCGCCTGCAATAACCTTCAGCGATGTTCCGATGAACGGAATCGCTTGAAGCAATAGCTTGTCTTGCCACTCGATTTAGTTCATATGGAAATCTGCGGAAAACACGGCAGGTCTCTGCATAGTAATCAATTGCATCATTCCAAACCCTTAATTGTTGATATCCCCGGTTTTTATTTTTTCTCATGTTCCATTACTCCACGACTCCATCAATTGAAAGCCTACTGGGTTGTTAGGGTAATGGAGTACTGGAGTATTGCGTATCAAACCGTCTAGATTTCGATAACCTTATTTTTTCTTTTTTGCTTTCCAATACTCCATCACTCCATTACTCCAATACTCGATCACTCCATCTTGCCTTCTTCTCCTCGTGTCAGGAAGTTTCGAACCTTCGGATCCGTCGACTCTGCGAGGAGTTTCCTGGGGTTCCCACTGGCAGTCATGGTCTTACTCTCAACGTCAAGATAGATCGAATTGTCCCCGATGGCAAAAATGCTCGCAAGCTCATGCGTCACCACCACGAAGGTACATCCCAAACTGTCCCGGAGTTCAAGGATCAGGTCATCTAAGAGGCGGGCGCTGACCGGATCGAGTCCGGCCGAGGGTTCGTCGAAAAAGAGGATATCCGGATCCAAAGCCATGGCCCGGGCCAAACCCGCACGTTTTCGCATGCCTCCACTGATCTCCGAGGGGTAGAAGTCATCAAAACCCGCCAACCCAACAAGGGAGAGCTTCAGCGATGTGATCTCTCGAATCTGCCCGGCCTTGAGATCCGTGTACTGCTCCAGCGGAAGGGCAATGTTCTCCGCTAAGGTCATGGAACTCCATAGAGCTCCGCTCTGGTAAAGAATCCCAAAGCCCTTCATGATCCGTTCACGCTCCGCAGGATCCGTCTCCCAAAAACTGACCGCGTTGTAAACAACCCGTCCCCTCATCGGCTCCTTCAATCCGATCATGATCTTTAAAAGCGTGCTCTTCCCGCACCCGCTTCCACCCATGATGATGAAAATATCGCCACGGTTCACCGTAAAATTCAGGTCCCGCATGAGCACAAAGCTCCCATATCCCATGTCCAGGTCTTTCACCACAATGTGAGGTTCCGCTGCCATAGGGTCCATCTCCATCAAGTAGAAACCCACCGGGTTATGTTATTGGGGGAATGGAGTATTGGAGTAATGGAACAATGGAATAAGGATAAGATTTTTTCTAATTCTTGCCCAACATCCCAGCATTCCATTTGCCGACCCTCTGCGACCTTTGCGTTCTCCGCGCCCGGTGAATCCTATTATTTTCCCATTACTCCAATACTCCATCACTCCATTACTCCAATACTCCTTTTCTAAATTCCCAACACCTGACATACGAACGTAATAATCGCTGTAGCCACGATGATGCTCACAATGCTGGTGACCACGGCCGAGGTCGTCGCATAACCCACGGCCGATGCACTCCTTCCACACTGCATCCCCCTGAGGCAGCCCGAAAGGGCGATCAGGACCCCAAAGACCGCGCTATGAAAGAGGCCAATCCCAACGGTGGTTAACGTCAGAGCCGCGCGGGTCTCATGGAGGTACTCCATCAGCCCCAGATCGAGCATCCCCACACCAACAATCATTCCTCCCAAAATACCCATCACGTCCGCATAAAGGCAGAGAAGAGGCATCATGACGATCAGCGCAAGCATCCTCGGCAGCACCAGAAAATCCATGGGCGAAATTCCCAGAGTCTTCAGGGCATCGATCTCTTCGTTGACCTCCATCGTGCCCAACTGGGCGGCAAACGCCGCGCCTGTGCGCCCCGCCATGATAATCCCGGTCATGATGGCCCCCATCACACGGACCATGCCAATCCCCACCACGTCCGCTACGTAGATCTGAGCGCCGAACATCTTGAGCTGGATGGCACCCACAAAAGCGAGAATGAGCCCCACCAGCAAACTGATGAGCGAGGCAATCGGTAAGGCCTGAGCGCCGCATTCCTGAAGCAGCAAAACCAGATCCGAGCGCCGGAAGGAGGCCCGCCCCCCAAGGAATTTCGCGAAGGCACGTGAAGCCTCGCCAATAAAAGCCACCATTTCAAGGGCCGAACGATAGGACTCTATCGCTCTCGCACCCACCAGGGAAAGAACCGGCTCTCTCATAACCTCTTTTCGAGCACCCTTCCTTTCCGGAACGGCGGATGCCAGCCTCAGCAGTCGCCTCGCACCTTCCGGGAGGCCATCCGTTTGCAGCAGAATCTTGTTCTGAGAGCAATATTCCTTAACCTTGATGAGGAAGGTCAGTAGGCCACTATCCCAGTCTTTCAACCCGCTCGTATCGAAACCGATCCTCTTTACCAACGCCCAGGCTGTCAGCTCTTTTCTTATCTCGTCAGCCGACGGCAAGCGATTTCCGATTTTCCAGTCCCCCGTGAGCCGCAGGAGGAGGCTATCCGAGGACGAGCTGAAACTGACGCCGCTCGGTGTCAATCCTTTGTCCCTCACCTTTTTTCTCCCTGTCATGAAAGAAGTCATTCTTTGGAAGAAGGTCGCTCGATATGACCTCCGAACTTGTACCGCATGGCGGAGAGAACCTTCCGTGCAAAATCACCTTCCCCCCGGGAACTGAACCGTTCATAGAGGGCTGTGCTGAGCACCGGAGCCGGCGCTCCCTCTTCGATGGCTGCCAGGAGCGTCCACCGTCCCTCCCCTGAATCTGCCACGCTTCCCGTGAAGTTTGAGAGATCGCAGTTTTCGAAAAGGGCAGAAGCCGTGAGATCGAGCAGCCATGAGGCAATCACACTGCCCCGTCGCCAGAGTTCGCTGATCTCAGTGAGGTTGAAATCGTATTGATAGTGTTCGGGATGGCGCAGTGGAGTGGTCTCTGCATCGACCAGATGTTCTTTTTTCCCAACATTGGCATGGTGCAAAATGTTGAGCCCCTCGGCGTAAGCCGCCATCAAGCCGTACTCGATCCCATTATGGATCATCTTGACGAAGTGGCCTGCACCGGAGGGTCCGCAGTGGAGGTATCCCTCTTCGGCTGTTCCCACCGATCTCTCGCGGCCAGGGGTACGGGAAATGGCCCCCCGACCGGGCGCAAGGGCCTTAAAAAGAGGATCCAGGTAGGTCACCGCCTTCTCGGGTCCGCCGATCATCAGGCAGTACCCCCGCTCCAATCCCCAGATGCCTCCGCTTGTTCCACAGTCGACGTAGTGGATCCCTTGGGGAGCAAGCCCCCTGGACCTTCGAATGTCGTCGATATAATACGAATTGCCCCCATCGATCAGAATATCTCCTTGCTCCATCAGGTCCGCAAGGTCGTTGATCGTTTGATCAACCACAGCCGCAGGAACCATCACCCAGAGGACACGGGGATGGGGCAGCTTCTCCACCGCCTCCTTCAGAGAGGAGGCTGCGATAGCCCCGGTCTCTCTCGCAAAAGCCTCTCTCGTCTTTGCGGTTGCTGAATACACAGTGACCTCGTGACCTGCACGCATCAAGCGCCGGGCCATGTTTGCGCCCATCCTTCCGAGGCCGATCATTGCAAGTTTCATACGATTTCCTCCTCATTGTCTATCCAACCGGTTGAAGTCCTAAACAAATATACTTGAAATTTCCTTCTGTCCTTCCCACCTTCATGCAAATATGATCTTCGTAGGGTCCCGGCTTACCGGGACCAACTGAGCAGCGCCTCTCACCAGCTTACAAGGCAGGCACGGTGGCCTGCCCTACGAAAAGCCTTCTGGGTCCTGGATTCCCGTTCCCCGCTTCCGCGAGGACAAGTTTCACGGGAATGACATGCCGAGAAAATGGCGTATCGACATTTTTTTGTCGATATGGGTTCCCTAAGCGCCTATTACCTCTTCCTCTCCCGGAGCAGAGATGAAAGTACACCCTGCACGAATTCTTAGCCGCAGCTTTGCCATTTCAGAAAATGGAACCCCCATGGCCTGATGTCGACATACAGGCCTGGATCGACCATTTCACTGCCGTCACGGTCATAAGCCTTTTCCATGAAGATATCCCACAGGCACCAAAGGTGCCCTTTTAAATCATCCCAGGGCAGTCGGACCCGGCACTGCACACTCCGGTCCGAAAGGTTGACCGCGACCAGATATCGCTCTTCCTCTCTTCTCCAGCACCAGGCAACGAGGTTGACAAAACTCTGATTGTCCGGCCAGCCATGCCTTTCGCAAAGCTGCCAGTGGCCCCCGCGCAATGAAGGGGCATCGATGGTCCGTAAGAGCTTTCGATAGAACGCCTGAAGATCGGAATCAGCCGGTTCTTCTGGGCGCCGGCATAGAAACACAGGTAGCTTGACCTTTCGCCCTTCAACCTGTCCTTCGTGGAAGAGCTTCGCTCCGGGCAAGGTCCCTATCGTGATGGCTGCTGCCCGCTGTTTTTGGGGGGAGAAGGTCGAGGCCGCCCTCGGTTCGTCATGGTTCTCAATGAACCGAAGGAGTCTCTCTTGATAGGTAAGATCGGCAAGAAGATGAAGCCTCACGCTCTCCGCCGTATCGTGAACGAGGCGGTCGTAGAGGCGCTTATCATAACAGAGGTCGAAACCCTGCTGCTGCAGCTCCCATTCCAGATCCCAGTAGGACTCCGCTATGAACAGAACATCCGGAAACCGAGTTCGCACAGCCGGTATGAGTTTTCGCCAGTATTCCTCCTCGGGCTTTACCCCGGTGCGCGGTCCCCATGCCTTCTCAAAGATCTCGTTGATGAGAAGCATCGCCATGTCACATCGCATGCCATCACATTGGGAGGCGATATCGCATGCCGTTTCAATTGCGTCCTGACGAAGTCCCGGATGAAATGCGTTCAACTGACCCACATCCTGCCACGGTGGGAAATAGGGATCCCGGCCATGGGCAAGGATTCTGCCACCCGCTTCGAAGAATTCTCCGGAGGCTCTTGTCAGATCCTCCTTGTTCCCCTGGATAAAATATTCCGGGTGTTCGAAAACCCAGGGATGGTCTATAGCCAAGTGGTTCGGCACGAAATCGAGAATCAGACGAATCCCTCGGTCCGCAAGCTTCTTTCGTGCCTCTGCGAGACCCTCTGGCCCGCCGAGATGCTCGTCGACCCTGTAACGCCGGACGCAATAGGCCGAGCCAATCACATCTCCCAAGGTATAGTCAGGAAGAGCTCGCCTAAATTCTTCTCTCAGACCCTCATTCGCCAGAGCGACACGACGACCCGCCGGACTTCGTTCCCAGATCCCCATGAGCCACACCGCGTCCACACGAAGATCGGCCACGGAATCCCATTCTTCAGCGGGAACGTTTCTCAGGAAGACCGGTCGTCTGTATTTTCGGCTCAGTTCCCATAACCAAACCCAGGTATTAACTTCGTAAAGGACCGGATGCTTTGCCCATGATTCCATGGTTATCCCGCCGCTCGAAAACGGCAAAAGAAAACAGCAGACGCGAGGGTTTGTCTTTGAGCAACCCTGCTGCCCGGTGGAAGCGCCCAAGGGGCAGAGCCGGAGCCCTGCCCCTTAAATCACACAGGAGGGACACAACTTTCCCTACAGCATCTCATAGAAGGATTTTTTTAGGTACTTGAAGGAACCGACGAACTTATCGAAGGCACCGAAAATCGACAGATCATAGGCGTTGTCGATCGGCCTCCACTGGGTGATGTAGAATCCCACGACCCTGTCGCCCCGTTTTCCGAAGACGACCCGGGCGCGAACCTTCTCTCCCCTGACCGGGTCCTTTCCTTCGACATCTACCTGAAGCCCCTCCATTCCGACAACCTGAACTTTCTTCTTCTCCAGGACCTGGAACTGGAGGATCGCGTTAAAGAGAAAACGTTTAAAGAATTCCCTCTCCCGAGACTCAAACCCCGCCGAGCAGCCAAAAGGGTCTTCATCATAGGCCATGGTTGTTACCGAAGGAAAAGTACCACCGTCATCGTGCGTAAACCCGAAGTTGATATCTCCGCTTTCGTCCTCTACCCGAAGGAGCTTCCAGTCCGGAGGAGGAGGCATAAACTCGTATTCATCCTCCCAGATCACCATCCCCTGAGGAGTTAGCTTGTACGGTACAGGCTTGGAAGATCCCGGGGTGGCGCACCCGGCGAGCCAGGCGGATACCACCAGCAGAAATAGGATTGTAAGCACTTTCTTCTTCATGGCTTCCCTCCTTCCTGGTTCAGCTTCTTGAGAAAGAGGAGGATGTCTTTGAAGACAGGCGAACCCTCCCTGGCATAGCGAATGATCCCCTTCTTGTCGACAACGATGGTCAGCCTGCCAAAAATCGGCTGGCCCTCCGGCTGAGCCCCGACACTCACGCCTAAGAAGGCTGTGATGTTGGAAAGGAGAGGAAAGCTCAAATCCAGACCCTTTGCCCAATATTTCAACGTCAATACGTCATCCCGACTGACGCCCAGAACCCGGGCGTTGAAGCGCTCATAGAGGTAAAGATTCCTCTGATGGCCCTCCATCTCCCCCGTTCAGACGGGGGTATAGGCAGCCGGGAAGAAGGTGATGATGAGATTATGTCTCCCGTAGTACTCGTCCGCATAGGTGATAATCCGATCCTGGGTTGATGGAAGTGTAAAATTCAATATATCTCTTCCAACGATGCTGGGTTTTTTCTCAGCCCCGATGCTCGTAAGAGGAAGTAAAATTACAACGAGCAGGGGGAGGAGTACCCATCTGACAGTGTGTCTATTCATTCCATTCCTCCTTTCTTTGGATTTGGTCCCTTCGATTCCGCCGATAACGTGGTTTTGTCTGTATCCCCCCTTTCATCCGTTTATTCGATTTAAATGAATGAAACCCTATTATTATAGTAAAATCATGGCAAAGGCAATATGGGTAATAGACTGTATTCTTACACCAGATCGAAGGTATTTTACATCTTTCAGGTCTAAATTCGTTCGAAACGAGCAACAATCGGCCAATGGCCTATCGTCCCTGACCTACGAGCCTCCTCTTGTGGGGAGGGTGACGGTAAACGTGCTTCCATGGCTGGGGATGCTCGCCGCGGCGATATCTCCGCCGTGTGCCCGTGCGATCGCCCTCGCCAGACTGAGCCCCAGGCCAATACCCGGCTTTGATCGGCTTTGATCGCACCGGTAAAACCGTTCAAAAATCCGCGGGAGATCGTCCTGAGCGATGCCAATTCCCGTATCCGTTACAGAAAGAACCGCCTCCCGCCTCCCATTCTCTATAACCGTAACGCTCACTTTTCCTCCGGGTGGTGTATACTTAATGGCGTTATCCAGAAGATTGGAGAGCATTCGCTGAACCATCCGGTTATCTCCAAGCATCTGGTACCTCTCCGAGACATTGCACTCTAAAGTCAATCCCTGGTCCTCCGCCATGGGTTCGAAGAGATCACAGGCTCCTCGTACAAGACCGGAGAGATCGATCTCCTCGCGTGCCGGCTGATCTACGCCTGCCTCGGTTTTTGAGATCATGAGCATTGTATTGATCATATCCAGGAGCCGATCGCACTCCTCGACAGTGCTGGATACCATGTTTTCATACTCCCCGAGGGATTTTCCGGTGGTCAGGGTCACCTCTGCCATCCCGCGTATTCGAGTGATCGGGCTCTTTAAGTCATGGGCAATATTATCACTCATCTCTTTGATCTCTTTAATCAGGACCTGAATCCGATCGAGCATCTGATTGAAGGTCATGGCGAGCAGGTCGATTTCGTCCCCCCTCGGATTCACAGGAACCCTCGTCTCCAGGCTGCCTGCGGAGATGCTCTGGGCTGCCCGCGTGACTGCCTCAACACCGGAAACCGCCTGACGTGCCATGAACCAACCGACGCCTGCGGCGAGACCGATCAGCAGGACCATCGTCGTGACGAAAATCCTCTGGAACACATCGATGATCCGGGAATAGTTCTCCATGGACTGGCCAACCTGCAAAATGATACGGGGGGCGAGCAAGGCATAAAGGACCCGCACCTCTTCCTTGCGATTGCGCAAAAAGACCGTCTTCCAAACGTTTCTTTCGCCCCGGAGCAACCGGTCAATGGCTGTTTTCTCGACCCTGATATCCTCCCAGTAAGACAGGTTCGATGAGGCGAAGGCCTGTCCATTTGGATAAAGGAGACGGAAGAAGACCTTTCTCACCCCTGCTGCCTGAGCCTCGATCATGGCGAATTCCTCTGCCCCTTCAAGCCCTCTTGCCGCAAGAATCGTCGAGAACTGGCTTGCCTCGCTCAAAAGCTCTTGATCCGTCCTTTCACGGACGACCGACGTGATGAGCGTATAAAACAGAAAGAAAGCGACACAGGACGAAAGGGTGAATATGCCCGCATACCAGAGGGTCAGGCGAAAGGCCAGGGTACGGGGAAGGCTAAGAATTCTCCTTAAGGACATATCCCACTCCCCGGAGGGTGTGGATCAGCTTCTTCTCAAACCCCCGGTCTACTTTGTCTCTCAGTCTGGAAATCCTTGCTTCCACCACATTGGTCTGAGGGTCAAAATTGTAGTCCCACACGTGTTCCATGATCATGGTCTTCGAAACGACCCGGCCTGTATTGCGCATGAGATATTCGAGGAGTGAAAACTCCAGGGGCTGGAGTTCCATCCTTCTTCCTGCCCTGGTAACCTCCCGGGTGAGAAGGTCCATGGAGAGGTCCCCGACGTGAAGATGAGCTGGCTCCAATGCGCTGCTTGCTCTCCTGATCAAGGCCTGCACACGGGCCAGAAGCTCCGAAAAGGCAAAAGGCTTTGTTAGATAATCGTCGCTCCCCCTCTGCAAGCCTTTCACCCTGTCGCTTACGGAACCTTTGGCGCTCAAGACCAGTACGGGTGTGTTCACCTTTTGTTTTCGCATTCTTTCGATCAACGTCAGACCATCCAGCTTCGGCAACATGATGTCGATGATCGCTGTATCATAGGGCTGGGTCAAGGCCAGATGAAGACCTTCCTCACCGTCTGAGACCTGGTCCACAGCATAACCCGCAGCCTTTAACCCCTTGACAATAAAAGAGGCAATCTTCTCGTCATCTTCAATGAGTAAGACTCGCATGCTGGGAACCTTCTCTCTTAGTTTGAAAATAACCTCTAAAATACCTCCTCTCCCCTCCGTGGGAGAGGATTGAGGTGAGGGGCAAGGACTTTGACTCATCCTCTCCCGTCAAGGGAGAGGGGATAGAGTTAATTTTCATGGTTCGAGGGTGCCCTCCGGGCATGGGGCATTAGGGAAAATGGAATGCTCCATCGCGTTTAACAAGGACGTATGGCCCTGCGTCCCATGTTTCTTACGTTACCATCGTGTTCGCAAATAGTCAAATCGGGAAGTGTCTCTACTCGACGTCGGCTCCAAGGATGACTGCGAGGCCCCGGGTTTCTTCGTTGCTTTCGAGGGCGATCTTGACCAGGCTGGTAAGGGGCACGGAAAGGACCATCCCTATCGGCCCGAGAACCCATCCCCAGAAAACCAAAGATATGAAAACGACCAGAGTTGACAGGCCCAAACCCCTGCCCATGAGCTTCGGCTCCACGATATTGCCAAAGACGTTGCCGACGACCAAAAACCCGAGAATCGTCAGGAGGGAAGATCCCGGGCCAAGCTGGACCAGGGCCAGAAGGGTTGGAGGGAGAGCAGCAAGGATAGACCCGATATTTGGCACATAGTTCAACAGAAACACGAGCATCCCCCAGAGCAATGGATAATCGACACCGACAATCAGTAACCACAGGGTGATCGTGAAGCCAGTGGCGGCGCTGATCAAGGTTTTGATGACCACATAGCGATTGGCGCTTCGTCTGAATTTCTCGAAATTCGCCAGCGACTTCTCGGGTTTTCTTAACCCCACCCTCAATTTCTTGGGTAAATCCGCCGCCTCGAGCAGGATGAAGACAACCGTGAGTAAGATCAAGAATGCATTGGTGACAACACTACTTAATCCCGTAAGCAGTCCGGCAGCCAAATGCATGACGGTCTGCGTCGAAAAAATGCCCTGCACTCCCCCCTCCGGAATATGAATGCCCTTTTCGCGCAACCACATGATCGCGGTGGCCATCTTGGCTGATATCTGGTCCTGATAATTGGGGAGCGATGTCACGAAACGATTCAGCGAACTTCCAATCAAAGCCCCCAAGAGCAGCCCTACAGCTATGATGGTTATCAGAATCAATGCGAGGGCCACTGCTTTTGGCACTCCCTTGCGCTGCAACCAGAACAGTGGTGGAGCACAGATGACTGACAGAAATACTGCAAGGATGAAGGGAACCAGAAGGGAACTGGCTGCGCGCATCCCAGCCACAACGACGATAAAACTCGCCATGGCCAGCAAGATGTTGAATCCTCCGGTTTGTTTCACGATCTCTTTCATTTGAACCTCCTCAGAGCCTTTTTCGCAAACAAAAAAAAACAAATCGCATAAAATCTACTATACCACCAAAGAATGAAAAGTGAAACCCTTCGCTTATAGCGAGTCAGTCGCACAGGCGATCCTTGATATCCTTCCCACGTCGGGAGCGTTGGTTTTGGAAGAACTGAATGTGGACTGAGCCGGGAAAGGTGGAATCTCAATTTACTTCTGGAAAACCTGCCATGACTATGATATCATTCTCTAATGGAAATTCGTTTATTGAAGGACAAGGACAGAGGGCGGCTTCACTGCATCCTGACAGCGACGGACATCTTCACGTCTGAAGAAGTTGATGTGGCAATGGAGCTGATCGATGTTGCATTAAGGGATCCGAACCAGAAAGACTATACCGTTCATTGCCTGGCGGACGATGAGGATCGGCCCCTCGGATACATTTGTTACGGTTGCGCTCCCATGACACAGGGAACGTATGACCTTTACTGGATCGCGGTCGACCCGCAATCCCAGAATCAGGGTATCGGCACAAGACTCATCGATTTCTTGGAGAATAGGGTAAAGGCAATCGGAGGTCGAATGATCCTTGTCGAGACTTCTTCCATCCCCTCTTACGACAAAACCCAGAAGTTCTATCTTCGAAAGGGATTTCGCGAGGTGGCAAGGGTTCCTGACTACTATTTTCTTGGGAATGACAGGGTTACATACTGCAAGAGTTTGCTTTAAACCTGAGCCCATCAATGATCAATGGGCAATGGGCAATGTGCAATGATCAACGGAGCAAAGGAATTAAGAATGGGAAATGATGATGGAAGGTTTCCATTGAGAATTGATCATTGCTAACTGACCATTGCTAATTGATTTTTACGTAAATGGGGGAGAGATTAATGGAGAAGAGAAGAATCGGGGTCCTCACCGGGGGTGGAGATTGCGCGGGCTTGAATTCAGCGGTCAAGTGGGTCGTTAAGACGGCTCTCGATGATCGACTCCAGAACATGAGAAGTATTCAATACGAAGTCGTGGGAATTCGGGACGGATGGAAAGGCCTGGTCGCTCCGGATGGAGATGAGGATTCTTTTGCACCACGGTTTTCCGTCCTGACGGAGGAGATGGTTCGAACCTGGGATCGATACGGCGGGACAAACCTGGGAACCTCCCGGACCAACCCTTATGACCCCAAGAAGAATCAGTCCAAGACGGTGCTCGAAAATATCGCGAGGCTTCATCTCGATTATCTTGTCGCGATCGGAGGAGAAGATACCCTCGGAGTGGCCCATAAGCTGTACCTTGAAGGGATCGACATCGTTGGTATTCCGAAGACCATTGATAAGGACCTCTCCGGAACGGATTACACCCTCGGCTTTGAGACCGCTCTCAACGTCATTACCGAAGAGGTCGATCGCCTGAGGACGACAGCGGGTTCTCACCGCAGGATCTTTGTGGTGGAGACCATGGGAAGGCATGCGGGCTGGTTGGCTCTCGAAGGCGGGGAGTCGAGTGGAGCTTATATCATTCTGATCCCTGAGTATGAGTTCTCGGTCGAAAAGATCAATGAACTCGTCCTGGAAGGGAGAAAGAAGGGAGCCCGTTACGACATCATCGTTGTGGCTGAAGGGGCCAAACCCAGAGGGGAGTCGGAAGTTTCAAAGGATGATGGCGTAGATGGTTTTGGTCACAAGACCCTGGGAGGAATCGGAGAGTTCCTCGCAAAAGAGATCACCCGGGCCACAGGGATTGAAACACGAAGCATCTCTCTCAGCCATCTGCAGCGAGGAGGGACCCCTTGCGCCTATGATCGGAGGATGGGACGGTATTTCGGGATTGCTGCGCTGGACTTGATCGTCAAGGAAGAGTTCGGAAAAATGGTCAGCTACCGGAATGGAAAAATTACTGCCGTTCAACTTCAGGAGGCGATCGGTCGCCTTAGCATTGTCGACGTCGGAACCCAGTACGACACGGAACGCTATAACGGGAGAAGAACCATCCTGGGAAATTGAATCTCGGATTGCGAATTGCGGAATTCGGAATTCGAAAAAACGGTATGCTTGTTCAATTCGAGAATTTGGCCGGTGATTGGAAAGGCTTTTCCTCTGCAATTCCGCAGTTCGCAATCGGCAATTAGAGGAGCCTCTCGTATTCTTTCTTCATGCAGCGGTCCATGACAATCTTCAGCCCTGCACCCTTTGCCTTCGCGGCGGCTCCTTCATGGATGACCCCTTCCTGCATCCAGATGACCTTCGCGCCGAGCCCAATCGCATCGTCGACAACGGGAGGGACATCCACTGATTTTCGAAAGACGTCGACCACATCGACCCTGACCTCTCGGGGAACTTCCTTGAGATCATGATAGACCTTCTCCCCCAAAATGCTTTCTCCATCAGGCCGCACAGGGATGACCCGGACCCCTTTTGACTTCAGGTAAGACGCGACAATGTAACTGGGCCGATCTTCTTTGGAAGAAATTCCAACGACGGCAACCGTCTTACAACCGGTCAAGATATCTTTCAGTTCGTCATCCTTCATGGCTCTCTCCTGATTGCGACACTTCAACCCGTCAAAAAGGCATTTCAATGAGAGGGACTCTATCCAGCTTCTTAATAGCTTGGTGCAGCCCGGGCATCTGGAGGCAACAGAGCTTTGGCCGGTGGTCCGGAGGTGCCGGCCTTCCTTCCTTGGCCATCTTGACCTTTCGGAACGGTGCCATCCGGAAAGGCTTCGAGGATGGTTTCCTGGCCATCTTCTTCACTGGGAAGTCCGGTTTCGATGTTCACCTTCACCAGCTTAATTCCGGGAGGAGGTTTGAAGGCTTCCACCGCGGTACCTCTCAGGACAGGTCCCATGAAGGAGACCCAGAGAGGAAGGGCAGCCCGGGCGCCAGTTTCATTCTTACCGAGGGAGGCCTTGTCATCAAACCCCACCCAGACGGTGGTGAGAAGGGAAGGAGTGTACCCCACAAACCACGCATCGGCGTAATCACTCGATGTTCCGGTCTTCCCGGCGATCGGTCTCCCCAGCGCCTTGGCCCCTACCCCGGTTCCATGCTGGACAACGCCTTCGAGAAGGTGCGTCATGATAAAAGCATTTTGTGCAGAGATGACACGCTCCTTCTGGGGAGGAGGCGGCGTCTCCCGGATCTGCCCCGTGGTCTCTTCCTCATCCTCTTTGTCCTCTTTCCCCTCTGGTTCTAAATCGAGGTAAGGATCATTCTCTTCGAGCACATCCCCCTTCATTGTCACGATCTTCCGTATGAAGATGGGCTTGACCCGTTCCCCCCCGTTGGCAAAGACCGCAAAACCCGAAGTCAATTCGAGCATCGACACCCCCGAACTCCCAAGGGCAATGGAAAGATTCCTCTGAATCGGAGACTCAATTCCCAGCTTCTTGATAAACTTGAGGGCATATCCGATCCCCACATCCTCGAGAATCTTAACGGTCACAACATTTCTCGAATGGGCCAGGGCATTCCGGAAGGTAATCGGCCCTCGATAATTCTTATCGTAGTTTTTCGGAGCCCAGTAGCTTCCGCCGTCGTTGTCGGAATACTCTACCGGCGAATCCATCAGGATCGTGGAAGGCGTGTATCCCTTCTCCAGGGCTGCTGCATAGATCAAGGGCTTGAAGGCCGAGCCCGGTTGTCTTCGGGAATTGAGGGCACGATTAAACTGGCTCTCCCCGAAGTCCCGGCCCCCCACCATCGCCCGGATATAGCCGTTCCGGGGATCGAGGCAGATAAGGGCTCCCTGGACAAGAGGTTCCTGATCCAGGGCAAAGACAGGACCAAGATCTTTACGGGAGGACTCTTTCAGTCTTACGTGAATGACATCTCCGGAACGGAGCAACTCGGAGGGATTCTTCACCTTCCGGGGCCTGAAGGTGGCTGTAGGCTTGACCTCAAGAGCCCAGTTCATCTCCGAAAAAGGAAGAACCCCCTTCCGGTCCTCGACCCACATGCTAAATGCCTTTTTGCCATCGTCCTTTGAAAGGATGACTGCTTCAAAGATCTCATTGGAAGAGAGCGGCGTGGTGGTGACCTTCTTTTGAGCAATGGTTTGCAAATCCGCTTTGGAAAGAGTACGAGGAGGCCCCCGAAATCCCTGCCTCTTATCGAGATCCCTTAGCCCCGTCTCAATGGCCCTTTGAGCTTCTCTCTGAAGGGAGAGGTCCAGGGTCGTATAAATTCTTAACCCCTCCTGATAAATCTTATCCTTGCCGTACTTCCTTTCCACCTGCTGCCGGATGAACTCTGTAAAATAGGGGGCCTTGCTGAAATAGGCATTTTCTTTCGACTGTATCCGCAGGGGGGTCTTGAGAGCCTTTTCCTTCTGGACCTCGGAGATCGCACCCACCTCCACCATCCGGGTCAGAACATAGCCCTGCCTCTCTTTGGCCCTCTTCATACTGTTCACGGGAGAATAACGGCTCGGCGCTTTGACCAGCCCCGCAATCATTGCCGCCTCGGCAAGGTTGAGCTCTTCCACCCGCTTGTTAAAATAACTCTCCGAGGCTGCCTCCACACCATAGGCTCCGTTTCCCAGATAGACGTTATTGAGATAAAGGGAGAGGATCTCCTCTTTGGTCAGATTTCGCTCCAGACCGAAGGCGTAGGCCACCTCCTTCAGCTTTCGCATCAGGCTCTTCCGAGGAGTGAGAAAAAAAGCCTTGGTGACCTGCTGGGTGATCGTGCTTCCTCCCTGGACGATCCTTCCAGAGATCATATTCTTGAAAATCGCCCGGGCAATCCCTTTATAGTCAACCCCCTTATGCTGGAAAAACTCTGCATCTTCGGCAGCGACAAAGGCATGGACCAGGTGTTTGGGAATTCGCTCGAAGGGAACGGGAATTCGATTCTCCAGCAGGAATTTCCCGACCACTTCGTCATCCTCCGCGTAGATAATGGAGTGCGAGGTCTGACGCCGTTCTTTCAAAGGCGTGTAATCGGGGAGGTGATAGGAGAAATAGAGAAAAAGAGAACCCACCGAAAGCAGGCAGAGTGCACCGAGGAGAACGAAAACAAGGATGATGTAGAAAGGGAACCCTCGATTCTTCCGGCTTCTAACTCTTTTTCCCGAGCGATGGCCTTTGTTCATAATCCCTAAGAACCAATCAAAAAAGGGAAAACCCCTGCCAGCGGTCTTCCCTTTTTCATGACTTGAGCACTCTTGCGCATTACCTTCTCTTCTTTGTCATCTGGGCTTTCAGGTCTTCCACCTGCTTTTTCAGGGCCTCGTTTTCCGCGGTCAGATTCGTGATCGTCGCGTCTTTTTCCGCGGCCTTCTGGATCTCTTCCTTCAATTTCTGATTCTCCAGCCTCAGTTTGTCGCTGTCCGATTTGAGGTTCGTTACCTCCGCCTTCAACTTCTCGTTTTCGGCCTTAATATCCGCTCCACATCCCGCAAGGGCCATGGCAATCATACCTACCAGAACCAACGACAGGAAGAGCGATGTCGCCTTCTTCATCATCCCCTCACCTCCTTTATCCTGGATTCACCCTAATAGAGTCTATTATAGAAACCATCCGGCCAAAAATCAATAGTCTTTGCTTTTCAACCGAGGGGGAACGTCAATGTCAACTCTGTTTTGCTGAATTCATTGCAGAAACACGTCCGATTCCAGAATTCCCCCCTTTCTCAAGGGGGGAGTTGAAATCCTCCCTTTGAGGACGGAGATGCATGGGGATTTTGTCAAGTGGGCTTCATGCGACTTTCACGGGGCTCTTTTCCCAATCCCTTAAAGGCTTGACAACGAACTGATTTCTGGGGATATATAGGTCCATCAACACTATTTCCAAGTCCCTTTCTTCATAGGAGAAGGCCATGAATATCGATTGGGTGAACAGGGTCATGGTGGTGGGCGCGGGCACGATGGGCCATTCGATTGCCTCAGTCTTTGCCCAAGGTGGATATGAAGTGGATCTGGTCGATCTGGAGGAAAGAATTCTTGAGAGGGCTCTCGCCTTGATTCAGGCGAATCTCATGACGCTCAAGAGGGCAAGGCTGATTGCTCCAGAGGCCATCCCCAAGACAATGGGCCGAATCCATCCCGCCGCCTCCCTCGACCCCGGAAGGAGAGCGGACCTGGTAGTCGAAGCCATTTCCGAAGACCCCAGGGCAAAGAAGAGTCTCTTTCGAGATCTCGACCACCTCTGCCCCCCGAGAACGATTTTCGCCAGCAATACGTCTTACCTGAACGTTTTCCCGTACCTTAAGACAAATCGGAGCCGGAAGGTCGTGATCGCTCACTGGTGGGCGCCTCCCCATCTCATTCCATTGGTCGACGTGGTCAGGGGACCGAAGACGTCTGACGAGACAGTGGAAATCGTTCGACAACTCCTGCTGAAACTGGGCAAAAGCCCGGTCGTCATGAGGAAGTTCATTCCAGGATATATCGTCAACCGCCTCCAGAGAGCAATGGCCAGGGAAATCTTCTACCTCCTCGATGGTGGATATGCCTCCCCTGAAGACATCGATACCGCGGTGAAGAACAGCATCGGATTAAGAATCCCCGTGGTTGGAGTCGTCCAGAGATATGATTTCACAGGACTGGACCTCGCTTTATCTTTTGAAGGGAATCCCTCGATCCACCTTGTATCAAAGGATCGGAGGCCGAGGATCCTCAAGGATCTTGTCAGGAAAGGTTGTCTCGGTGTCAAGTCAGGAAAGGGATTTTACGATTATTCCCATCGCACTACCACCGAGGTCATGAGGGAGCGCGACAAGAAGCTCGTCGCACTCATGAAATTCTTGAGATCACGATCGATGTCGGGAAGGGAGCCACCCGAATCCTCTCTCGCAAGGCAATGAACTTTTTTTCTCAAAAACCATGGGTAGCATTTTTTCTGGAACAAAAATTGCTTTTCAGATGTCTCTACAAGGAGGAAGACTGAGTTCTTCATGGTAACTTCTCATGAAATCGGCAGAGAAGTCGTCATTTCCTGTAAGGCCGGTGATGAGAAGGCCTTTGGCGAAATCGTCCTCTTTTATCAGAAGAAGGTCTTCAACATCGCTTACAGGATGCTCGGAAACATGGAAGAGGCAAAAGAACTCGCCCAGGAGGTCTTTATCTCGGTCTTCGGGTCGATTAACGATTTAAGGGAAGAGGTGAAATTCAGCGCATGGCTGACACAGATCACGATCAACCACTGCCGAAATAGGTGGAAATACCTTAAGCGGAGGCACTATTTCAATTCCGATTCCCTCGACGACCCTGTCGAAACAGGTGATGGGGAGATGGCGAGAGAGATCCCCGATCCCTCAGACAATCCTGAGAGGGCTTACGAAAAGAAGATGGTCCAGCACTTCGTTCAAAGGGGGCTCGGGAAACTCAGAGAGGAGCAACGGGAACTGGTTGTACTGAGGGATCTTCAGGGGTATTCTTATGAAGAGATTGGTCAACTGATCCATCTCCCGGTCGGAACGGTCAAGTCGAAACTCCATCGGGCAAGGATGGATCTTAAAGAAATCCTTGAAAAGTTAAGCCATTAGCCCGATTGCAGATTGTAGATTGGAAAATCTTAAATCCAAAATCTGAAATCCGGGATGGCTTAGGAGAGTAAAGGGATGGAATGTGAAAAGGTAAGGGACCGCTTTTCTCTACTCCAAGAGGGAGAATTGCCGCCCGGCGAAGAGAAAGAGGTCAGAGAACATCTCTCCTCCTGTCCGGAGTGTCAGAGGGATTTTCAGAAGTTTGAAAAGACGGTCCACTGGCTCCAATCTGTTGAAGAGGTCGACGTGCCCGAAGGGTTTCTCTCGGAAGTCAGAGAGAAGCTCGAAGAACGGAGCCAACGGGGTGGTTTGTCTAAAGAAGCGAGACGGAGACCCCTTTCCTATCTCTCTAAGGTGAAACTGCCGATGCAGGCTGTGGCCATGGTCGCAGTTCTATTCCTCGTCCTCTATGTTACGAAAATGATCCCCCTTGAAGTAAGTCATCAAAAGACCGTCCCCTCTCCGAAGAGTTCCCTCTCTGAAGAGAAGAAGGCTGCGCCCGTTCAGCCTCCTTCTGAGAAAGCCTATTCAACGGTGCTTGAAAAACCCAGCGCCCCTGCTCCCCGGGAAGAAGGAGCCGACAAGGCAATCCCTTTGAAGCAGGCCCCACCCGCACTCAAATCAGAGGCTTCCCAACCGGTCGACCTCCTCAAATCTGCAGAGCAGCTTCCACCTGAAGCGAAAGGAGATTGGGAGCCAAGGGCAAAGGATCGTTTAATAAAAGAGCCTGAGACCTCACTTCCAGAAAAGAAGGCAGAAAAAACGATTTTCTCGCGGAGAGAATTGAAGAGGGTGGAAAGAGCCGGAGCGGTCAGCGCGGACGTGCCACGATCTTACCCTGCTGCAGAAAGTGGAAAACAGCTCGTCATGCAGCAGGAAAGAGCAAGGCTTCCTTCTAAAGATATCCTTCTTAAGATTTCCGATCGGGACAGGTTTCTTGCGCGACTCTACGGCCTCGTCAGGGATCTTGGGGGAAACATTGTGCAAACGCAAGAGAATGTCCTCCTCGCATCTGTTCCCCCAGGATCCTTTGCCAGATTTGAAAAGGACCTGGGTGGCCTGCCTGGGATCAAGGAAGCACCCGCTCCCGGGCAACCTGCCTTAGGGGTGCTCAGCAGTGCCTCCAAGGTAAATGAACGAGAAGGAAAGGATGAAGAAAAAGAAGTCGCACCGATTGACTCCGACCGAGAAGACCGAATAGCAATTCGAATTCGCCTTGTCCAGGAATAGTCCCGCTATCGTTCGTATAAGACCCCTTCCCCGCGTGTACCTACCTCGCAAACGGTCCCAAATCCCCATTCGGTTGACTTCTCTGAAGAAATTGGGTATAAAATGAGGTAATTCAAGCGGGGGTGTTTGAAAGAGGTTTCTAAAAAATGAGAAGGAGGGGCTTCATGATGAGACGATGGACCTTTGTGGAGGTGGGGTTAATCGTTATTTTTGCATCATTGAGTCTTCAGACAATCGGGTTAGGGGAAGAAAAGTATCAAGTCAAACGGGGCGACACTCTTTACACCATCTCGAAAACGTACGCAGTCTCCGCCGAAGCCTTAAAAAGGGCGAATAGCCTCCAAGGGAACGATCTCAAGATAAACCAACTTCTCATCATTCCAGCACCGAATGGAGCGAAACGGCTCTCCGGGGAGGTAACGAGACACCCAGTACCGCTCAGGCCGAGATCGGCTGTTGTGCAGACCTCCGGGAAGCCTCCGGGTGGAATAGAATCTTACGTCGTAAAATCCGGAGACAGTCTCTACAGTGTTTCGAGAAGATCAGGACTCTCCGTTGACGAAATCAAGAGTGTAAACCGTCTCCCGTCGACGGTGCTCAAGCCCGGACAGAGGCTGACACTTCCGAGAGCTGGAAGCCGGGAGACCGGCCCTGAACCCGAAGAGATGGGAGATGGTCAGGAAGGCCCTGAGGGAAGCCTCACCGCTGTAAAGGGCGATCATCAGGAGACATCAGAACCCCTTGGAAAATGGAACAGCTCTGAGGAAAGAAACCTCCTTGTTAGAGTTGTCAAGACGTTTCTGGGGGCGCCGTATCGGTTGGGAGGGTCCACGGTTAAAGGCCTCGATTGTTCAGCCCTTGTCAAGAAGATCTACGAGATCTTCAGCGTCGATCTCCCCAGAACGGCCTGGGAGCAGTTTCGCATTGGCAAAGGTGTGGGAAGAAACGAGCTGGAAGAAGGGGATCTCGTATTTTTTAAGACCCGCCGCGCCAATGGGGCCCATGTCGGAATCTATATCGGTAACGATCAGTTTGTTCATGCTTCTTCACAGAATAAGGAGGTGAAAATCGATCATCTGAGCGCGCCTTACTACACCCGGCATTTCTTGCGGGGTGTGAGGGTAAAAGAGCTCCAAAAGGAGATCTGATTACAGGCCTCCTCGCTCTGAGGAGGGATGAAGACCAACCGAGACGTTTCATTTTCTAACTGAAGGAGAGAAGAATGATCATTTCGATCAATCCCAAAAACCCACAGATCAGGCTCATCCGAAAGGTCGTTGAAGTCCTCCAGAAGGGAGGAGTCATCGTGTATCCCACGGACACGATCTATGGGCTGGGCTGCGACCTTTTCAACCCTGAGTCGATCCGAAAGATTCACCGACTGAAGAAAATGGATGGGAAGAAGCCGCTGAGTTTCATCTGTCCAGATCTGAAAGACATCAGCAAATATGCATACCTCTCGAACTATGCCTACAAAATGATGAAGCGCCTTTTACCCGGGCCTTACACCTTCATCCTGAAAGCGACCAAGCTCGTGCCCAAGATCGCCCAGACAAAGCAGAATACGGTGGGAATCCGTATCCCCGACAATAGGATCTGTCTGGCCCTCGCGAAGGAACTGGGGAACCCGATCGTCAGCACGAGTGTCAACCGACCGGATGAGGGGCTCTACAATGATCCACAGGAGATTGAAGAGCGGTTTGGCAGACAACTCGATCTCGTGATCGATGGAGGGGTGATCGTTGCCGAGCATTCCAGCATCATCGATCTCACCGATGAGGCCCCTAAGGTGATCCGAAAAGGGAAGGGAGATATCAGCCTTTTCGAGTAAAAGATGATCATCGATTGCCATACCCATATCTTTCCCGAGTCCGTCAGAACGGATCGAGAAGCCTTCTGCCAGAAGGACGAAGGGTTCTCGTCTATCTATAGCGACCCCAAGGCCAGGATGTCGGGGGCTCGGGAGTTGATCGCTTCGATGGACGAGGCTGGAGTGAGTCAATCGGTGATCTGTGGGTTTCCCTGGAAATCTCTGGACCTCTGTCACCTCCACAACGAGTACCTTTTCGAATCAGCCTCAGAATATCCGAATCGATTGATCGTCTTCCCTTCGATCCCTTTTTCAGATCCGGACGGATCGGGAAGGGAGCTGGAGTGGGCATCGAAATGCGGGGCTCGGGGGATCGGGGAGATCGGATTCTATCAACGGGAAATGACTTCGGAAAATATCCACAGGATCGCGCCCGTCCTCTCTTTGATGGAGGCGCAGGGCATGCCTCTGCTTCTTCATACCAACGAAACGCTCGGTCACTCCTACCCTGGGAAGGGACAAACCCCTCTGGAACGGTTTTACGACCTCATCCATCTTTTCCCCCGCCTTCCCGTCATTCTGGCCCACTGGGGAGGAGGCCTCCCCTTCTACGAGCTCATGCCCGAAGTCGCAAAGGTCATGGCCAATGTCTACTACGACACCGCCGCATCTCCCTTCGTTTTTTCAAGTAGGATTTATGCCATCGTAAGCGAGATCGTAGGAGCGGGAAAGATCCTCTTCGGATCGGACTTTCCTCTCCTGTCCCCGCGGAGGTATTTTCGCGAACTGGACGAATCCCGCCTCTCGGAGGGAGACCGCCAAAAAATTCTCGGCCTCAACATCGCCGCCCTTCTCCAATTGCCACCTCCGGTGTGAGAGCCCCTGCTTCATCGGATGGTCAAACCGTTACCGTCCTGCCAACTTCGTGAGCAACCCCAAGATGTTCTCCCCCAGCCTTTCAGCATCTCTCAGACTTTCGGGTTGATCCTTAACCTCTCCCTTTTTCATAGCGACAGCCGATACGCCATTCAACCTTGCCGGAACACAATAGATTCCCTGTGAAAGGAAAAAGCTGTAAATGATATTCAAGACCGTTCCTTGCGAGTTCGCAGCCCCGCCCACAGCAATCGCCCCTCCTGCTTTCCCGACAAATGGAGATTTGAAGATGCAGCAGTGGAATCGATCGAAGACCGCCTTGAGTTGGGCCGAGATATTCCTCATATAAACGGGACTTCCTATGATGACGGCATCACAGATTTTTAATTCTTCAAGAAGCCCTTTCATGTCATCCTCGATGACGCAAACCCCATTCGATGCGCATCCTTCGCAAGCCCGGCAAGGCAGGACCTTTTTCTCACTGAGGAAGAATCGATGAACCGTATGCCCTGCCTGAATGAAAGGTCGAAAAGCCGCTTCGATCAGGATCTCCGTATTTCCTTCTCTCTTCGGACTACCTGAAACACCCAAGACATGAAACATGATGATGCCCTCCAGTCAAACTCATGTCGTTAACAAACTCATCGAATTCCCCGCATCTTCAAGGGCCATCCAAATCCTTATCCAGGTTCCTTCGCTTGACCCGCTGCCCCCCTCTTCCTCGCTGCGTAATCCTGAAACCATGGTACCAGGCCATGAGGAGCGAAGGAGATGACCGTAATGACGATAATGCCGTAAAGCATGAGGTGCAGCCCGGGTACGGCCACATACAAACGGAGTAACTCTCCGATAGGCATGAGCAAGAGAGTGCCCACCACCGGTCCCCAGACTGTTCCAAAGCCTCCTATGGCGCAGAAAAGGATCATGGAGATAACGCCGGTTATGGAGACGGCAACTTGCGGATTGATGAAAAGGTTCAGTTGGGTATAGAAGGTCCCGCCGATCGCGGTAAGAGAAGCGCTGATCGCCATGGCCAAAAGTCGATAGCCTACTGTATTCACACCGACCGCTTCAGCTGCCAACAAATTTCCCCTGATCGCCGACATATAATAGCCCAATCGCGAACGGGAGATCCACCAACTGAGCGCCACCGCGCCTGAGGCCAAGACCAGAGCGATATAATAGTACGTCGCCTTGTCGCCAAACATCATGTTTGCAGGATCGCTCGCGGGCCGGAGCGTAAGGCCCCTCGTGCCGCCGGTCACCCATTCCATGGCCGTACCGATATAGAGCCCCATGTAGACAAAACCCATAGCCGCAAGCGCAAAGGAAAGGTGCGGCAAACGGGCGCGGTAGCATATCCATGCACAACCGACACCGATCGCGACAGCGATCGCGACACCGACCCACATTCCGATCCACGGGCTTATCCGGTAGTTCATAAAGAGTAAAGTCGAGCTGTAGGCCCCGGCCGCAATAAAGAGGGGGTGATAGAAATTGATCTCGCCGGCAAAACCGCCTATGATATTCCACGCCGAGGTCCAATAGATAAAAAGCAAGATCATGGTGAAGGTATGAACCCAGAAGACGGAAGCCCGAGGTGGCACCAATACCAGCCCCAGGAGCAAGATCATCCACAAATAGCTTCTTTTCAATTTCATTTCGTTCCCAATATTCCGTGGGGTCGAAAGATCAACAGGAGCACGAAGATGGCATAAGGCACAGCCGCTCCGTAGTAACCCCCGAGATAGAGCATCCCCATGGATTCCGTAACGCCAAGGATATAACCCGCGATGAGCGTCCCCAGAAAATTGCCCACCCCTCCCATGACGAAAGTAATGAAGGCAAACAGGGTCAAATGAAGTCCGAAATAAGGTTCCATGGTAAGAATGGACGTCAAAAGCGGCCCGGCTAAACCCAAGAGGGCAATGCCAATCGCAAAAATGAGCATTTGCACCCGCGCAACATTCACCCCCATCAATTGAGCAGCTTCTCTGTCCTGGGCGATGGCCCTGATCTGTCTCCCGAGATCCGTAGATTCGATCAACCAGTAGAGCCCGAAGCCAACGGCGCCGCCCACCAGGAACGTAACCAAATAGGTGCCCCGTACTGCAAACATGTCTCCCATGCTCACAACCGTCGTTAAAAGAAAGTTGGGCACGCTGCGATAATCGGGGCCGAAAACCATGAGCACTCCGTTCTCAATGATGAACACCATGCCCAAAGTCAGTTGAACCACCATCAGGATTTCGGCCTTAAGGGTGCGCCGGAAAAAGAAATGATACAAAAGCAGGCCAAGGACAAAAAACGCTGGGACCGTGACAAACAGGGAGAGGTATGGGTCGAGATTGAAGGCAGTGTGCAGGGCGAGGCAGAGGTACATGGCCAACGACATAAAGTCCCCATGAGCAAAATTGAGCATACCGGTCACGGCGAATACCATGGTGATACCCAGACCAATCAGCCCATAAATGGCTCCCATCATCACTCCCTGAATGACTGCTCCTAATGCAACGGAAACATCCATCTTCATATCCCCAAATAGGAAGCTTTTACCTGCCCATTCTCGAGGAGCGACTTTCCACTGCCGCTCAGAACGATCCTTCCGTTCTCGAGCACGTACCCCTTTTCCGCTATCTTTAGGGACAGGCGTACGTTCTGCTCGACCAGGAGTATCGTCAATCCCTGCTGCTTCAGTTGCGACAGGGCAGCGAAGATAACGCCCACGATCAGAGGTGACAGGCCCAAAGAGGGCTCATCGAGCAATATCACCTTTGGCATCGCCATGAGCCCTCTCGCGATCGCCACCATCTGTTGTTCCCCGCCGGAAAGAGTCCCGGCTTCCTGTTTCTCCTTCGTCTTGAGGATGGGGAAAAGGATCTGGACCCTTTCCAGCAATGGCGCGATGTTCTGCCTGGCCCTGACGTTACGGCCGCCGAGAAGGAGATTTTCCCTGACATTCATCCGCGGGAACAACCTTCGCCCTTCGGGTACCTGAATCACACCCTTGTCGACAATCTGATGAGGGGCCAGGGCAGTCAACTCGGTCCTCTCCAGAAACACCCGGCCTCCCTTCGGCTTGATCAAGCCGGAGATCACCTTGAGGAGAGTCGATTTTCCCGCACCATTTCCTCCTATCAGGGCGACCGTCTCCCCTTCCCCCACTTCCAGAAAAATCTCTCTGATCACGGGGACGACACCGTAGCCCGCGGTTACATGGTCTACGCTAAGCAAGACTTGCCTCCGATCCGAGATAGCACTCTATGACTTTCTTATTGTTGGCTATCTCGACTGGACTTCCCTCAGCGATCTTCTGCCCGAAATCGAGAACCACGATTCTTTCGCTCAACTCCATCATGACCGCCATGACGTGTTCCACGATGACAAAAGTAATCCCCTTGTCCCGGAGGTCTTTGACGACCGACATCATCTTCCGTGTCTCCGTGGGAAGGAGACCCGCCATCACCTCATCGAGGAGAATCGTATCCGCTCCCGTAGCCAGCGCTTTCGCAAGCTCGAGCGCTTTCAGGTCCGGGACGGTCAACTCAGGACTAATGGTGCCGGCCTTCTCCGCCAAACCCACCGTCTCCAAAATCCCCTGGGCCCTTTTCTTCGCTTCCTTCAAAGAAAGACGGTTCAACGAGGCGATCAACACGGTATCAAATACGGACAAGTTACCGAAGGACTGGGTGATCTGGAAGGTGCGCGCCAATCCGAGTTTACACGTCTGGTGGGGCTGGAGGTTCTTAATCTCCTTCCCCTTGAAATAGATCTTGCCCTGATCACAGGGGAAAACGCCGGAGATGACGTTAAAAAGGGTCGTCTTCCCCGCGCCATTGGGCCCGATGATTCCAAGGAGTTCTCCCTTGCGAACTTCGATGGAAACATCGCAAAGGGCCATCGTGCCGCCAAATGTTTTGGTGACATTCTGGACGTGAAGAAGCATCTCTTTTTCCTGTCTTAACCCTGATACCGCAATAGACTGTCGAAACTGCCGAGATATTAACAGTCTCATAATAATAACGACATTGATCTACAAAATCCCTCCCAACCTCCCTTTTCCAAAGGGAGGAGTTACCCCTCTTTGGCAAAGAGGGGCGAGGGGAGATTTCCCAATGTCTATGTCAATTCAATTTTGAGACCCTTAATAAGTCCGCCGCCATCATTTCACGAAGCCTTTAGGGGTATTGAACAGCCCGCGTGTCGGATGCCAGAGAGAAATCTTCTGCCACTGGCCCGCGGCCTTCCTCCACTCTCCGACAACAGGCCAGGCATTGGCCTTGCCCTCCGGTGTAAATGCAGGTCCGGGCGTTTCAAAAATGCCGCAAAAATCGAGAGGGTCATTCTTCCTCAGCTTGATCTTGTGGAGCGCCTGATTGATGGCCTCACGATCCGCCTTTCCGGCTTCTTCCAACGCTTGAATGAGAAAGTTCGATGCTGTGCCGCCAAGATACAGGTTCTGTTCTATGGGAATGTCTGGATATTTCGCGTGGAATTCTTTTACCCAGGCATCTCGCTCAGGATTGGGGAGGTCATACGCCCCAAGCTCTATAAAGAAAGTCTTCGAACTCCCCAGGGTCTCGGCGGCGATCTTTTCACCCAGCAATTTCCATAAATCAGGATGGTTAAATCCGCTGGTCCCTCCGGCCTGATACGGATGAAATCCCTGGGTAAAGCAGGCATCATGGTAAAGCTTGCCATCCGCCGTACGAGCCACCTGCAGGTGGAAATCGGGATTCGCCCCTTTGATCTTCAGAACGACCGGGGTAAGGTCCTTCGCCAGCCAGTCAAAAGGTATGTCGGCGACGATGTTCTTTCCGTAGCCCTTTTTGGAGATCGGAA
>Ga0209777_10002123_pt1 | contig 26803 bp, 27 predicted proteins | sample FrelakmetHBP12HB_FD_187147 | JGI IMG/M metagenome (GOLD analysis project Ga0209777, IMG submission 187147) | Freshwater lake sediment microbial communities from the University of Notre Dame, USA, for methane emissions studies -HBP12 HB (SPAdes)... | ecosystem: Environmental > Aquatic >...
TCGAGCCCCGCCGCGTTCACCACCCACGGCGCCTCGATGGCCGTCGTTTCGCCGCCCGCGTCGCGGGCCGTGACCCGGTGGCCGCCCGCGACCGGCTCCACGCCGCACACTTCCTGTCGCCACGCCGCCACCGCGCCGTGCGCCTCGGCGTCGGCCAGGAGGGAGGCCATCAGCGCGTGGGAGTCCACGATCCCCGTGTCGGGGGACCAAAGCGCCATGGTGCACTGCACGTGCGGCTCGAGGGCGCGGACCTGCGCGCTGGTGCGAGGCTCCAGCGAGTAGACCCCGCTCGCCTCCGCCAGCGCGCGGAGCTCTGCCAGCTTCGGCTCCTCCTCGTCCGCCGCCGCCACGATCAGTTTCCCGAGCCGTCGGTGGGCGACGCCTCTGGCCCCGCACCAGGCGTAGAGGCTGGCGTTCCCGCGGACGCAGAGCCGGGCCTTGAGGCTCCCCGCCGGGTAGTAGATCCCGGCGTGCACCACCTCGCTGTTGCGGCTGCTGGTCTCCACGCCGAACCGCTCGTGACGCTCCAGCACTATGACCGAGCGTCCGCGAGCGGCGAGTTCCCGCGCGCAGGCGAGCCCGACGACTCCAGCTCCGATGACGATCGCGTCCGCGTCCAAGGGTCTTTCTCCCGGCGTCGCAGGGTGCGAATATAGCGTGGGCGGCGCGTGCCGGCTCGGCGCTGCCGCGGCGGGTCCCCCGTTCCGGGAAGGCGATCGTCCATGGGTGCGCGCGCTCTCGCGCGAAAGGCCGTGCCCCGTCGCATCCGCAATTGGCTGCGCAGCCCGCGCGCCACCCTCCGGTGGCTCGGCGATGCCCTGCTCGACGCGCTCGGTGGCCCGACCCCGTTCGAGGCCCGCCCGGGCTGGCGCCTCGATTGCCCCCGCGTCGCGCGGCGGGCCTTCCGCGCGCACGTCGTGGATCCCGAGCAGGTCGCGGAACTCGACGCCTTCATAGCCACATGCCGCGCCCCCCTGCTCCTCTTCGACGTCGGGGCACACTACGGTCTGTTCAGTCTCGCGGCGCTGCGATTCGGCGGCCCGCTCGCCCGGGCGGTGGCGGTGGACCCCTCGCCCGCCGCCGCGCGGATGCTGCGGCGCGTCGCTCGGCGGAACGGCCTCATCGACCGCGTCGACGTGGTGCGGGCGGCCGCCGGCGCCGCCGAGGGCCGCGTCGGGATGGTGGACGTCGGCGTGCAGGCGGCCGGGTACTATGTCCCCGCCGACGACGCCCATCCTGCCGGCGAGCAGTCCTCCGTTCCGGCCGTCACCGTGGACGCGCTGGCGCGCCGCTTCGGTGCCCCCACCCACCTCAAGATCGACGTGGAAGGGTTCGAGGAGGAGGTCCTCCGCGGCGCCCTTGCGGTCCTGCGGAGCCGCGCGCCGCCGGTGCTCTTCCTCGAGCTTCACCACCAGATGGTCCGGGCGCGCGGCCTCGACCCCGCTGGGACGTTGGATCTCCTCGCGTCTCTCGGGTACGCTATTTACGACAAGGATAGTCGTATATGGGACCGCGAGAATCTCCTGCGTCGCGACCTGGTGCGCGTGATCGCGCGGCGAACCGCGATCTAGCGGGGTCAGGGCGCAACCCCTCGGCTGAGGGCGCGTAGCCGTACGCCGCCGCAGTCAGCAGGAGCGCGGCTGCGATGACGCAGCGCCTTCGCCTTGCCACTTCCCCCTTCCCACCACTGCGCGTCTGCGCGTCTGCGCACTACTGGGAACTGAAGTACTGAGTACTGACCGGCGCCCCTCGGCATATATTCGGCCCGTGCGCCGCCCCCACCCCTATCTCGTCCTCCTCGCCGCCGTGCTGGCGGTGTCGTGGGCCGCGCCCCTCATCCGGCTCACCGCGGCGCCCCCCCTCGCGATCGCCGCATGGCGCTTGACATTCGCCTCCCTGGCGCTGCTGCCTCTCTTCGCGCGGCCGTCCCCGCGGGCGGGATGGCGCGCGCTGGGCTCGCGCGAGCGGTGGATCGCCGCCCTGGCCGGCGTCGCGCTCGCCCTCCATTTCGCGGCGTGGATCACCTCGCTTCGGCTCACGAGCGTGGCGGCATCGGCGGTGCTGGTGGCGCTGTCGCCCGTCTTCGCGTGGGTCCTCTCGGCGATCGTCCTTGGCGAGCGGCCGACGCGGCTCCAGGGCACGGGCATCGTCCTCGGCGTGGTGGGTGCGGCGGTGATCGCGCTCGGCGGCGCGCGTAGCGGAGGCCGGGCCGTCCTCCTCGGCGACCTGCTGGCGCTGCTGGGAGCGGCGTGCGCCGGGGCGTACTTCGTGATCGGCCGGCGGCTTCGCGCGCGGCTCGGCCTGGTGGCGTACGTCGCCCCCGTGTACGGCGTGGCCGCGGCGGTGCTCCTCGTCTGGGCGGCGGGCCGCGGCGAGGCGTTCGGCCCCTTCGGCGCCGGCGACTGGGCGATCTTCGCGGCGCTCGCAGCGGGGCCGATGCTGGTGGGCCACACCGGGTTCAACTACGCGCTGCGCTACCTCCCCGCGTACACCGTCAACGTCGGCGTCCTCGCCGAGCCGGTGGGCGCGACGCTCATCGCTTGGACGCTGCCCGCGATCGCCGAGGCGCCGTCGGCCTGGGACCTCGGCGGGGGCGCGGTCGTCCTCGCGGGCGTGGCGCTGACGCTGCTCGGCTCCGGGAGCGCGGCGCCCGAGGCGGCCGATTAGCTTTCGGGCCGGATGATCACCCCCACCGTGGACGTGCTGCGCGGCGCGATCGTCGAGTCGCGCCACCGCGTCTCCGTCGCCGTGACCGACGCGGACGGCGCGCTCGTCGCCTGGGCCGGCGACCCCGGCGTCGTCACCTTCTGGCGCTCCGCCGCGAAGTTCTTCCAGGCGCTGCCCCTGGTGGTGGACGGCGGCGCCGAAGCGCTCGGCGTCACGGACCCCGAGCTCGCGCTGGCCTGCGCCTCCCACAACGGGGAGCACCGGCACCGCGAGCTGGCGGCATCGCTGCTGGCGAAGGCGCACTGCGGCGTGGACGACCTCGCCTGCGGCCCGCACCCGTCGCTGGCGGAGGGCGTTGCGCGGGCGATGGCCGAGCGCGGCGAGAAGCTGACACGCCTCCACAGCAACTGCTCCGGCAAGCACGCCGCGATGCTGGCGCAGGCGCGGTTCCGCGGGTGGCGCAGCGCGGACTACGCCGACCTCGGGCACCCGGTGCAGCACCGCTGCCTCGAGGAGGTCGCGCGCTGGACCGGCGCGGCCGAGATGAGCATCGGCACCGGGGTGGACGGCTGCGGCGTGCTGTGCTTCGCCCTGCCGATCCGCGCGATGGCGCTCGCCTACGCCCGGCTGGGCGCGCGGCGCTTGGGCGGCGAGGGGTCCGAGGCGCGGGAGGCGGCGGCGGACCGGCTGGTGCGCGCGGTCACGGCCGAGCCGTTCCTCATCGCGGGCACGGGCCGCTTCTGCACGGAGCTGCTCACCACCAGCGGCGGGCGTGTGGTGCCCAAAGTGGGCGCGGAGGGGGTCTACTGCGCGGCGCTCCCCGAGGCAGGGCTCGGCGTCGCGCTGAAGGTCGAGGACGGGGACTTCCGCAGCTCCGTGGCCGCGCTGGTGGCGGTGCTCGACCAGCTGGCGCCGGGGATCGCGTCGGTCGCGTCGGAGTGGCGGTCGCCCCCCGTGAAGAACACGCGGGGGCAGGTGGTCGGGTGGATGGAGGCGCACGTCCCGCTGCGCTCGGACGGGGGATGGCGGAGGGCGCGGCGCGGAGGAATGATGCTGCGGCGCAAGATGGCGATGCGTGCCGCCGGACTGGAGGGGATACCGTGATGCCGATGGATGCCGAGACCCGGGGACTGGTGCGCGTGGCGCTGGGGCTCTTCGACCTGCCGGAGGCGGTGCTCGAGGAGCGGATGCGGAACGCGCGGGGCATGGGCACGTCCGCCATCTGGCTCGAGGAGCTGCTCCTCTCGAGCGTCCTGTTCGTCGGCTACCCGCGCGCGCTGCTCGCCGCCGCGGCCCTGCGCCGGGTGGAGCCCGACCACGCCGAAGGGGGCGAGCCGTCGCAGTACGAGGGGTGGCGCGAGTGGCTCGCGCGCGGCGAGGCCACCTGCCGAGTCATCTACGGACCCTACTACGAGCGCCTCCGCCACAACATCCGTGCCCTGCATCCTGCGCTCGACACCTGGATGATCGTGGACGGCTACGGCAAGACGGTGAGCCGTCCCGGCCTCGACCTCGCCCGGCGCGAGCTCTGCTCCGTCGCGATGCTCATCCCGCAGGACGCGCCGCGCCAGCTCCTCTCGCACCTCAAGGGCGCCCTCAACACGGGCGCAGCCCCCGACGCGGTGGAGGGCGTGGTCGAGCTCGCGGCGACCGAGCGGCTCCCCGAGGCGCGCGTGGCCGTGGCGCGCCAGCTGTGGCGCGAGCTGCGCAACACCCTGGCGCACGACTAGAGTGTTCATCGACGAGGTGCTGGTCGACCTCCTCGCAGGGGACGGCGGGTCCGGGATGGCCGCGTTCCGCCGCGAGAAGTTCGTCCCCAAGGGCGGCCCCTCCGGCGGCGACGGCGGCCACGGGGGCAGCATCTACGTCGTCGCGCACCCCGGTCTCTGGACGCTGCTCGACTACACCTACCACCGGCGCTGGACCGCGGGGAGCGGCGACCACGGCGGCCCCAACCAGGAGACGGGCCGCTCGGCGGAGGACGTGGAGCTGCCCGTGCCCCTCGGCACCGAGGTGCGCGACGCCGACGGCGCCCTCCTTGGCGAGGTGCTGGCCGAGGGGGACCGCCTCCTCGTGGCGAAGGGGGGGCGGGGCGGGCAGGGCAATCAGCATTTCGCCACGCCCACACATCAGGCGCCGCACGAGTTCCAGCCGGGGGAGGACGGTCAGCACCGGCGCATCAGCCTGACCCTCAAGTTGATCGCGCACGTCGGGCTCCTCGGCGAACCGAACGCGGGCAAGAGCACGCTCCTCGCCACGGTGACGGCAGCGCGGCCCAAGATCGCGGCGTATCCGTTCACCACCCTGGAGCCGAACCTCGGCGTCGTATCGCTCAGCGGCCAGCGGACCTTCGTCATCGCCGACATCCCCGGCATCATCGAGGGCGCGCACGCCGGCAAGGGGCTCGGGCTCCAGTTCCTGCGCCACGTCGAGCGGACCCGGCTGCTGGTGCTGATGGTGCCCCTCGACTCGCCTGACCTCGCCGCCTCGTACGCGATGCTGCGCGAGGAGGCCGAGCGTTTCTCGCGGGTGCTGGCGGCCAAGCCGCACTGTGTGGCGTGGACCAAGGCCGACCTGGCGCCCGAGGGGGAGCTGCCGGCGCTCCCGCCGACGCCGGAGGCGTTCGCGCAGTTCGTCCTCTCGAGCGTGTCCCACCGCGGGCTCGACGCGTTCCTTGATGCGCTGTGGCGCGGCCTCGCCGCCGAGGGCGTGGCCGCGGAGGCGCCGGCCGGCCTGCCGTGACGGCCGCGTCCGGCCCCGGCGGCGCGCCGCCGCCCGGCTCCGGCTCGTCGGGTGGCCGGCCCTCGGACGCGCCGTCGGACGGCTCGCTCCGCTCGCACGGCGCCGGCTCGCCGGACGGGGGTGCCGCGCGTCCCGGCTCCGGCTCGTCGGGTGGCCGGCCCTCGGACGCGCCGTCGGACGGCTCGCTCCGCTCGCACGGCGCCGGCGGTCCTGCGGGCCGACCACCCGACTCGCCGTCACCGGTAGCGCAGGTGCTCACGCTCCGACCGGGCGACCCGCTCTTCCCGAAAGCTCTCCAAGCCATCCGGCCTGAGGTTGAGGTGCTCTACGCCCTTGGCGATCTCACGCTGCTCGAGCGGCCCGTCGTGGCCATCGTGGGGAGCCGCGAGCCGACCGCGTACGGCATCAAGGTCGCCTACGAGGCCGCGCGCGAGGCGGCGCGCGCAGGCCTTGTGGTGGTGAGCGGGATGGCTCGGGGCCTCGATGCGCGCGCCCACCACGGAGCGCTCGATGCCGGAGGGAAGACCATCGCTGTCCTGGGGTGCGGCTTCGGCGTGGCCTATCCGAAGGAGAACGTCCCGCTGCTGCGTCTCGTCGCGGAGCACGGCTTGCTTCTCAGCGAGCTGCCGCCGGGCGAGCGTCCAACGAGGTGGTCGTTCCCGGCGAGGAATCGCATCATCGTCGCGCTGGCGAAGTGCCTGCTCGTGGTCGAGGGCCTCGCGAAGGGTGGCACGAGCAACACGGTGCGCTGGATGAACGATCTCGGCCGCACCGTGCTCGCTGTCCCGGGCCGGATCGACGTGCCGGTGGCGGAGGGCCCGAACAGGCTGATCCAGGATGGAGCGTGGCCGTACCTGACGCCGGAGGATCTCCTGCAGCAGTACGGTCTGACGTGGGATGGGCTGAGCGGCGGAGGTCGGGAAGCGGGCGAGTCCGGGGGGCCCGCCGGCCCGAGGCGGGCGCCGTGCGAGCCCAGCGAGCCGTCCGACCGCCGAGGGGCCGCCGGGCCCCACGGCGAGCCCGCGTCGCGCCGTCGCGCCGCCGGAGCTGCCGGCGAGCCCGCTGGGGGAGACCGCCGAAGGACCGCTGCGTCCCTCGGCGAGCCCGCGTCGCGCGCAGGCCGCGGTGCCGGGCCGGCGTCCGAGCCCGTCCCGCTCGACGACGACGTCCTCGAGGCGCTGAGCGGGCTCGCCGCGGCGGAGGCCGCCGTCTTCGACGTCGTCACCCCGGAGCCGGTGCACGTGGACCGCCTCTCCGAGCGCGCCGGGCTCGAGCCGGCCATGCTCCTCGCCGCGCTCTCGTCGCTCGAGATCAAGGGCCTCGTCGCCCAGCTCCCCGGGAAGCAGTTCCGGCTCGCGTCGTGACGCCCCGCCACCTCTACGTCCACGTGCCGTTCTGCCGCCGGCGGTGCGTCTATTGCGACTTCAGCATCGCGGTGCGCCGCACCATCCCCGTGGGGCACTTTCTCGCGGCCCTTGCGGCGGAGCTGGCCCGCGCCGGCCGCCCCGCCGACCTGGCGACCGTGTACCTCGGTGGTGGCACGCCCTCGCTCCTCGGTGCCGCCGGCGTCGCCGCGCTCACCGCTATCGTGGGCGCGCGGCCGGGGCTGGAGGAGTTCACCATCGAGGCGAACCCCGACGACGTCACCGAGGACGCGGTGCGTACGTGGGCCCGCGCCGGCGTCAACCGCCTCTCGCTCGGCGCCCAGAGCTTCGACGAGCGCGTGCTCGCGTGGATGCACCGCACCCACGGCGCGGCGGTGATCGCCGAGGCCGCCGCGCGCGCGCGCCGCGCCGGCATCGCCAACATCTCCCTCGACCTCATCTTCGCGCTCCCGGAGTCGCTCGGCCGCCGCCTCGACGACGACCTCGACCGCGTCCTCGCCCTCGAGCCGGCCCACGTCTCCCTCTACGGACTGACCGTGGAGGAGCACACGCCGCTGGGCCGCGGCGTGGCGCGTGGCGCTGTCGCGCCCGCTTCGGAGGAGCGCTATGAGGCCGAGTACCTCCGCATCCACGAGCGCCTCGGAGCGGCGGGGTATGCCTTCTACGAGGTCTCCAACGCGGCGCGCCCCGGCGCGGAGGCGGTGCACAACCGGGCCTACTGGCGCCTCGCGCCGTACCTCGGCCTCGGCCCCTCGGCGCACAGCTTCGACGGCGCGTCGCGGTGGTGGAACGAACCGGCGTACGCCCGATGGCAGGCGAAGCTCGCGCGGGGCGACGCGCCCGTCGCCGGCCGCGAGATCCTCGGCGCCGCGCAGCAGAAGCTGGAGGCGCGGTACCTCGGCCTCCGCACGGCGGAGGGGATCGCTTTGGAGGAGCCGCTCGACCCCGCGCTCGCCGCCACGGTGAGCGCTTGGGTCGCGGCCGGGTGGGCGGAACTCGATGCGCCGCGCCTGCGGCTCACGCCCCGCGGGTGGCTGCGGCTGGACGAGTTGGCGACGTCCCTCTAAATTGCGGCGGGACATAACGTTGACCATGTCGAACGAACAACTCTCCGCGCGCGAGCGCAGCGTCCTCGAGGCGGTCGTCCAGAGTTACGTGGAGACCGCCGAGCCGGTGGGCAGTCGCATCCTCGCCCGCCGGTTCGGCCTTGGCGTGTCCGCGGCCACGATCCGCAACGCGATGAGCGACCTCGAGGAGAAGGGGCTGCTCAGCCATCCGCACACCTCCGCGGGGCGGGTGCCGACGGACCGCGCCTACCGCCTGTACGTGGACTCGCTGATCAGCGTGGCGCGCCCGACGCGGCGGGAGGAGGACGCCATCCGCGAGGAGCTCACGGCCGAGGGCTCGGCCGTGGGGTCCATCCTGCGGCGCGCGGCGCAGGTGCTGAGCGTGCTGACGCAGGAGCTCGGGGTGGCGGTGGCGCCGGCCCTCGATGCGGCGGTGCTCGAGCGGCTGGAGCTCCTGAACGTCTCGGCCGAGCGGCTGCTCCTGGTCCTCACTCTCGGCGGCGGCCTGGTGCGGACGATCTTCGTGGAGGTGCCGGGCCACATCCATCCGCACGCGGTGGCGACGATCGCCGCGATCCTCAACGATCGCCTGGCGGGGTGCACGCTGCGCGAGATCCGCCAGTCGCTCCGCGAGCGGGTGCGCGATTCCGCGAGCACCCTGGAGGAGTCGGAGCTGCTCGACATCTTCATGTCCACCAGCGAGCAGCTGTTCGACGCGCCGCCGCCGGGCCCAGACGATGTCCTCCTCGGCCGGCCCAGCGTCCTCGCGGACCAGCCCGAGTTCGCCAAGGGCGAGCGGATGCGGGAGCTCCTCGCCCTCACCGAGCAGCGCGAGCAGCTGCGCCGCGTCCTCGCCGACCGGGCGAAGACCTTCGGGATGACGGTGACCATCGGCGGCGAGAACCGCACGGCGGAGCTCGCGCGGCTCTCCCTTGTCACCTCGCCCTACCGCGCCGGCTCGCTGTCGGGGGTCATCGGCGTCATCGGCCCCACGCGGATGCCCTACGAGAAGGTGCTGGCGCTCGTCGAGCACACCTCGCGGATGGTGAGCGACTTGCTGCGATGAGCGACTACTACGCCCAGCTCGGTGTCGCACGCGACGCCGACGACGCCGCGATCAAGAAGGCGTACCGCAAGCTGGCGATGCAGCACCACCCCGACCGGAACGACGGCGACAAGGGGTCGGAAGCGCGCTTCAAGGAGATCACGGAGGCCTACGAGGTGCTCCGCGATCCCGAGAGGCGGCAGCTCTACGACCGGTACGGTGAGGCGGGGCTGCGCGGCTCGGCGGGGCGACAGGCGGGCTTCCACCCGTTCGACATCTCCGAGGCGCTGAACATCTTCATGCGCGACTTCGGGGGCTTCGGCGGATTCGAGGAGATGTTCGGCGGCGGGCGCGGCGGGCCGGCGGACCGGCGCGGCGGCGATCTCAGGGCCTCCGTCACGCTCACGCTGGCCGACGTCGCGCGGGGGGCGAAGAAACAGCTCCGCTACCGCGTGATGGTGCCGTGCGACGCGTGCAAGGGCGCCGGGGCCAAGGCCGGCACGAGCGCGAGTGTCTGCGCCACCTGCGCGGGGAGCGGCGAGGTGCGCCGCGCCCAGCGCTCCATCTTCGGCCAGTTCTACTCCGTATCGCCGTGCCCGACGTGTGCGGGTGAGGGGCGGATCGTCGCCGACCCGTGCCCGGTCTGCCGTGGCGACGGCCGGATGCGCGCCGACCGGACGGTGAGCGTGGACGTGCCGCCGGGGGTCTCCTCCAGCAACTACCTCACGTTGCGCGGGCAGGGCCACGCGGGCCTCCGCGGCGGCCCTCCCGGCGACCTGGTGGTCACCCTGGAGGTGGAGGAGGACGAGCGCTTCGAGCGGCACGGAGACGACCTCGTCTACGATCTCCCCGTCTCGTTCAGCCAGGCGGCGCTCGGCGCCGATCTGCCGGTGCCCACGCCCTACGGCGACGAGGTCGTGAAGGTGGCTCCCGGGACGCAGGGGGGCACCGTGCTCCGCCTCCGCAGCCGCGGCCTGCCGCACCTCGGCTCGGCGGGGAAGGGAGACCTGCACGTGCGGATCGCCGTGTGGACCCCGCAGCGGCTGGCGCCCGAGATGGAGGCGCTCCTGCGCCAGCTGGCCGCGATCGAGGGGGCGCCGCCGGATGTGAAGGAGGCGAGGACCTTCTGGGACCGGATGCGCGAGGCGCTGGGCGGATGAGCGCGCGCGCCGACGGCCCGGCCGCCACCGCCTTCGCGCGCGGCCCGTTCCTCGCGGGAAGCGTGGTCATCCTCGAGGAGGAGGAGGCGCACCACCTCCGGGTGCGACGGGTGGCCGAGGGCGCGGCGATCCGGTTGGTGGACGGGAGGGGCGGCGTCGCCACCGCGCGACTCGCCATCGAGCGCCAGGTCCTCGCGGCGCGCGTCGTCGCCACGGCCTCCGTCGCCGTGCCGCCGCGCACCGAGCTCCTCGTGGGCGCGGGAGACCGCGACCGGTTCCTGATGCTCGTCGAGAAGGCCACCGAGCTGGGCGCCAGCAGGATCGTGCCTCTGGTGACCGCGCGCTCGGTCACGGTCGGCACGCGTTTCCAGGCGGCCCACGTGGAGAAGGCGATCCGCCGCACGCACGAGGCGCTGAAGCAGAGCGGCGGGTCGTGGGCCCCGGCTGTCGTCGCGCCGGTCGCCCTGGCGGAAGCGCTCCGCCTCCCGGTGAAGGGTGCAGTCCGCCTCGTCGCCCAGGCCGACGGCGGTCCGCTTCCGGCGCTGAAGGAGGGGGATGTGGTGCAGTGGCTCGTTGGCCCGGAGGGCGGGTTCGCCGACACGGAGCTCGCGGCGGTCCGCGCCGCCGGCTTCGTGAGCGTGGCCCTCGGCCGCTCGACGCTGCGCTTCGACACTGCGGCCGTGGCCTGCCTGGCCCTGACCGCCGCCGCGCGGCTGCGCGGCGCCGACCACTGACGGGAGGGAGCCTGTGAACGAGAGCTGTCTCTTCTGCCGGATCGTGCGGGGGGAGATCCCGGCGACCGAGGTGTACCGCACGCCGGCGCTGGTCGCGGTCCGCGACATCGGTCCCCAGGCACCCACCCACGTGCTCGTCATCCCCACCGAGCACATCGACTCGCTCAACGCCGTGGAGGACGGTTCCCTCCTCGGCGAGCTCCTCCTCGCGGCACGGGACATCGCCCGGAAAGAGCGGGTGGACGTGCGCGGCTACCGCCTCGTGATCAACACCAACGCCGACGGGGGACAGTCGGTGGGGCACCTCCACGTGCACGTGCTCGGCGGGCGGGCGATGGGCTGGCCGCCGGGCTGACGCGCTCGCTTGTCCAAACGCCGGAACTCTGCTAGCATTAACTGTTTGCGGGATAGTCGGTCACCATCAGCACACAGGTCAGGCCGCAATGCCGGAAGTCATCATCCACGAGGATGAGAACTTCGAGCGCGCGTTGAAGCGCTTCAAGAAGAAGTGCGAGAAGGCGGGCATCCTCTCCGATCTCCGCAAGCATAGGCACTACGAGAAGCCGAGCGAGCGCAAGAAGCGGAAGATGAACGCCGCGCGCCGGAAGAACCGTCGCAGCCGCAGTGACCAGCGCTAGCCTCGCCGAGCAGATCCGCGCCGCGATGAATGCGGCGCGCAAGGACCGGGACCAGGCTCGCACGCTCCTCACTTCGACGCTCCTCTCCGAGATCGCCAATCGCCAGATCGAGCTTGGCCACGACCTCAGCGACCCCGAGGTCGTGGAGGTCGTGCGGCGCGCGCTCAAGAGGCGCCGCGAGGCGGTGGAGCAGGCCCGCGCCGTCGGCCGCACCGCGCATGCCGACCGCGAGGCCTTCGAGGCCGCCGAGCTGGAGAAGTGGCTGCCGCCCGCCGTCCCCGAGGAGGAGCTGCGCGCCGCGGTGCGCGCCGCCATCGAGGCGGGCGCGAAGGACCTCGGCGCCGTGATGGGGAAGGTGATGCCGCAGTTCAAGGGGCGCGCCGAGGGCAAGCTTCTCAACCAGATCGCCCGCGAGGAACTGGCACCGAGAGTATGAGCGTGGCGTTTGCGGAGTCCGCGCTCGCCGCCATCGAGTTCCCATCCGCGCTCGAGTCCGTCGCCGAACATTCCGTCACCGCCCTGGGGGCCGAGTGGCTGCGTGCCCTCCGCCCCAGCGCCGACGCGTTCTGGGTGGACCAGGAGCTGGCCCTGGTCGCCGAGGCGGCGGCGCGCCTCGCCGACAAGGAAGACCTGCGGCCCGAGCCGTTCCCTGACGTCGCGGGACTCTTCGGCCGCCTGCGGCTGGAGGGGGCGGTCCTCGACGGGGTCGAACTGGTCGCCCTCGGCACGCTGCTCGCCGCGGCGCGCCTTTCGTTCGGCCGGGTGGACCGCGCCGCGCGCGCGGCGCCGCGGCTCCAAGCCCTGTCCGCGCCGCCCCTCCCCCGCGAGCTGGAGGACCGGCTGGGCGCCGCGCTCGAGCCCGACGGTCAGGTCAAGGACAGCGCCTCGCCGGCGTTGGCGCGGGCCCGGCGCGACGTCCGCGCGGTGCGCGAGAAGCTCGTCGCGCGCCTCGGGGCGATCCTCGACGGCCTCGACCCGCACCACCGCTCCCCCGACGCCGAGGTCACGGTGCGCGGCGGGCGGTACGTCATCCCGGTGCGCCGCGACGCCCGCTCCCGCCTCGCCGGGATCGTCCACGACGAGTCGGCGACCCACGCCACCCTCTTCGTCGAGCCCACCGAGGCCATCGAGCTCGGCAACCACCTCCGCGAGGTGGTGGCGGAGGAGGCGCGCGAGGTCCACCGCGTCCTGCGCGCCCTCACCGCGGCGCTGCGCGAGCACGCCGACGGCCTCGAGTCCGCCTTCGAGCGGCTCATCGTGCTCGACGGGACGTGCGCGCGGGCGAGCTACGCCCTGCTGCGCCGCGCGGTCCGTCCCGCGGTGGGGGAGGTCGCGCTGGTCCCCCTGCGGATCCGCGGCGGCGCCCACCCGCTGCTCTTCGCCTCGGGCGCGCCGGTCGTGACCTTCGACCTCGAGCTGGGGCCCGACGAGCGCACCCTCCTCGTCTCGGGGCCCAACACCGGCGGCAAGACCGTGATGGTGAAGGCGGTCGGCCTCATCGCGGCGCTGGCGCAGAGCGGGGTGATCCCGCCCGTCGGCGAGGGGACGGTGTTGCCGGTGTTCACGGCGCTCTTCGCCGATATCGGCGACCGCCAGAGCATCCAGGCGTCGCTCTCGACCTTCAGCGCGCACGTCGCCGCGCTGCGCGACATCCTCGAGCGCGCCGACGCCGGGTCGCTCGTGCTCCTCGACGAGGTGGGCTCCGGCACCGATCCCGCGGAGGGGGGCGCGCTGGCGGCGGCGGTGCTCCGCTCGCTCACCGCGCGCGGCGCCTGCACCGTGGCGTCGACCCACTTGGGCACCCTGAAGCGGCTGGCCGAGGCGGAGCGGGGCATCGTCAACGCGTCGCTCCAGTTCGACGGCGTGGCCCTCACGCCCACATACCGATTCACCAAGGGCGTGCCGGGGCGCTCGTACGCACTCGCGATCGCGCGCAACCTCGGCCTCGACGGCGCCGTGCTCGCCGACGCGGAGGCCTCGCTCCCGGACGCCGACCGCACCCTCGACCAGGCGCTCGCAGCGCTCGAGCGCCGCGACAAGGAACTGGCGGACCGGGTCGCGGCGGCCGACCAGCGGGCGACGACGCTCGAGAGCGAGGCCGCCGTCGTGGCGGAGGCGGGGCGCCGGCTTGCGGAGCGCGAGCAGGTGGTGCGCGCGCGGGAGAAGGAGGTCGAGCGGGCCGCGAAGCGCGCGGCGCGCGACGCACTCCGGGAGGCGCGCGCCGAGCTGGAGCGGGCGATCGCGACGGTGAAGGAGGAGAAGTACCGCGAGGCGCGGCGGGCCCTCGAGGACGCGATGGCGCGCGCGGCGACGGACGCGGCGGCGGCGTCCTCCGGCGTGGCTGGCGCTCCCGGAGAAGCCCCCGGCGGCGCCGCCGGTCGGACGGCTCGCTCCGCTGGCGCGGCGCCCGGCGGTGCCGGCGAGGACCTCTCCGGTCGCGCCGACGAGCGGGCGCAGACCCCTCTCGACGCGGCGCTCAAGCCCGGCGTCCGCGTCCGCGTGCCCTCGCTCGGCCTCGAGGGGGAGCTGGAGAGCGCGGGGGAGGCGCGCGCCTTCATCCTGGTGCGAGGACGGCGCGTGCGCGTCGCGAAGGCGGACCTCGTGCCGGTGGTGGAACCGGGGGACGAGCGGGCCGGCGTGGAGCGCGAGCGCCGGGCCGCCATCGGCGAGGCGGGAGCGTGATCTCGGCCGAGCTGATCGAGCAGATCCGCGACGCCGCGGACATCGTCACGCTCCTCGGCGAGCACGTGGACCTGCGGCGCACCGGCTCCGACTTCCGGGGACCGTGCCCCTTCCACGGCGGCACGCACCGCAACTTCTCGGTGGTGCCGAAGAAGCAGCTCTACCACTGCTTCGTCTGTCATGAGTCGGGGGACGTCTTCACCTTCTGGATGAAACGCTTCGGCCTCGACTATCCGACGGCGGTGCGCGAGATCGCGGGGAAGGTCGGCATCGCCGTGCCCGACGAGCGGCAGGCGGGCCCCGACCCCAACGAGCCGCTCTACTCGGCCATCGGCGCCGCGGCGGACTGGTTCGCGCGGCAGCTGCGGGAGAGCGACGAGGCGGCGGTGGCGCGCGCCTACCTCGCGAAGCGGGCGCTCGAGGACGCCCTGCGCGACGAGTTCCAGCTCGGCTACGCCCCCGCGCGCGGCGAGGCGGTCCGCGAGTCGCTGAACGCGCTCGGCATCGCCGACGAGGTCCAGCGGACCGCCGGCCTCCTCGTGGCGCGGGAGGATGGCACCCTGGTCCCGCGGTTCCGCGGCCGGCTCATCTTCCCCATCGCCGACGTGCGGGGGCGCGTGGTCGGCTTCGGCGGCCGCGTCCTCGGCGAGGGGGAGCCGAAGTACCTCAACTCCCCCGAGACGCCGGTCTTCCACAAGGGCTCGCTCCTCTACGGGCTCGACCGCGCGCGCGGCGCCATCCGCACCGCGTCGCTGGCGGTGATCGTCGAGGGGTACGTGGACGCGATCCGCTGCCACGTCGCCGGCGTCGCCAACGTGGTGGCGCCGCTGGGCACGGCGCTCACGCCGGAGCAGGCCAAGGTCCTGCGCCGCTACACGCGCCAGGTGGCGCTGGTGTACGACGCCGACCTGGCGGGGCTGCGGGCGACCTTCCGCTCGGGGGACGAACTGCTCCGGCAGGGGGCGTCAGTGAGCGTGGTGACGCTCCCGCCCGGCGAGGACCCCGACACGCTGGTGCGCGCCCAGGGCCCCGACGCCTTCCGCGCGCTCCTCGAGCAGGGGCTCGACCTCTTCGACCGCAAGATCCAGCTGATGGAGAAGAAGGGGCTCTTCGGGACGCTGGAGGGACGCCGCAAGGCGCTCGACCGCCTCCTGCCGACGATCCGTGCGGCCGCCGACCCCATCACCCGCGAGCTGTACATCGCGCGGGCGGCGGAGCGGACGAACGTGGCGAAGGAGGTGCTCGAGCAGGAAGCGGGACGGCTCGACGCGCGCGACGCGCGGCGCATCGCGCCCGCGCCTGCTCCCGAGCCCCCCGCGGCGGGAGAACGCACGGCGCGGCCGGCGCAGGAGATTCCCTCCGAGCGCACGCTCGTGCACCTGATGCTCCTCGGCCCCAGCTGGGTGGTGCGGGTGCGCGACGCCGTCACAGCGACCGATTTCCGCCATCCGTATTACCGGGAGATCGCCGAGGCGCTGCTCCGCGGCGACGTGCGGCCGGCCTCGGACGAGGCGGCGGCGGTGTGGGAGCGGCTCGCCTCGACGCCGCTGGGGGAGCGTGACCCCGAGCCGGAGTTCGCGGATGCGGTGGCGTGGATTCGCGACCGCCCGCGCGCCGAGCGGCTGGGGGAGCTCGACCGGCTGATCTTCCTCGCCGGCGAGCGGGAGAAGGCCGCGCTGCTAAAGGAGAAACAGGCCCTCCTGCAGGAGGGGGGCGGTCGCTATCGGTCGAAGTCGCTGCGCACGCAGCGGGAGCCGCGGTACTGACCGGCGTTCAGCCAAGGAGCGGGTGTGCATCCAGATCTCGAATCGCTGTTGGCGTTGCAGGAGCGCGACCTCGCGGTCGCGGCGGTGCAGAAGGACCTCGACGCGCTGCTGCCGGAAGAGGCGGTGCTCGACGCGGAACTCGAGGCCCAGGCGAAGGCGGCCGACGACGCGCAGAAGGCCGTGACCACGGCAGAGACCCGGCGGCAGGAGCTCGAGGTCCGCATCGCGGGCTACAAGCAGATGCAGGACCGCCGCCGGCAGCAGCTCGAGTACGTGCGCGGCGCCAAGGAGGCCTCGACCATGATGGCCGAGATCGACATGGCGCGCGGCGTGCTGGTGAAGGAGGAGGCGGAGTTCCTGCGCTCGGCCGACTGGGTCATCGAGGCCGAGAAGAAGCTGAAGGACCAGGTGAAGGCGCACGCGGCGGTGGTCGCGCAGCAGGCCGAGGCGCGCGCGGCGCTGGCGGAGCGCCGGAGCGCCATCGAGGCGAGGCTTGCCGAGGCGGCGGAAGCGCGCGCCGTGGCCGCCGGCGCGGTCCGCTCCTCCCTCCTCGTCCGGTACGAGCGGATCCGGCGGGGCCGCACGCCGGTGGTGCTCGTCCCCCTGCGCCAGGACGCGTGCGCGCACTGCCACACCGCCGTCCCGCTCCAGCGGCGGCAGCTGATTCTCCAGGGGCAGACCCTCGAAGGGTGCGAAGGCTGCGGCGTCCTCCTCTATGTGGAGGAATGACGTCCTCGGCCGTCGCTGGGAGGTCGAGCCCCCGCCCGACGCCGGCGCGGTCGGGCGGCTGGCCCTGGCGCTGAGCGTCCCGCCGCCCTTCGCGGCGCTCCTCCTGCAGCGGGGGCACGACTCCCCGGAGGCCGCGCGCCGCTTCCTGCGTCCCCGACGGGAGGACCTGCACGATCCGGCCCTCCTCCCCGATCTGCCGCGCGCGGTGGAGCGCCTGGCCGACGCGGTGCGCCGCCGGGAGACGGTCTTCGTCCACGGCGACTACGACGTGGACGGCCAGTGCGCCACCGCGATCCTCACCCGCGTCCTGCGGCGCGCCGGCGCCCCCGTGGTGCCGTTCGTGCCCCATCGCCTCCGCGACGGCTACGACCTCTCCGGCGCCGGCGTGCGCGCCGCCTCGGACGCCGGCGCGTCGGTCCTCGTGACCCTCGACTGCGGCACCACCGCGCTCGACGCCGTGCGGACCGCGCGCGGCGCGGGGATGGACGTGGTCGTGGTGGACCACCACCTGCCGGCGGAGGTGTGGCCCGACGCGCTCGCCTTCGTGAACCCGCGCCGCCCCGACAGCTGCTACCCGTTTGCCGACCTGTGCGGGGCGGGACTGGCGTGGAAGCTCGCGGTCGCATTGGCGGGGCAACTGCGCCTCCCCGACGGGATGGCGTGGCGGCTCCTTGACCTGGTGGCGCTGGCGACGGTGGCGGACCTCGTGCCCCTCGCGGGCGAGAACCGGGTGCTGGTGCGACTCGGGCTCAAGCTCATGGGGGAGACGCCGTGGCCGGGCCTCGCGGCGCTCCTCCGCGAGGCGGGCCTCGCGGGGAAGCCGCTGCGCACGGGGCACCTCGGCTTCGCGCTCGGGCCGCGCCTCAACGCGGCGGGGCGCGTGGGCGAGGCGATGGACGGCCTGCGCCTCCTCCTCACCGACGACATCGCGGAAGCGGAGCGCTTCGCGGCGCAGCTCGACCGCCAGAACGCCGAGCGCCAGGCGCTCGACCAGCGGACCCTCGACGAGGCGCTCGCCGACCTGGAGGGCGCCTTCGACCCGGCCACGGACGCCGGCGTGGTGCTGGCGCGCGACGGGTGGCACCCGGGGGTGGTGGGGATCGTCGCCTCGCGAGTCCTGGAGCGGGTGGCGCGGCCGGTGTTCCTCATCGCGCTGGACGGCGAGGTCGGGAAGGGCTCGGGGCGCTCCGTCCCCGCGTGTGACCTCCACGCCGTGCTCGCGCGCTGCGCCCCGCTCCTCGAGAAGTGGGGCGGGCACCGGATGGCTGCGGGCCTGACGATCCGGCGCGAGCGGCTCGACGCCTTCCGCACCGCGTTCAACGCGGCGTGCGCGGCGCAGGTGGAGCCCGCGGTGCTGGTGCCGACGCAGCGGGTGGACGCCGTGGTCCCGCTGGACCAGCTCACCGGCAACCTGGAGCGCCTGGTCCGCGCCCTGGAGCCCACGGGGGTCGGCAATCCGAACCCCGTGTTCGGCCTGGAGGGGGTACGGGTTGAGGGGCGGCTCCGGCCGATGGGGGACCGCCATGTGCGACTCGCCCTCACCGACGGCCGCGGCGTGCTGGAGACGGTGGCGTTCGGCGCGCGTGAGGAGGTGGAGCGCGTGGTCGGTGGCGCGCGAGGCGCGCTCCGCGCCGCGGTGCGCCTGGAGCGCGACACCTGGAAGGGACGCGACCGGCTCGAAGGCCGACTCGTCGCCCTGGCGGCGGAGTAGTACGTGCGCGTCATCGCGGGGAAGTGGCGCAGCCGCCGCATCGAGTCCCCCGCCGACGAGCGGGCCCGCCCGACGACCGACTTCGTCCGGGAGGCCTGGATGGCCATCCTCGGCGAGCGGCTGCGCGGCGCCCGCGTGCTCGACCTGTTCGCCGGCTCGGGGGCGATGGGCCTCGAGGCCCTCTCCCGCGGCGCCGAGAGCTGCGACTTCGTCGAACTCTTCCAGGCGAACCTCGACGCCCTCGGCCGCAACATCGCCACGCTCGGCGCGACGGGCTGCCGGCTCCACCGGGCCGACGCCCTGCGCTTCGCCGCGAAGGCGGAGCCCCTCGCCTACGACGTCGCCTTCGCCGACCCGCCGTACACCACCGGCCACGCCGCGCGGATCGCCGACCTCTTCCGCCGCCAGCCGTTCGCCCGCATTCTCGGGGTGGAGCACACCCAGCGGGAGGACGTCGGCCCCGGCGACCACCGCCGCTACGGCACCACCGTCGTCACTTTCCTCGAGGCGCCATGACGCGCATCGCCGTCTTCCCCGGCACGTACGACCCGATCACCCGCGGGCACGAGGACCTGATCGTGCGCGGGATCCAGCTCGCCGACCGCGTCGTCGTCGCGGTGGCCGCGCAGGGCGGCAAGGCGCCCCTGTTCAACCTGGAGGAGCGCGTCGCGCTCGCCCGGGGCGCCGTCGGCGACGACCCGCGCATCGAGGTGCGCCCGTTCGACGGCCTGCTGGTGGATTTCGTCCGCCAGGTGGGCGGCACGATGCTGGTGCGCGGGCTCCGCTACGTCAGCGACTTCGAGTACGAGTACCAGATGGCGCTGATGAACCGAAAGCTCGCGCCGGAGATCGAGACGGTCTTCCTCGCCCCCGCCTTCGACCACGTGTACCTCTCCTCGTCGCTGGTGCGCGAGGTCGCGCGCTTCGGCGGCGACGTGACGGCGCTGGTCCACCCGGTCGTGGCGGCGGCACTCGCGAAGAAGCTCGGCCGGGCATGACCGGCGGCCGCGGCTTCGCCGACGGGCTTCTGGCGCGCGCCCGCGCCGCGCCGCGCCGGGTGGTGCTCGCCGAGGGCGACGACCCGCGGGTGCGGGAGGCGGCGCGCCGCCTGGCGGAGGAGGGGATCGCCGAGCCCACCCTGGTCGGCACGGCGGACACCGCGTCGTGGGCGGTGCGCGCCGCCCCGGGCGTGGCGGTGCGCATCCCCGCCGCCGACCCGTCCCTGGCGCGTGCCGGGGCCCTCCTCGCCGAGCGGAAGCCCCAGGCGATCCAGGGGCACGACGACGCGCGCCGCCTCGCCGCCGACCCCCTCCGCTTCGCCGCGTGCCTCGTGGCGCTGGACGAGGCCGACGCGTCGGTCGCCGGCGCCTGCGCCACGACCGCCGAGGTGCTGCGCGCGGCGCTCTGGGCCGTCGGCACCGCCCCCGGCGTCGCGACGGTCTCCAGCAGCGTCTACATGGTGACCCCCACCCACGGCGTCCTGACGTTCACCGACTGCGGCGTGGTGCCGTCCCCGACGGCGGAGCAGCTCGCCGAGATTGCCGCGGCGGCGGCGGGGGACCGGCGCCGCATCGTCGGCGACGAGCCGGTGGTGGCCTTTCTCTCGTACGCCACCGCCGCCAGCGCTGACGGCGCGAGCGTGGACCGTGTGCGCGAGGCCCTCGATCGCTTCCGGCGCCTCCTCCCGGACGTCCCCGCTGACGGCCCCCTCCAGGGCGACGCCGCGCTCGATGCCGAGGTCGCCGGACGGAAGGCGCCCGGCAGCCCGGCGGCCGGACGGGCTAACGTGTTGGTATTCCCGGACCTTGACAGCGGCAACATTGCGTACAAACTGGTACAGCGCGTAGGACGCGCAGTGGCGCTGGGCCCCATTGTGCAGGGGATGCGCCGGCCCTGCTCGGACCTGTCGCGGGGCGCTATCACGGAGGACATCGTGCTGATCGCGGCCATCGTGTCCCTGCAGGCGGGGAATGAGCCGCGGATCGGCCGGGAGGACGGATGAGTCTGAGCGTGCGCAAGGATCCGAGCGGGGTGGTGGTCGTCGCGGTGGACGGCCAGCTCATCGTCGGCAACCGGCAGGAGCTGAAGCAGAAGATCCTCGACGCCCTCGAGGCGGGCGACCGCAAGTTCCTCATCGACTTCAGCCGCACGGGCTACATCGATTCGTCGGGCCTCGGCGTCCTGGTATCGCTCTCCAAGAAGATCCGCGACCAGGGCGGCGACCTGCGGCTGGCCGGGTTGAACGAGGACCTCAAGACCTTGTTCGAGCTGACGAAGCTCGACACCCTCTTCGCCATCTCGGACTCCCCCGAGGAGGCGCTGACCGCCTTCTAGGCGGGCCCATGCGCGCCGCGCTGTCGGCCGATGTGCGCGCGTGCGAGCGCGCCGCCGAGGGGCTGGAAGCAGAGTTGCGGCTCACGGTGCCGAGCGACGTGACCGTCGTCGCCGAGGCGGTGGAGCTGGTCGCCCGCCACCTCGAGGCGGCCTTCGTGGACCGCCGCACCATCCGCTTCAACCTCCGTGTCGCGCTCAGCGAGGCGCTGGCGAACGCCATCCTGTACGGCAACGCCGGCGACGAGGCGAAGCGCGTCGGCGTGCGGGTGCTCTTCGGGCGCCACGCCGTGCAGGTCGAGGTCTCCGACGAGGGGGGCGGCTTCGACTACCGTCTCGTCCCCGATCCCACGCTCCCGTTCGCCCGGATGCAGCCGCGGGGCCGTGGCCTCTTCCTCATCCGCCAGCTGGTGGACGAGGTCCGCTTCAACGACACCGGGAACTCCATCTGCATGATCCTGCGCCGGGACTGACCCGCCTCGACCGCCTCCTCGACGCCCTGCAGGACCTGACGGGCGACCCGGTGCGGCTGTGGCGCGTCGAAGCGGGGCGTGTGCGCGCGCTCGGCCGCGAGGAGGGGGCGTGGTGGCCCGACGGCGAGCTGTCCGGCGCCGCCGGCCACCGCATCGAGGTCCCGGGCCGCGGCGCCGCCTGGCTCGAGCCCGTCCCCGCCGTCCCCGGCACCTGGCTCCAGCTCGGCCCCGGCTCCCTCGACGACGCCACCCGGGAGCGGCACGCCCGCTCCGCGGCAGCCGTCCTCGGCCGGGGCCTCGCCGCCGAGCGCGAGAGCGCGCAGGTGACGGGCGAGCTGATGAACCTCTACGAGGAGATCAACCTCCTCTACGGCATCGCCGAGATCCTCGGCCGTACCGTGCATCTCGAGGAGGCGGCGCGCATCATCGTCCGCGACGTCGCCTCGGTGGTGGGGGCGCGGCGCGCTTCCATCATGGTGTACGAGCCGGGGCCCGCCGTGCTCCGCGTCGTTGCCGCGTGGGGGGTGGACCTCCCCCCGCTGACGCCCGTCGCAATCTCCGACGAGTGCTCTGTCGCCGCGCGCGCTTTCCGGGAACAGATCGCTATCGGCGCGGAGGACGTCGGCGGGCGCGGCACCCGCTGCCCCGAGACGCGCACCTACCGCGGCCGGGCCTTCCTCTCGGTGCCGATCCTCTACGGCGGCTCCGAGGCGGGTCCGCGCCCCGTGGGCGTCATCAACCTCACCGACCGCCTCGGCGAGGACGCCTTCTCCGCCGGCGACCGCAAGCTCCTCGCCGCCATCGCGACCCAGATCGGCGCCGCCATCGAGAACGCGCGGCTGGTGGGCGAAGAGCGGCGCAGCGCCCGCCTCGACACCGAACTGGCCGTCGCGCAGGACCTGCAGCGGGCGCTGCTGCCCCCCGCGTCCCTTCTCCTCAAGGCCGGTGACGTCGGCGTGCGCTTCCAGTCGGCCGAGACGGTCAGCGGCGACTTCTACCGCGTCATCCTGCGCGGGCGTTCGTCGGTCGGGGTCATCATCGGCGACGTGTCGAGCCACGGCTTCTCCGCCGCGCTCCTGATGGCGCACACCCTCTCGGTCGCGGCGCTCCTCGCGCAGCAGACCGCCACGCCCGAGGAGGCGCTGCGGCGGTTGCTCGAGGTCGTCGGTGACGAGCTCGAGCGCGCCGAGATGTCCATGTCGTTCTTCTTCGGCGTGATCAACCCCGAGCGGCGCACTCTGCGCTACGCCAACGCCGGCCACCCCGGCGCGTTCCTCGTCCCCCGCGATGGCGGCCCGGCCCGCCGCCTCGGCGCCACCGTGCCGCCCCTCGGCCTCGCGCCGGGGGAGAAGATCGTCGGCGCCGACGTGTCGTGGCACCCGGGGAAGGACCTCCTCTGCCTCTTCACCGACGGCCTCCCCGAGGCGCGCAACGCCGCGGGCCAGGCGTTCGGCGAGCGGCGGCTCCTCGAGACGGTGGTGCGCGAGCGGGCGCGTCCCGCCCAGGAGCTGGTGGATCTCGTCTTCGCCGAGCTCGACGCCTTCACCGACCTCGTCCAGGACGACCGCACCCTGCTCCTCCTGCGCCGCTAGCGTGGGCGCGCGGCTCGGCCAACACTTCCTCTTCGACCCGTCCATCCTGCGCCGGATCGCCGATGCCGCCGGCCTCGGCCCCGGCGACACGGTGCTCGAGATCGGCCCGGGGAAGGGGAGCCTCACCGCGCCCCTCGCCGCGCGCGCCGCGCGCGTCGTGGCGATCGAGGCCGACGGCCGCCTCGCCGCCGCGCTCGCGGAGCGACTCGCCGGCGGCACCGTCGAGGTGGTGCACGGCGACGCGCTGCGGGTCCCGTGGCCCTCCGCGGCGTGCGTCTGCGGGAACATCCCCTACCAGATCACCTCTCCCCTCATCGAACGCGCCCTGACGCCGCCCCGCCCGCGGACCATCGTCTTCCTCGTCCAGAGCGAGGTCGCCGACCGCCTCGCGGCCCCTCCCGGCTCGCGCACCTACGGAGCCCTCTCCGCCGGCGTGCAGCTCGTCGCCGCCGTCGAGCGGCTCTTCGCCGTGCCCCGCGGCGCCTTCCGGCCACCGCCCCGCGTGGACTCCGCGGTGGTCCGCATCACGCCGCACCACCCCGCGCCCCTCCCGCCCCTCGAGGAGGCCGCCACTCGCCGGCTGATCCGCCTCGCCTTCCAGCGGCGACGCCAACAATTACGACGAAGTTTGTCTGAATTCTATGAGGTCACACGGGAGGAGGCGGAGCGTCTCCTCGCCCTCGCCGGCGCGGTAGCCGACGCCCGGCCGGAGGTGCTCTCGCCGGGGCAGTTCGTGATGCTCTCGCGGGGGCTGGGGACCTAGCGGCGCAATCCACGTCCGACGGCGTTCGGCCGCTTGGGCTTGGGTTGCGTCGGCCGCCGGCATCGGTTTCACGATGTCCGCCCTGCGCCCTCCGACGCACTTGCCCAGGGAATGTCCCTCTCCTAGCTTTGTGAAATCGTTCACAAGGCTGAGTCGTGAAGCACGTCGCCCCATCGACCATCCGCCGGCTGTCGCTGTACCTGCACTTCCTGGAGGCGTGCGCCCAGGAAGGGCAGGCGACGGTGTCGTCGCGGGCGTTGGCGGAGGCGGGGGGCGCGACCCCGGCCCAGGTGCGGAAGGACCTGTCGTTCTTCGGCTCCTTCGGGCGGCGGGGCGTGGGCTATGCGGTGGGCGAACTGGCGAGCCACCTCCGGGAGATCCTCGGCCTGGGGCGCACGTTCCGGGTGGTGCTCGTGGGGGCGGGTCGCCTCGGCGCCGCGCTGGCGCACTTCGAGGGGTTCGTGGACCGCGGGTTCCGGATCGCAGCGGTCTACGACACCGACGCGTCGAAGGTCGGCGCGCGGCTGGACGGCCTAGTGGTGCGCGGCGCGGAGCGGCTGGGTGCCGACCTGGCGGCTGCGCCGGCGGACATCGGGGTGATCGGGGTGCCGGCGGCCTCGGCGCAGGGTGCGGCCGACGCGCTGGTGCGGGCGGGGGTGAAGGCGATCCTCAACTTCGCGCCGGTGCGGCTCGCGGTGCCGGCCGGAGTGTCGGTGAAGCACGTCAATCTCGCCTTGGAGCTGGACGCGCTCGCCTTCGCCCTGGGGAACGGGAGCGGCCGATGAGAGTGCACGTCACGTCGGAGATCGGGGCGCTGCGCGCGGTGCTGGTGCACACGCCCGGCGCGGAGCTGCTCGGCGTGACGCCGGGGACCCGCGAGGACTACCTGTACGACGACATCATCGACCTCGATCACGCCCAGCGGGAGCACCGGCGGATGGTGGCGGTGCTGAAGCGCTTCGCGGAGGTGGTGGAGATCCGCACCGGGCTCGAGCAGATCGTGGCGAAGCCGGAGGTGCGGGAGCTGCTGGTGGCGCGTACCCTGGACGTGGTGCCCTCGGACGTGCTCGCCCGGCAGCTGGCCGAGCTGAGCCCCAAGGCGTTGGTGAACGTGTTGATCGCCGGCCTGCAGGAGGAGGCGGGGCCGATCGCGGCGGCGCTCAACGAGACCGGGTACCTGCTGCCGCCGCTGCCGAACCTGTTCTTCACCCGCGACGTGGGGATGGTGGTCGGGTCGCACGCCGTCATCGGCTCGATGCGCTACGGCGTGCGCTGGTCGGAGGAGCTGCTCGTCTCGGCGCTGTTCCGCTACCACCCGGCCTTCGAGAACGCGGGGATCCTCTACGACGGTTCCGAGGAGAAGCGCGTCAATTACACGCTCGAGGGGGGCGACGTCCATCCGCTGCGGCCGGACCTCGTGCTCCTCGGCTTCTCGGAGCGCTCCTCGCCGGCGGCGCTGGACTACCTGACCGACCTGCTGTACGAGCGGTGCGGGGTGAAGCACGCCATTGTGGTGGTGATGCCGAAAGACCCGACGGCGATCCACCTCGACATGATCTTCACGCAGGTGGACCGCGAGCAGTGCGTGGTGTACCCGCCGCACTTCGTCGGGCCGGCGCGTCTCGCGGTGCTCTACCGCAAGAAGGGGCAGGCGTCGGTGCGGGAGATGCCGAACCTCTTCGCGGCGCTGCAGACGGTGGGGCATCCCCTGGAGCCCGTCTTCTGCGGCGGGGCCGGGCGGGCGGACCAGGAGCGCGAGCAATGGGCGTCGGGATGCAACTTCGTGACGGTGCGCCCGGGGGTGGTGATCGGCTACTCGCGCAACGAGGCGACGCTGCGGGAGATGGGGAAGGCGGGGTTCGCGGCGGTGCCGGCGAAGGAGTTCCTGAACGGCGACCGCCGGGTGGAGGAGGGGGACCGTGCGGTGATCACCCTCGAGGGCGGGGAGCTGGTGCGCGGCGGGGGGGGCCCCCGGTGCATGACGATGCCGATGCGCCGTGACGACCCTCCGGCCCGCTAGCGGCGTGCGCACCCTCGCCGAGCGGGCGCTCCGGTACCTGGGCGACGGGGCGCGTCCTCCGCTCGACATCGCGCACGAGGTGCTCGGCCTGCAGCGCGCCAACCGTGTGGTGGCGGAGCGGCTGGTGGTGGCGCTCCTCGGGGCCGATCCGCGCTTCGCCTTCGACTCCGACGGCCGCTGGGGCGTGCGCCCGGAGACCGCGCTCTGCGGCGTGGCGCCCGCGGACCTGCCGTACGCCGTGGTGGACGTCGAGACGACGGGGATGCGCGCCCGGGGCGACGACCGGGTGACCGAGGTCGCCGTGGTGCACGTGGACGGCGACCGGACCACGGTCGCGTTCGAGTCGCTGGTGAACCCGGGCCGGCCGATCCCGCCCCTCATCACCCGGCTCACCGGGATCGACGACGCGTTGGTGGCCGGCGCGCCGCGCTTCGAAGAGGTGGCCGACCGCGTCCTCGCGGCGCTCACCGGCCGCGTGTTCGTGGCGCACAACGCCCGCTTCGACCTCTCCTTCGTCCGCGCCGAACTCGAGCGGGCGTGCGACGTGGCGTTCCGCCCGCCGCTGCTGTGCACGGTGCGGCTCTCGCGCGCGCTCGTGCCGGAGCTGCCGCGGCGCAATCTCGACGCCGTCCTCAACTGGTTCGGCATCACCACCGACCGGCGGCACCGCGCCGCCGGCGACGCCCTCGCCACCGCCGAGGTGCTCCGGCGCCTCCTGGGCCGCGCGGAGGAGCGGGGCGTCGCCACCTGGCAGGAGCTTGCCGCCCTGTGACCGCGCCCCTCGCCACCCGGTTCACCGTCGGCCGCCTGACCTGCTGGACCCTCGACGCGGGGCTGCAGCGCCTCGACGGCGGCGCGATGTTCGGCGTCGTCCCGAAGCCCCTCTGGCAGCGGCACATCGCCCCCGACGAGCGGAACCGCATCCCTCTCGCGCTCCGCTGCCTCCTGGTCGAGCATCCCGACGGCCTGGTGCTGGTGGACACGGGGATCGGGAACAAGGAGGGCGCGAAGTTCCTCGACATCTACGGCGTGGAGAACGCAGGAGCCACGGGACCGACGCGGCTCGAGGATGCGCTGGCGGCGGCGGGGTTCCGGCCGGACGACGTGCGATGGGTGATCAACACGCACCTGCACTTCGACCATGCCGGCGGGAACACCGCGCGCCGGCCGGACGGGTCGGTGGACCTCGCGTTCCCCGAGGCGTTCTACGTGATGCAGCGGCGGGAGCTCGACTTCGCGGCGCACCCGAACGAGCGCACGCAGGCGAGCTACCTGCCGCCCAACTTCGCGCCCGTCGC
>Ga0209777_10002126_pt1 | contig 26786 bp, 26 predicted proteins | sample FrelakmetHBP12HB_FD_187147 | JGI IMG/M metagenome (GOLD analysis project Ga0209777, IMG submission 187147) | Freshwater lake sediment microbial communities from the University of Notre Dame, USA, for methane emissions studies -HBP12 HB (SPAdes)... | ecosystem: Environmental > Aquatic >...
TACCTCGCGTGGGATCAACGAATGCCCTTTGTGGCGCAGAACGTATTAAACCCTTCTCACGCCTGAAGAAGCTTAATAACTAACCCGTCCTTATTAATTTGTCGTATCGTCTGCCTGGAGCATTGTCAATTCATCCCGACGCGCCGCGGATCTAACTTGCCTCGCCTTGATGTGAGCCAAACGTAGCGGCTCTGGCAATCTGTGGTTCACCACACAGCATTCGATGACGCGTAAAGCATTCTGCAGCGAAATGCGATTTCCTGGACTTATAAAGATCGGTTTGGCGCCAGCCACCGTTTTTAAGACGAAGCCGAGCGATCTGCCTTGGGATGTCAGTAAGGCGTAGCGACGCAGTTGATCGGGTTCAACGTAGCTCCCACTGAGTGTATTTTTGGAAACACCAACCGTTGAAATATTCAGAATGACGCCGAGGTTTGAAGCGAGGCCCGCAAATCGGGGGTGGTTTATATCACATCCGTGGACGATCAAAACGTCGGGTCGTATACGCAGCTTCTTTACTGCGGCTATCGCTGCGGGACCTTCACGGAAGAAGAGCAGCCCAGGGATGTATGGCACCGTTGTTTTTACGATCGCTGTTGATTCGTCTATGACGTTCATCAATTCATCGAACAAAAGAGCAGACGAAAAAACGAGGTCATCGGCAAAAGATTGAGCAACTGCCCCGATCGACTCAACCGCACACGCTGGATCCTCTAAAACCACCTGCTTTGCTATGTTTGTCTGAATCCGAAGCAAATCTTGAAAACGGCTCGTGTCTAGTGCGACCATAGCGGATTAGTTGGGCCCCCAAACTTAACGTTGCACGCACAGTTGCGTCACGCGCAAACTACTTAAGAAAAATTCACGCTACGCTTGCGCGTCGATTCGAAGAGTTGTCTCTAAGAGTTTATGTTAAGGCGATTCACAACGCGTCGGCATCGCCCTTGTATGTAGGGAAGTCAGTCTTGCTGTGCCCTCGTCTGACGTAGTGCGTAGTAAAGAGTTCCTTGTATCTTCTCGCCACCTCTTTCCACGTGATTGAGCGACCATACATGTACGTCCTTATCTCCATCTCCCTTCTCAGACGGTCATTTTGCATCAACATGGTGATCGCTTCCGCTATCTCCGGCGATTCACCCGACTTTAGAATCACGCCTCTTTCGTCGGCTAACGCGTCGATTGCGTGCAGATACGGCGTTGTTATTATGGCCTTTCCGCAACCTACTGCCTGGGAAAGTACGCCGCTCGAGATCTGATCTCTAGCAAGGTAGGGTAGCACGCAGATATCTGTCGCGAGGAAATGTAAGATCAGGTTTCGGTTGGTGAGATATCTGTCGACAAATTTGACGTTATGCTCCAAATCCAGAGTTCTTATAGTCTCCTTCAAACGTTCGCGATAGCGTTCACCTTCGTTCTTCACGACATTTGGATGAGTCTCTCCAACGATCAAGTAGACGACGTCCCTTTCGGGATTGTCGGCAATCACCTTAGGCAGCGCTTGAAGGACGTACTCGACACCCTTAGCAGGATGGAGCAGCCCGAATGACCCTATTACGAACCTTCGAGATAGCCCTAGCTTCTTCTTCGGTCGCTCCGTACTGATAAACGGAACGTCGGGCACACCGTGCGGAATGACCTCCACTTTGGCAGGCCCTAAGCCAAACGCCCCCTTCAGGATGTCGATACCAGCATGTCCTGGTACTACGATATTTTCGGAAAGACAGTATATCTCGCGAGTGAGCGCTTTGGCCTCTTCCGGTGGCGCCGGTAAGACCGTGTGGAGAGTCGTTACGATCGGTTTTTCTAGAGCCTCCATGAAATCGAGGATATATCGGCCCCAAGATCCACCATATAACCCATATTCGTGTTGTATGTTTACTACATCGGTGCGCGACGAGTTTATTTTGTGCGCCGCCTCGACGAAGCTAATTTGATCGGTATCTTTGATGACGAACGCAACCCGCGATTTAGGATAAATTAACGGACTCAAACAGCCGTACGCGCTCGAATCCTTGTTTCCATCAATCGCACAAACGTTGGCCTTGATATCAGGATTTTCATTAATGAGGTTGAAAAGCAGATCTTGTGTGAAAGTAGCTATGCCACACTCTCGAGGAGGAAACGTGCTAACGAACGTAATGCCCATTCGGTTGCGTTGCATCGAACTGCATATTGGAGTCCGACTCACTTAAACCTATTGAACTAAGCTCACAAAAGGACAGCCGGGGGCCTATGCGACATTTATTATGATTGGTCATAATCTACGTCTGAGTACGCAGACAGTTTCGCGCGTATGACTACTGTGAACGCTCGCCAACACTCGCATATTGTGCTCCCACCCTGCCCGAACTCGTTCGAAGCATCAAAGCTATCAGCAAACAGGTTTATTGGGGTTCAACGCGCAAACTAGCAATTTGGACACTAGCTAAATCGACGTTTGTGTTTGAGAGAAACCGATGTGGGCAGAACGCACTTCACATATCTCCCTTTCGGGAATTCGAGAGATGTTTGCGCTTACCAAGCCAGACGCTATAAATTTGGGTCTCGGACAGCCTAACTTCGACACCCCCTCACATGTCAAAGAGGCGGCAAAAAGAGCACTGGACGCGGGGTATACCGGTTACACCCCTAACAAGGGGTTTCCTGAACTTATTGAAGCGATCACACGCTATTATGAGCAGTACGGAGTCCACGCTGGCCTGGAACAGGTTATATGCACATCAGGTGGCAGCGAGGCGTTGCATCTGGCGTTCGAAGCTTTGGTCAATCCGGGCGATGAGGTAATACTCCCTGATCCGGGATTTGTCGCCTATTCGCCACTCACGCGCGTTGCGGGTGGTGTGCCTGTCAGTGCTCGGGTGAAGGCTGATGATGATTTCAGATTGCAACCGAGCACCGTTGCGGATTGTATCACGGCAAAGACAAAAGTCCTCGTCATTAACTCACCTGCAAACCCTACTGGCGCGGTGCAGCGATACGACGAGCTTCAGGGGTTTGTCGAACTTGCCAAAGATCACGACTTTTATATAATTTCTGATGAGGTATACGACAAAATTCTCTACGAAGGAGAACACTTCAGTCCTGGCAGTATTGACTCTGACCGCGTCGTCATCGTCAATTCAGTGTCAAAGACGTATGCGATGACAGGTTGGCGGCTGGGGTACGCGATCGCGCCTGCCGCGATTGTCGAAGAGATGTTAAAGGTGCACCAGTACATTCAAGCGTGTGCACCCTCGATCTCACAAAAAGCCGCTTTTGCCGCTTTGACCGGCCCTCAGAATAGCGTCAGATCGATGGTTGACGAATTCAGGACGCGACGTAGTGCCGTAATGGGGCACCTTAAGGAAATAGCAGAATGCGTGAAACCCAACGGTGCGTTTTACGTATTTCCACGATTTGCCACGTTTGACACAAGCCTAGACCTCACAAGGAAGCTAGCACAGGCCGGCGTGATCGTCGTGCCAGGGTCGGCATTCGGGAGCTTTGGCGAGGGGCACATCCGAATCTCTTACGCAGCGAGTCAACAGATTATCGACCGGGCGTTCCAAATTATCAAAGAACTGGTTTCAACGTTGTAGCACTGTTCATCAAAGTGCCTGATCCGCACACAACGATTTAAAATGAGTGGCGACTACGGGTATCGGCATGAGCCGGTGTTCTATTTTGCTTCTAACACGTTTATGCCTTGTATGGTGAACGTGTCGTTGACTCTGCCGAGGTTTTTCCTAAAATCTAGGGGATCTACTAACCCAACCTATACGCGTATTTCATAAGCACGATTTGAGTAAGATGCTAGATAGTTATAGAAACGAAAGCATGCTGCAAGCACAAAGGAGGTGAATTAAGGCTTATACGGGCCTTGGAATATAGTGAGATTAGCCGATGGCGAAGAATTGCTGGAATTACCGGTGAGAATTTTCACGGGACACCGCATCATTCATCCCACACTCATCTGGGATGATTATACGGTGGTGCTGGCAGACGCAGCTTCCTCGGCCAACTGCAACAGATCCGTGAAGCGATGGGTGGGGCAGGTATCCCGTTCGACAGGCTGGACTAAGTAATAATCACCCATCAGGACATCGACCATATAGGAAACTTGCCGGATGTAGTCTTGGAGTCTTCTCATAAAGTCGAAGTGCTTTCTCACGAGGAGGAGAGGCCATACATCAAAGGCCGCAAGCCGTTGATTAAGATGAACTTGGAGCGTCTGTCGGAGACGTTGGTGTTTCTGCCTGAGGACCAACGGCAGCAGGCGGAAGCGCTGTTTGCGAACCCGCCCAAAGCGAGCGTCAATACGACGGTTGCTGATGAGGAGGTCTTGCCATACTGCGGAGGAATTACGGTGATTTTCACCCCGGGCCAAACGCCCGGCCATAGCTGCCTTTACCTCAATCAGAGCAAAATCCTCGTTAGCGGGGATGCCTTAGTCGCCACAGACGGAGAGTTGCGCGGGCCGAACCCGCAGGCAGCATACGATATAGACACCGCGTTGAAATCGCTGAAAAAACCTACGAAATACGACATCGAAACCGTGATCTGCTATCACGGAGGCGTCTACAGGGACAGCGCCAATAAGCGACTAGCTGAGTTAGCCAGCACTGAACCCGAGTACCGCCTGAAGGACTTCGGGGAGGGCTTCTAGGGGTGGTGGCGTTCCTGAGCTATACTCCATAGCAACCTGGCGAACATGTTACTAGCGACGAGACTCATCCGCCTCTGGCGCCCTTTGTTAAACTTCTTTGCGCTGAGAAGCCCGACCATGTCTAACTCACGTGAGTTTAACGTCTAGAAGCCTGTGGCGCCTGTGACAAATGGCGCCGAGACTATAGTGTAGCAGCCACAGCATTGAGCGTTCTTATTGAGGACCTGCCCGCTTCTCAGCAATTAGTTCCTTGAACTGCACTGCTTCGAGGCTTTGCGGGTCTATTTCGAGCGCGCGATCAAAACAGGATATCGCTTCATCATAGCGCTTAAGACTGTAAAGGGCACTGCCTTTAGACGTCCATGCAAATTCATCGCTCTCATCGATTTCCAGCACACGACCGAAGCATGCGATGGCCTCTTCAAAATATCCGAGACCATCGTTTGAGAGGCCCTTAAACGAAAGCGCGTACGTGTCGTCGGGGTTTACATCGAGCACCTTTTCAAAAACCGCGATCGCTTCTTCATAACGGTCGGCACTAAACAGGATAAAGCCCTTTCTGTTGAGCACCCAGAAGTTCTCAGGGTCCAATTCGAACGCTCGGTCCAAGCATGCGATGGCCTCGTCGATACGGTTGAGGCTGTCGAGCGCCAGACCTTTATTTATCCACGCAAGGATGTAGCTTGGACTAATCTCGAGGGCTTTATCGAAATTTTGCAGCGCCTCGTCAAACTTTTGCAAGTTGTAATAAACGTAACCTTTATTGTTATGCGAGATGAAATAGTCGGGATCGAGGCTGAGCGCCTTTTCAAAGCTCTCTAAGGCATTTGACCACTTGTACAGACTCGCGAGCGCGAGTCCACGACCATCCCACGCGGCGACGCGGGTATCGTTTATCGCTAGACCCTTATCGTAGTTGATAACCGCGTCATCGTAGCGTTCCAAGCTAGCAAGCGCGTTTGCTCGGTAGAACCAAGCGTCGGCGTTGTTGGGTTCGAACAAAAGCGCCCTCTCGAACATCCCTTCAGCTTTTTCGTTATCGTTCATGAGTGAATAGCATACACCCATGTTGAACCAAGGTAGGTCAAACTCAGGGTCGATCTGTTGCGCCTTATTATAGCAATTGAGTGCTTGTTCGAACGAACCCTCTTTTTGGAATAAATAACCCTTCGCGTTGTAAGCTACAGCAAAACGGTTGTCGCTCGCAATAGCGGCGTCGAATAAGCGTAAAGCTGCGTCAACATCTCCTGAATCGCGTAAAATGCTTCCTTTCGCCACCAGAGCAGCTGCGTGATTTTGGTTTGCCTCCAAGGCTCGATCATAATAGGTAAGCGCCTCGTAGCTGTCGCCCACCTCTTCAATCAATGAGCCATATGTGAATAGGGCATCAGCGTTTGAGGGTTCCACCGTAAGAGCTTCTCCGAGTCGATCTAACGCTTCTTTCAACTTGCCTTGTTTTCGAAGCAAAAGCGCCTCTTCGACAACATCCAATGCCGTCTTCGCTATTTGAGCTCCACATTCGCAGCACGCCTCCGCCTCTTTTGGATTGATAGTTCCGCATCCTGGACATAGCTTTGTCATCTTTTGTAGATACGGCTTCTGGCTGATATGGTTTGCTTACTGAACAATTGCGATAAGAACACGGCTCAAAAATGCTAGAAACGCGACATTCCGCGCGAACCGGTGTCAACTCAGCCTTGTTATGCGCTATTTCCGTCTTGTAAGTGAGAGGGCAACAAATAACGACTGAAACCTGTGCCCCAAGCAAGCCGCGAGCAAATTTCTTTTTTTCCTGAGAAAAACTTGCAGTTGACGTGCCGCTTGAATTATTGTTGATCGTAGTCTGTTTTTCCCTTCTTTTTGAAACCTCTTATAGCAGGCTTTGTAAACTGCCGTCGGGGTGACTTAAAGAGAATCGCCGTAAAAGACTGCTAGCACTCTTCGCGTTTTGAGGAGTGCGTCTGGGCGAGCGTTGCGTCCTGTGCTCGCACGCGCATCACGTTACCGAAGCCTGCCGATTCGGGGTTGTCTTCGACAAACACAACCTCATCAATACCCGCGTTCTTAATGAGCCTCCAGCACATCTTGCAAGGGGTCCCGTTCACGTAGAGCGTTGCACCGTTGATAGATGCCCCCCCTCGAGCGGCTTGTATTATCGCATTTGCCTCGGCGTGGACGCTAACGCACAGTTCGTACCGTTCGCCCTTAGGTATCTTCAAGCGTTCTCGTTCACATCCGATGTTCAGACAATGCGGTTCGTTGCGTGCGGCTCCGTTGTATCCGGTGGACAGTATGTGGTCACCACTGGAAACGATAATGGCGCCGTATTGGCGCCTCGTACATGTAGAACGCAAGGATACCGTCCTCGCGAGAGCCATATAGTACTCGTCCTTGGAGATTCTGTGGTTACGCTGTTCTGAGGCCTGTGAGGTTTTTTCCACGGCTTTACCGTCCCGTGACCGCTTGTTTAGGAGCCAGCTTGCGCTGTCTGCCGTTAGTATATCGTTCAGTCTATTTTAATACTTGGGAAACTACTTTAAACAACGACACTAAATTTACGGCCAGATATCTACGAGGAACCGACGCGAGTGGTGACACATTGAAAGGTGAACAGCACGTAATCAAGATACTCGGGGCGGGCAACTACCTGATGGCGGACGATGGGGTAGGGATTCACATCCTCGAAAAGCTCGAAAAGACGAACAGGAGCGACGTTGAACTGGTAAACGTCGGCGTCGGCGGGTTGGCAATACTCGACTACATGGAAGATGCCGACGACGTGATAATCATCGATGCTGTGCGGGGGGGCGGAGGAGAGCCGGGATCGATCTACAAGTTTACGGATAAAGAACTGCCCCCAGCAAATCTCTTTATGATGTCTTTGCACGACCTGAGTCTAGTCGATACGCTGCGCTTGGGCCGGGAGATTCAACCCGAGCTCATGCCGGACAATATCAGTATCATTGGTATAGAAGTTGAACGGGTCGAGGGGATTTGCATGGACCTTTCACCTCGGGTTGAAGCTGCTGTTGATGCCGTCTTGCAGCTGGTTGTTAAAGAAGTGCAACGATTCAAGAATTGACGAAGAAGAAGCGGTTCAGTTAGGCAAAAACTATATATATGATGCACGGTTTTACAAGGGGAATACCGAGGTAAATCGTTATGGCAAAACCAATATTGATGGATTTTTATGCTGATTGGTGCGGACCCTGTAAAATACAGGATCCTATACTCGAGAATCTCAAGCAAAAGCTTGGAGATAAAATAGAATTTAAGAAAATCAACGTGGACGATAACTTACAGCTTGCAAACAAGTACGGGATTCGCGTCGTACCGACCCTAATATTGGAATGTAAAGGGAAAATCATCGAACATTATATCGGCGTAACGCGTCCAGAAATCCTTGAAACGGACTTAAACAAGGCAGCTGAGTCGTGTACCGAATGAATGAATCAGACGTAGTGCTCGCTACGGTTGTCTCTTTTTTCACTAAGATCCCGCTTCTTGATTCCAACTGATCCTTTTTTGAGCATTTAGAAGAGCGCGAGTTGTATCTTTCTAGATCTTCTCAGTTGCCGGAAGACTGAGACTAAAAAAGAGCAGCATATGATTAAATGCCAATTTTAATAGCGGGGAGTGGATTTGAACCACTGGTCTACGGGTTATGAGCCCGTCGGGATCTCCTGACTACCCCACCCCGCTGTGAATTGGAGTAGGTTCTATTCATTTAAATAGCTGATGTTGGCACGGCTGTGCGCGAACGGATTCGTCATAAGAAGGATGTAGAGAGTCTCAGTCTATCTGCGCCTTTGACCTTACTGCACGCCGCATTTATTGTCACTCGAAAGTAACTATTGAAGTCGTATCAACTCGTTTTTTACAGCGAAAGGTATAATGCAGGAGCTTATCACTAGTTGCGGCGCAGAGACCAAGAGGCACCTGTGGGGGAAGTTAGACATGCAAAGTAGCACCCATACTCGCAGTCTCTTGGGCAGTCACTTGATCTCAGAAGAACTATTCGTCGCGAAAAACGCACGTCACGCGCGATTACCAAAACTTTATGGCGTGCGCCCACGATCATGGCGGTATATGCGTGTTGCGATTGTCTGCTCAGAAATCGACGACGCATCGCAAAATGTAGCGCGACATCTCCTAAAACGTGTTCCTTGGACTCGATGCTCGGAGGGCCCTGTCCAATGGACGTATCGAAGATTTCAGCTGCTGATGACTAAAGGGAGGCTTATCGAACAAGAGGCGCTAGACCAAAGCCTCAATGCAGACGTTCTCATATTTGTATCTCGGCATTTAAGCGAGAAACGAAAAGGGCCTGTATTCACTGCGCACTTTACGGGTGATATCGCTGGATCGGCGCACGCAGGAAAGATCCCCACGTTAGCGCGCGCGGCTCCGCGTGCATTGAAACTCGTAGTGGAAACGTTGAAACGATTGTCGAGCATCGAGGTCCTTGTCGAGGTGACGCACCACGGCCCGTGCGCCATTAACACACCGTCGCTCTTCGTGGAGATCGGAAGTTCGAAAGCAGAGTGGACTGATGAAGCGCTCGGCGATACAATGGCGCAGGCCATTCTTGCACTCGATTCACCATCGCTGGCTCTCTCGTGCGCAACAGCCGTTGGGTTCGGTGGACCTCACTACGCCGTACGTCACACTGACGTTCTTCTCAGCAGCGACATTTGTTTCGGGCATATTTTTGCGACTTATCAATTGGAACGATTAGCGCAAGAGACCGTTGAGGAGGCATTTGAGAAATCGCAAGCTCAATTTGCGTACTTTGACCGAAAACAGATGGTGGCCAGCCGGGATCATATGTTGTCCATAGTCCACGACCTCGGTTATGAAGTACTTAGGAGGGGGGATATAGAGGGACGTGGAGGCGTATCGTGGGAATTGTACCTCGGCGTAAAGCGCGCATTAAGGTTGTGCGGCGTGCCTTCAGAGGGAACACGAATACACGTAAGTGCGTCGCTGCAAGATGCGTCTAACGCTCGAACTTCGTCTATGAGCCGTTTTGAATTGAAAGAACTTGGGCTAAACCCGGCAATAATCAAACTGGCGCGCACTATCGATGACGAAGCCGTTAGGCAACTGATTGAAATCGAAAAAATAGTATACCTTGAACGTAAAGATGGAAGTATTCACGCTATCTGCGTTCCCAAAGAACTCAACTTACAGGATGTGCAGCGTGCGTTGTTATTGGGATGTGTGGATATACTGAAACAGCGATATGAAGTCGAGTATTCTCAGCCAAAATCAAAACTATATATATCCGAACACAAATTTAACGCACGATTGGCACGATCGCTGGGCGTGGCTGATGGACCACTATTTGCAAAGCTGGCGCGTGGAGAGCCGATCAGAATAAATAGCAAGGTAATCAAACCCGAGGATGTATTTACAAAGGTTAGAAAGGCATTTGATATCGCTAATGCTGACGAACTTGGTCAACATTAACACGTTTTGCAGACTGTGAAGTGGAGGATACGACATGAAGTCCATAATTGAAGACGCGCTTGCACGGGGCGCAAGCGACGAAAAAAGCGAATCACCGCAACCGTCCTATACCCCTGACGTCGAGCTCGAGGAAGTTCTCAAATCGTTACAAACCAACATTGTCGTTGTCGGATGTGGCGGTGCGGGATCCAATACCATTACGCGGATGACAGAAGAGGGAATAGAAGGAGCTGAACTGATTGCACTCAATACTGATGCTCAGCACCTTAGAAACACGATAGCGGACCGTAAAATCCTGATAGGAAAAGAACGAACGCGCGGACTCGGCGCTGGTTCGCTACCCCAAATAGGCGAAGAAGCCGCGCTCGAAAGCCAGGAAGAGTTACGTGCAAGCGTTGCTGGGGCAGACATGGTGTTTATTACGGCCGGATTAGGTGGGGGCACGGGCACTGGCGCCGCGCCTGTCGTCGCAGAAGCGGCCCGCGATGCCGGCGCTCTCACGATTGCCGTTGTGACACTCCCATTCGGTGTAGAGGGCATGGTGAGAAGGGCCAATGCAGAAGCAGGGCTTGAGCGGCTGCGTGACATGGCAGATACGGTTATCGTAGTGCCAAACGACCGACTATTGGAAGTGGTGCCTCGATTGCCGCTGCAAGCGGCATTCAAGGTGTCTGATGAAGTATTGATGCGGGCCGTTAAGGGAATCACAGAGCTCATTACCAAACCAGGACTTATTAACCTCGACTTCGCCGACGTTAGAACCGTCATGCAAAGGGGTGGCGTGGCAATGATCGGACTTGGCGAGTCGGACGCCGAAGATAAAGCAGTTGATTCGGTGAAGAAAGCTCTGAGAAGTCCGCTTCTGGACGTAGACATCTCAGGCGCTACTGCTGCCATAGTAAACGTCATAGGAGGCACGGACATGACGGTGACTGAAGCAGAAGGCGTCGTACAAGAAGTTTATGAGCGTATTGATCCTGACGCGCGCATCATTTGGGGTGCGCAGATCGACCCCGAGCTTGACCACATGGTGCGAACGTTGCTCATTGTCACCGGTGTAAAGTCACCCCAGATCTATGGCAAGAGCGAAGCGATCAAGATAAAGGCTGGTGCTCAACGATATGGCTTAGACGTCGTCAAATAAGGACTTAAGTGGAACATCCTCCACAAAAAATTTATATCTATCGAGACGCAAAGTGGTATAGAGCGCCGCCTCGAGTGTCGATATTCACTTTGCGCGTTTTTGCTGCATTATAGTCTGGTAAATGTACGATGGCTAAAAAACAGGGAACTCCCTCACCAAAGTCCAAAAAGCAACGAAAACCCCCCAAGGAAGACAAAAAACGGGAGGGCGCCGCGTCGAAGCTTTCGAAGCCACAAGAGGCCCTAAGGGAAGGTCGTTTCTCTCGAAAGACGATCGGGCGCAAGCTTGGTGAGTATCGAAGGATACTGACGTTGACAAGAAGACCTACGCGAGAGGAGTTTTCAACGATAGCGAAGGTTGCTGCACTAGGAATAGTAATAATCGGGGTTGCCGGGTTTCTGATATATCTGGCTATGGTTCAAGTACCGCAGACCCTAGGCGTTACAAACAAGACGCAAGCGACAGCAAGCCCCACATCTAGCACAGAAGAGACTGCCACTCCGTTAGTCTTCAACGAAACGACAAACAGTGTCAGCGCCTTAGTAGTGAATGGAACAGGGAATGCGACTGCTACGTCAGTCACGAGTTAACAAGTCACCAGAGGGAGATGAGATAATGTCCAGCCAGGAGCAAGATGAGCTCGAATCTTCAGTTTACGCCATTAAGACCACGGCGAATCAAGAACGCGCAGTAGCTAACTTGCTTGCACTCGCTGCTAAGAAAGAGAACTATGATATTCGCGCGATACTCGTTCCGAAAGAGCTCAAAGGGTACGTGCTCGTGGAGACTACCTCCTTTGAAGCGATAGAACAGGCAATTCAAGGTATACCGCACGCACGCGGCGTGGTGAAAGGGAGCACTAAATTCGCAGAGATCGAGCATTTCCTGACACCAAAACCAGCGGTAGCCGGCATCGAGGATGGAGACATCATTGAGCTCATTGCAGGGCCATTCAAAGGAGAAAAAGCCCGCGTGAAGCGAATTGACTTACGCCGTGAAGAGATCACGGTTGAGCTTTTCGAAGCCATGGTCCCGATCCCCATTACGGTGCGCGGTGATAACGTTCGAGTATTGAGCAAAGAGGAGCGTGAATAACATGGTCGACGTAATCGAGATACTAGTTCCTGGGGGAAAAGCAAGTCCTGGTCCGCCGATCGGACCTTCTCTAGGGCCCCTCGGGATCAACATCAAGGCGGTCGTTGACGACATAAACGAAAAAACTGCATCATACAATGGCATGCAGGTGCCAGTGAAGGTCATTGTCGACGACAAAAAAAATGTTACACTCGAAATAGGTATACCTCCCACATCGGCTCTTGTGCTCATAGAGGCGGGAATAGAGAAAGGATCGACTGGCGAAGGCACGGCGGGCAACATCAACATCGCTCAAGCAATTAAAATCGCAAAGTTGAAACGGTCGAACTCGCTTTCGTACAAGCTGAAAAACACGGTCAAAGAGATCCTGGGCACGTGTGTGTCGATGGGCGTTACTGTCGACGAAAAACCAGCAAGGGACGTTCAAAAGTCTATAGACGCCGGCGAATACGCAGATCTGTTAGCCGAGGATTAAGCTCCGGCGAAAGATTGAAATAAGGTTACTCCATCTGGAGAATGTACCGTAGGAGATCACGGACGTGGTCGACGAAACTACGGAGGGAACATGGTTAGCGACAATACTATAAAAGCGGTCAACGACGCGATTGAGTCAGCCCCCAAAAGAAAGTTCATCGAGAGCGTTGATCTAATTGTCAATCTGAAAAACGTCGATTTAAGCCAGCCAAAAAACCGGATAACAGAGTCAATCGTGCTGCCGAACGGGCGCGGTAAGGAGACGAAAATCGGTGTTTTTGCTAAAGGTGACCTCGCCATCAAATCGCAAAGCGGTGGGGCCGACCTTATAATTTCTCCTGAAGACCTTGATAAGATGAGTGGCGACAAGAAACTTATCAGAACTACAACGAGAGATATTGACTTTTTTGTTGCAGAAGCCCCGTTGATGCCTTCCATAGGCAAGAGTTTTGGGCCTATTCTCGGTCCTAAAGGTAAGATGCCAGATCCTATACCATCAAGCGCCGATCCAACTGGTATCATTAGCAGGCTTAAGCGGACCGTGAAGGTGCGCACAAAGGACAAGCCAACGTTTCACGCATTGGTCGGAAATCTGAGCATGAGTGCCGAAGACATTGCGGCTAACATCGAAGCACTTCTCAATACCGTAGAATCGAAACTTGACAACGGCACACAGAACATAGCCTCCGTCTACGTAAAGACGACGATGGGGCCAGCAGTGAGGCTGATGTAAATGGCGCTAGCTGAAAACGTACACCGACCGGTCTGGAAAGACGAGGAAGTCAATAGTATTAAAGCAGATGCCCAAAGGCACGACGTCATCGCGGTAGTCAGTATCCACGGTATCCCCGCGCGCCAATTCCAGAACATTAGGGCCGAACTCAAGGACGTCGCGAAGATACAGGTGGCTCGAAACACGCTCATTCACCGCGCTCTCGAGGAATCTGGCGAGTCGATGCTACAGTTGTTCGAAAATGTTGAAGGACCAACGGCGCTTATCTTCACCAATCTAAATCCCTTTAAGCTTTTTAAACTGCTTGAGAACAGCAGAACCCCCGCACCAGCGAAAGCGGGCGAGAGTGCTCCAAGAGATATAATCGTCGAAAGAGGACCAACGTCCTTCAGACCCGGCCCGATAGTTGGCGATCTCCAAAACGCTGGTATAACCGCCGCCATCGAGCGAGGCAAAATCGTGATACGTGAGACAAAAACGGTTGCGAGGACAGGTGAATCGATTAGCGCTCGGCTCGCCGACGTGCTTCAGCGCCTCGAAATCTATCCTATGGAAGTTGGTCTGTACCTCCGAGCGGCATACGACGGCTATGTGATTTATAAGCCCGAGGATCTACATATAGACGAGCAAGCGTATTTTGACAAATTTGTTAAGGCTGTCTCAAGCGCATTTAACCTATCGATGAGCGTCGCATACCCAACTTCACTAACCGTCGCGACGCTACTTCAGAAGGGCATATTTGAAGCAATGAATCTCGCTTTAGAAGCTGAGATCTTTGAGCCCGACGTGCTAAAAATTCTGCTCTCTAGAGCACAAAGCGTTGCACTAGTACTTGTTGATAGCCTACCAAACGACGCTTTGGACGATGAGCTCATCGCCGTTAAAAGTGCCGCATCAACCACGTCTCAGTCGGTTGAGGACGTGCCGGCGCAGACAGAGGAAAAAGCACAAGAGGGGGAAGAGACGAACGAGACGAAGGAATCTGAATCGGGCATGGCCGGTTTAGGATCGTTATTTGAATAATTTGAAGATCGGCGATATTGCAAAGGTGAAAGTGAAATGGAATACGTATATGCAGCACTAGTTTTGCACGCTACAGGCAAAGGGGTAACTGAGGAGGGCGTTTCGAACGTCCTTAACGCAGCAGGCGCAACAGTCAATGATGCGAGAGCAAAGGCACTTATTGCAGCACTAGAGGGCATCAATATTGACGATGCCATCTCTAAAGCGGCATTTGCCGGAGCGCCCGCACTAACTGAACCGGCCGCCCCCACACCTAAAGAAGAGAAGGCGGAAGCGACAGTCGAAGAAGAAAAAGACCAGGATAAGGAGAAAGAAAAAGAGGAAGAAACGGGGATGGAAGGACTAGGCGCCCTGTTCGGGTAGTCTTGACCCGCCGATAGCGCTTCCCGGCGTCTTTTGTGAGCCCCCTTTGTCCAGATACTCTATTGTTACGTTCGCGAGCTTTCCCACTCTTTTTTTGCTTATGCACCCAGCAGAGCAAGTCCTCACGGGCAGAGACCTACCCGTTCGGATTGAATTCACCCAGCGAGCAGACGAGACGTCTGATTTCGAACTAATAGTCACTTGCGATAGCGATGAGAATCGCAAGTTCAGCCTGTGAGTCAGATCTTAGCAATTCGTTGATCGTAATTCCATTAACACCAACAACGACATTTGTTCGCCATTTGCGCACCCGTCCCTGATGCGTCGCGGAAGCGATAAAAAGCAGTTCTTAGTAACGCACAAAAAATATTACTAAGGTTTAACTAATAAAAAAGCCATAGGGGAGCAGAGATGGTGCTGAAAGACGCTGACGCTTTAATCATCACTGAAGCACTGGGTCGCGCGCCTAATGAAGTCGAAAGTGCAATATTCGAAAACCTCTGGTCAGAGCACTGCTCCTATCGAACGAGTAAGCCACTTTTACAGACAATGCCTACCCGCGGGAAAGCGGTCATTGTGGGCCCGGGTGACGATGCGGCCATCATTAAGTTGAGCGATGGACTGACTCTTGCGATAGCGATGGAGAGCCACAATCATCCATCGTACGTTGATCCATACGACGGCGCTGCCACCGGCGTGGGTGGGATCGTTCGCGATATAATTTCAATGGGTTCCCAACCAATTGCTCTAATGGATTGCCTCTACTTTGGAAGTCTGGAAAAGGAGAAGAACCGGTACCTATTTGAGCACGTCGTCGAAGCAATTAGTGACTACGGCAATTGCATAGGCGTGCCCGTGGTCAACGGAGAGGTCCTCTTTCACCCAAGTTACGATGGAAACCCGCTCGTTAACGTGGTTTGCGTTGGGCTGACTCAAGCTGAGAGATATGTTACCGGGCGAGTAAAAAAACCAGGCAGTAAAATCGTTCTCATTGGGTCTTCTACTGGCCGCGACGGCCTTGGCGGAGCATCGTTTGCTTCGCGCGATCTCAGTGAAGAATCAGAAGCGTCTGATCGGCCTTCTGTCCAAATAGGCGACCCTTATACGGAAAAACTGCTCATCGATGCAACGCTCGAAGCAGTTAACCAAGGTTACGTTCTGGCGTGTCGCGATCTCGGCGCGGCTGGATTATCGGGCGCGTCGGCCGAGATGTGTTCAACATTTGGAGGGCGATTTTCTCTCGATGCCATTCCTTTGCGAGAGGCCGGAATGACGCCGAGAGAGATACTGGTTTCAGAGTCACAAGAACGTATGGTGCTAGAGGTTTTGCCGGAACACGTTGACGATATGCTTGCCGTCGCCCGCAAGTACGATTTAAACGGTGCCGTAATCGGAGAAGTGATCGAAGAACAAAAGTATGTTGTTGAGTGGCAAGGAGCCATAGTCGCTGACATACCGATAAAACTACTAACGGAAGGGGCGCCACTATGCACACCAGAGCCCCCAAGGGTATTGCCACGTCAGGAATCGCTTGTGGTCCGCGGCGTAACGTTTCAAGAAAAAGCACTGCGTGTACTTTCCTCGCCGAACGTCGCGTCGAAAGAGTGGGTTTATAGACAATACGACCATGAGGTCCAAACGCGAACGATAGTTAAGCCAGGCGAAGGGGCGGCCGTCCTCTCGATCGACGCGCCTCGAGGTATCGCACTGTCTTCCGGCTGCAATCCTATGCAAGTGGCCGCAGATCCATTTAAAGGAGCAGCGGCAACTGTTTTTGAAAATGCAATGAATTTAGCAGTTAAAGGAGCAATGCCCGTCGCGTTTGTTAATTGTCTAAACTTCGGTAACCCGGAAAAGGGGGAGGTCTTCTACCAGCTTGAACAAACGGTAGCAGGACTGTCTCACGCTGCACGTATCCTCGACACGCCTATCGTCGGTGGAAATGTCTCGCTCTACAACGAGAGCGAAGAGTTCCATACGGCTATCATTCCTACCCCTTCAATCGGAATGGTAGGAATTCTCAACGACGTATCTAAGTCCCCCTCAGCGTTTTTCAACAACGAAGGAGACGCCATAGTAGTAGTAGGCAAAACGTATCCGGAATATGGAGGATCAGAATTCGCTGAACTCTTTGGTACAGGTGGTATTGCTCCAGAACCACGAGCAGGGATTAAAACAACTATCGACGCGCTAGTGGAAGCCGTAGAAACAGGGAAGATCTCTGCTGCTAATGATATCGGACGAGGAGGCATTTTGAGTGCGCTTGCATATATGTGTGCGCGCTTTGGCGCGAAAGTTGACTTATCGAACTACCTAGCCGAAGCGAATGAACTATTTTCCGAGACAAACGGCAGAGCGATTTTGACCGTCGATCGTAGGGAACTTGACTCTATCTTGACCTTACTTGACGCACGTGACGTTCCGTTCGCTTTTGTCGGAACTGTCGGCGAGGAAGCTCTTTCGATAGCAGTTGGCAATAGCACGATCACACTCCCGTTAGAGACTATCAAGCGAAGTCTCAATATCCTCAACGAAAGCATGATAGCTTAAACGGACCTTGCCCCGCAGCGCAAATTCATCAAACCATGTTGAGCGTGAACTTGATTTATGGCACGTACGGCGAGAGTGGTATCCTCACCAGCGTTAAAAACACGCTAAAAATGTTGAGGCTGCTTGAGTACGAAGGAGTGCACTTCTATAAAAACGCATTCAAGATTTGCGATGTGCTACACGCTCACACGTTCGGGCCGATCGCTCTTTTTTTAGTGCTCGTGCATAAAGCGCTACACAAAGCTGTGATATTACACGCGCATACAACGCCACAAGACATCGCGAATAGCTATTTTGCGGCAAACTTGGTCAGCCTCTGTTTAAAAGGGTATCTACACCTTTACTATAATCTGGCAGACGTCTGCATCGTACCTTCTGCGCACACGAAGGACGTATTAATAAAAACGCTCAAAGTAAGACGGCGAATTGAGGTTATCAGCAACGGTATTGATTCAAGCTTATACGTATGCAATGAGAAGCGCGCAACGGAGTTTAAAGCGGATTACGCTTTGGATGATCGACCTGTTGTACTCTCAGTAGGGTTAGTTTTTTTGCGAAAAGGCATCGTTGATTTTGTTTCCGTTGCCAAGAAGCTCCCGAATTTTCAGTTTGTATGGGCCGGAAGGATCTTAACGTGGCCATTTTTTCCTCACGCTGCTAGAAAGGTGGTTGCAGGCGCCCCCAAAAATGTTCTTTTTACCGGCAGAGTGAGAAACATTTGCCAAGCCCTCAGTGCAGCAGAAGTCTTTGTTTTTCCCAGCTACGAAGAGAATCAAGGGATTGCTGCTCTTGAAGCAGTTGCTTGTGGATTGCCTTTAATCTTGCGAGATCTACCTGTGTACAGTGATTTCGTCGATGGCCAGAACTGCGTTAAATTCACAACGAATGATGAATTCGAAAGCGCAATCAAAGAGCTCGTAACAAATAAATCAGTTGTAAAAACGTTAGGCGAGAACGGGAGTAAAACTGTTCAGGACCACGATGTCCACGCACTGAGCAAAAAACTGCTTCAAGTCTATCTAACCGTGAAGCGGGCTTGATTCTGCATACGTGCGTGGCTCAGCGTCAAAAGGAAAGCTATATAGCTCAAATGTCCACTACTAGCTCTGTTTAAAAAAAGCAGAGGAATCCGAATTGCACGTAGGTGAAGCTTTAATTGGTAACGATCCTGAAATGGCCCACATTGACCTCCTCATAGGCGACAAGAATGGTCCAGTCGGGCAAGCATTTGCTAGTGGATTAACGCAGCTCTCCCGTGGGCACACTCCCCTTCTTGCTGTAATAAGGCCAAATTTGCTGACAAAGCCTGCAACACTGATCGTACCGAAGGTGACAATACAAGACTTAGAACAGGCGGCGCGGGTTTTCGGTCCCGCCCAGGCCGCGGTTGCCAAAGCAGTTGCGGACGCTGTCGAAGAGGGAGTCATCGCAAAAGAAGCATGCGAGCAATATATGCTAGTCGTATCCGTCTATATTCACCCTGATGCGCGGGACTATGAGAAGATCTACCGCTATAACTACGGTGCCACAAAACTGGCCCTGAAACGAGCACTGAACGACTTTCCATCGGTGGAAAAGGTGCTATACGAGAAGGACCGGTCGCTTCACCCAGTGATGGGATTTAAAGTTACTCGTCTTTGGGATCCGCCGTACCTGCAAGTAGCATTAGATTTGACAGAGTTAGGCGCTGTTTTGAACGTTCTAGAGCAACTTCCGACAAGCGATCATATCATTATTGAAGCGGGAACGCCCCTTATCAAACGCTATGGGTTGGGTATAATCAGAGAAATGCGAAAAGCACGACCGAACGCCTTTGTCGTAGCGGACCTAAAAACCCTCGATACTGGGAACCTGGAAGCACGATTGGCCGCTGATGAGGCAGCTGATGCAGTTGTGGTCTCTGGACTTGCGCCGACATCAACGATCGATAAGGCCATAGAAGAGGCAAATAAAACCGGTATCTACGTAATTATAGATATGCTAAACGTAGACAAGCCGGAAAGCGTGCTCAAGGCGCTGAAGAGCCAGCCAGATATAGTAGAACTCCACCGGGCAATCGACGCCGAAGACACGGCGCACGCGTGGGGAAACATCTCTCAGGTCAAGAAGTACGCAAAATTAGTCGCTGTAGCTGGGGGGATACGAAAAGATAACGTACAGGATGCTCTGAAGTCGGGAGCGGATATTCTGGTAGTCGGACGTGCGATTACGGCCGCACGAGATGTGGAAGGTGCTGCACGCGTATTTCTCGAAGGATTGAAGCAGAGCGATATCGATCAATATAGGGTAAAGACTGACTTCTAGGTCAACCTGACGATGTCCGTCATACGTTTCACCTTATCTTAGATACGTTTTTGATCTTATCAGACACAAGTGATCAGAGTCAACTTGCGCCGTCTAGGCGTGCTGCTGGCAAAATTGAGAACCGATTAACAGGTGCTCCGTCAACGAATTATATGCACTTACGCGACTCAAACAAGCTCAAACGGAGGTATAAGTGTGAAAACGTTAATCGTAATAAATTTCAAAACGTATGCAGAGAGCACGGGGGATAACGCCCTTCGACTCGCAACTATCGCAGACAAAGTGGCAGCAGACTCAGGCGTCACAATGATCGTCGTCCCACAGGCAGTCGATGTATCCCAAGTAGCGCGCCAAGTAAGCATTCCGGTCTACGCACAGCACGTAGACGGGATTCAATTTGGGGGTAACACAGGACAGATACTGGCTGAAGCGCTTGCAGAGGCCGGAGCTCGAGGTACGTTGATAAATCACTCTGAAAGGCGCCTTCTATTGGCTGAGATAGACGCTGCAAATCAGGCCGCTAAGCGGGCCAACTTAACCACAATAATCTGCACCAATAATATTATGACGACCAAAGCAGCCGCTTCTCTACGTCCCGATTTCGTAGCGATTGAGCCTCCTGAACTGATTGGTTCGGGAATACCTGTGTCAAAAGCGAATCCAGAAGTGGTTACAGGGGCGGTTGAGGCTGCCGCTGGCGTGAAAGTCCTCTGTGGCGCCGGCATCTCAAAAGGTGAGGACGTGAAGGCCGCAATCGAGCTTGGAACCGATGGGGTGCTTCTTGCTTCAGGGGTGACTAAAGCCGCTAATCCAGAGGCTGCTCTGCGAGGTTTGGTTGAGTTTGTCTAAAGAGAGAAGTTATAAAGTAGAGGTCGACCTGTGGAAAAGCTTAATGAGGTCACCAAGTAAAAATCGTACCCCTAAGATGCGGTCACAAGCGAACCTCGTTCGCATGTTTCTGAAGACGCCGACCCCTATTATCGCTGACGCCATGGATGGGCGTAACGTATTGAGTTGTCTTCGGCCTGTTTTGTCACGCGCAGCCATAGCAGGGTCCGTAGTTACCGTAAAAACAAACTCAACAGACTGGGGTACCGTAGTCAGCGCGATAGATGTGGCGTCTCCGGGCGACGTGCTATTTATTGACAGTTCGGGGTCGAACGTAGCGGTTTGGGGAGGCCTAACGTCGCTGGCAGCACAACGGCGCGGGCTCATCGGTACAATGGTTTATGGCAGCTGTCGTGATATTCCGACTATAGAAGCCCTTCAGTACCCAGTGTGGGTGAAAGGAATCACAGCACGTGCTGGAAGACCGTTTAACAAAGGGACAGTTAACGTTCCGATAAACGTCGGCGGACTGTTAATACAACCGCGTGATCTAGCGAAAGCGGACATGCACGGAGTCGTGATAATTCCGTCGAATGAAGTTGCCGTGGTTGCCAACAGAGTCGCAGAATTAGTTAGCAAAGAACGCTTAATAGAGACGGGAATTAAGGAAGGGCGACGCTTAAGCGAACTACTGTGGGATTCTTAGTCCTGATACGACTTTATATAGCATTAGCCCCCAAAAAAAAGCAATGGCCACCAGCAAGCTCGCAGACGTTTTCTTGCACAAAATGGCGACTTCACTGCTACTCACTATTCGAATGTACGATCGAACGTATGTATCAGTTTTAGCGAAAGAATGCAACTGCACTTGTGCAAACGCAGGGAAAAAGCTGTGGAGCATGGAAAAGCTCGGTTTGATCCAATCAGAGAAGATCGGCAGGGTGAAGTATGTCCAGCTGACAGATCACGGCAAGGTTATTGCTGACTCACTCAATTCCCTCAAGCGTAACTTAGGTGTTGACGATGCGCCTCTTAGATATGACGTGGGGTACATCAACCAAAAGACAAACAACGTCATACGCAAAGTTGAAACGATTCAGAACGAGCTCGAGACGAGGAACTCCGTTAGCCGCGAGGAGGGCATACGTTTCAACCGGAGGCTCGGACCTTATTATCGCGAACTCAATACGATCCGCCTTCTATTGGAAACACAGCCTAACAGCCCGCTTCGTCCGAAAGTGGATACGTTAGCGAGGACGCTCCAGGGGGTAAAAAAAGAAATAGAGACGAAACAAGCATAGCAACCTACTATTACCTAACGGGATAAAAGTCTTTGACGCGCGTGGTATCATCCAAAAATGGCGTAGAGGCTTCATACAGAATCGTGTCCGTGCTTGCGACGATAGTGTGTTTCTCGTAAGGTTTGATGTGGATCGTATCTTCCGCCTCGAAATACTCTCTCCGATCGTCAAATTCAATGTAACCAGTCCCTCGCACGATGAACATGGTCTCGTCTTTGTTCTTGTGGTAGTGATAAGAAGATTGGTACCCTTCACGAATATACAGTTCTTTGAGTAAATACAGCTCAGTAATTATTTGTACCTTCTCATATCCCCATGGCTTTGCTGTTTTGTTATGATATTCCTTCAAAATCCGTTGTTTGCCGTCCTCTGAATAAATAGTGTCCCAGAAGTTCGACTCTTCATATACGTCAAGTTTCCCTAGATCGGCAAGTTGGGGGAATACATCTTCCACTTCATCTCCAAGCACGTATTGCCTAAGGTTAAACCCTTTTCGCACACAGAAGATGCCTCCGTAAACCATTGAGGCATCACCATCGAATACGGCGCGAGACACACGTTCAAAAGAGCTTCTCGACTCGGCGCGTATCGCCGAGTAAATCATGACAGGCGCTGCAGAATTAGTAAACTTTATCATCATCTTTTTTAGGTTCATGTCTGTTACGGCGCCGCAATCAAGAACGACGACATCATCGTTCATTTTAGCAAGTACGAGTGCGATATCTTCGAATGTCCTAGCAGCCTGCTTGTAGCTGAGTTTAACGCCCTTGCGCTCATTTCCGAACATTTCCGGCAACCGACGAGAAGATACACCTGTCAGAAGCACTGCTTCGCGAAATCCGACTGTAGCGAGATCAAGCAGCAGCTTGTCAGCTATTGTAAACCCCTCTGTTAGAGTAATGAGCGCATTTGAGCTGCCGCCGTTTACGCTTTGCTTCTTTCCGTAACCATCACATAAGATTAGTGCTTTCATTTGAAACTCCACTAAAGTGTTGGACAATCGTGTATATGGCTTTTTTTGACAGCTGCTGGTCGAGCAGCACGAGGCGAAGCTCGTGTGAGCTTACCGAAATCTTATTAAGGGGCTGCTTAAATACGAATGTCAACACTCAAATAGAGCGTTAAAGCTTATCTATTTGTTATGGAGCAGTGGTAAATGAACATCGTTATGGTAACAAGCTGGTCGCCAAGGCACTGCGGCATAGCTACTTACAGCTCGGAGCTCGTCGGTGCACTAAGGAAGAACGGACACCACGTGGATATTATTTGTCATACAGACGAGGAATGTGGTGGACACCGCGAAGAAGGGGTCCATCCAGTAATGAATACTGATGACCCCAGGTGGGACAAAAACGTCTACAGCACCATACAGCAGATCAAACCTGATGTGGTGCACATTCAGCATGAATATGGGCTCTATTTATCGCATGGAGACTACGGAGGCCGGATTCTCCCTCTTCTTTTTCAACTCAAGCTCGACAAGATTCCCTCTGTGATGACTTATCATTCAATCTATACGTCTCTAGATCGCCCTGAGGCCATCTTTACCGACGTCAGTTTGCGCTTGCTCGACTCTGCGATTGTCCACGCCGAAGTTCAGAAACTGTTTCTTCCCTACAACCTCGGCTGGATCCCCCACAATGTGCACGTCATATCGCACGGTGCCAAAGAAGTCGTGCCCGACCCATTAGCAAAAGAGCGTTTTGGTTTGGCCGGCAAGAAGGTCGCACTTTGCATAGGCTGGTTCGAACCGAACAAACGATTCGAAGATGTCATCAAAATTTGGCCAGAGATAATAGAAGACGCGGGCGACCAGGCAATACTCTTGATTGCTGGCGACGCTCGACCAGGTTCGGACACAGGAACAAAGTATAAAGAACAACTGTTGCGCACTATTGAAGAATCCCCGGCGAAAACCCATATTAAAACGATACTCGGGGCGTTTGATCCTGAAACGTACGACAGCATAATTTCTGCGTCAGACTTCGTCGTGCTTCCGTACAAGCACGCGTCCCAAAGCGGGAACCTTGCTCACTCTTTTGCTCTTAATAAACCTGCCATTGTCTCATCGCTTGAAGGTTTAAAGGCAGAAATCGAAGCAAGCGGCGCTGGAATAGCAGTCCCCGTGGATGATCTTGAGGAACTGAGAAAAGCTGTTACAATTCTGCTAACAAGCGACTTAATGCTCGAGACCTACAGCGAGCACGCGAAAGGCTATGTGGCAAACCACATTATTTGGGAAAATGTGGCTCGTAAGCACACGCTCGTTTACGAAAACGCCATTGATCGCGTGACATACGGCACTAAGACGCGCGTGGACCAGACCATTTGAACTGATCTGGGGTTACGCGCTCCGAGAAGCGCTGCAAGCCCGACACGTGAGCCGCGAGGAGTGCGAGAGAATTGGTCAGTGTACGAGAGTATATCTCTACCCCTGTTATTCTTTTAGAATCAGACGCGACCGTAGCGGATGCTCTAGCTCATATAGTAAAAAGCGGTCACCAAGGATTTCCCGTCGTCAACGATGGGAGACTCGTCGGCGTCATTACTAGTGCCGATCTTGTTCTCGCAAAGCCGAATCAAAAAATCACAACACTTATGACGACTAACACGGTCACCGCGAAACCTGAAGATGATATCGTTAGCATCGCAGGCGTGATGGCTTATAATCATATCCATCACGTCCCCCTCGTTGACGGCGAGCACGTTATAGGCATCGTAACCGCAACCGACATGCTCCGCGCAATTATCGAGAATGTCATTTCTGAGAACGTTGAGCGTATCTTCACGTTTTTTCAAATGCTCCACCCAAGCGTCACAATCAGACATACACGTGTCGGAGTTACATCGTTAATTCCTACTCAAAAACTCTTAGACCCCGCAGAGCTGCAACTGCGCGAACAGCAGTTTAAACGTGGTGTGGTATATCCTATCGTGGTAACGAAGAAGGGACGGTTCTATTATATCATTGACGGGCATCACCGCGCCTATCTAGCTTACAAACGCGGCACAGAGGAGATTCCCGCTTTTTTCATAGACGGCGAGCTCGGCATCGTCAAATCATCTGAAAAGCTCGGCTTAAAAACTTTAGATGATATGGTCTTGATATCTGAAGACTGAGCTAACCGAAGTACTCTCTTAAGTCAGACGCGACTTTTTCCGGCATAGACTCAACGATTACCTCTTCGTGAAGTCTTTCCATGAAACCTGCGTCGTTATTGTAATAGCTCTGCGGGTATGGCCGAGCGATGATCCTCACAACGAGTCTGAAGCTCGCGTCCTTCTTTGAAGCCGAGAACGTGCTCAGATTAAAACTGTGAACCCCATACAGAGAATAGGCGGTAAACACCCTCTTAAGTCCCTTGCTTAAGTCAGAAATGCTGGTGTCATCAAGCTCGTACAACGACGAAACATCGTTAAATACCCCGCAGATTTCGTCGTTACCAAGGGGGACGTAACTAGTAATCCACGAGACGTCACCAATCTTTCCCAGAAACCGGTCCCCTTCTTTTTCCTCAATTTCGAGCAAGCGCTTCCAGTAATTTTCCTTGTTTTTCTTGAAGTAACTCTTACAGGCTGACAAGTACAGCCAAGCAAGGTTCGTCGGCTGCTCATCTACAGTAAGTTGGACGTGCGGATGAACGACGCTTGCACCTGCTGGCGGCAAGAAATTCCAACTGAAGTTTGGATACACGGCTTTCTTGTCGTTTCGCGCAACCGCACGAAAGTACTCTATGCTTGCTTTGATAGTATCTTGTATCTGCTTCAACGTAAACTCGTCAATCCCCAAGAAATGCTGTCTTGACACCGTTGCGACCGCATGATACTTCGCAAAAGGAAACAAATTTGGAAAGACCGTCGTTTCGCCTTGTTTGATTCTACCTTCAGGTATTAAATTCGAAGGGAACATTGGCGTTGCCGTCTTTATGTTACTGGGACAGAAGTAACATTTCTTTGAGGACAACTCAATAAGCTCAGAATACCCCATTCCGGTTTGTGCCTGCTTCCTTCTCTCGGATCGCTTGACATTGATCCGGCACGCGCGGCTGGTGAGGAGTTCTTTTCTGTACTCAATTTTTTGCTTCTCTAAACTAAAGTCCTCGGTCGGATTCAGTAGCTCGGACTCGATTAATCGCTTAGAGAATAGATCTCGCAGAATAATAACCTCCAGCAAGTATCAATAACCATACGTAGATTTATTAACAACTAAAGTTTGTAAGCTTGACAACGATATAAACCTTTTTAAGCGATTGTCAGCAAACAGCTTTCTGCTAGGATGCCTCGCAGATAGTTAATTACATTAAATCGCCTCAAAAAGCGGCGTCTAGACAAACTACAGATGCTTTTTTTTCTCCTTTTGAATCGATTTGCATTTAATTGTCAAAAATGCTCAACGAACAAACAACTGGCGCAAAGAAATGATTGACGAAGAGTCCCCCTACAAAAAAACACTACAGTTAAGAACATAGCAATTCATTATCGGACTGTAGAGCAAGTCGGCGTGAACTAATACACCTCGCTGTATTGCAGTCGGTCGTAGCACTCACAAAGCGTTCGCATAACAAACATAAGTCACCTAAGACGGTATCTATCGCTCTTTTAAAACGATTTTTTAAGGTTAACAACATGGAGTTTGATTTAGCAGCTCATCTGAAGTTCAGTGACGATCTCCCAGAAGAAGCAGGTGTCGTACTGAAAGAAGCAATTGACAGTGCCAACAACGTCCTTTTCCTTAAAGGCGTGCCAAGTAGCTCCATCAAGGAAGCGGGACGAATAATAGAATGGCACACACATGAAAATGAGCTTTTCGTCCGGATCGTCAGCGGCAGATATACACGCGCCCACGAAGCGCTT
>Ga0209777_10002127_pt1 | contig 26786 bp, 37 predicted proteins | sample FrelakmetHBP12HB_FD_187147 | JGI IMG/M metagenome (GOLD analysis project Ga0209777, IMG submission 187147) | Freshwater lake sediment microbial communities from the University of Notre Dame, USA, for methane emissions studies -HBP12 HB (SPAdes)... | ecosystem: Environmental > Aquatic >...
ACTTTTTGGTTACCATTCTTTTTTATTCGTTACCAGCCAATATCTTCCTTAACTTACTTACGGGCACGTTTTCTTTTCCGTTGCTACACACATATCTTATTTCTTCTAGTACTTTATTCCTAGAAGCTAGTAAATTTATTAATTCGTTGTACTCCCGAGAACTTATACTTTCACCCATTCGAGTTGGGGAAGACAGAGACAATTGAGCTGATACCGTGTTCCTTCTTTTAAAAAGTCTCTCTTCCATGCTAAACCAACTTAGTACAGATATATAAAAGTTGTGTTAATGCATTTTATTATGATATTTATCGTCGGGAAAATACTTTTTAGGATCTTTTTTTATTAATCTCTCAAGCCATAATACTAAAAAGTAAAGTGCTAAACAAGCTAGAATAAAAACACCTATTCCAATGATCCAAGAGTCCTCTATAAATATGTTCATTATAATTACCAAAACGCAAAGCGTTTATACTTTTTAACTCTTTTTATTGACGTATTACATTCAGAAGTCCCTCTACATATGAAGTAACTCTGATGATTTATCCTTTTGATAAAGCCTTTATTTTCAAGTTCTTTGAGTATCAGATAATCCATTGACTTCGGCACTCTAATAACATTCTTAATCAGATACAAAAGTTGGGAAACGGGGATATGACTATTCTTGTACTTATCTCTTATATGACAATATAAAAAATCATGTAATATGGAATTGTTTTTAATTTTGATTGATCGAGACATTTGTTGCAGTATTGTTAACTGTTACATTAACTGAAACAGTTATATTTGCTACAGCAGTAACATTAACGGATGTATTTAATTGTGCACTATCATTCGCACTTACATTCATTACATTCGCTATCGTTACATTCGTTCCACTTTCGTTCACGCCTCCGCTATCATTCACTAGCCCATTATTAATTGTTAGGTTTGTACTATTTACTCCAATTAAAAATGGGTTATAAGATAAATTATGCGCACCTTCATAAGCCGCACAATTAGCTCCCATATTTGATAAAAAGTCTCTACAAGTCTTTGTCTCATTATAATATGCGTAAGCTAAAAAGAATACTAATACTAACATTAATAGCGTTAAGAAATCACTCATCTTAATCTTTAATCCTATTAATCTCATTAGATTCTGTTTTGTCAATCCTTTTGATATTCTAGTGACTTGTCCACAACTTGGACAAGTTTCATCTTTTGAATTCCATTTCTCTTTGAATTTGCTTTTTTTAGGTTCTGGATCTTTAGGTTCCTCTTCTATGTATTCTGAATCATTATATTCTGGATCAGTTATTTCTTGATATTCAGAATCGTCTTCAGGATCCCAACCCGGTATATTTGGATTATTCATTACTTCTTATTTCCTCCTTTCATCTTATTAATAAATTTAGTATATTCTTTTTTATTGAATAGGATCTTATCAAACATAGCCATGATCTTCGAATACATAAAAATGTAGAGCAGAATTGCAAAACAAGCAGATACTAATCCTTGAGTCATCATCTCTTCTTTAACATCCCAAAAAGGATCGTGATAAAATGTACCATTATATATAAACAATTTGAACATAGTAGCTACATAACCTGCAGACATAGCTAAAAATATAATAACTAAAAGTAAAACTACCATTACAAGATAATAAGATATCTTTCTTAAAGTAATATTATTTTCAAATGTCATCGGTAAGAAACATCTCCTGTATCCATTCCATAAGGATTGCCGGTCCTTCTACGACCGCCATAATTTGGTGCAGGATTATATCCATCTTGTTGAGGTGCCCTACTACCTCCGCCACCAAACATGCCACCAATCCAATGTATAAAATCATCAATAGGTTCTTTGAACCCTTTATATACAACAAAACCTAAAAATACTAGTGCAGCTATAGGAACAACAACGTTCAGTATCGAATCAAGTGTGCTTACAGGCATTTTTATTTGCACCTCTTCTTTCTCTAGCAACAACATCGTCTAGAATTATATTTATCTCTATATCATTCTCCAACCTCGCGAGTTCTCTAATCTCTTTTATTTCTTGTTCAGTTATCTTGTATTCTTTCATCCTCTAAAGATACCTCTTCTTCTTTACCATCTTCATTTATTATAACATATTGTTTCTTTCTGAACACACAGTTCTTTGATTCACAATCTCTTTTAACAATGACTGCAAGATCTTCATCAGTTTTAGCATTATTATATTCTTCAAGATTTTTACCGCTATTAGCGTCGATGATCCATTGTTTCATTGCGTCCTTTATTTTATTCCTAGACATCAATATTATATGCATTATTTTTGGATCCTTAGGCATGAATTGAAAACCCTTAGGCCATTTACGATCTTTATACATAATGATCTTATTACAAATCTCAAATAAGATTATCTCTCGATCGTATGTAAATGCCAATCGTATTATCACCGGTTTCTTATTTTCATTTTCCATTTTACTTTAACTTTACTTTAAGTTACTTAAACTTACTATAACTAATCAATAATAAAAAAATAAATAATCCTAGAATCTACCAGCATAGTAATCATCTATAAAGTTTTTAATCAAAATAGCTTCATAAGCAAAAAGAGCTATCTTCATTATAGTATCTCCTACAAGTCCGATCATTGCTATTAGCAATACAGGGACTAGCAGAATAAATATTGTTAAGATTGCTTGATTCTTAGTCCGATTATGTCTTTTAGATTTTACTTCACCATATTCATTTAATTCAGGTTCAGTATCTAAGCTTATTTCTTCGGAATCTTTTGCTTTATTTTTTCTTGCCATATTAAAAACCTCCAGATATTATTATGTTGTTTAGATCATTAAGTACTCTAGCCATTGCTTGTGCATTTCCTTCGTCCTTGAATCCTTCTATCTTTTCACCAGTCTGTGTATTTACAATTCCAGTAACTTCTGGTTGATAGTAAGCTAACCATAAAGGTTGAGCAGGAGCTTCTTGCTGCTGAACAGGTTGCGGAGCCGGAGCTCTTTGCTGTTGCGCAGGTCTTTGTTGAGGCTTCTGAGAAGGGATAACGTTAGGATTTGGTTGGCCAGGTCTTGCAATGTTTCTCATAGGAGCTTGAGGTTTACCTGCAGGTTTATTACTTGCTGCAGCTGCGGCTGCCTCTGCTTCGGCCTCCATTGCTTCAAATTCATCTAAATCTATATCTTCCATTTCATTACCTCCTTTCATTAACCGTAATATATTCTTCCGTCCTTACCTTTAAATCTTCTTGGGGATGGTTGAGGTCTATTTGGTTGAGTTTGAGTTGGTTGAGTATAATCAACGTATGGGTTTTGATTATCCTGTTGCTGTTGCTGTTGATCTTCTTGTTCTAGTAATGTAACTTCATCTTCAAAAGGTACATTAGGTATTTTCTCTCCTTCATAAGTGTCAGGGACAGTATTAAATCCTTGCGCTTCTTGATCCAATTCTCTCTGTAATTTTGCAGCTTCAAGATCTTTTTGATATTTATGTTGTAAATATCTTTGTTTTAATTGTTCTCGCGATAATTTCCTTTTAACTTCTTGTTGGATAGCTGGGTTTTCATTCGGTAACTTTTGAAATGAAGGGTTCTTTTTAACTATTGCTATTTTATTACTTGCAGGAGTGACGGGCTCTGGTTTCTTTTTATTTTCTTTAGGTTTTCTAAAGAATGGAACAATCATACATATTATTCCTAATACGGATAATGCAAATATCCACGAACTTACACTAAAAGAAAAATAAGTTATTATTGAACCTAAAAATATTATCAATCCCCCGAAGAACAATATTTGATTAGATCGGCTCTTTTTCATTTTAGGCGTAAGTGTAGGATCTAATTCTTTTTGTATTTCTAGAGCCCCGACATAACTTGCATATTGTTGATAAGCAGTTACAAGATAACTGGACATAAATAAAAATCCTGCTACAATATTAAACAATACAAGAACTTTAAAGAATCCTCCCTGAGTCATATAAATCAATGTATAAATTCCCATAAGAATCATACCGAGTAATAATAAAGTCATACTCAGCATTGAAGATTGTAATTGTGTCTTCATATCTGCATTCTTCATAGCCATGGCTAAGAAGTTTGGGAAAATATAGTTATTACTTGGCTTTTTCTTTTTCTTGTTTGATTTTAATTGAGGTTCCATGTTTAAGGTAGATTTATTTTTACATAATCTGTGCAGATTATAGTCACATGATGAGAATATGGTGTAAAGTCTACCGCCCTATAAGTTGAGTTATGGTTTTGACATACACTTAACCCTGCACTTTGTAACGCAGATTGATATACTTGAATTTGACCTAGGACTAATAACAATACAGCTATAAAAAATAGTATCACGACAATGGCCATGAAATCCCCGAAACCAAATTTACGTCTGATAGCTTCTCTAGATTTAGTTTCCTTATAAACTGCTTCTAGCTCTTCTTTATTTGCTTTTGTTACCATTGATTCAATTGCTAATTGATCTGCAGGTCCCAGCTTCTCAAAATAGGTTCTTTCTTTTTCTCTCGCCATTTGAATATGAACACCTCTTATTTTGTCTTCCGTTCTTCAAATTTAGTTAAATAAAATAAAAATATATTTATCAAATTACTTTTTCTTTTTAACTGCAGCTTTCTTTACAGCAGGTTTTTTAGCAACTGTTTTTTTTGCAACAACTTTTGCTTTTTTACTATTGCTTTTCTTTTTACCACCCATAGCTCTTTTAGCTTCGCATAAATTTCCTTCACCGTCAATGTAGTAAATATAACCTTCTTTTCGTTCTACTGCATTTTTTACAACTATTTCTCCCATGTTAATACCTCCTTTTGATTTTTCTGAGTGTATTGCTTTTATAGTAAGTAAAATCACATCATCGATAACTTGAGGAACATTACTGAAATCTTTGGGATTTCCTTGTCGCATACCTTCCCAGTTTTCATTAGCATAATCATTGAATACTTTTGCTCGTATAGTTTGTAAATTTGCTTGATTCATTAGACCATCTCGATAATGTTAAGACTTAGTCTATAAGCATTACCATTTATTTTAATAACTCCATAACTTCCATATCCTTCTTTTCCCGAAGCAAATTGTCTATAAGCAGCTTCGGTTTCAAAATCTCCAAGAACTATTTTAATATTTGGACGTTCAACTTTCGTTTTCATCTTGCACTTCCTCCTTCGATACCATCTTCTCTTCATCCACAACAGTCACTTCAATCTCAGATTCTTTTTCCTCTTTCTTCTTCTTTGGATATACATATTTTTTAGACTTAGATTCGGGAGGAAGTTCAACACCTAGATATAATGCACGAGCCCTTATTTTTCTATTTAGATCTCTTCGTAAATTTATGATCTTATCTCTAAGATAAGTTATCTCTCCTTCATATTTTTTTATAGTATCTTGCTCGTTCTTGATAACTTTTTCACAACCTTCAATATCTTTGTCAAGTTCAGTTACTAAGTTTTTATTTATATTGTTTATAGCCATATTTTTAACCACCTCCAAGAGCTGGTTCTTCATAAGCATAAGGTGTTAGATATCCTACAGCTATTGATGCAACTAATCCTGCTAACACCGACCATTTAGAAGAACCTGTAAAAGTTATTACGACTACATAACCAATGAAACCTGCTGCCAGCGACGACATAAAATTATAAGGTACATCTATCTCTTCGCCACCCCACTTCCTTAATGCGGCAACTACAAAGAATATGATGACCAAACCCAACCACGCAAATCCACATCCCCCAAGTACACCTTTGTCAAAACCTCCGCAAGTGAAAATATCGTGAATTATCATATTGTAAGTAAAATCTCTTCTTTTTTATTTATAACATTTTTAAGATTTTTAAATAATCTTTCATCTTTAATTAAATGACATCTTCTACATAACCATTCAAAGTCATTAATATCTCTCTTATATTTTTGAGAGATATTAGCTACGTCATAAGGTTTTTCTCTTTTACAACATTCACATAGCTCAGGTTTAGGTTTATGTCGTCTTATCCAATTATGTAAAGCGTCAATCTTAACTTCATCTCCTTTCCATGCAGGATTTTTATTACCCATTCTTTCTCGACTCATTCTTGCAATTGTTTTAGGGGAAAGATGATTACCAACATGCTTTGGAGCTATACTCAATAGATATTTAGTTTTTTCAGAGACAATTTTTCCCTTATGTTTTTCAGAATGCTTATGACCTTTTTTGAAAACCATCTTTTTCTTTTTTAATCATCACTTTTTAATATAGATATATGGAACTATATTAGATTTATAAATTTAATTGTTTTGCATTCTGTATTTTGTTCATCTTCTTTTTTTCTTTTAAGAATTGTCTAAACCTGGCCCTCTTTGCCATGAACTCTTTATCACAGCTAAGTGATTTAGGAACTCCTGTGGTAGTAAGATAAATCTCTTTTGCAGTCAATATTCTTTTAGGTTTTTGTTCTTCCATATTTATTCAGTTTTATCCTCTCTTGCAATTCGTGATAGTTCTTCTTCAACGCTTTCATCGGTATCTCCGTTACCTTGAAATGATTCTTCAAATCCTTCTGCATCCCATTCTCCGTCAGTAGGCTCTATATTTACATAAGCACCATACTTTTCTTGTTTCATTATCTTCTTTTGGTTAGGACTTAACATCTGTATACCGCCTACTTTTCTACCTTGCTTGTATGCATGAAGTATTTTATTACGAGAATGTGATGCAAATGAAATCATAACATGACCAAATTGATTATAAAATTCATCATACTGCGAAGGATCTATGTAGTTATCTAAACCTAGATCTTTTAGTTGTTCCATCTTTTCTTCTGCAGTTCCAGAACTTGTTCTTAAGAACCTGTCCCAAAATTCTGTCATGTCCATAACCTATTAGAGTGCCACTACTTTTTAAATTTAATCTAGTTTCATTAGAATAATAAACTATAAATAGAACCCTGGGTTTTATCTTCGATGGCAAAGAAAAAGAAAAATGCTAATAACAATCTAGTAAATGAATTAATGGATCATATCAAAAAACGTAAAGCCTATTATCTTATATTTATACTGATAATCCTTATAATAATATTTCCATTGATACGAGGTAAAAAATAATGATACAGAATACAAATACTTCAAACACAGCTAACCGATGTGAGTTATGTAAAGAACTTGTATATGCTCACGAAGATAAAATAGGTATTTTAGAAAGTAACATTGAATATTCAAGGATAATTGAAGTATATCACAAAGCTTGTTGGAACAAAGTAAAAGATTGTTGGATGAAAATAAAAAAAGGTAATAAGTGATTTCACCAAACGATTATAATAGATGATAGCCTAATCCAAGTATCGCAATTATCACAAAAGAAATAATCTTCTTCTCGAAGAGGATCTTCAAGATTGTTATTGCAGATTGGACATAAGATTTGCATTATTATTTTGCAGGTTTATACGTTTTCTTTGCAAGTTTAGCTAACTTAGCTACATCTTTAATTTTAGGGTTTGCTTTTCGGACTTTCGCCAAATGTTGTAACCACTTATTGATTGTTTTTGCCATTTTATTTTACCTCCTTTTTGGTCCTTTGAATTGATAATGTCTCGCGTTCTTAATCTTTATGAAAGGCAAGGCTATATATCCTCCAATGAGTGTGAATCCTGCGCGGTTGATTTGCCGAGGAGAACGCGATTTGATTCCAGTAATGTCTCTGATTGCGCGGGAGCCATCACCTTTTTTCTTATAAGAATATTCATAAGGTCTTTCTTTCTTCTTTGGTCTTTTGATCAAACCTTTTGCTATCAGTTCTTCTTCAGCATTCATCTTTCTTATTCTTTCATTTATTTTTTTATCAAATTCAGTTGTCATTTTAACGAAACCTCAATTCCTCACTTTCTTCTTCATAATCTGTGAAAGGATTCTCATCAGGCTTATACTCTCCGTCTGCATTCAAGTCCCAATCATGTCCACCAGTAATTATAGATTCCGGTTTATAATTTGGATCTAAAACTTCAGGAATTTCTATATCAAAAGTTTTATCTTTAGCATATTTTTCAGGAAGATTTAATTTTATATCTCGCTTTCTTTGTTCTATGTATATTTTACTTCTAGATTTTTCATGAGGTATTAAATCTATTTTTTCCGAAGATAGACCTCCCTTAATTGCAATTTCATAAGCTTTAGAAAACTCTTCTTTTGGATAAATTTCTGGAGGGTGTTGAGGAAGAATAATACTTTTTATAATTCTTTTATTTGCAGGATTATCGGGTTCGGCCATTTTTAGAAGGTAATCATTAAACTCTTGTTTATATGCAAGCGCTTTATTCAAATTAGCTACATTCTGTAATCCTTTCTCAAATTCTTCTCTAGAAACTTTATGTTTAATAAGGCCTACTTTTTCTAATGGAACTCTATTGGGATCATTCATCCATGCTCCGGCTATAGCTTTTCTAGGAGCGAAGAAAGTATACTTTTTACGTCCAGGTAATTCACCTTTTAATTTAACATCAATGTTTTTATTTTCAAGTTCCTTTGCAGTAAGAAGACCTTCTTTTTCTATCGAAGGATAATTTTCTACATTGGTTGCATGATAAACTGTAATGTAAGGAGCTCTTTCTATAGGGATATTCTGAACAAACTTCCCACCGTCTCCCTGCGGTTCTATATAAATCGATTGTAACACTTCAGGTTTAGGTCCCGCTAATTTAGCAAGGTCTTTTTCAGTTGGAATATCTTCTGCTTTACGTGCTTCTATCTCAGTAGGTTTTTCTTCATACTCTAATTTGCGTCCAATCTGTTTTTCAATTATCTTTTGTTCATGTTGCATTTCTATGGGTTGATTTTCATGAGCCAGTTCATGTTTAAGAGTTCTTTTTAGATTATGTTTTTTTGCTTGTATTGTAGATATCCCTACTCTCTTACCCATAGATACTCCGGAACTAAAAGTTAATCCTTTAATAGCTCCAGAATATGGATAAGTTTCCCAAGTAGGATCAATAGATTTTAACTTAATATTTTTATTTTTATATTCTGAATAAAGTGTAGGATCTTTTTCAAAAGCAGATATTATTTCTTCTTGACCAATCAATTTATAAGCTTTCTTAAATCCCTTTTCAAGTTTTTTAGGAGTGAGTTCTTTGCCATGTTTCTTTTTGTATTGATCTCCATAAACCTCTTTTACTACACCTGAATAATAATCTTTGATTAATTGTTTAGAAGATTTTGTAACTGGAGGCTCAATTAATTTTCCTTCAAAACGATTTAAAACATTTCTATATTTTCCTTCATGAGCTCTTAATACATCATGAATAAGTTCTTTTTCAATTTCTCCACGAAATAATTTAGAACCATCTCCTACAATTTTACCACGAAGAGGATTAACAAAACTAGGTTTAATTGTACTAACACGTTTAGGTTTGAACGGATTATTTTTAAATTTAGGTTTTAATCCAAACATTCTGTTTACAGGTTTCTTTTGTTTTGTTATTTTTTTCGCCATCCTTTCCTTCCAGGCCAAAGTTCTCTAATGGCCCAATAGTTTGCTGATAGTTTATTATCTTTAGTTAGTCTTCCTTGTTTATCTCTAATGCCTGAAGCTCTTGCTATGTAACTTCTCCAAGCTTTTTCAGAATAATTATGTTTATATCCTCGAGCGCCAAAATGGATTGTTTTCACTTTTCCAGTTCTCGGATCTCTAACATAGACCATTTTCTTTTTATCAGGTCTTGTACTCCTCATTGGTTTATTGAGTGGTTTTATCATTTGAATCTTCTTAAGTTTCTAGCTAACACAACTCTTTTTTTTAAGAGTCCTGTAACTTTATGTCCTAGAACTTTTGTTCCAATTTCTGCATGAGCAATCTGTGTAAGAAGTTTAGGTGAGATCTTTTTACCTACGGGCACGCCCAACTGTTTATGCAAAGCCCCACGATGTTTCTTAACACCTGTTTTCTGAATCCAATAGTTTGTTCTTTTCATTTTGCACCTCCTTTGTGTTTGTTTGAATATAATAAATAATAACAATAAAAAATAAAATAGATTTACTTGATAACTTTTCTTCTAGCTCTTACGCCTTTAAGCATCTTATGCTCTTTTGTCATCATATGCCCGATCATAGAATGTTCTTTTCCACCCATATTTGTCATCATAGAACGTTCTTCTCCTCTCATCTCGTGAGCTAGTAAATGTTCTTTAGCTAGCATACGTTCTCTTGCTCCAATAAACTGAGCTGCGTGAGCTTTATCCATGTGGCTTGTTCCCATCAATCGCATTCCATGATCACAACCGTCACCACATTTATGTTTTTTGTGTTTCATTATTCACCTCCTTTTTAACCTCTTATCCCTTTTAATGAGTGGCCAGATCTTGGATATATCATGAGGGTTATCCTCGTATTTTAATGCAATGTCATGAGCAGGATGATAATGATAACCCATTCGCATGATGCGATATTCAATCTCCTCATGTTTCTCTGTAACCTTTCTAACGCCTTTAGAAACTTTGTTATAGATCTCTAAACTAGTTCTGTGTTTATGATGGAATGGTAAATGATGTTCTTTAGCCGCATATCTATTCATCCCAATAAATCCACCTTTGATCTTTCTCTTTTTGTATTCAATATTAAACTTCATTTATATCACCTTAAACTTATTTGATTTCTTGATTGGATACTTTGGTACAAAGTTGTTCTTGATCATATCTTGATATTCTATTTTACCGTATGGATCTGGTACATATCCAACTTCAACTTCATATCTTTTCATTTTTGATTTCTTTGATTTTTTCTTTGCCATGTTACCTCCTTTTCCATCTCCTTTTACTTTATGAGGTTTCAAACCTGTGCTCTTGATACAAATTGGCCAAGCATACTTAGCACTAAGTCCACCTTTCTTTTTTACTTCATTGACACATCTAATCAGTCGCTTTGGCATAGCTTAATTTCCGTGAGGATACCAAAGACTTGTTGGCATCTTCTTACTTTTATTTAGCATGGCTCTTGTTTCAGGAGAAATGTGTTCTGGAACATATGCAACTTTGTATTTAGGAGCGAATGGATCGTGCATAACTGCCATTCTTCCATCTCCATGTGCAGCCTCTTTAGCTTCTTCCTTTTTCCATTTAGCCCAATCAGGGGATTTCTTCATTAAACTTTTATGTCCCTCTTTCTTTTCAAGGACCATCCATTTATGAGTGAATGGTTTAACATGATGTTCTTTCATTTCTTCTTTAAGCCATTTCTTTGACATTACTGGATGTTTTGTTTTAGTTTTCATTTGTACCTCCTTTTCCTTTTTTTATTATAATGGGTCTCGGGGAAAAGCATAACCCGAGACCCGGATATTAATAGATGAAATTTTAAGTTATACTTTATCAACCTCTGTTTTCCCTTTCCTATTAACTATGATTATTTAGTCTTGAATGCACTTGTAGCTGCTTGTATTGCTGATGACGCTACTATAGCTCCACCTAATACTACCAATCCTGTTCCGATTGCTCGAGCAGTTTCTTTTACATCGTCACTACTAAAAAAGTTCGGTTCTTTGTCTTTTGCCATTTTCTCTGTCTCCTATCATTTAAATGATTATAATTATGCGTGAATCATTCCTGCTGCAGCCCCTAGTAGAGGAACTCCAACCATTATACCCATAGTTCCCTGCATAAATCTTTGATTCTGTTTTTTGAAATCAGGTTGTTTATAATTCATTCTTTTTCTACCTGCCCCCATAAAATTCATTCCAGTATTCATAGGAGGATTAACTATCACTCTCATTCCTGGATTTGATTTAATTGGGTACATAACTTGTCTAGGATATACTGGATAAACTCCAACTCTTCCTGAACCTATAAACTTCTTATTCTTTGGTATTGCAGTAACTCCTACAGGTTTATTCCATTTGTATCTAGGTTTGTAATTTTTCATAGGTTTTACTTTTGGTGTTTGCATCATTTCTGGAGGAATCATTCTCATTGATTGTCCAACTAATGCAAGACTTCCAAGTCCTACTGCTGTTCCTGCTAAACTTTGTGTTAAATTATCCATTGTTATTCCTCCTTTCACCACCATATTAAACGACCATCGCCTTGTTGCTTTTTACCAAGTTTAGCCATTATCTTTCTGAATTTTTCTTTCTGTGTTTGTTTCATTGCTGCGAGAGTTTGAGGATTAGATATATGTACTTTAACTTTAATATAAGGAGGTTTTCCCGAAGAGCTACTTCTTAATCTTCCTATTACCTGACCTACATGAAGATCGGGTATCTTATCGTGATTAACATCAATTGGATGTGTTACTCGTATATATCTTGTATTATCACTTAAAGCTCTTGGTACATTTGTATATCTTCCTAAGAAACGTCCTGTAAGCGGATTTCTTTTATACAAAGTATGTTTCTTTACTTCAGGCCCTACCTCATAATCTTTTGCAAGTATTGTTCTCTCTTCGACCTTCCTACCATATTTATCAAGTTTTCTTGTCATTACATATCTCCCGGCAATCTTGCATTAGGTCTGCCATCCTGTCTCGTACTTGTTGTTTCATAATTATAAGTTGTAGGCCCTTGTACATTTCTTATTCTTTCATTCTTCTTCATTTGGTCTTCTTGTTGTTTCCAAGCAGGAACAATTATAGGATTGTTATTAGACAATACGCTAGTACTTGGTTGTCTTACAACAGGTTCGGTAGATGCACGTCTAACTGGTTTTAATATAGTATTTTGGAATTTTAATGGTTGAGTAGTATTTGTTTTGAATACATTCATTGAAAAATTAGGCCTCCATTTCTTTGCTCGAGTTCCGAATGGATTTGGCCTATTGGGTTGACCTAGTTTAGATTGATCTGGAACAAGTATTCCTGGAACTGATTGAGGTGATTGTCTTGCGTTAAATGCTGCTGCAGCTTGTTCAGGTACAGTCATAGCTCTAGAATAATCCATTTGAACTGGCGCTTGACTTAAGAATAAGTTTCGTTCGCCTTGAGGAGCTTGAGCCTGATACATTTGTTGTTGTGCATAAGGATTCATAGGTTGTTGAGGAGGAGCATTTATTCCATTAACTAAATCATCTGTAACAAATCCTGCATTCATAGCTCCTTTGAAATCTGCTTGCATATCATCGTCGGATAAAAGAGTCTCTTGTTGTTGAGGCATCATCATTGGCATCTGCTGTTGGGCTTGTGGTACCATCATAGGCCTCGGTTCAACTGGAGGCATCAAACTCATCTGTCCGCCTACAGGTCCAACTCGCGCAGCCTGTTGTATTTCCCTTTGTGCCTGAGTTTCCATAGCTCTTTGTTCTGCAACCAATTTCTGTAATTCAAATTGTCTTTTTTGTTCTCTCTGCATTTTTTGTAATTCTTTTACAGGCAGACCATATTTGTAAGTTCCTTTTGGCCTTCCAGCTCCTTTTCGGGATCCGGTAGTTTTATATCCAGATAATCCACCCCTTTTGCCAACAGCTATTGCAGATCTACCATCTCCAATACCTCCAGTTTCAGTTAATGCTCCAAGAATTCCGAATGTTGCAGTCTTAGCTCTGCTTGCAGCTCTTTGAGCTTTTGCAGAATATCTTTGGGTGATCATTTTTTTTGCACCTTTAGTAAGATCGTGTTCTAGAAATCTTTTTTTAGCTTGTTCGTATTTATCCGCTGCTTTGTAAGCTCCGGTATCTCTGATCTTTTCGTATCTCTGTTCTCTTTTTAATAGTCTTTCAGCATCTGCTTCAGCCCTTTCTCTTGCTCTGGTATCTTTAGCTAATGCGAGTCTTGAATATTCAGAAGCATTTGGATTATCTATCAAAGTTTGAGCAGCATTCTCTCCATATCTTTCTGCTAGTAAATCTTTGTTATATTGTTCTTGAGATTTTTCAAATCTACGTTTTGCGTTTTCTGCAATAACCCTAGCTTTTTCTAATTGTGTTTGCGGCCTTTGAAGAGATTCTTCTCCGCTTTCGCCATGTAATTTCCTTAACTCTTTTTTTATTTTTTGTTCCTTTAATTGTTTTTCAGCCTTTCTCAACTCTTGTTGTGAATAAGCATTAGGAGCATAACCATCTCCAATATACCAATGATTATATTTACCTTTAACTTTATGTTTAGGTTTATGTTTCCCAGGTTTTGATTTGAAACCTAATAATGATTGACTGATCTTTTTATCTCCATCTCCAAATGGACTTAATTTATGTTTCTTATGCTTTGCTTTGGATAAAAATGTTTCACGAGATCCACCGAATGGATTAACACGAGCTCCTTGTTCGAGTCTTGAAAGAAAAGTATTTGTAGGCATAGACATAGTATTAGTTTTAAACATAGGAGATTCTCTTCGGACCGCGAAGGGATTACGTTCAGTATGTATTGTAGGATTCCAATTGTTTCTATTTACATCTACAGTCATTTTCCTTTGTGGATAATAATCTTCTTGTTTTTTATGTTTCTTTTTAGCCATTAATAACTTCTCCTTATTCTCATTCTACCATCACCAAGATCTTCTACCATCAAGATAGACCTTCCATCTCCACCTTGGCCTCCTAAATCTTTAGGAACGTCTCTAGGGTCTGCTATTTTTATTTGAGTAGCATCCCAAGGCCGACTACCTAATTCTTGAATACGATCTCTTTCTTTCTGTGCTCTCCTTTCCCTCATCATTTCCCAGAATTCTGCAGTCCTATACATAGGAGGTTTTGCAACTTGTCCTCGGAGCTTATCTCTTTTAATTAATTCCGGTAGAATGATATTACCGTCTTTATCGAATTTTAGATCACTTGGTCCTCTACCGTCACCTTCTTTTCCGTAGATGTATCTCTTTTGATTTTCTGAAAGCATACTTTCTTTCTCCTTTTCTTTATGAGTATCTGAATGATATGCCGAAGGTATTTCTAATTCTTTTAATACTTCTCTAGCAGAGGGAGTTGTATCTTTTGTACCTTTTAAAATGTCTTCAGCAGTGGGATTATATTTAAAAGAACCGTATGTCTCTTCTTTAGTTTTTCCAGATTTAGGTTGAACTTGATTCATGATTTCTTTCATAGGTACTTGACCTTTTGGAGCTGTTCCATATTTTCTTTCCCTCTTAGCCATCTCAGCGAATAAATCTGCAGTTTCATTTTGCCTTTGCCATTTTGAAATTTCAGTACCTTCACCTAAACTATTGCGGTTGTCTTCTTCATCAGCATACTTGGCTTGAATTGGATCGTAAATATTTCTAATTAATTTTTTAGTATATGAAAGAGTTTTGCCTTTAGGATTTATTCCTTCCTGTATCTTTTTATGTTTTAGTTTTCTTAATTCTCTTCTTCTTTGAGCAGGAGATCTTAATCCTTGAATCAAGACTTCTGGAGATACTTGAGCTCTTGGAGGTATTGGCATTTTTAAATAAGGATTATAGGGTTGAATTTGTTGAAGAGGATTAATTTGCGCTCCGGATACTTGAGTTAAAATATATGAAGCTTCAGGAACCCTCTTAGGTTGAACCTTTAATTTTAGTTCTCTTAATCTTTGTTGTTCAGCAATTGCATTAGCTCTTTGAGAAAGATATCTTGATGTTAGTACATGAGCCTTTTTACTTAACACTTGAATAGGCTGTTGAATCTTTAGATCTTTAACTCTCTGTAATTCTTTTAATGCTTTGTATTGTTTTCTCTCTCGATCCTTTTGTTCTTTGATTTCTTGAGGTGTAGGAGGTCTCATTTGCTGAGGTAACATTATAGCTTTACCTTCTTGGATATATTGGATCATTTGATCATTACTCATACTTGAATTACCTACATCACCGTCGCCTCTGACCCTAAAAGGTCTCGGTTTTCTAAAAGCATTGTTAATGGATGCATTAACATTTGATCTTGGAGAATAAAAATTACTTGTCTTATGCGTCGAAGGACGCACATTCCAGAAGCCAAAGGACTTCTTTCTGGTATCACTTCTTTTTCTATTTTTCATAGTCCTCTTCTTTATGTTTAAAGAGCATTAAAGGTTATATAAACCTTGGTTTGTATAACCCTCAGTTCTTAATAATTACCTCCTGCTCTATCAATAAAACCTTTTAGTTGAAGGAAAAACCACACCATTAATAAGATCAATATTATTGCTGGAATCATCCTAGGACCCCAACCCATATACATTACAGTAACAAAAATACCATCGTACCACATTGCAGTCAATAATGATACTCCTCCTATCATAAGGATTATCAGGAATAAACCTGCAAGCCCAGCTACAGTCATATGGAATCCTCCGAAGACTCCTTCCACTAAAAATGCCCACATGTCTAAAATTTTAATTTACGTCAATTAAGACGCCACCCCCTTTTATCAGGTCATTAAATATTTGCAGTGACATATTTTTTATTTCAGATTCTCTTTTTGTTTTATTTTTATACATTTGTTACTCCTAAGCAGTACTCCTAGCGCTCCACCATTCCAACATTTCTTCTAAAGTTTTCTTTTGTTTTTTTTCCATTGCAGTAACTTGTTGCTGTATTATGTAACTTTATTTTAGTTATATCGACGGTAATTGTGTCACTAAAAATTTAAGCGGTGGACCTCGCAGACCACCATTCCACGCATGAGAGTAACCACATAGTATATAATATTCCTGCTACACAAAATGCTGCCAGCGAAGATATAAAGCATACCTGACCAGGCCCTACTTGACATACAAATTGATTAGTATCTGAAGTTATCATGACCCATAAAGAATAACATGGAACTAATCCAATACCTAAGAATATTACAAATATAGGTGCTAAATAAACCATTTCATTTCTCGATGCAAACAAACCAAATCCCCATACTAATGCTGCAAGCAATCCTAGATAAACAAATATAGGAGTACTACCTCCTGCAAAAGGATTTAATACTGAAGTCCAAAAAGATGTTGAAGTTCCAATGTCTCCCGGAAGCCCTATAAAAGGATTTGTTGTAGATCCTGGAACGTTAGTAAAGTTAGTTGTAAAATTTGCAGTAGAGGTATAAAAAGAACTATTTGCAGTCAAGTTTCCATAGTTACCCAAATAGAAAACTCCATTTATATCCGTATTCATATTAGGTGTGTAAAATAAGAAGTACACAATCTGAATTGCTACTAACACAAAAAATAAATTTAATATTTTCATTTTTCACCTCCTTTAGTTTTATAGTTTACCATTAAGTTTGTCTCCTGCTAACAGATAGCCAATATCCTGCCACGAAGATCATCATATATATAGCTATGAGATAGTTGTTTATAAAATGCGCCATAGCAGCACCTGGAGTAGCAATTGCTTGATGACCTACTAAGGTAACTTCTGGAACCATATTTGATATGTAGAAGAATCCATTCCCTGTCAGGCCTCCTGCAGCGCTACCTAAGAATACTATTACAGTCATTATTAATAAGAAAGCTCCAGGATTTGCAGAATCATATCCTGAATATTTATTAAAGAATGCAAACAATATTGCCATTATCAAAAATATCCATATCATTCTTGAGAACTCTGCTCTCATATAGTCTTGACCTATTATACTATTAGGATCAAAATTATTAGTTACAAATATCCCTGAAAGATCGGTTATAGCCGATCTTAATGTAAGACTTGTAAAGTTGCTATTAATAGTATACCATTGCCCATCACTTTCAAGAAGTAAATATCCTTGACCAAAGTCAGCATAATAAGCACCATAGACTCTTGAAGTAGTATTGAAATTCATGTTTAATACAGTATTAATATAACAACTGTTAACATTACAAATTGTAGCATTTGTAGACTGAGATATATTTTGTTCAACGTATCTTAGTATACTAGAATAAGTACTATTTGAAGTATAAAGTATCATTAATATTCTTGTCATAGGATGAACATTTGAATTTACTTGATACTCAAAAGTATAAGTTCCAGGATTTATTTGTCCAGTCCTTGGAGACTTAGTGAATGTAACTCCATCATATATGTAAGATATAGGAGCTGTATAAGGGAAAGACTGATTCTGTGCAGTTGTTACATTTTGATTGCCATTACAATTCATCTGGAATCCGTATGAAGCTTGTGTAGGTCTTATTGATAATACTTTATCAAGACAACCAGTTCTAGTCATAGTAACTGTATAATAAGCATTAGGATTTACCCAGAATGTTCCAACTCCTGCAGAGTCAGTTGATTCTTCTAGATTAAATGGATTACCATTAACAATTGTTTGCATTACTATATCCACATTTGCTAAAGGTATATTATTCAAATCAGTCATATAAAATGAAGTTGACTGCCCTTGATTCTGTAAAATGTTATATAACAAAACATTAGTTGTACTAGAATTAGTCAAAGGAGTAAATCCTGTATAAACATCTCTTGCAGGATATATTGGGACATTTAAAGGATTTTGATATTGATAGTGTGTTATATTCAAATTAAGATTATACTGGGGCAAGCTGAAACAGAATGGAAAATTCAATTGAGGAGTTACATTATTATAAGTCAATAACTCACTAGTAGTTCCTTGTCCTAGATAATAATTTGTAGTCATCAAAAGACTTTGATTAATTGGTGTCAATGCTAATTCATCTTTGAACAAGACATTAAGATATACTGAAAGATTTGCAGAAGTAGTATTTACAGCAGTTTGATTAATTGCTTTAAGTTGATTGAATACATTATCACAAGAATCAAATAATATTCTTCCAATGGTTTGGTTACTTGTTGTAGTTGCTGAAGAACTAATTACTGTTGAAGTATTCATATCAGTTATATTTAAGATCCAATAGAAATTCTTTGAAGTAACATTACCTAATGGCACTCCAGGTATTGCAGGAACATCTATAGTTGCATTTGATACGGCATAAGATCCTGAAGTACTTGTTACAGTAGGATAATAAACTCCGTCGTAAACAAATGTTCCAGTTACATTATAAGCAGGATCGTAACTTACATTGATAATATAACTTTGAGTTTGAGTTTCCCAAGTAAAATTGTTATAAGTTCTATTTTGATTATCTAAGAAATAATATCCAAAGGTAGAATTCACAAAACTTGATCCAATTAAACCTGCAGCTGACTCTGCGTATACTGTAAAGATATAAGGAGTATTACTTAATACCACAGGAACAATAGTTGTATTTTGGAAACAAGGTACACTAATATTTGCACCATTATTTACTGAGTACCAACAAGATGCTAGATGATCAAGATTAAACATAGAAACAGTCCAGTTCAAAGTTATGTTAATATTAGGTGTTGTAGCGTAAGGTATTTTAACAACTCCGTTTGTAGGATAAGTTATAGTAACGGTAGGTTGCTCACTATCGATAGTTATAGTATTATTTCCTGTAACAAAACTATTTCCTGCCCAGTCATAAACATTAAAAAAGAAACTATAAACTCCGTCTAGAAGAGTTAATGGGAATTGTACAATTGCTCCAAGAGTACCTGGAACAAATGTTTGTGTTTGATTATTTGCTAGAACATAATCATTTATAGTTTTGTTATAACTACTGATATTCCATATCATTGCACCATCGTTGAAATATTCAGTAGAAGGAGAGGTTATTGAACCTAGATCTTGATAATAACCTGAACCATCATAACAAGCAACGTCACTTGAAAAAACGCTAAAACCGTCCCATATAATTTGATACTGAATACTTACTTTACCATTATTAAAACATATCGAAGGAATTGTTTTATTCAAATATATAGGTGAAGCACCTCCATAAGCAAATCGGTATACACTACCAACAACTGCATTCTGAGGAATCGTATAATTTGAGTAAAGGAAAAATCCTGCTGGAAGATTAGCAAGATTTAGAATAGTATCTGTATAAGTATTCCAGTTTCCATCGTAAGCATTTCCTATATTAGACCATGCTCCTTGAACGGCATTATTTGTATAAGTGCCATTATACGATAGTTCGCAACTTCCATCCATTCCAGTTTGATTTGGTACATTAGCGGATTGTTGATAACAATATCCACTGTAATTGCCTCCAAAGTGAATAATATAAGTATCATTCAATTGATAAAAGTACAAAGTAGAGTTTGCAAGTCCTTGATTATCTGAAGCATTTATTGTAAAGAATTGTGAGTCTGAAAATAATAAATTAGAATATGTAAGACTTGTTCCTACTGATGAATTGAAACCTATTGGAACACTACACCATCCAGTTCCATTAACAGGACAAACTGATAAATAATTAGTTATACTATTTGCAAAGTTGTTTGTAACAATATTACTACTATTTCCAGGATAGAATAATACTTGTGAGTTATTAACATAAATACCTAGATTGTTTATTTGATTATTAGAACTTAAGTTCCATATCATCTGTTGAGTATAACTTGAAGTAACAGCGCTCAAGAATGGATCGCAAGTAGGATTAGAATTACCACCTAGAGTAATAAATCTTGTTCCATTATAACATTGATAGATTAGATTCTTACGAGTACCATTACAAGAATTATATATATTTAATACGACTTTACCTACGGAAGAGTTCCAACAATTAAAAGGAAGGACAAAAAGATTTTGAGTATGAACTGGTTGGAATACTAGATTTGTACCATATGAAGTAACATTCCAGATAGAATTATTATAAGCTGAACTTGGTTTTGAATAGTTTGTTTGAACTTGTTTAGTATAGTTATTGAACTCTTGTCCTACAGAATTACCACAATGAGTATCATTATAAAACACTTGATAACATAAATTAGTAGGCCCTGGTCCTGTTAAAGTCATATATGCTGAAGTTAATTGATTCACTGGTAAATCAAGATAACGATAAACTATACTATTTGCAGGAAGACTTATAGTTTCAGTAGTAAGGCTATTATTAAATGTGTTTGCAATGAAATAATTTCCACTTATATTGAAATTCCCACTACCCCATATACTACCATTACTCAAATATCCATTGTTACCTAGAGAACCATTGAGTCCACCCACAGGTCCAAGAATTACAGAAATATTTGGTGCAGTGTAATCTAATAATATATGCCTAATATCTGTTTGATTCATGTTTCCAGAAAGATCTACAACAGTTACATAATAACTATAACTACCTTGAACTAAACTTGTAAAATTATTATAATTAAATGATGTTGTTACAGTGTTTATAGTATCTCCGGTACTATTCATTAAAGTATAATTCAAATAAGCCAAATTAATTTCAGTTATATTCACTTCAACATAAATACTATTCTGACTCAAGTTCGCATAATCAACAGGAGTGTTACTTGTATAACTTATCTGAGGATTTATTGTATCAATAATTATGTGAGTTGTGTTTGTTGAGTTACAATGGTTATACAAATCACAAGCAGTTGAGTTAAAATAATAATCTCCTTGTCCGAGACCTGAAAATGTTCTATTGTAAGTTGTAGGAGATCCTATTATTATTGGATTATAAAAACTTGCTAATCCTGCATTGTTGTATAAACTTGTAGTCAAGTTAAGAAGAGTAACATCTGATGCAGTAACATTTATTTGTATATAATTTCTATCCTGATATAATCCAGCGTCGGTATAATATATATAACTTATTGTAGGGAATAAACTATCTACAAAGAATGTTGATGTAGCACTATAGTTAGTATTTCCAGCACTATCATTTACATATAAAGTTAGATGATTTGTCCCTTGAAGTGGAACAAAGTTTGTAACGTTAGGTCCGCATGAGAATGTAGTATTAACTCCGTTAAGATCGTACCAACAAGTATTAGGGTTAGCTTCTATCAAAGTATAATTAATATCATTCGGAGCATAATTGTAAATTCCTCCTAATGGATAAAGTAATGTTATTTCAGGAGCAGTTGTATCAACTGTGAATATTGGATCACTGAATGCATAGTTACCAGAATTACTGAATACATCTGCAGCCCAACTATAAACACCGTCGAGTAATGTTATTGGGATTCCGATTATTGCAGAGAATGTGTTAGGTGCGAATGTTGTTGTTGTTTGATTAATTAATGTAAAGTTTAAAGTTGGTTGTACATTCCAATTAATAGACTCTTCGTCAAGATAACTATAAGGAAATCCAGCAAGTAATAATGTATAATCTATACCATTCCAACAATACGCGAATCCCGCTCCTCCTCCTTCTGAATCGAAATAAAGGCTGAGTTTATCTGGAAATGCATTTATACATGAATCAGGTAAACTAATTGAAAAGTTAGTAAAATTAAGTTTAATATTCCATATTGCACCAACTACATTTACTATATTCGCGTCTGGTTTTGTATAATTTATAAATAAATAGGAGTCTCCAGATATACTCACACAACCAGTAGAATAATTTCCATCGGTCATATTATCTAAACATTCATTTAAAGGAGTATTCCAACTTCCGCTTAATTCATATGTTCCTATATAATTTAATCCACAACTGCCATCAAATCCAGTTTGATTTGATACATTTGCTGATTCTTGATAACACCAAGGATTAGTAGTTATATAAGTTACATTATAAATATAAATTGTTGAGTTCTTTAAACCAGTTGCTCCTTGAGTTATATTGACAACATAACTAAAATTAACGTTAGTTGTGTTAACAAAAGAATTGTTTATAGGGAATGTTAAGTTCATTGTTGGAATTACATAGTCTACAAAGAAATTTACAGATGTACTGTTTATATTTCCGTTAGTTCCGTTAGCATATATTGTCACAGTAACATTTCCTTGCGCAGTTATTCCTGTAATGTTTTGTCCACAAGTAAGAGGAATTGTAACATTATTTAATATGTACCAACAGTTACTTAAAGAACTTGTTAATGTATAATTAACACTTCCAGAATATTTAGAATTATTATTAAACATCTCTCCATTTAATGGATATGTTATTTCTATAGAAGGTGTTACTGTATTAACTCCAAACTGTTGTAGAGGAGTTTGTGCAAAATTGCCTGTACTACTGAATACATCTGCGTACCAAGTATATATACCATCAAGTAATGTCATAGGGATACCTATTATTGCTGAGAATGTGTTAGGAGCGAATGTTGTTGTTGTTTGATTGACCAATTGATTTATTGTTGGTGACCATTCTTCTCCGTTTCCATTATTATAATCTGATGTAACTTCTGATTGTGACCAAGCATATCCGTTATATATTCTAAAGTCGTCAAGATTACCATTAAGCATATACTGGTTATTATAACCCCCTATTTCAAGAAGACTACTACCTGTTACAGAAACGCTAGAAGTTGAAGCACTGTCTAGGTTACCATCTATATATAATTTTAATTGATTAGTTCCAAGTCCTTCTCTTGTATAGACAACTCTATGCCAATTACCATCGTCTACACTATTTAATGAAACAAAATAATCTGGCATACCAATTTGGTCAAATCTTAATTTGTGAGCATAGATATTTATTTGTGTAGTATCTCCTGGTCCTGCTTGAACAATTCCTTGAACATAAGAAGGTGTTGTCTTAATCCAAAATGCATAAGTAAAATTATTATATCCAAAAGCGGTAGGATTATTGTTTAAAGTAGTATTTATAAAATATCCTGTTCCTCCAAGATATGAAGCATTATTTAATTTACCAGGAACATAAGTAACACCATTTGCATTTGTTAATGTATTTCCACCAGTACTATCAATAGCATCTCCTGAACTTTGGTCAAATTTCCAATAAGATGTTGGAGCCATAGCAGATGCACTTTGATAAACATAAACTGTTGAGTTCTTTAAACTTGTTGATGGTAAGTATCTGACAATGACAACTCCTGAACCTCCCCAACCTCCAATTGCACTTCCTGATGCAGATGTTGCTCCTCCGCCACCTCCACCTAACCCATTAGTTCCATTTCCCCCGTTAGCAGATCCTCCACCGCCAGCACCTCCATAACCACTATAACCTGCACCACCTCCACCAGCATAATATGTAGGAGTTCCAGTTATATCACTTAAATATCCTATTCCTCCATCTGCACAGTTACCATTTGCACCAGCACCAGCACCACCTCCACCTCCATAGGCATAACATCCACTTCCACCAGTATAATTATCATTTGAACCTCCTGTAGTACTACAAGAAACAACTCCTTTACCACCATGAGCAACAGCAAGATTACCAAAAGAAGAATTACCGCCATCTCCACCTTTAGCTGTACAAATTTGTGGACTTTGGAAAGATCCACCACTTTCTCCTGCTTGACCAACAACTATTGAGTTGCTTCCACTAACAGAAGTTTGATTATAAAAAATAACTGTTCCACCCGCACCACCAGAACCGAAATTAGCTGAAGTTCCAACAGTAGCACCTCCTCCGCCAGCTACAATTAAAATATCTGCTGTAATACTTGAAGGAGAATTGAAAGTACCATCGCTTGTGAATGTATTTATACAATAAGTGCCATCGAATGTCACGTTACCTCCGGGAATACAAGAAGTACTTCCTTGAGTTATATTAACAACGTAAGTTAAATTAACGCTAGCATTATTCAAATAAGTATTATTTAAAGGAGTTGTAAGATTGATTTGAGGATTTATATAATCTAAAAAGAAATAATTAGTACTTCCATTTGTATTATTTGTAAAGTCTTTAACATATACACTAACTGAATTATTACCTTGAGTAAGATTATTAGTATTCACATGACCTGTACAATTAATGGTAATATTACTTTGTCCATTAAAGTTATACAAACAGAGTTGACTATCAGAAACATTCCACCACATAGCTTCTTCATATATTGCAGCACGATTAGAATATCCATTATTGCTTTCCCAATTACTCCCTGGATTGTATCTTACATAATTTGAATAAGTAGACCAATTTCCATCATTAATAGCTGAAGTATCATTTACTGTTGCAGGGCTAAGAAGAACTAAACTCGCACCGGCAGTTTGGCTTGATAAAATATCCCAGTTTCCATTATCATAACATTCTAAAAGGAAAGTAGAAGTAAACGTTGAAGAAAAAATCCTAAAACTTAACGTGTTAGGAAAACTATTCCAACAATTCTCAACGCTATAATTTGCAAGAGTTGGTACATTTCCGAAAACATCCGCATTATCCAAAACTTCCCATAATGATTTATTATTTGCCGTTACAGGTTTGGTATAGTTTATATAATAATAATTACCCTGCTGATAATTAGCATCATTTCCTTGAACCGAAATTCCAGTATATTGTAATCCGCAATTTCCATCGTTACCATCTTGATTTGTGGTGTTAGGAGATTCTTGATAACATAATTTAGTTTCAGTTACTGTCCAATTGATATAATTCATAAAATTATTATTGGCATTATAATACCCATTAACCGGATATGTTATATTTACCGTCGGAGCGGATATGATTGATAGCATGACTAGTATTGCTAACGCCATAAAGGCGAACATTCCACTTCTCTTTATTTTGATCATCTTTTTACTCCTAGTAGAACTTATGATATCAATAAATTCTCCTCATAGCATTGAGAAGAAGTTATTAATAAGCTGGATATGGAGCTTGCGTCGGTTGCATAAACGACTCCACTCTATTCATCATAAGCTTTGCAACTCCTGCGATCAATACTACGATTACGATGTATGGGACATACAAATCTATCATAGCACATGCAAGAGATTGTTGTTGAACACTTGCATTATAACAAGGTATTCCTATACCTTCACCACATGTCCTTGGAGGACTAAGTGACTGTAATGATGCACAGTTCAAACTTGACTGATCCTTTGTCTGATACAAAGTCTGTGACAAGATTGGAAGCATTGCAGCAAAGACAACTATTGTCATAACTAATACTAGTAAGTTAATGATCAGTACTTGTGCTCGCTTGTTCTTTCTTCTTTTGATCTCTTTTAAAATTCCTCTCATGCTATCTACCTCCTTTTTGTTTGTTAAATATTAAAGATGGAGTCAGACTCCATCTTCTCAAATTAGCCGAAGAACGGAAGACTCTTCTTGTTTCACTTGAGTAGGTTATATAATTGTTGCTTTTCATATTAGAAGTACAGTTTATGTTTTTTGTATTTACCATGTTTCTCTTTTTTGATATGCGGTGAGACGGCAAAATTATAATTTGCAAATTTTGAAAGATTGATTTTCTTTCTTCCAGACCCTTTAACAGGAGAAACTGATTTTATATTTTTCATAGGCATAGCAACATTTGACTTTGATTTCTTAGATTTCTTTTTATAAGGGCCTCTTGTTCCAGTTTTTGCTTCGATACCTTTGAATGATATTCCTTTCTTTTCTCCCTCGCTGATAATTCTAAATCTTTCTCTTTGTACAATCTCCCCTGCACCTTTACCAGGTCTGAACAAAGCTTTCATAGCCGGAGCAATTCTTATCTGTGGACGTGCAGGTCTCAATGGTTTTGCAGAAGGTATTATCTTTGCTGTTGCTTCAGGTCCTGCAAGCAAAGCTTGCATAGCTAATAGTTCTGCTTCTTCTTCAGGGAATGAGAACTTAGATGGAAGTAATTCAAATTTCTTTTTACGTTTAACTTCTACTTCATAACCTTTAGGTAAAAATATTTTTGCACGTTTTTTCTTTTTTAACTTTTCGTCTTCTTTCCAATCCCAACCAAAAGGAGTTATACCTCCAATGTCTATTTGTGGCGGAGGTATTCCTCCTCCACTTTCACCAAATCCACCACCTAATAAAGATAATTCTATATTAAACCCTTCTTCAGTAGCTAATTTCTGTGCTTGTTTTTGACCTTGATCTATTTGAGGTAATTGAATAGAAATTGGAATTTGTATTGGCTGCTCTATAACATCAGGAGTTGGAATAACAACAGTACCAGGTACTTGAATAGTTTTTTGGCCTCCACCACCTCCGCCTCCACCTCCTCCGCCCTCTCCCTTTTTCACAACTTCGAGTTCTTGTACAGTAAAAGTAGGAGTTGTAAATAAAGTAGTTGT
>Ga0209777_10002128_pt1 | contig 26785 bp, 21 predicted proteins | sample FrelakmetHBP12HB_FD_187147 | JGI IMG/M metagenome (GOLD analysis project Ga0209777, IMG submission 187147) | Freshwater lake sediment microbial communities from the University of Notre Dame, USA, for methane emissions studies -HBP12 HB (SPAdes)... | ecosystem: Environmental > Aquatic >...
CGGTTTTGACATCAAGCAGGCCGATTGGGATGTGCATGCCTGCTTCGACGCGCTGTTCATTCTGCGGCAACTCGGCGGCGGCGCCGAGCCGGTGCGAAAGGCCATCGCCAAGGCCGCCGACCGGGTCATGCGCTGCCGCAACGCCGACGGGGGCTTCGGCCACTACCCCGGCTGGGCGAGCGACACGGACGCCGTGTACTTCCAGTTCGGCTCGCTGATCCAGGCCGGCCGCGTGCCAGGGGCGCGGTTGAACATCCCCGATGCCCACACGCTGAGCTGGGGGCACGCCATGCAGCCGGGAAAGGCTTATTGACATCGCCCGCTCTACACCGGCATGAAAGTCGAAGGCAACAAGGTCCGCATCCGTTTCGACGCTGAAACGGACGACCTCCTGCTGCATTTGACTCAACATCGCTGTGCCAGAGACGTACATAATAGGATATCTTATGTGGAGATGGTTTCTATCCTGGTTCGGCGATTTCCGCGCCGTGCGGTCTTCGAACATGACGGACAGCTTAGAGTGGAACAACTCCCGCGGTAAGCTCCGGTCTCAGCGAGGGTAACGAGGCCCCGAAGGCTTGGTTTCGTCACGTTCCGGCGGCGCAGACGACGGTGAACCATGCCTGCCCAGCCGCTTGGCCGCCCGCCGGACGACCGTTCGTGTCCTGTTGGTAGTCTATGCGTCCATGTCGTTCAGCCAAACCCGTCGGGCGGCACGGGCGTGACGTGGCACCGCGGCGGCAACGTTAAGTCCTTGTGAAGTAGGGGGCTGGGAGATCCACCTTCCGCGGCTTCATGGGTTGCTCTTCGCAACGGGAGTGAGAGGTCGGGTGGAAAATAGGCTATAAAGGCCGAAGGGGCTATTGCCTAGTGGACTGGGCCTGGATCGGGAACTCACGGCCTATGCCGGCGAACCAGCGTCTCGCGCGGGGCCATGCGGATGACCGGGGCGATCCTAGACCGCCTGGCCGACCGGGTCCACATCCTGGAGGCCAACGGCGAAAGTTGCCGGCTGAGGGACTCCAAGTAACGGCTGAAGGACCGGAAGGGCTGGGCGAAAGAGACTGACACCCTGCGCGGAGCGGGGTACCTAGGCACCGGGTGCCGTGTTCTTGCCCCGCCCTTTACGGGCCTCGAGGCGTCGTCTTCAACGCAGCCAGTGGGCCCTAAGGCGCGAGGCTCCGCCAGCATGTGCATTTGCCGGGCAGAATCTTGGGCAATCTTCCGGCCGCCACAGGCGGTGTCGTTCTTGGGGGGCCAGCAGAAAACCTTCGCGTACCACCGTATTTAATTTGACTAGCGCAAAACCTGGTATATGCTCTCCGTAGTGGGGAGGCTGTGCGAATGGTCGCAGCGACGGGGCCGCTGCCATTCATGCAGCCTCCCTTTCGCTTGCCTCCATCCGCAGGGCCCCTCCCAGGCTGTCAACTCCACACGTCGTCGTCTGATTCCAGGGATAGTTCTGAATGACTGGGGGCGGACCATGAGACACTACGCATTCCTGGCAGGGGTGGTCCTGGCGGTCGCGGCCGCTCCATCGGCGCAGGCCTACACCCACACCGATTGGCAGACCGGCACGAGCAACTGGTCTATCTCAGGCAACTGGACCAATGGCGTCCCCGACGGCTCGCACGATGCCTGGGTCAACAACTCGGGGACGGCCCAGATCACAAGCGGGTACAACTATGTCCAGGACCTCTTCCTGGGCAGATCGAGCGGCGAGAGCGGCACGGTAGCTCTCTCAGGGGGCAACCTCTACGCGGGGCACAACCAGTACGTGGGCTACGACGGCACGGGGACGGTCACGCAGACGACCGGCGACAGCTACTGCTCCTACGGCTACAGCGACTACGACCTGTACCTGGGCTATAGCAACACGGGGACGGGCATTTACACGATGAGCGGCGGCAACTTCTACGCCGGCGACGAATGGATCGGCCGCTACGGTACGGGGACGTTCACCCAGAGCGCCGGCACGAACTACGTCTCGGCGTCCGGCAGCAGCACAACGGATCACATGTATATCGGCTATGCCAGCAGCAACTACTCCGGCAACGGCTCGTACCGCCTCAGCGGGACGGGGCAACTGGTCTTCGACATGCCCAACTCCAAGCTGTACGTCGGCTGCACGGTCGGGGGCAACAACGGCACGGGGCGGTTCGAGTGGTTCCGATCCGGCGGCATCACCATGGGAGGCGGCGCCAACGGGCGCATGGAGCTGGGAACCAGCGGCACGCTGGCGATGGGCTATGACTTCAACGCGGACAGCCTCATGAACGGTACGCTCATTCCCATCAGCGGCCTGAACAACGCGACGCTGGAGATCACCAACGGAGCCAAGGTCACCAAGAACGTCAGCGGCACGACGTGCGGCGTGGTGTACCTGCGGATCGGCAGCGCGACCGGCGCGGGCTCGGCCGACCTCTCCAACGGCACGGTACAGGTCGGCCAGACCGAGTATCTCGGTGACGGCGGCGATGGCACGGTCGTCCAGACCGGCGGGACGCACAACATCACCGTCCACCTGTACATGGGCCTGAACGGCGCGCAGGGGACCTATCGGCTCAAGGGCGGGTCGCTGAACGTGTCGTCCAATATCTTCGGCGGCTCCGGCACGGGAACCATGGTGCTGGACGGCGGCACGCTGAACCTCAGCGGGACGATCTTCAACGTGACCAACCTGGTCCTTGGCGACGAGCAGGCCGGCAGTTGGACCTTGGGCAGCGGTAAGACCCTGACCGTCTCGAACCACATAGTGGGCAAGAACACGACCGGCACGTTTACCCAAAGTGGGGGGGCGAACAACGCGACCGCCCTTATCTTCGGGCAGAACGCGGGAGGCGTCGGGACCTACAATCTCAACGGCGGTTCCCTGAACGTGGGCAGCGTCACGACGCCCGCCGGCACGGGCACCCTCGTCCTCAACGGCGGCACGTTCTCTCCGACCGGTTCCGTCGGCCTGACAGACTTGACGGTCGGCCAATCGACGACCGTCGACTACACCCAGGCCGCCCAGACGTTCACAGTCGGCGACGCGCTTGCCATCGGCTACGGCAGCTACAAGGTTCCCACGGGCGCCAGCCTGAGTGTGGGCAGTGTGGCCAACGGCACCGGTTCGGGCACGCTCATCCTGGACGGCGGCTCCTTCAGCACCTCCGGGCCGGTCAGCGCGGACGCCCTGACGGTCGGCCAGTCCACGACGGTCAACTACACTCAGGCCACCCATACGTTTACGGTCGGCGGCGCCCTCACCCTTGGCTACGGCAGCTACAAGGTCCCCACGGGGGCCAGCCTGAGCGTGGGCAGCGTGGCCAACGGCACGGGCACGGGCACGTTCATCCTCGACGGCGGCTCGTTCACCACCGGCGGTAGCGTCAGCGCGGACAACCTGACCGTTGGCGAGACGACCACGGTGGACTACGTCCAGCCGAGCCAGACGTTCACGGTGGGCAACGCGCTCACGATCGGGTACGGCAGCTACAAGGTGCCCGTCGGCGCGAGCTTGAGCGTCGGACAAGTTGCTAACGGGTCCGGCACGGGAACGCTGAGCCTGGCTGGCGGGTCATTCACTTGTGGCGGCAACCTGGGGGTGGACTATCTAAGGGTGGGCGACGGGGCCACCGCTTCCTACACCCAGACCGCCAACTCCTACGCGGTCGGCGCCGACCTAGTCATCGGCGCCGGCGGCGCCGGCACGTGGACAGCCCAGGGGGGGTCGCTCACGACGACCAATCTCACCTTAGGACAAGGCTCGAGCGGCACGCTCAACATCGGCAATGCGGCCGCCACGATCACGGTAACCAGCGCGCTAGTGTTTGGCGACCAGGCTCGCCTGTCTGCCGTTTCGGGCAGCCGAATCATGTTGACCGGATCCAACGTCTACAACAGCAGCACCACGCCGACCAACCTGGCGGACATGACGAACCTGACCTTGTCGTTCCTGCCCAGGGGCATGGTCCAGCCGAACGACACGATGGAAGTGGCCTGTGAGGATCGGGGAGTCAGCATGAGCGGGTTCGACGACAACTTCGCCCTGGGCACCCTTATTCTCGGTGTGGCCCCGCTGGGAGGCGACGACCTGGGGGGCAGCCAAGACGCCTCCACGCTCACGCTGAAACTGGTGGACCTGGTTGACAACGTTCCCGGGAGCGGCACCGAGGCGCTGTACCTGCACAACCTCTATGTGCATGCGAACACGACGCTCGACATGACCGGGATCAATGTCTACTACGACGGCATCTTCGAGAAGGACGGGAAGATCATCGGCGGGACGCCTCAATACGTCCCCGAGCCGGCGACCCTCCTGCTACTGGGCTTGGGCCTCGGCGGCCTGTTGCTGCGCCGGAAACGACAATAAGCGATTTCTTCGTATAGGGTCTGCAGGCAGAGGCGGGCGGCCTATTCCGTACAAAACCCGCAAGGCGAGACACAGGAGACAACCATGAACCGCCGATTGGCCTGCCTCGTCCTGCTGGCCGGCGTGGGGATCGTTTCCCCGGCGTCCGCCGGCACGATTGACGAAGTCGCGGCCCTTCCCCTGGGTTCCGACGCCACCATCGATCAGGCCGTCATCCTCTCCACGACCGACCTCACGGCCGATTCGACCGTCAAGAGCTTCCAGATCCGCGATGACACCCGCGCGATCACCATCTACGGCACCAACGCCGAGATCGACACCGCCCTCACCGGTTTCGGCGTCGGCAGTGTCATCGAGATCTCCGGCTGAGCGAAGCCGGCATCCGCAGGGCGGAGGCCGGGACACTGTCCGTCCAGCGGGCCGATTCCAAGCTCATGGCGCTCGGCTCAACCATCGGCGATCTCCACGATCTGGGTGTTGGCGGGGTTCACGTTCGTCTGCAGGCCCAGGGAATCCAGGGGCTTGTTCTCCGCGGCCAACCGGTCGACCACGTCGAAGAAGTCCTTGCCTTGCTGCTTGAGGCCGGCTATCCGGCACCGGCGATCTCCTCGAGCCGTTTCAGAAGGCCGGCGAACTCAGGGCGGGCCAGGCTGTATATGACGCGGCGGGCATCCCGACGGGTGGACACGATACGGGCGTGGAGCATGAAACGCAGGTGATAACAGGTTTAGGCCGGCCGGCTGTTAACGGCTTTAGCCAAGGCGCCCACGTGCTGTGTGCCCTTCTTGGCCAGGTTCCGGACCAGGGCCACGCGGGTCGGATCGCACAGGACTTGGGCGATCTCAGCCATGCGTTTCACGGGCGGCAGCGGCATAGGCGTCTCCTTTGTCTCCAGGGCACCAGGCATTGTAGACGCTGGGGAAGGGTTCGAGAACTCTCTAGAATCTCGGTTACACAACGTCGCGGTCGCGGGGGTCTGACGCTTCCGTGGGGTTGGCTTTGGCTTCCGAATCCGTCAGCCGGTTACCGGAGATCACGGCCGCCGACACCCGTCACTCACCGTGCAGGCTCCGGACGAAGCTCAATAGTCCACTGCACCCCGTCCGAAGAGTCGCCGAGGTCTTTGGCTTATCGCGAAATCTGTAGTATAATACCTGCTGGCACACCGGCTCCAAACGGGCAGATTCCCAACCTGGAGAGTGCCGCATTGGCGCTCGTGGGCCTCGGAGGCCTGGTTCTCGCGGCGCGACGGTGCGGCCGCCGGGAGACTTCTGCGCATGGCGCACGCGTGGACCGGACTGTCGACTGGGCGTTCACGGCCGGCGTCGGCGTGGCGGTCGTGTCGCCGGGCGGCACAAGCGAAGACACTGCTACGGAGGAAGCGCACCATGCTCAGGATATCATGGCAGTCGGGGCTCATCCTGCGGTTGGCGGCCTGCGTCGTCGGCATCGCGATCGTGCCGGCCGCGCTTCTTGCCGCCACGGACACGTGGAAGACGGCGGCCAGCGGCGTCTTCAGTGTCGGCGGGAACTGGACTGACGGCAGCGCCCCCACGTCCGCCGACGGGGCCAAGTTCGACGTGGCCGGGTCGGCCTACACGGTCACCTTCACCGCCGATGTGACGAACCAGAAACTGGAAATCAACCAGGGCGACATCACCTTCAACTCCAGCCTTGGGCCGTGGACGTACAACCTGACCGCCAGTGGCGGCGAGAAGGACGCCCTGATCCTGGGGGGCACATTGACCTTGGGGACCTCCACCCATCCGTTGCACCTCACGGCGGGCACCGAGTTGCGGGTGGACCAGGGGGGCACGCTGAACATCAAGTATGCCAGCGATGTCAACACGGCGACGCTGAACGTGGGGACGACGAGCGGCACGTCGCTCCTGCTGGTGGATGGATCGGGATCCAGCCTGACGTCCACCAACACGGCAGCCTGCACGGTGGGCGACGGCGGCGGGACGGGCAGTCTGACGCTGCAGAACTCTGCCGGCGGAAACCTCGCGGGCACCCTTCACCTGGGTGACGGCGCCGCCGCCAACAGCGTCGGCCACCTGACCGTTCAGTCCGGCGCGGACCTTGCCCTCACGAACATCAAGGCGGGCACAACCGGACTCGCGGGCCAGAGCGGCACGATCCTGGTCACGGGGAGCGGCTCCACCATCACGCAAGGGGGAACCTCGTATCTGACGCTCGGCGCGGCCTCCGGCAGCACCGGCTCGATCGAGTTGGCCTCGAGCGGTTCGCTGACCACGGGCACCGGCATGACGACGATCAACAGGACGGGCACCTTCACCCTCAGCGGGGGCACGCTGAACGCCAACGGCGGCATCACGATTGACGGCGGCACGCTGGAACGCACCGCCGGCGTGTTCTCCTGGACCGCCGGGCAGACGATGACGGTCAAGAACGGCGGGCAGTTCAGTTGGGCCGGCGCCGACTACTCGCTTCCCTCCGATGCGACGATTGCGATAACCGGCGCGGGATCCAAGATGGAGACCGTCACATCCGGCTCCGTCACGGTGGGCAATGGCTCCTCGATCTCCGTCCAGGACGGCGTCTTGGCCGTTGCGACAGGCCTCCGGGTGGGGACATCGGGGGGCGACGGCGTGGTCACTGTCAGCGGGTCGGGTGCCGCCCTGACCGTCTCCGGCACGGGCTCCAACTACCTCGGGCAGAACGGGTTCAAGGGGACGCTGAACCTCTTGGACTCGGCCATGGCCACCATCCCCGGCACGCTGGGCGTGGCCGACTCGACCGTCGCAGGGAGTGAGGGCGCCCTGAACGTGGAGTCCAATGCTGCCCTCACGGTGGGCAACATGAAGATCGGCACGGGGGGGGTGTCGGGGCAGAGCGGCGCCGTCGTGGCCCACGACAGCGGCTCCATCATGCAGACCGGCGCCTCGACGCTGAGCGTCGGCGCCGCCGCCAACAACGTCGGCACGCTTACGGTTGACTACTCCGGCGTCTTCACAACGGGCACGGGTGATACGACGATCAAGAAGACGGGGGCGATTGTCATCGGCGTCAACACCTCCAATACCGGGCGCTTCAATGCGAACGGGAACATCATCCTCGACGGCGGCCTGTTGAAGTGCGCCCCGTCCAGCACCTTCACGTGGGCCGCCGGCAAGACGATGACGCTCTCCAACGGCGGCAAGGCGGACCTCAAGACGTCGTTCACCGTACCTGACGCCGCCGCCATTAGCGTGACCGGGACCGGTTCGATCCTCTCCGTCTCCAACTACGGCGGCAATCTGGCCACACTGAAACTGAACAACGGGCAACTCGGCGCCACGGGCGGCGGCGGGATCACCGCCGACATGTTCTGGCTGAACCACGGTGGCAGTGCGACGCCCCAGACCGTGACCGTTGACGGCTCGGGTTCGCTGCTGTGGGTCAGGTCCGACACAGAGGCGAGTTACATCGGCGGGAGCGGCACCTCCGGGACCCTCATCCTCTCGAATGGGGCGAACGCGACGGTCGAAGGCACGCTCTTGGTCGGGGCCTCGTTCGGCAGCACGGTTTGCAGCGGCACGATCAACATCCAATCGGGCGCCTACCTCCATGTGGGCGACCTCGAAGTAGCGGCGGGCGCGGGCACAGGCGCCATCGGCACGATCAACATCACCGGGTTGGGGTCTAATGCCAACCAGATCGGCGAGTACGACTTGACCGTCGGTTCTTACGTGGGAACCGGCGCCATCAACATTACCAACCAGGGCTACCTCTCGCCCGGGTCGGGCCTGACAACCGTCAACAGGACGGGCACCCTTACCGTCGGCGCCGGGGGCACCCTGGGGTCGGTCGAGATTCAGGGGGACCTCCTGGTTGACGGCGGCCTGATCGACGTCCAGTCCGGCAGCCTCAGCCTCAGCAACGCCAAGACGATCACCCTCTTGAACGGCGGCCGGATTCGCACCGTGTCGTCGGTCCATTCTCCCACGGCCAGCGTCGTCAGCATTGACGGCGTCGGGTCGCGGTTGGAGACGCTCTCCAACGCCACGCTTACCATAGACGACGGCACCCCGGTTACGGTGACGGGCGGCGGCGCGCTGGCCTCGTCGGGCCAGATGACCATTGCCCAGAGCGGCAACGCCTCGCTCACCGTCGATGGCCCCGCTTCCAACGTGACGGTGAGCTCCGCCAGCCGCTCCTCGTGGGGGACCAACGGGTACGCGGCCTCGGTGGCCCTCCGCAACCATGCCACGGGGAGCATCGCCGGCGGCGTGAATCTGGTCGGCGACAGCGACTCCGGCACATCGGGGACGCTTACCGTCGAGGGCGGCGCGGCCCTCTCGATCGGCCCCCTGGCCATCAACTACTGGGGCGGCGCCGATACGGCCGCCGCCGTGACCGTTACCGGAACAGGCTCCGCCGTCACGCACACCGCCGGCACCGGTCCGGCCGTCGGCAACACTTCGGGTGGCCCCGGCCTCCTCCGGATCGCCGACGGCGCGACTTACACCGTCCCGAGCGGCGTCACCGACCTCAATCCGAGCGGCATCATCGATCTCGACGGCGGCACGGCCAACCTGGGCACACTGCACGCTCACGGCGGAAAGATCAGCTTTTCCAGCGGGTCCTTGAGTTTCGCCGGCGGCCTGACCATCGGCGCCGGCGGCCTCTGGGGCGACAACGTGACCCTGACCGCCGCGCACGTCCTGGACCTCACCGGAACGAGTTCCGCCACTATCGACAGCGGCGCCACGTTGACCGTGAGCGGCGGCCAGATGATCTGCGGCACGCTCACCAACTCGGGAACGCTGAACCTCGCCGAGGGCCGGCTGGCCGTTGGGGGCACGCTCAGCAATCCGTCCGGCGGGCGACTGTTCGTCGGGGGGCTCGCCGCTCTCGACGTGGCGGGGGCCACGAGCAACAGCGGGCGCCTGGAGTTCCTCGGCGGCGGGGCACGCCTGACCGGCGCCGCGTCGCTCACGAATTCCAGCCTCCTGCTCGGCGACGGCGAGATCGCCAAGGGCACGACTAACGCCGCGACCGGCGAGATCCGCGCCGATGTCGGCAAGCGGCTCCTGTTCTCGGGGGCGTCGTTCACCAACAGCGGCCAGGTCACGCTCGTCGGCGGCACGGTCGAGACGACCGCCACGTTCGCCAACAGCGCCACGGCCTTCATCATCGGCCACGGCGTCATCCGCGCCCCAAGCGTCGCCAACAACGGCACCGTCGCCGTCTCGAGCGGCGATGCCGATTTCTTCGGCGACTTCACCAACAACCCGGGCGCCAAGGTCACTGTCTCCGGCGGCAAGACACTCACGTTCTGGGACGACGTGGTCCACAACGGCGCCCCGATGAAGGTCGCCGCCGGCAGCGCCGTGGTGTTCTTCGGCAACTACTCCGGCGCCGGCCTCTTCACCGGGACGGGCACGGTCTACTATGAGGCGGACCTTCGCCCCGGCTCCAGTCCGGCCCTCATCACGTTCGGTGGCAGCGTGACCTTCGCCGATACGGCCCGGCCGGTGATGGAAGTAGGCGGCCCAGCCCCGGGCACACAGCATGACCGGATGGAGATCGCCGGTCACGCGAGCCTGGGCGGCGCGCTCGATGTGGCACTCATCAACGGCTTCCGGCCCCGCCACAACGATAGGTTCGAGATCATGACGTGGGGCTCGCGTGCGGGGACCTTCTCGCCCGTCACGGGCCTTGACCTCGGAGGCCGGCTCGCCCTGGTTCCCACCTACACGGCCACGAGCCTGACGCTGGCGGCCGTTCAGGGCGGATCGGGTGAGTGGCGCGTCGATGCCGGCGGCAACGCGTCCGTGCCGACGAACTGGACCGCTGGGCTTCCGAACGGTGGCGGCGACACAGCCACTTTCGGCCCTGTGATCCAGGCCGCCCGCCAGGTCACCGTTGATACGCCGACGACCCTCGGTGCCATCCTCTTTGACAGCACCAAGGCGTACACTGTCGCCGGTCCCGCGACCGTGAGCCTCCAGGCGGCCTCCAGTCATGCATCTATCGGGGTGACGAGTGCGAGCGGCGCGGCCCATCATGTTATCTCGGCGCCGCTGACGCTTCTGAGCGCCCTCGACATCGACAACGCGTCGGCTGGAGACCTTACGTTCCTCGGCGCTCTCAACGATGCGGCCGGCCTTGCCATCACGAAGACGGGAGACGGGGCCGTCACGTTTAGCGGGCCGCTGACCTTCGGCGCGGGATCTCTGCTGCTCGCCTCGGAGGGGACCGTGAACTTGAATGCGGACGCCGGCAGCGCTCTGGCCGCCACTCTGTCGATTACCGTGACGGATGCCGTTGTGAACTTCGGCTGTGACCAACACCTGGACACCTTGGACATCGGCTCGGGCGGCACGGTCCGTTTCACGGGTGCACGAGTGGTGGTGCTGAACGACCTTGTGATGAACGGCTTCGACTTCGGTGCGACGATCATCACGCCGGAGCCGGCGACGATTGCGCTTCTGGCCTTCGGCGGGTTGGGTGTCATGGCGCGGCGCCGGCGGAAGCATCGCTTCTGCCATAGCTAGCCGTGTGACAAGAAGAAGAACCCCCGGCAGTCAATGCCGGGGGCGTGAGAATGCAGTGTCCCGCTACTGTGCCAGTTCGAACATGCCCCGGTCGGTCTTCCGGAACCGAGCGTCCTTGCCCTTCGCCGCGATTTCCCTGATGATTGCGGCGTGTAGATGGTCGCGGCGGGCGTCTTGCCGCCCGTCTTCCAGAGGCCCTTGGCCAGCATCGTCTCGACGACTGCCTTGCAGTTCATCGGCTTGCCGGCCTCGGCCAGGACCTTCGCGGCGGCGTCCGGGCCGCTCATGCCGTCGCGCTTCTTGGCCTCCCCCTTGGCTTTGGGGGCCTTCTTGGCGCCCTTGGTATCCTTGGCCGCGGCGTCGTCCGATCTCGGCCCGTGGGCCAACGTCGCGGCCCCTGTGGCCACCGGGGCGTCGTCCTTCGGCGTCTTGGCGGCGTGGGCCGCCTTCATGGCGGCGTCCACCGCCTCGGCCTTGGTGACGCTCTTGGCTTCGGCCGCCTCGCGGCCGCGGCCCAGGACCTCGGCCGTCTCCTTGGCGTGATCGCGGACCGCGCTTCGCAGGCGCTGCCCTCCCCGGGTCTGTCCGGGAAAACGGTTGCACCGTCTCGTTGCGGTCATAGAATGATCCTTTGGTTTTCCTGAGGTATAGGATCATGCACGTCTTAAGCACGTTCTCGGAAGCGTCCGTGCCGAAGTTCCCGTGGGGCAGGCGGGCGGCAGGCGCTGGGTAGGAAAGAACCAGTCCTTTCCAGGCAAGGGGGCATGTCATGGCGACTCGGCAAGCGTGGGTGGGCTGGGCGGTGGCGCTGGCAGCGGCGGCGCTCCTGGCGGCACCGGGATGCAGTTCCAAGCCGGAACCATCCCAGGGCAAGACCGGTCAGGCGGCGGAAAAAAGCGTGAGCATTGCTCCGTCCAGTTCTCAAGCAGAACCGCCCAAGGAACTGACCTTCGACCTCGGCGGCGGGGTCACGATGAAACTCGTCCTCATCCCCGCCGGCAAGTTCATGATGGGGTCGCCGGAGTCCGAGAAGGGGCGTGAGGCCAAGGAAGGCCCGCAGCACGAGGTCACCCTCTCCAAGCCCTTCTACATGGGCGTGACGGAAGCGACCCAGGCCCAGTACCAAGCGGTCATGGGCGCGAATCCGAGCCAAGTCAAGGGCGAGACAAATCCGGTGGACCAGGTTTCCTGGAACGATGCCACGGAGTTCTGTAAGAAACTCTCCGAGAAGACCCGTCGGGCCGTCCGCCTGCCGACGGAGGCGGAGTGGGAATACGCCTGCCGCGCGGGCAGCAAGACCCGGTTCTGTTTTGGCGATGCCGAGGAGGGCTTCGAGGACTACGGTTGGTATGGTGCCAACAGCGGCAACACGACGCATCCCGTTGGCCAGAAGAAGCCAAACGCCTGGGGCCTCTACGACATGCACGGGAACGTTTGGGAATGGTGCTCTGACTGGTATGGTGAGTATGCGGCTGGACAGGCGGCGGACCCGACTGGCCCGGCGAAGGGGGAGGACCGCGTGCTGCGCGGCGGTTGCTGGGGCGACGGTCCGCAGGCCTGCCGCTTGGCGCGCCGCAACTGGAGCGGTCCGGACGGCCGCTACGGCAACTTCGGTTTGCGGGTGGTGGTTGTGGTCGGCCCTGGACTTCAATAACCCTTTGCTCTTTGTTCTCTTACCCTTTGATTCTTTCGTCTGTTGGGGTTCCAAGGGGCGAAGCCTGCCACGCCAGCCTGAACCCCACCGGCGGCGCCCGCGACAACCCGAAGTTACGCCCAGGCGGGGTGGCCTGACCGCGGCGAGACGGTGGTCCTCGATGGCCTGGCACAGGCAGGCGTCGACGTCCAGGTCCGTCAAAACCCGCAAGGCATAAAGCTGCGGCGCGATCCGGCGCCAGGCCTTCATCTGCCAGCCTCCCGACCTCATGCCGCTTGCTGCGGCCGAGGCCAAAAAGCGGCCAGGAGGCACCTATGAATCCCTGCGCTGGTTCCGGCTTAGGTCGTCTGGAAGTGTCGCCCTCTACGAGGCAGTGCCCAGCACCGCCTCAGGAAGGGCGAAAAGAGGTTATGAATAGCAACAAATCCTGCCCCCGCTACCAACCCTTTCACACTGGCCTCGGAGGCATCCTCCGTGGCCAGTGCTCTTTCTACGACGGTCCCATCGGCCTTGAGGGTCATCGGGCCGACCCACCGGTCCACGAACTCCCGCAGTTCGGCCGTCGTGGCGGCAGCGGCCAGGGACTCCTTAGCCTCGTCGAGGGCCTGCCTGACGGCGGCGGCAAGGCGTTCCGTGCCGTCGTTCGCCTCTTCCGCCAGTCCCGACGTGGCCTTCTGTAGCCGTTCTCGTTGGGCCTCCTGTTCGCCGAGCTGACGCGAGATGGCTTTCTTGGCGGCCGCGTCAATGTCCGGATCGCACAGCAACCTGGTCAGAGAGCCGACGTTCTTCTCGATCTCAGCCAGTTGGCCGCCGATGCGCCGTACCTCACCCCTATTCTTCCTCATCAAGCGTTGGGCTTCCTCTGTGGCCTCTTGGATGAGGGAGTCGGCGTCCTCGAAGAGGTCCTTGAATGTTTTGGCCACCTCTTGCAGGAGCAGGTCCTCGCGGATGCTCGCCGTGTTCTCACACGCGTCGGTACCGTGGCGCTGGCGGCAACCGCAACCATAGTAGTGGTATTCCCCCTTGGCGTTCTTACTCTTCCGGCGGTAACAGATGCTGCCGCACGTCTCGCAGAAGATGAGGCCCGTGAAGGGCCGGGCCGCGGACTTTAGGTAGCCATGCCGCGCCCGGTGCGTGACCCATGTCGCGCTCCAAGCGTGACAAGAGCGTGACTACAGAACAGTACAGAACAGGTAACGACGTTATCAGGAAGAAAATATACCAAGGGAAGAGGCGGTCTCGTGATTCCTTTTCTGAGAAGCCGTTGCCGTAAGACGTGCGTCGACGTTGGCACGAGGGCCACGAGGGCGATGAGCCTCGATGTCTTGGTCGAGCGGGCCGTGCTTTTGCGCCGTGGGCGAACGTGGCGCGTCAGGGCGGCCGGCCAATAGGTACTTCCTGGCCGGCGGCCTCGGCGGCGGGCACGCGGAGCAGTCGGAAGGTTCCTTTTTGTTTGTTGCGAGTAGCGAACATCATGCAAGTGGCTGTCTGCAAAGGACATAGAACATGGGGCGCCAGGGGCGGCGAGGCAAGGCATGGAGGTAGGGTAGGCCGGTCGAATCTCTAGGGGGTGGCGCGCCGTAGACCGCTGGCCAATCGCACGCGCGCGGCTGCGATATTGAATCTGAAAATGCGATTTGGTGACTGGTGCCGTCATTTTCGAGTCATATAGGGTCCGTTACATGCGTGGACGCAAGCCCAAACCGACCGCGATGAAGGTGCTCGCGGGGAATCCGGGATGTCGTCGCCTCTCGGAGGACGAACCGATGCCGCCCGTGCCGGCCTCCTGCCCCGAGCCGCCCGAGTATCTCGTCGGCGGGGCGTTGAAGACCTGGCGCCGGATCGCGCCGCAGCTTTATGCCTTGCGGGTTCTGACGGACCTGGACGTCGACGCCCTCGCCTGCCTGTGCCAAGCCATCGAGGACCACCGTCTCGCCGCGGTCACCCTGTGTCGCGAGGAGCGATATGCGCAAGCCCAGAGCGGCGCCTTGCAGCCCCACCCCGCGGAGGCGGTCCAGCATCGGGCAGCCGCGCGGATCAGGGCCTTCGCGGCGGAGTTCGGCCTGACGCCGTCGGCGAGGGTGCGAATCCATGTGCCGAGCGACAAGCCCACGGCGGATGACCCGCTGATGTGGTTAATGAACCCGAAAGGAAGGAAGAACCATGCCTGAGACGAATCGAATCTGGAAGGGACCCGCTGGCCTCGTGGGCGGCCTCGTGCCCCTGGCGGAGATTCACGTCGACCCGAAGAATGCCAGGGCCCACGACGATCGGAACCTGGCCGCGATCAAGGGTAGCTACGAGCAGTTCGGCCAGCAGAAGCCGATCGTCGTGGACAAGGCCGGGAAGATCCTCGCGGGCAACGGGCAGTACGAGGGGGCGAAGGCGCTGGGCTGGACGCACCTGGCGGTCGTGAGGACCGACCTGAAGGCCCCCAGGCCCAGGGCTATGCCCTGGCCGACAACCGCTCGGGCGAGTTGGCGACGTGGAACGACGAGGCCCTGGCGGCGATCTTGAAGGGCTTGGATGGGGAAGTGCCGGCCGGCGCCATGGGCTGGACGGATGAGGAACTCGCAAGGCTTATCGCCTGGACCTCGGGAACCGAGGGCCTGACGGACGAGGACGCCGTGCCGTTGCCGGGCGACGCGGCCATCACCAAGGTCGGCGACTTGTGGGTGCTCGGGAACCACCGGCTTCTGTGTGGCGACAGCAGCAAGGCCGAGGATGTCGACCGGCTACTTGGCGGCGCCCCCGTCCATTGGGTTTCGACAGACCCGCCTTACAATGTTCGCGTCGAGCCGCGGTCGAACAACGCCATCGCGGCCGGCCTGTCGTCCTTCCCGGCGACCGAAGCGGCCCACCGGGGTCTGACGCACCACCAGTCGTTCGACGTGGCCCGCCAGGGCAAGAAGCACGGGACGACCGAGAAGCTGCGGCCGAAGGACCGGCAGCTCGCCAATGACTTCCTCACCGCCGAGGACTTCGAGAAGATGCTGCACGCGTGGTTCGGCAACATCGCGCGGGTACTCGTGCCTGGTAGATGTTTCTACATTTGGGGCGGGTACGCCAACTGCGGGAACTACCCGCCCGTGCTCAAGGCATGCGAACTCTACTTCTCGCAGGCCGTCATCTGGGTCAAGGAGCACCCGGTCCTGACGCGCAAGGACTTCATGGGCAACCACGAGTGGTGCTTCTACGGGTGGCGTGAGGGGGCCGGCCATAAGTTCTTCGGGCCCAACAACGCGACCGACGTGTGGTCCGTCAAGAAGGTCAACCCCGCCAGCATGATTCACCTTACCGAGAAGCCCGTGGAACTGGCCGTTCGGGCCATCGAGTACTCGTCGCGCCCGGGCGAGAACGTCCTGGACCTCTTCGGCGGGTCGGGATCGACGCTCATCGCCTGCGAGAAGACGGGCCGGCGGGGCTTTCTCATGGAACTCGACTCCCTGTACGCAGACGTCATCTGTGAGAGGTATTTCCAGTTCTCGGGGAAGGCCCCTATTCGAGAAAGTGACGGTGTGCCGTGGTTGTCCTTGCAGAAGGCCGAGCGGATCAGCCAGAAGAAGACCCCAGCCGCGATAGGCCTGACCGCACACCACTAGGCCAGAACACTAGCCTTATGACACCATATCCAAGAATTATGGAGATTCCGATGAGCAAGCCCGCCGACGTCCAGACTGTCCGCAAGGTGGCAGCCCTGCTCCTTTCCGGCATGGGCCAGGAGGATGTTCGTGCCGTGGCGGTTGCCGCCCCGCCCCTGGGCCTGGGGCTGGCCCTGGGCGAGGTCGGGCCGGCCCTGAAGGCGGCCCGCGCGAAGATCACCGCCGCCGGGCAGATCGACGCCGCCGCCTTCCGGGCCGAGCGGATCGCCCGCATGAAGGACCTCTACGCCAAGTGCGTCGCCGAAAAGGACATCGGCGCCGCTCTCCGCGTCGACCGGGAACTCGCCAAGGTGGTCTCCGAGAACCGTTGGCGGAGATTATGACCCGCCGCCGCGTCAAGCCGCCTTCCGACGCCGACGGCCCCGCGCCGCTGGCGACCAACGCCGCGGCCGACCGCGAGCAGGTCACTATCATCAGCCGCATCGTCACGCGCGAGCGGGCCGGGTAGCCGCCCCGTTAGGCCCCTGGCAGGCGCCAGCGGCCCATCCTCGCGTCGGGCAAGGCGGGAATTCCGGCGGCTTTTTTCGAGATTCGCGTAAATCGCGCCCCGGGCGAAGCATGTGTCGCCCACACTATGCAGATTATTCCATTCCTTGCCTTGCTTTCCTCCGAAAACCATGCCCTCATGTGGGTGGAAACGCGAACACGAAAGGGCGAACAGATGAAGACGACGAAACGCGAAACCCAGCTAGTGCTGGGGAAGAACCTGCGGGTGGGCGACGTCGCGGTCCGCGGCGGCTACGAGTGGCAGATCGACAAGATCGCCTTCGAGCCGGACTTCCCGCGGTACATCTGCACCTGCCACTGGACCGGCCACGGCGCCGACCCGCAGTTCTTCAACAACGAATTCGACACCGCCCAGCGCGACGATCTCCCCTGGTGCCGGGTGGTCAGCCCGAAGCCCCGCCGCCTGATCTGCCGCACCGCCGCCGCCGCGTGGTACGCCACCCAGGTTGGGCGCGAGGTGCGGCTCTACCAGACGCGGACCGACAAGCTTCTGAAGACGATTCGGCCGCCCGCCGCGTGGGGCGACGCATGGGGCTGGAACCTCATCGACGGCGGCGTCCTCGTGGAGCGGACGAACCGGTAGGAGGTGCCCGGCGACGGACCGCGCGAGCGGCCCCCAGCCCGGCAATTCCGCCGAGCAAAGGAGCATGTCATGAAGAAGCACGAGGTCAAGGTGGGCGGGCGTTACGTGGCCAAAGTGTCGGACAAGCTGACGCTGGTGCGGATCGACCGCGAGAACCCGCATGGCGGGTGGGACGCCGTCAATGAGAAGACCGGCAAACCCGTCCGCATCAAGTCGGCCCAGCGCCTGCGAAGCGCGGTCCGCGGCCAAGGATACCAAGGGCGCCAAGAAGGCCCCCAAGGCCAAGGGGGAGGCCAGGAAGCGCGACGGCATGAGCGGCCTGGACGCCGCCGCCAAGGTCCTGGCCGAGGCAGGGAAGCCCATGAACTACAAGGAGATGGTCGAGACGATGATCGCCAAGGGGTACTGGAAGACCGACGGCAAGACGCCGTCGGCCACGATTTACGCAGCAATCATTCGCCAGATCGCGGCGAAGGGCAAGGAGGCCCGGTTCCACAAGGCCGAGCGAGGTCGGTTCGAACTGGCCAAGTAGCGCGACGATCACCCATCCTCCTTCGCCCCGGTCAGAGTTGCGGCCGGGGCGATCTCCGGGCGGGAGAAGATACACGCCGGCCGCACCCACCGTCGGACCAGCCCTTTCCATGCGGACGGGATGTGCAACCGTCGGTCGTCGGGCGGCCGGAAGTACATGGCGAACGGCGCCCCGCCCGCCTCAAAGACCCATTCGAGCCGTTCCTCGGCAGCCGCCGTCGTAGCCCACGAGCACGTAACAGCCAACCTGGCGCTGCGAGAGCCCCGCGTCCCGCAGCATCTTGACCGCCCGTTCTACATCCGGCTGCGCCGAGGGGTGGTCGAAGGCCGTGTAGAGGATCTGGACGCGCATCCCGGCCATACGGCGAGCGAACCAGGGCTGACACAGGCGGGCGTCGATGCCGCCGGTGAACCGCGCGGGCTTCGGTTGCCCTTCGAGCATGTCCACCACGGCCTCGATATGCGGACGGGGACACGCCAAGAGGTCGTTGTCGAGCACGTCCCACCCGGGCTTGATCTCCAGGAGGCACAGCCTGCCTTCACGACCCGGCACGAAGCAGAAAGGGCACCGCCGTCAGTCGCGTTCGGCGGCCCGAAGATCTCGTCTCGCCGCTCGCGCGGCGTCAGGACAAGGCGGGGCCTTCTGCGTTCGGAGGGGAAGGAAGTCTCCTTCACCAGGCTGGTAAACAGGCACGGGGCTGTCCACTACATCTGCGGACGGAGGGAATTTGCCGCGCAGGAATGCTCGACATCCGATGCAGCCCGCGCAGGCCGCACCTGCACCTTAGCCCTGCCCAAACCACATTCAGGGGCGCAGTTCTCTGGCGGCAAGAACCGGTCAGCTTGCCAAGCTTGCCAAGAATTATCCTTGACCGCATAGTGCGATGTGATATGGTCCTAGACGGTATGATCGCACATGGAAGTTCCTCGTGGAAGGGAGAACGGCAAATGCCGAGCGAAAGCACTATCAAGCGGATCATGGAGTTCGTCGGCCGCATGGAGGGGATCGATCCACACGTCCTTCAGGATGGGCTTAAGATCGCCCACCTTCACCACCGAGTCGAGCAGGTCATCGAGAACGACCTGGCCACCTGGGGCCTGACCGCCAGGCAGGTCGAGATCCTGGAGTGCCTATACCACAACGCGGAAAACACCATGACCCCGGCGAATCTGTCCGACGAAGTCGGCCTGACCCGGTCGGCGATGACCAGTGCGCTGGACTCCCTGGAGAAGCTGGGCCACATCGTCCGGATGCCCCACCCAACCGACCGTCGCATGGTCGTCATCTCCCTGACGCCATCGGGGCGTGACTTCATCGGCCAACGCTTGCCGGAGCGGTACCAGCGGTTCCACCGAGTCATGGGCGGTCTTTCACAGAGGGAGCGCAGCAGCTTCCTGCAAGTACACAAGAAGGTGCTCGATCTCCTTATCTGTGAGCTGGCGGAGCAGCCCAAGTGAGCCCCGGGAGCGAGACGGCTTGGCCGGCCGCGATGGCCTACCGTGCGGCGGCGCCACGCGGCGAACCGACGTAGAGAAGAGGAGCTTGTCCAATGGATCATCAGAGATGTGAACCGTATACGGCGGCCGTCCTGTTCGTCGCCTTGGCCTTGCAGGGCTGCGACCGCCAACCGCAGGCGGCGCCACCTCCTGTCCCGGAGGTCGCCACGGTGACGGTTCAACCTCAGCAGGTCGTGCTGACCACGGAGTTGCCGGGGCGCACCGCTCCTTACTCCATTGCGGAAATCCGGCCCCAGGTGAACGGCCTGGTGCAGAAGCGTCTCTTCACGGAAGGCTCCGACGTCAAGGCAGGCGAGGTGCTCTACGAGATCGACCCCGCGCCCTTCAAGGCGGCGCTCGACAATGCGGCGGCGAATCTCGATGTCATGCGGAAAACCGCCGACCGGGCACGGGCCGCCCTGGCGGCAAGCGTGGCCAGCGTCACGCGGCAGAGAGCCACTTTGGATCTCGCCCGGACGAACCGCGGGCGGTTGGAGGACCTGCTCAATGACAAAGCCGTCTCCGCCTCCGATCGCGACCAGGCCGTGACCAACGCCGATGTGGCGGAGGCCACGCTCCAGGTGGCCGAGGCCCAGGTCGAAAGCGACCGACAAGCGATCGCCGCCGCCGAGGCGACCATCAAACAGGCGGACGCGGCCCTCGAAACCACCCGCATCAACCTGGGGTACGCCGCGATCACCGCCCCCATCTCCGGTCGCATCGGAAAGTCCTCGGTGACGGAGGGCGCCATGGTGACGGCCTACCAGCCCGCCGCCTTGGCGACGGTTCAGCAACTGGACCCCATCTACGTGGACGTCCCCCAATCCACCGCGGAACTCCTGCGGCTGAAACGCCGCCTCGAAGAAGGCCACCTCAACCACGACGGCGCGGGCCAGGGCCAGGTGAAGCTCATCCTCGAAGACGGCACCCCCTATCCCTCGGAGGGGACCCTTCAGTTCCGCGATGTCTCCGTGGATCCCACCACCGGGTCCGTCATCCTGCGGGCCGTCTTCCCCAATCCGAAAGGGATTCTCCTCCCCGGCATGTTCGTCCGGGCGGTGGTGCGAGAAGGCGTTCATGACCGGGCCATCTTGATCCCTCAGCAATCCGTGTCGCGCGACACGAAGGGGAACCCCATGACCTTGGTCCTGAACGCGAGCGGCCAAGTGGAGCAACGGATGCTCGTCGTGGATCGGGCCCTCGGCACGCAATGGCTCGTCGCCTCGGGGTTGGCGGCCGGGGAGCGGGTGATCGTCGAGGGCATGCAGAAAGTGCGGCCCGGCGCCTCCGCGAAAGAGGTCCCCTTCGATGCCGACCGCAAACGGGACGCCCCACCGGCGAAGGCGTCCCCGCCGGCCCCCCAAGCGAAGTGACGGAGGCGCATGATGTTATCGAGATTCTTCCTGGACCGTCCGGTCTTCGCCTGGGTCATCGCCATCATCCTGATGGTGGCGGGCGGCCTGGCGATCCACACCCTGGCGATCTCGCAGTATCCGCCCATCGCGCCTCCTTCCATCGCCATCACCGCCTTTGATCCGGGGGCGTCCGCCGAGACGGTGGAGAACAGCGTCACCCAGATCATCGAACAGAAGATGACCGGCTTCGACAAGATGCTGTACCTGTCGGCCACCAGCGATTCGTCCGGCTCTTCCCGCATCGAGCTCACGTTCGCCCCGGGGACCGATCCCGACCTCGCCTGGGCCCAGGTCCAGAACAAGCTCCAGCTCGCCATGGCCAGTCTGCCGGAGGTGGTGCAGCGTCAAGGCGTCATGGTGAGCAAGAGCACCCGGAACTACCTGTTGATCGTGGGCCTGATCTCCGAGGACGGGAGCATGGATGGGAACGATCTGCGGGACTATGCCACCTCCAGCCTGGAGAAGGTGCTGTCGCGGGTGCCGGGGGTGGGCGAGGTGACGGTCTTTGGCGGCCAGTACGCCATGCGAGTCTGGCTGAACCCCGACAAGCTGACCGAGTATCAGATGACGGTCCAAGATGTAATCACGTCGCTACAGGCCTACAACGTGGAGGTGTCGGCCGGCCAGTTCGGCGGGGCGCCCGCGGTGGAAGGCCAGCGCCTGAACGCCGCCATCATCGTCCAGAGCATGCTCAAGACCCCCGACGAGTTTGCCGCGATCCCCCTTCGCACGAACCCCGACGGGTCCGTCGTTCGGGTCAAGGACGTGGGGCGGACGGAACTCGGGACCGACACCTATGATGTCGAAGTCTTTCACAACGGCAGGCCCGCTGCCGGGCTGGCCATACGGCAGGCGGCCGGCGCCAATGCCCTGGATACGGCCGACGCCATCAGGGCCAAGATGGAGGAGATGAGCCATTTCTTCCCGGCGGGCATGAAGGTCGTTTACCCCTTCGACACCACCCCCTTCGTCAGGGTGGCCATCGAAGAAGTGGTCAAGACCCTTCTCGAAGCCATCGGGCTGGTCTTCCTGGTGATGTACCTGTTCATGGGAAACATGCGGGCCACGCTGATCCCGACCATCGCCGTGCCCGTGGTGATCCTGGGGACGTTCGCGGTGCTGGGGCTTTTCGGGTTCTCCATCAACATGCTGACCATGTTCGCCATGGTGCTGGCCATCGGCCTCCTGGTGGACGACGCCATTGTCGTGGTGGAGAACGTGGAACGCATCATGAGCGAGGAGGGCCTTTCGCCCCTGGAGGCCACGCGGAAGTCCATGGACCAAATCACCAGCGCCCTCGTCGGCATCGGCCTGGTGCTCTCGGCGGTCTTCGGCCCGATGGCGTTTTTCGCCGGGTCCACGGGCGTCATCTACCGTCAGTTCTCCGTGACCATCATCGCCTCGATGCTGCTATCGGTGGTGGTGGCCCTGATTCTGACGCCGGTCTTGTGCGTCGCGTTTCTCAAGCCGGTTCCCAAGGGGCACGAAGCGGCAGAGGGTGGGATATGGTTCCTGCGACCGTTCTTCCGATGGTTCGACCGCCTCTTCTTTCGGGGCAGAGACCGGTATCTGAAACTGGTGGGCTGGTCCCTCTCCAGGACGGTCCGATGCGTGATTGCCTTCCTTGTGATCGTGGCGGCGATGGGTTTTCTCTTCAAGCGGATGCCTACCGCCTATCTCCCGGATGAAGACCAGGGCATCCTGATGGTGCAGGCCATGCTTCCCGCGAATTCGACCTTGGAACAAACCAAGAAGATTATGGAGAGGGTCAAAGACCATTTTCTGGAGCACGAGAAAGACTCGGTGGAATCCGTAATGACGGTTTCCGGCTCGAACTTCGCCGGCAGGGGACAGAACGCGGGCATGGCATTTGCCAAACTCAAGGATTGGAAACTCCGCGACCGGCCGGATCTGAAGGTCGTCGCCGTGGCCGGAAGGGCCATGGGGGCCTTTTCCCAGATCCGCGGCGCGATGGTGTTTGCCTTTCCGCCGCCGGCGGTCGTCGAACTCGGCATGGCCAAGGGGTTTGATTTTCAGTTGCTGGACCGCGGCGGCTTGGGCCACGACAAACTGATGGCGGCCCGTAACCAGCTCCTCGGCATGGCGGCGCAGGACCCCGTATTGGCCAAGGTCCGGCCCAATGGCCTCGAAGACGTGCCCGAATACCGGATTGACGTGGATTGGGAAAAGGCCGGCACGCTGGGGGTGCCCATCACCTCGATCCACAATACGATCTCGGCGGCCTTCGGCAGCGCGTACGTCAACGACTTCATCCAAGGCGGACGAGTGAAGCGGGTCTATGCCCAGGCCGATGCCCCTTACCGCAGGCTGCCCCAGGATCTGGAAAAACTCTATGTGCGCAACAACGCGGGCAAGATGGTTCCCTTCTCTTCCTTTGCGTCCGGGCACTGGACGAGCGGCTCTCCGAAGCTGGAGCGCTTCAATGGTTTTCCGTCCATCAATATCCAGGGCGAGTCGGCGCCGGGGCGAAGTTCCGGGGAGGCCATGCAGGCCATGGAAGGGTTCGTGCGGAAGTTGCCGCAGGGGCTTGGCTTCGACTGGAACGGGCTTTCCTACCAGGAGCGGCAGGCCGGTTCCCAGACGGCGCCCCTTTACGCCTTCTCCATCCTTGTGATCTTCCTCTGCCTGGCCGCCCTGTACGAGAGCTGGCCCATCCCCATTTCGATCCTGCTGGCCCTGCCCCTGGGGGTCATCGGCGGTGTGATCGGCTCGACAATCCGCGGTTTGCCCAACGACGTCTACTTCCAGATCGGCCTCCTGACCACCCTTGGCCTGACCACCAAGAACGCCATCCTGATCGTCCAGTTCGCCAAGGCCCGGGTGGAAGAAGGGATGGGGCTCATCGAGGCGACCCTGGAAGGGGCCAAGCTGAGGCTCCGACCCATCGTCATGACCTCGCTGGCCTTCGGATTCGGCGTTCTGCCGCTGGTGTTTGCGAGCGGGGCGGGCGCCGGCGCCCAAAAGGCCATCGGCACCGCCGTCCTCGGCGGGGTGGTGACCTCGACGTTCCTCGTCACCTTGTTTGCGCCGCTCTTCTACGTGTTGATCCAGAAGACCCTCGGCAAACGCAACCGGCAACCAGCGGCCACGAGCGCTGAAGCGCCTCCATCCGGGAATCCAAACGATGATTAGGAACATCTTTCTGCTATGGGTCGGAGTGACCGTCGCCACGGCAGGCTGCACCCTGGCCCCGTCCTACAGCCGGCCGGAAGCGCCGGTCCCCGACCAGTGGCCGAGCGGGCCGGCCTACCCGGCAAGCCCGGCGACGACGACCCCCTCGGGCGCCACGCAACCGAAATGGCAGGAGTTCTTCTCCGACGCGAAGCTGCAACGCGTTACGAAGATGGCTTTGCAGAACAACCGCGACCTGCGGTTGGCTGCCCTGAGTGTGGAACGGGCCCGTGCCTTGTATGGCATTCAACGGGCCGAACTGTTCCCCGTGTTCAGCGCCGTTGGCAGCGGAGGCAAACAGCGGGTGCCGGCCGATCTTTCGACCACCGGAGAAGCCATGACCGTCGGGCAATACGGGGCCGGCCTCGCCCTTAGTTCCTGGGAGATCGACTTCTTCGGTCGTATCCGCAGCCTAGCGGATAAGGCGAGGCAAGAGTATCTGGCCACGGAACAGGCTCGCCGCAGCACGCAGATTCTGCTGGTGTCCGAAGTGGCCACCGCGTTTCTGACCCTGGCGGCGGACCGGGAAACCCTCAAACTGGCTGGAACCACCCTGGAGTCCCAGCGGGCCGCCTACGATCTGATTAGACGACGCCTGGGCCGTGGGGTCGTTCCCGAGTTGGACGTTTTTCGCGCGCAAATACAAGTAGATACGGCCCGGGGAGACGTCGCTCGCTTCACGCAAGTGGTGGCACAGGATGCAAACGCGTTGAACCTTCTGGTTGGCTCCTCGGTGCCGGACGATCTGTTGCCTGCGGAGCTGGCCGGCGCCAGCCCGCTCAAAGAGCTCTCCCCTGGCGTATCCTCCGAGGTGCTCCTCGGCCGGCCCGATATTCTTCAGGCCGAGGCCCTTCTCAGGGCCGCGAACGCCAATATCGGCGCCGCCCGGGCCGCGTTCTTCCCTAGAATCTCTCTGACAAGCGCTATTGGAACCGGGAGCGATGATCTGTCGGGCCTCTTCAAGGCCGGCTCCTTGGCCTGGAGCTTTGCGCCGCAGATCGTGATTCCGGTTTTCGATGCCCGCACCTGGTGGGCCTTGAATGTGACGGAGGTCGAGAAGCAATCCGCCATCGCCCAATACGAGAAGGCGATTCAGACGGCCTTCCGGGAAGTGGCTGACGCCCTGGCCGTGCAGGGCACGGCGGATCAACAGGTATCGGCGCAAGAATCTCTGGTCCACGCAGCGGCCGAGACGTACCGCCTCGCCAGTGCGCGTTACGTCAAGGGAGTCGACAGCTACCTGTCCGTCCTGGACGCGCAGCAATCCCTCTATGCGGCGCAGCAGAGGCTCGTGGCGCTCCGGCTGGAACGGCTCGCAAACCAGGTGAGGCTTTACGCGGTCCTGGGCGGCGGATGGCAGTCGGAGCCGACGGTCCAGGCGTCGCAATGACCCGCCATGAATCGGTGGGGACGCTTAGATGATTATGCGTTTCGGTGAAACCACGGTCGAGCGGAAGGAAGGCGCCAAGGCCTTCCTGCTCGTCATGGACGGCCGGTATGATCCGACAAAGACCGGCCTGTGGCCGTGGGGGATGAGATGCGCGAGACACGGGTGGCGCAAGACGCAAGGTCCGCGTTGGCGGACCTGATGCTTCGCCTGGCCAGTTGCCTGTTTGCCAGCCGCGCGGCCTCTGGCGGCCAAAGTGGTGTCCGCCTGACGGCCCGGGAGTTCCGCGTGCTGGCGGCTCTAGGGGAGGGGACGTGTCAGGTAGGGGCGCTTCGGAGCCTGCTGGGAACGCATGCGGCTCAGGTGACGCGAATCCTGAGGCGGCTTGAGGAAGGCTATCAGGTGCCGCTCATAACGTGCGCCATGAGTCGCGACGATCGGCGTCGTAAGGATGTGACGCTGACGCGCGCCGGGCGCAAGGCGGTAGACCGGTATCGGGGAATGGTCCTGTCCCGCGCTTCGCAGGCCCCGGCCCAGTTCAGCGATGCCGACTGCCGGCGGCTGTTGAGGGTGCTCGGTCATCCCGAACAAGGTCGACCGGACTCTGGGCTTCACGTCGGCGTCTGTGAACCATTGGGGGAACAACTGACCGGGCGGCGGCGTGGCGGCTGATCCCCGCCGCGGAGTCCAGAAGATCAAGGCTTCGTGGAGCCACGACTCCACGGAGCCCCTTTTTTTGGCCGTCGCCCGACCGGGCTGTCGTGGAGCGTCGAATGGCCGACGATCTTGGCGATGCGATCAAGACGAGCGCCCAGGGGCCGAAGTCCGCCTCGGGCGACTCGGGCAGGATGCAGCAGCACGCGCCGCCCGAGGTGATCAAGGCCGACACGTGCCCGCAAGCGGCGAGCATCAACCTGGGTGGAGGTCCCCCCGGCCTGCGGTCACCGGCGCGACGGGTCCTCGCGTAGCAGAGGCACGAAACGCACGGGGAGGAGGCGGTGGCGGGTGACCTCGCCGGCCGACGGTTTTTCGACCACGGTCAGCCACTCCGTGCCGTCCGTATCGGCCACGGGAACAACCATGCGGCCACCGGGCTTCAGTTGCGCCAGAAGCGCCTCCGGCACCTTGTCGACCGTGAACGTCACCATGATGGCGTCGAACGGGGCGGCTTCGGGCCAGCCGAAAAACCCGTCGCCGCAACGGACCTGAACCACGCGGTAGCCAAGGCGCTTCAGGCGTTCGGCGGCCGAGTCGGCCAGTGGCTTGATGATCTCGATGGTATACACCTGCGCCGTGAAATGGGTCAGGATGGCCGCCTGGTAGCCGCTGCCCGTCCCGACCTCCAGGACCTTCTCGCCCCCCTGGAGGCGCAGCTGGCGAGTCATCTCGGCGACGATGTACGGCTGCGAGATCGTCTGGCCGTGGGCCGTGGGCAGCGGATGGTCGCCGTAGGCCTGCGCGGCGTAGGCCGGGGGTACGAACTCGTGCCGAGGGACC
>Ga0209777_10002129_pt1 | contig 26782 bp, 15 predicted proteins | sample FrelakmetHBP12HB_FD_187147 | JGI IMG/M metagenome (GOLD analysis project Ga0209777, IMG submission 187147) | Freshwater lake sediment microbial communities from the University of Notre Dame, USA, for methane emissions studies -HBP12 HB (SPAdes)... | ecosystem: Environmental > Aquatic >...
ATAACTGGCGCAAGCCGCGGCATAGGCGAAGTTATAGCGACAGGTTTTGCAGAGGCGGGCGCGAAGGTGATACTGTCGAGCCGCAAGCTTGAGGCGCTCGACGAAGTGGCCCACAGGATTGCGAAGGCGGGCGGAGAGGCGTACCCGGTCGCCGCGCACGCGGGCAAGCTCATTGACCTCGAATCCCTCATCCAGCGCTCAATTGCCCGCTACGGCACTCTCGACATCCTCGTAAATAACGCCGGCACAAACCCGGTCTTTGGCCCCGCCATTGATTGCGACGAGTCTGCATGGGAAAAGATAATGAGCGTTAACTTGAAGGGCGCTTTTTTCCTCAGCAAGCTGGCCGTCCCGCACATGGAAAAGCGGGGCGGCGGCGTCATAATCAACATGGCAAGCGTCGCGGGCTTCAGCCCCATGGTTGGCCTGGGCGTATACAGTGTTTCAAAAGCCGGTCTCATCATGCTCACCAAAGTGCTTGCGGCGGAGCTGGCGCAGAAGAATATCCGCGTAAACGCCATAGCGCCGGGCGTCATCCAGACCAGATTCAGCGAAGCGCTCTGGAAGGACGATAAAATCGGCGAAGAAATCAACCGGCAGGTCCCGATGGCGCGCTTCGGAGCGCCCGAAGAAATAGTAGGCGCCGCTCTCTACCTCGCCAGCGACGCATCTTCCTTTACCACTGGCGAAATACTCTCCGTGGACGGCGGAGGCGCCATATAAAAAGGCAGTAGGCTTTGGTCTTTGGCCTAAAGCCTAAGCCCTAAGGCCTAAAGCCTATATCAGAGGTCAAACAGGCATGGAAGAGAAAAGGAAATTTGTAAGAGTACCGCTTGTGGTAAAAGTCACCAACCGAACCACAAAGGAATTTCACTTCTTTTATTCGAGGGATATAAGCCTCGGCGGCATATTCCTCGAAACCCGCGACCCTTACACCCTTGATACCGAGGTGGAATTGGACTTCTTCCTGCCGGTCAAGGATCGAAAAGAGAGGATCACCATTCCGGGAAAGGTCGCAAGGGTTCGGGTTTACGACATACTGAAAAAAGATGGCCCCATGCCCGGCATGGGCATAGAGTTCATTTCGGTGGACCCGGCCAGCCTGGCTCTCATCGGCAATTTTATCCGTGACTTTCTGGATGTCTGATCGCGAAGGGGCGCTACTCATCTGTAAAAGATCTCAGGTTATAGGCAATTTTTTAAATATCTATTCTTAAGCCTACAGCCTTATTTGAGGACGCTCATAACGGCTTCGAGAAGGGTTGGGGAATCGAACGGTTTGGGGAGGTATCGGTCGGCGCCAAGCTCCTTGCCCACCATTTGGTCGAATTCGCTGTCGCGGACGGTCAGCATGATGATTTTGACGTTGGCGGTGTTCGGGTCGGCACGCAGGTCGGTGGCCACATCGAGTCCGTCGCGCTTCGGCATGGTGAGGTCCAGAATGACGACGTCGGGGCGGAGCGCCTTTGCTTTCTGAAGCCCATCCTCGCCGTCCGCGGCTTCGTGCACGGTAAACCCCGCTTCACGCAAAGCATCCGCCACAATCTCGCGGACCGTCGCTGAATCATCAACCACCAATACGGTTTTCCCATTCATCATAGTGATTTATAACACGTTCCGGTAAGAAATGCAAGCAGCCAGCCTTTATATAAGTGATAAGTGATGAGTAAAGGAACAAAATGCTTTCTATTTCTTCATTCATCACTCATTACTCATCATTTTTCTTGCCGCCCCTTTTTCTTGCGGGCGAGGCGCTTGGTGTACCAATATCCCCCAATGCCAGCCGTTATTGTTAGTATACTTAGAAATTGCGAAACGCTCAAATAGGGTTTATGGAAAAAACCGCGGGCGGTTTCGACACTGAATGTCTGGTTATGCAGCAGGAAGGAGAAAATCCTTGAAAATACGGGTTCCTCGATCCATCCGCGGGGGTCGCCGCGGAAAAATTCGACAATAAAACGTTGCAGGGGGTAGAGAATAAAAAAGGCCCAGTTAACCTGACCGTCAAATCGCTTGTGACGGTTTAGCCATACCAGAAAAATAAACAGAATGACAAGGTTTATCAGCTCATAGACGGGCGTCGGGTGAAGCGGAATGCCCAGGACGTCCTTTGCCATGCTGTTGCCAAGATAATATGTCATGGCCCATGGCAGGTGGGTGGGGCGGCCATAGCAGCATCCATTGAGGATGCATCCAATCCGCCCGAAAATCAGGCTCAATTCCGCCCCCTGCACAACCACATCGGTGGTCTGCCCCATCGGCATGCGCATAACCTTTATTGCTATCACCGTTGCCAGCGCCCCGCCGAATATCCCCCCGTAAAGCACCATCCCGCCGTGCCAGATGCGCAACGCCTCCAGTGGATCCGTCCTCCATAGATCGGTCTCCACAGTCGCATACACAACCCGCGACCCTATGACCGCCAGGACAAAAAACGAAAGCCCAATGTCCAAAACCTTATCAGGATCCAGCCCGACACGTTTGCCTTCGTAGTATGCCCATACAAACGCCGCAAGCGCCCCCAGCGCCAGAAACAGCCCCCATGATGGGAATTGAACACCAAAAATAGTAAATAAGATGGGCCTCATTGAAAACTCAGGTGGAATAGACAGTAAAGAAAAACGGGATTTTAGATTTTAGATTGACGATTTTAGATTTACAATCAGATTCTCTTCAATCAAAAATCAAAAATCGAAAATTAGCGATGTTTGATTTCTGAACTGTCAACTGTCTACTGTCCACTATCCACTATATTTTGTTCACTGTCCACTCTTACACCCTGTTGACTTTCTTCTTTGGTAAAAAATAACAGATCAATGGCCATTCCAAAGATGCCTATCACTATTGTCGAGTCCGAAACGTTGAAGCTCGGCCAGTAATGGCCTCCCAAATAACGGTCGAGTAACGTTACGACGCCGTTTCCGAGGAACGTGGCCTCGACGAGAAGAAAATCCGTCACGTGGCCGAAACGGATGCGATCTATAATGTTCCCCATGGCGCCTCCCATGACGAGCGCGAGCGAGATCGGGAAAATAATCTTCCTGTCATCCGACATGATGAGATAATATATCACCAGCGTCATCGCAACGGCGCCTACGATCAGGAAAAATACGCCCCGAAATCTCTCATCCATCCGGGTGAATAGCCCAAAGGCGGCGCCGGGGTTTGTGAGATATTGCAGCGAGAAAAATTTCGGCAGTATCGGGATCCCCTCGTTTTCGACCATCCTCATCCGCACAAGCCACTTGGTGTACTGGTCAATGAGGAGCACCAACGATACCGTGATCAGCGCGATTATGTACTTCCGTTTCATAAAAATGCCGTAGGGGCGCACCTATGTGTGCGCCCGTTTCGCCAGACCCCTCCGTTTTCGGGCGGACACGCAGGTCCGCCCCTACGATTTGTTATTTATTTAGTTCCTTGAGCACATTGGCGCAACGGTCGCAAATCTGCTCATTTCCATCATGGACACCGACGTCCTCGCCCCAGTTCCAGCAGCGCTGGCACTTGGCGCCTGGCGCTTTTTCGATTGAGACGGACAGCGGTGAATCGCTGACCCGCGTCTCGAGGGCCGATACGATGGCCAACTCCTTGAGCAATTGCGCGTTTTCCCTCACGAAGGTGTTATCCGATTTCGCGTGAATGACGACCTTTGCCTCCTGGCTCCCGCCGATCAGGCCCGATTTTCTCGCCTCCTCAAGCGCCTTTGTGAGGGCCGCTCTCACCTCGAGCAGTTTCTCCCATCTTTCGAGCAGCACGGCATCTTCGGGGCGCGGCAGGTCGTTCGGGAACTGCGTCATGTGCACGCTCTCGGGCATGTCGCCCCGGCGGACAAGCTCCCAGATTTCATCGGCGGTGAATGTTATAACCGGCGCCATGAGACGCAGCATCCCCACAAGCGCTGTCCACAGTACCGTCTGTGATGAACGGCGCGCCTTATCGTCGGGGGCCGAAACGTAGAGGCGATCCTTGAGCACGTCCATGTAGATCGCCGACATGTCAACCGAGCAAAAATCCACGAGCGCAAAATGCGCCTTGTGGAACTCGAAGCTCTCGTAGGCTTCGCGGATGCGCCCCACGAGCTGCCTGTAGCGCGCCATGGCCCAGCGATCCAGCTCACTCATCCGGTCTTCCGGAACCGAATTTTTAGCGGGGTCGAAATCGTAGAGATTCGCGATCATGAACCGCGCCGTGTTGCGAATCTTGCGGTATGCCTCGCTCAGGCGCGTCATGGTCTGCTCGCTCATCCGCACATCCTCGCGGTAATCCGAAGAGGCGACCCACATCCGGATAACCTCGGCGCCGTACTTCTCGATCATCTCCGGCAGCGGGACAAAATTGCCGCTTGACTTCGAGTATGGCCTGCCGTGTTCGTCAATGACGAAGCCGCAGGTCATGACTGTCTTATACGGCGCAATGTCTCGCGTGCCGACGCTCGTAAGAAGGCTCGACTGGAACCATCCCCGATGCTGATCCTTGCCTTCGAGGTACATGTCGCACGGGTACTTCAGGTCGGGGTTCGGGATAAGCACTGCGGCCCAGCTTACGCCCGAATCGAACCACACGTCGAGAATGTCCTCTTCTTTCCTGAACTCTGTCCCGCCGCATTTCGGGCATTTGGTCTCGGGCGGCAGAAGCTCCGCCTCCGTCCGCGCATACCAGGCGTCGGCGCCTTCCTTCTCGAAGATGCCGACCACGTGCTCGATCACCTTTTGATTCAGCAACACCTCGCCGCATTTGCAATAGAATGCCGCGATCGGCACTCCCCACGCGCGCTGGCGGCTGACGCACCAGTCGGGCCTCTCCTGCACCATCCCCGTTATCTGTTGCCTGCCCCACGGCGGAATGAACGTAACCCCCTCGATGGCCTCGAGGGCCTTTTTCCGCAGTCCAGTCTTGTCCATCGAGATGAACCATTGCGCCGTGCTGCGGAAGATCACCGGGTTCTTGCAGCGCCAGCAGTGCGGGTACGAGTGCGTCAGCTTCTGCTCGTTCAGGAGGGCGCCCAATTCCTTCAGCTTGCGATTTATGGCGGGGTTCGCCTCGAACACGTTCGTCCCCGCAAAATATTCCACATCGGAGGTGAATCTCCCGCGGTCGTCAACCGGGGCGTAAACCGGCAGGCCGTATTTCAAGCCCACCTCGTAGTCCTCCTGCCCGTGGCCGGGGGCGATATGCACCAGCCCGGTGCCCGTATCGAGCGTGACAAAATCCCCGAGTATCACCAGTGACTCGCGGCCGTGCAACGGATGAACGGCCTTGGCCCCCTCGAGAGTCTCCGCTTTGAACCTTCCTAAAACCGGCGATTCTCCCTTGCCGATGGACTCGAGAAACGAATCCTTAAGCCCCTCCGCGACGATCAGGGCCTCGCCGTCAACGTCCAGGGCCACGTAATCGAAGGAAGGGTGCATTGCGATGGCGTTGTTGGCGGGCAGTGTCCAGGGAGTTGTTGTCCAGATCACAAGGAAATTCTTCCGCCCTTTGAGGAAATCCAATTGAGAAGGCGCCTCTTTGAGAGCGAACTTGACGGTTATGGAGGGGCTTGTGTGATCGTCGTATTCCACCTCTGCCTCGGCAAGCGCGGTAAGGCAATGGCTGCACCAGTGGATGGGCTTCTGGCCGCGATATACGCTGCCGCGGCCCACCAGGTTGCCGAACTCGCGGAGAATTATCGCCTCGTAGGGGTAGTTCATGGTCAGGTATGGGTTATCCCAGTCGCCGAAGACGCCGAGGCGCTTGAACTCGCCCCGCTGCGCGTCAATCCATTTCATGGCGTAGGCGCGGCATCGCTTGCGGATTTCGAGCTTGCCCAGTTTTTCGGCCTCTGCGCCCAGCTCGCCCGCGACCTTGTGCTCGATCGGAAGCCCGTGGCAATCCCAGCCGGGGACGTAAGACGCCTCGAAGCCCATCATGGCCCTCGACTTGACCACCATGTCCTTGATGATCTTGTTCATGGCGGTGCCGAGGTGGATGCTGCCGTTCGCGTATGGCGGGCCGTCGTGCAGTATGTAGCGCGGCTGGCCGCGATGCGCGGCGACGATCCCGGCGTAAATGTTCATTTTCCGCCATTTTTCGAGGAGGCGAGGCTCGAGCTGGGCGAGTCGCGCCTTCTGGGACAGCTCGCTGGGTCTCAGGTTAAGCGTTGATTTGTAATCCATTTAAGCTGTTCTCTCCAACAGAATTATCAATCCAACGACCTCCCGACGGCTTCGGTGAAGATTTTCACCTTCGCCATCATTTCCGAGAACATTTCGGGGGTCAGGCTTTGCGCGCCGTCGCTCCACGCCTCGTCGGGGCGGGGATGAACCTCGACCATCAGGCCGTCGCAACCGGCCGCAATGGCCGCGTAGGCCATCGGGGCCACATAAGACCTGTAGCCGGTGCCGTGAGACGGGTCAACTATGACGGGGAGATGTGTCTCCTCTCTCAGCACGGGTATAGCCGACAGGTCGAGTGTATTCCTCGTTGCGGTTTCGAACGTGCGGATGCCTCTCTCACATAGTATAACGTCCTGATTGCCCTCGCTCAATATGTACTCGGCGCTCATGAGCCATTCTTTGATGGTTGTGCTCATGCCCCGTTTCAGGAGCACGGGTTTTTTTATGCCGCCGACCGCTTTGAGGAGTGGGAAGTTCTGCACGTTGCGGGCGCCGATCTGGAGGACGTCCGCGAAAGCCTCGACAAGGTCAACGTCCTTGGGGTTAAGCACCTCGGTTACGACGGGGAGGCCGGTTTCGCGTCGCGCGATGTCGAGCAGCTTCAGTCCTTCCTTCTCCATGCCCTGGAAGGCATAGGGGCTTGTGCGGGGCTTGTATGCCCCCCCGCGAAGAGCATGAGCGCCCGCGGCCTTGACGATTTTCGCGGTCTCGACGATCTGCTCCTCGGTCTCGACGCTGCACGGCCCCGCGATAACCCTGATCTTGCCGGGGCCTATCTCGATGCCGCCGTTTATGCGGATGCTGCTTGGCCCCTGTTTGACCTCGTAGCTCGCGAGTTTATACGGCTTCAATATGGGAACAACCCGCTCGACGCCGGGCATATTTCCGAGTATCTCCATGACCCTTTCTCTCTCTTTCTCCGACCCAACCGCCCCCACAACGGTGCGCTCCACACCGTATATGGGATGGGGAAGGTAACCCAATGTCTGTATTTTCTCAATTATGGCTTCTATATTTTCCTTCTCCGTATGCGCTTTCATTACCACTATCATGATTTTTTTCTCCGGAAGTTCCTGCGCGGCGGCGCATGGCAGGCCAATGTGCGCCGCGCAATAATCAATGTTTCAGACAAATTAAAAGCCGCGGGAATTTGGGTTCGCCGCGGCTTTCTTATTTTTATCCGGTCACGGCGTCCCGACTCTTCCGGTCCGCCGACGACCCTCGCTAATACACGCCTTTACAGGCCTCCCCCGCCGGCGGACCATCGAAAGATGAAGCCAATAAAATAAAACCAGCGTATTATGAGGCCTGTTGCCGACATGGGAATTTCCCTTGATTTTCGTAGTATGACCGAATTATCCCTGAATGTCAAGCAGCGCCAACCTCAACTATTTCGTCATGAGAGAAAAAGCTTATCTGAGTTCGCCGATAGATTTTGAGATATTCTTCATTTTCTCAATTTCCTGGGGAGACTGTGGGACGCCGCTGAACCTCAATTTCCCGAAAAGCGACGCCATCTCCTCGAGACTCCGGTAATCGGGGCCTTTTCGCTTGATCACCCACTTGGCGTGCTCTGCGGGGGTGAGGGAGGGCTGGCGGCCAAGCCCCTTTTTTTCAAGCCTGCGAATGGTTTTAAGGTAAATGCGCCGCGCCTCCGAATCGGGTATTCGCTCTCTAATATCCTTATGCCTTCTCAAGCCCCGGCGACCTCTCCTGAGCCAGAAAATTACGGCGATTATCGCTGCCAATAATATAACGACAGCAATCGCCGAATTGGGCGCGCGCTCCCGCGCGTTCTTCAAAAGAAGGGAAAGCTGCCGATAGAATCTCGATCCCACCTCGGCGCCGCGGTCTCGCACGCGGAGAGTGGTTTGCGCCTGGTCGTCGAAGTTGTAGTCCACGATGTATCTGTTCCAGCGGTACCTCCATGTGTCCAGGAACAGGTCTATCCGGGAGATGAGGCCGGAGGTCTGGTTGTATGTTATGGAGGCGGAAGGGGTGGCGTCGAACAGGACCCATCCAACGCCATTGAAATAGACCTCTACCCATGAATGCGCATCGCTTTGCCTTACGCGATAATAATGGTCAACATCGTTCCATTCTCCCCGCTGGAAGCCGTTCACCATGCGCGTCGGCACACCGACCAGCCGGAGAAGCACCGCCATCGCCGTTGCGAAATGCTCGCAATATCCCTCACGACGCTCGAAAAGGAAATACGTCAGCGGATCGTCGGGGGCCTTTTCCGGCTGTTTAAGGGAATAGCCGTAATTATTGAGAAGATAATCCCTTACGGCGACGGCTTTATCGTAATTAGTGCGCTGGTTCCTTGTGATACGCCGGGCAAGGTCTGATATGCGCGGGTCCAGATCGGGCAGAGCCAGGAATGCCACCCTTATCGAGGGCGGCGTATAATCGGGAGCTTGTCTCAGCGTCTCCGGATCGGGTTCGCGCAGATCCGATGTGGCCCAATAACGTATCCGGTCCTGTATCGGCCCGCTTATAGGCAAGCTCCAGAAACCTGAGCCATGCCCTACGATGCCAGCCATTCTTCCCAGAACGTCAATCCGCAGGCTGCCCTGGGCCTTTAAAGAGAACGAAGCGGGCTGGCTGGCCGCAAAAAGCACGGTGCTGTCTATCGGTTCAAGATATATCTCCTGCTCGACCTCTTCATTGTCATATTCTCTCCTCACCCTGAAGACCCCCTCACTATCGGGATAGATAATCCGGGAACCGGCGAAAGCGGAAGTCCACGATTTGCCGTCGAAGGCGTCCAGCACATTTCCGCGCCAGTAAAGCACAGGGCGAGGCGTCGTTTCGCCCGTAATACTGACCCGCATCACGGTGGTTCTATCCGATTTGATACGGCCCACGTCGCCGATGTTGACCGTTTCACCGAAGCCTGTGACATGCCTGCTGCCGCGGTAGGCCCACCCGAAGAACCCGGCCCCAAGCCGCGGAATTATGAAAAACACCATCATCGCAACGGCGAAAATGCTGAAAGCCACAAGCCCGGACGCCGCAAAAAAAGAAGGACTCGACACCTCCGGACCCGGGTCGGCCTTGGCCCGACCCGCCTCTCTTTTGATCGTAAAGATAATCAGTGACCATGTGCCCATCAGGGTGTAAAGGAAAAAGAAGACCAGAAACGCCATGCTGAGGGTCAGGATCGCCGCCGCGCTCAATTGCAGGAAGCTTAACAGGTGCATCCACAGGGTATCCCGGTCGCCGGTGCGGCTGAGCATCCGCACCATTTGCACGTAACCGAGAAAATGCACCACCGCCTTCACAAACCCGCCCTCCAGGTAAAACCATTCGACAAGCGAGAAGCCGAGAAACCCCAGGACCAGCGCGTTCCAGAAATAGCTCCCCAGCGGGCGCGCCTTCTCGTCCCAGAACAGGCTTATTATTATGCCGACCGTGAGGATGGTGGTGTGTATGGCGCCCATTTCACCTGTGGCTATGAGTGCGCCATAGCCCGTCAGAACCATCATGAAGGTGGTCAGCTCATTGGCCAGGTCTATTCCGTACCGGGTTCCGGGAAATGGGCGGGGAATCTTCACCTGATAATATTTTACTATATTTACCTTGAATTAAAACTCCGGGGAGTCTTCTTAGGCGTTAGGCATTAGGGGTTGAAAAATGAGGTTTGTTACTGGTGAAGACGGACAGGAATGTCCGTCCTCCTAATGAAATAAATACATACACAGTGGGGCGGACCTGTCCGTATGGACATTCTTGTCCGCCATATAAAGGGTTTTTCATTATATCAACCTCTCAGGCAAAGAACCTAAGGCCTAATGCCTAATGCCTATTTAGGCAACTGCTTTCGGACACTGGTGATGACGACGTTTTCCCTGCCGCGCAGCGCCGCGTAGATGACCATTGCGGTCTGGTTGTGAAGGACGTAATGCCACCATCTTCGGGGCATGAACTCGGGAATCACCAGGGTGATGATCATATCGGGATTCTTGCGGGACTCATCGTCAATGAAATTAACAAGGGGCCTTATTATAGAGCGGTATGGCGAATCCAAAATGACAAAAGGAATGGGGAGCTTCATCATGTCAATCTGCGCCTGTACCTCTTCCGTTGATTCCTGATTTACGTTGATATATATGCCCGTCACATCGTTTGAGATTGAGAGGCAGAATCGCAGGGCGCGAATGGAGACGGTGGTTATGCCGGAAATGGGGAAAAACACGCGCGTCTTTAAAGGTTCGATGTCAATCTTGTCCCCTGAGACGGCCAGTGACGCCGCCGTTTGCTTGTAATGCACCCTGATGCGGTTGAATAATAGGACCAAAACGGGAATGAATATTATGATGATCCATGCGCCATGAATGAATTTGGTGACCAATATGACGCCGGTTATTATTCCGGTGGTGAGCGCTCCGAGCGCGTTGACTACGATTGAATAGTGCCAGCCCGGCTCGCGGCGCTTCAGCCAGTGGAAGACCATGCCCGTTTGGGACATTGTGAACGAGAGGAAGACGCCGACGGCGTAAAGAGGGATGAGACGGTGGGTGCTGCCGCCGAAAATGATAAGGAGGATGCAGGATATGAAACCCAGAAAGATAATACCGTTTGCAAAAACGAGGCGGTCTCCATAACTTGCCATCTGCCGGGGCATGAACCCGGCGCGCGCCAGAATGGACGCAAGGCGGGGAAAATCCGCGAAGCTCGTGTTGGCGGCAAGTATCAGGATTAGAGCGGTTCCCACTTGCACACAGTAATAAAGGCTATTTTTCCCGAAAATACCGCGCGCTATCTGCGAAATAACGGTCTCCGTCTCGTGGGGCACAATCTTCAACTGATATGCCAGAATGGCCGTTCCCGTAAACATGAAAATGCACACCATCGCCATGGTCGTCAGGGTTTTTTGGGCGTTTCTGGGCTCGGGAGGCTTGAAGGCCGGGATGCCGTTGCTGATGGCCTCGATGCCGGTAAGGGCGGTGCATCCCGAGGCAAATGCGCGAAGAATGAGGAATATGCCAACATCGTGGGCGATATTATTTGCTTGAGGCGAATAATGCCTGATGGATTCATGTAGAAAAAGAATTTTATAAAGCCCGGATATTACCATGATAAACATGGTTACGATGAAGAAGTAGGTTGGGATCGAGAATAATTTGCCCGATTCGCGCACGCCTCGGAGATTGGCTATGGTTATGAAGGTCACGGCCAGCAGGCATAGCTCCACGCGATATGGATAGAGATTCTGAAAGGCCGATGTAATAGCCGCTATGCCTGACGCGACGCTGACCGCCACCGTGAGGACATAATCCGTAAGGAGGGCGGCGGCGGCAACCAGTCCCGCTTCGGTGCCCAGGTTGTCTTTTGCGACGATGTATGAGCCGCCGCCGGAAGGATACGCATGGATCGTCTGGCGGTACGACCATGTAACAATCGCAAACAACGCGGCTATGGCGATTGAGATCGGAATGGACAGCTCGAGCGCCATAACGCCCGCGGTTATGAGCATCAGCAGGACTTCTTCCGTTGCGTAGGCGACCGACGAGATGGCGTCGGAGGAGAACACGGCCAGGGCCATGTAGTTGCTGAGCCGCTGGTGCACAAGCTGCGAGGTTTCCAGCGGGTCGCCAATCAGGAATCGTCTCAATTTACTCGGCATACGGTGTAACTGCTAAAGGCAATAGGGTAAAGAGGGGCGAGGATGTCCAGCGCCGCCATGAACTCTTTCATTTCCTGAAACGGCTGAAGAATCCACCCTTCTTTTTTTCTTCCTTCCCGGGTTTCGATTCCGGGGGCGGGGCTTTATCCGGGTGCATGTGTAGGTGCCTCAGTTCGGAGGCCGCCGGTGTGTGCTGAGCATTGAACTCGACGGCCTTTGTGAACAGTCTCTCCTGTTCCGAAACCGGGGCGCCTTCCACTTTGGCGAGCATCCCAAGGTAATAATATGCCTGGTCGAGCTTTTCCCGCAGGCCCATTTTGATGGCTTTTTCGATGTTTTTACGGGCATCGCCCAACGCGACGCCTCGGGTGGATTTATACAATGACCATCCATAGTAGATATAATATTCAGGCTCATCGGGGTTCAGTTGGATGGCCTGTTCTATCATGGTCTGGGCGCCTCGGAAATCCCCCTTCTTGAACAGCACTTCAGCCTTGACGAAAATGCCTTCGGCCTCGAGCGCCCTGTTGGCCTTGTCCATGTCCTCCTGGGTTATCTGGTGATCCAGGGCGTAGATGTATTCTTCCCTGGCCTTTTGATCAACCAGTGTGTTATACGCGCCCCCGATGTGTGTGAATATCTCTTCCGCAATGTCCCTGAATTCCCCCTTGAAAAAATCGGGGTTGGTGTCGGGGTGAAACTTCTTTGCAAGCCTGAAGTAAGATTTTTTAATGTCTGAGGTTTGAGTGTTGCGATCAACCCCCAGCAAATCGAAGAAAGTCCCGCTTTTGCACAAGTCCTGGTAATGCTTGATCTCCGCTTCTATCTTCTTTTTGTGTTCTTCTTCAGCCTTTGATTGTGAGGGAGTTGGCGCGGAGTTCGCTCGAGCTGTCGAGGCTTTTGCCGCGGGCGCGGCCTTCGCGCGCCCCTGATCCCCTTCGCCCTCGATCTCAAACTGGAAGCCACCCTCTTCTTCCACCTCTTCTTCCTTCGCGGCGCTTGTCGGCGCCTCTTCCTCGACCATCATCGTTGAAGGGGCCGGCTGGGCCTCGGGAACAGGTTTGGGAGGAGGCGGTTTGGGGGCCGGGGGAGGTTGGGGAGGTTTAGGGGCCGGAGGCACTGGCGCATGTGGCGGCGGGGGCGGTGGCAGGGGGTAAACGGCCTGTGGCGAGTCCACATCCGACGCATTATAAATCTCGATCAATCGCGCCACGCCAAGAATAAAAAGTATTTTAAGTGTAGATAGCCTGTCCAATGGCGATTGGCTCAGCAGTTCAGACAGCGTTATTCCGTTTTTTATGGCATTTAGGAGCTTGGTTTCTTTTGGGTTGAACCCAAAAATCTCGCGCTTTTGGTCGAAAAGCTCGGTTTTGCGAAACTCGGTTACTTCAACTCGCGCAATCGCCTTTTCCACCAGGCCGTTATCCATGTAATTTTTTATGCCTTCTACGAGAATCTTCTCGGGATTGATCTTGAAAAAGAGGATGTGCTTATCAGCAGGCGGTTCCGCTTCTATAAAGGAATACGAGCTGTTTGCAATACTGAAGCATGAGAGTATTTTTTCCTCGGTTTGCCTCTGAAGCGCCTCACCCAATTGCTGAGGGGTGAGAACTTTCATGGCGAGGAGAGATTCGCCTGTGCGCTTGTCGTACTGTTTCTGCACGGCGAGGCTCTTTTCGTACTGCGCGTCGGTTATATCCCCCCATTTAAGAAGGAGCCTTCCGAGGGTTTCATTGATGGTTCCACCTGTGACGTAAGCCTGCCGCCCCGATTTGAAGCCAATGCGTTTTTTAATCTCCTTAGTCTCCGTATCGGCAAGGCTCAACACTCCCGACCTGCCTTCGCCGTAGATTTTTGCGAACACTGCGGCGAAAGGCCATTCCGCCAGATTCCCTTTGAATGGTATTATCACGTCTATTTATATATCATAAAATTGGCAGTGTTGCAAAAAAGGCCCTCTTTATTGAAAAGATTGTGCGGAGAAAAATGAAGAAAAGCGGACTTAGAACCTATTGGCTGGCGGCGGGCGCATTGCTGGCGGCTGTGATTCTATCTTATGGAAACAGCCTCTCGAATGACTTCCATTATGATGACATCCACATTATCCTCAGAAACCCCGCCGTGCGGTCTATCGCGATCTCAGCTTATTCATTCGCTAATCCATCCGCATTTTCCCTCTATCGGACCCCCATGATTCGCCCAATCACCCTGCTTACCTATGCGGCGAATTATGCATTGGGCGAGTTCCAGCCGTTAGGATGGCGGCTTGTAAACCTGCTGATCCTCTTTGTTGCCGCGCTTCTGGTGAAAGCGGTTGTATCGGAACTTATCCGGCGGCGCGGTCGTGACGATGAAGCGGAGATGGCGGGATTTTTCACCGCATTGTTCTTTGCCGTGCATCCGTTGAACACCGAGGCGGTAAATTATTTAAGCGCTCGCTCAATGCTTCTCATGGCGATGTTTTACCTGCTTTCGATATATCTGAAGTTTCGGGAGCGCGCAGTTGTCTGGCGTTTCGCATCATGGCTCGCTTTTATTTTGGCTCTGTTGAGCCGCGAGGACGCCGCCACTTTGCCCGTAGCCGTCGTATTGGTTGATCTCCTGGCGCCGGAGGATGTGAATCGCGAAGCAGGGATAACGCTACGCGGTGTTAAAAGCCGGATTAAATTCTGGCTTCCTTATTGGCTTATACTTGGGGCATATTTTATATACCGCAAGGAGGCGCTCGGGACAGCGATAAGCGAAGGGTTCGTAAGGACGATCCCTGAAAATCTCAAGCTTCAGGTATGGGCGCTCGGCATATATCAGAAGCTCCTGATATGGCCGCGCGGCTTGAGCATATCGCATCCGGTGAGCGAAAATCTGGCGTGGACACCCGTATGGACTGGCATTCTCATTCTCCTGATCCTTGAGGCGGTTATTGCGTTGGCCTCGATCAGGAAAAGGCCGCTTTTAACATTTGCGATAGGCTGGTATTTCCTTGCGTCCTCTCCCAGCCTGTTGATCCCGTTGAATCAGGCGGTGGCTGAGCACAGGGTTTACCTGGCGATGGTTGGCCCGGCTCTGCTTGCCGGAATTATCTCGATGAAAATATGGAAGGCGGGCGACCTGCGCGAAATGCCCGTCCGGGGCATAGGCGTCATTTGCATTATGGCGCTGATTCTATCGCTTGCGATAATAGCGCGGAAGCGGAACACCGATTGGGCGACTGAAAAAAGCCTATGGAGCTCGGCAGTCGAGGTTCATCCCCTGGATGACAAGGCATGGGTACTCTTGGGCCTCGTCCTGAAAAATGAAAGGGATTATAACGGCGCCATCGCCGCTTATCGCCGCGCCATTGCTATTGAACCAACCTCGGGGGCCTATGACAATCTGTCGGTCGCTTGCACCCTGAAGCTGGATCACGATTGCGCCCGAAAAAGTTTAGAAAGCAGCCTTGCCCTGAACCCGAATGACCCCATCGCGCTTTCCAATTACGCCGAAATATTGCTGCGCGACGGCAAACTGGACGCGGCGGAAGCCTCGTACAGGAAGGCGCTCAGGTTGAGACCGGTTTTTCCAGAGGCGCACCGCAATTTCGCCGTTTTCCTGTTCAAAACTCACCGAGGGTCTACTCAGGAGATAATCGAGCATCTGGGCATATCGCTTAGTCAGGATCCAATTCAACCGGATGCCGACAAATTGCGAGAAGCCATGATTGGTGTAATTCAATACAATCAGTTTATGGAAAATTATCAGAAGGAACAGAACCAGAAGGGGCCTGCGATAAAATGGTGAACGTCAAGCGGCCTATAATTATTGTTGGCGTCCTGATATTCTGCCTGGGTTTAACGGCCGCCCTGCATTTTAAGGGCTTGAAAGGGCCGTTTCAATTCGATGATGAGCGGGACATCGTCGAGCGCGCCGAGGTGCGGGAAGGGCCGTGGGCGGCGATGCGCTCGAGTCCTTACAGGGCGATAACCTACCTTACCTATGCCCTCGACTGGAAATCGGGTGATGGCGCCCCGATGCCTTTTCATCGCACCAACCTTGCGATTCATCTTGCCACTGTGGTGTTGGTGTACTTACTGCTGTTGAGTTTTATCCCTGAGGATCGAGGTGTCTTGCGAACAGGTGGGGCGGCATGCGGGTCTCTTTTTTTCGGGCTGAATCCGCTGGCCGCATCAAATGTAACATACATTTCCGGGCGCGCCGGCCTGCTTGCGGCGCTGTTTTCGCTGGCGGCAATATGGTTTTACCGGCGACGCCCCTTTCGAGGCTGGCAGGCGCCTGCAATGGCCTTTTTCATAATGGCCTTGTTTTCCAAAGAGGACTCCGCATCGCTCCCGCTCTTGCTGTTGCCCCTGGGCATGATCGGGGAGCATAGAGAGGCGCATTCGCATTTGGGCAGATGGCGGCCCTGGATCGCGGTCGCGCCGTTCTTTATTCTTGCCGCAATCTATGGAGTATTCCGCGTATTTGGCCACACGGTTCTTCTGGGGGAGAAGGGCGGTCTCCCCTGGCAGGCGCATTTGCTTCTTGGGCCTTACGTCTGGATGCGATTGCTGATTATGGTTTTCTGGCCGGTTGGCTTAAGCGTTGATCATTATGTGTCGCCGATTTCGGGTTTTTTTGACCCGCGGCTTATATTACCCATATTGGGGGTTATGGTTTTTGTTATTTCGGAAGTGCGTTTATGGAGGAGGAAGAGGATCGCTGCGTTATGGCTTATCTGGTTTGCGGTGGCTTTGCTGCCGGCCAGCGTTGTGCCGTTGGCGGACCCCCTCGCCGAAAACCGGGCATATTTTGCTCTGGCGGGCATGAGTATAGGGGTGGGTTTTATCATTGGGGGCAGTGCGCAAGAATTACAGAAGGCCATTGCCCTGTGGGCTTGTTTTGCTATTATGCTGATTTCATTTATATTTTTGACCTATCAGCAGGAATTTATATGGGCGAGCCAGTTGAGATTATGGGAGGACGCCGCGCGAAGGGCGCCGGATGGGGAGAGGTCGTGGAGCAATCTTGGGGTGATATGGGTCCGCAACCGCAATTTTCGTGGCGCTGACTTCGCTGCAAGGCGAGCGCTTGGCCTGGATCAAAATGACGCGGTGGCATGGAACACACTGGGGCTGGTCTACAAGGAAAAGAAGGACTTTGAAAAGGCCCTCCGCTCGTATGAAACCGCAATAAAGATTGATCCGGGGCTTCGCAAAGTCCGCGCAAATCGCGGTCACGTGCTTCTCGTGATGGGTCGTCTCAAGGATGCGGAAACAACTTATCAGGAAGCGCTGACCCTCGACCCGCTTGACACCGACGCCCATTACGGCCTGGGATTCCTCTATTACATTACCGGCCAACTCAGCCGGGCCAGGGAGGAAATGCAAAGGACCCTTGAGCTGGACCCAAATGACGAAATGGCGAAAGAGATATTATCGAAGCTTCCACCCGCCAGCCCAGGTACTCGATGATTTGTAGGGGCGACAGGCCGGTCGTCCCACAAAGCAGTCTCGGTTGAAGAAGTGATTATTGCCGTTTAATATAGGTAGTTTAAAAAGGAGCGGAGTCTTGGACTTGGCGAAAAACAAAAAGAAAGTTTCTGCGGCTGTTATGGCTGTGATGGCCTATATCGCCCATGAGGAAGAGTGTGCGGCTGCCCGAGAAAGTGCATTATGCGAGGGGAATGCATGGGCTATGGCCTGCCGGCCCAAGGTCGTAGGGTTGCGCGGTCATTTGCCTTGGCGATTCAGTCTTCATCCCGGTCGCAGGTAAAGGAAAGGGTAAGGCACAAATGGAATTTAAAAGCAAAAAACCGTTGGGCATATTCGACACAACGCTCAGGGACGGTCACCAGTCCCTCCTCGCCACTCGCATGAGGCTGGAAGATATCATTCCCCTTGCGGAGCGCCTTGACGAGGTGGGATTTGCGGCAATGGAGGTCTGGGGCGGCGCCACTTTTGACGTAACTCACCGGTTTCTCAACGAAGACCCGTGGGAACGCCTCGAGACCATCAAGAAATACTGCAAGAAAACACCACTCTCCATGCTCCTGAGAGGGCAGAATCTCGTAGGTTACCGAAATTATGCGGACGACGTCGTCGAGGCTTTTGTCATGCAGGCCGCCGAGTCGGGCATTGACCAGTTCCGCGTATTCGACGCCCTGAACGACGAGCGGAATTTCGAGGCCGCCGTCAAGGCCATTAAAAAGACCGGCAAGCATTTCCAGGGCACCATCTGCTACTCCCTCACCGAAAGGCGCCTTGGCGGCCCTATTTATAACATCGAGTATTTCGAGAAAAAGGCGCGGATACTTGAAGACATGGGCGCCAATTCGCTCTGCATCAAGGACATGGCGGGTATCTGCTCGCCTTACGACGCCTACGACCTCATCAGGGCGCTGAAAAAGGTCGTAAAGATCCCCATCCAGTTGCATACCCATTATACATCGGGCATGGGCAGCATGACTTACCTGAAAGCCGCCGAGGCGGGAGTTGATGTGGTGGACACCGCCCTTGCGCCGTTTGCGCTGCGAAGTTCTCAGCCCGCGGTCGAGCCAATTGTCGTTGCCCTAGAAGGCACTCCACGGGACACCGGCCTCAATCTCAAACTCCTGCTGGAAATAGGCAATGACCTGGAAAAGATAGCCCCTAAATACCGCGATTTTCTCGATCAGACCAAGATGGCGGTCATAGACACGAATGTGCTGAGCCATCAGGTGCCGGGCGGGATGCTATCCAACATGGTCAACCAGCTTAAGGAAGCGGGCGCACTCGATAGAATCAGGGAAGTTTATAACGAGCTTCCCCGCACCCGAAAAGACCTCGGCAGTCCCCCGCTGGTTACGCCCTCCAGCCAGATCGTTGGCATTCAGGCCGTTCAGAACGTCCTTTTCGGCCGCTACAAGATGATCACGAAGGAAGTAAGGGATTTGTGCTACGGGCTTTATGGCCGGACTCCCGTCCCGATTGACGCCGACGTTCAGAAAAACTGCCTGAAGGGCTACGAGCGCGGCGAAACACCCATCACGGGCCGCGCTGCCGATGTCCTCAAACCCGAAATGGAAAAGGCGAAAGAAGCCACCAAGGACCTGGCGAAAAACATCAAGGATGTCTTGATATACGCGCTTTATCCGACCACGGGCGAAAGATACCTCAAATGGAAATACGGCGTTGAGCCGGTCCCTGCCTCTATGAAGGCCAGGACCCTCGAAGATATATCCCGCGAAAACGAAATGATCTCCAAGCTGAAGGCCGGTAAACTTATCGAGAAGCCCGAAAAGGCGGCGCCGGAAAAAAGCGAAGACATCAGGAGCTTCAACGTATTCGTTGACGGAGACTACTTCAAAGTGGAGGTCGAGGAGCCGGGAGGGCGGCCTGTAGTGCGCCAGGTCCGCCCGCAGGCTGCCGCGAAGTCCGAAGCGAAAGCCTCAAGTCAACCGGCCGCCGCCGGCGAAAAGACCCCGGCAAAGGCCGCCGGAAATGCTCCGGTCATCTCCTCTGCCGCCGCTTGTGATGTCGCGGCTGGCGAGATCGCAATCGAATCCCCTATGGCGGGCATGATCCTTGATGTCAAGGTGAACGTAGGCGCCGAGGTTAAGCAGGACCAGGTATTGATCCTGATAGAGGCCATGAAAATGGAAAACGAGATTCGCAGCCGCGCCTCGGGCAAAGTCAAAAAATTGCTCTGTAAAAAGGGCGACCACGTCGAGAAAAATCAGGTATTGGCCGTGCTTGGGTAACAGAAGAGTGGCGCTGTCCGTATGGACGGCGCCACACATCTAAAATGGGATAGTCCATGTTTTCCCATTCAAGGCGCCACGGATAAGCTTAAACATGTCTGCAAGGCCATGTCCGTGCTATCCCTCCTTAAAAAAAGGCACGGCCAAATAAGTTTATCTGTGGCGCCTTGTATTGGAAAACCTTCTTATTGACACTTGCCGTCTCAATGATCTAGTCTATTTCCCTGAAAATCCCTTGAAAAGGAGAGGTAATGTGATGAAACTTGATAAAGCGTTGGAATTTCCGAAGGGTTTTCTTTGGGGCGCCGCGGCGTGTGCGCATCAGGCGGAAGGCGGCAACGTAAATAACGACTGGTGGGCATTCGAGCAGGAGCCGGGTCACATCAAGGACGGCTCGAAATCAGGCAAGTGCAACAACCACTACGAGCTTTTTGAAAGCGACTTCAAGCTGCTCCAGGGCATGAACCAGAACGCGCACCGCCTCGGCATCGAATGGTCGCGCATTGTGCCGGAAGAGGGCAAGGTGAACCGGGCCGAGTTGGATCATTACAAGAAGGTTCTCGATGCGGCCAAATCTTGCGGCCTTACCGTGTTCGCCACCACGCACCATTTCACGTCCCCCCTCTGGTTCGCAAAAAAAGGCGGCTTCCTGGAAGAAAAAAACCTCGACCATTTCAAGCGCTACATCGAGATCATTGCAAAGGAGCTGAGTCCTCACCTCACTTACTGGAACACCATCAACGAACCGGCGGTCTATGCCGTGTCGGGGTGGATGTCGGGCGAATTTCCGCCGAAACATAAAAATATCGCGGAAGCCGTGGCGGTGCTGAAAAATATCATACTAGCTCATGGCATCGCATATCATGGCCTGCATGAATTCAGCCCGAACAAGGTTCAGGTCGGCATCGTGAAGAATATCCCACATTTCGTGCCCAGGGATCCGGACAACCCCGAAGATGTCAAGATGGCGGAAAACCAGGACAATTTTTTCAACGAATATCATCTCCGCGCCCTCGATAAGGGCGTTCTGGACCTCGGCGGGCAGCCTGCCGAAGTCCCTTCTCTGAAGGGCAGCACCGATTTCTACGGCCTCAATTACTACATGCAGATGATCTGCGACCACAAATCGCCGATGATGCCTGCCACTGCGCGGGAAGGTGAGCCTGTCTCCCAGATGGGATGGGGCGTTCATCCGCAGGGGCTATACGCTTCCCTGATGCGGCTCAAGAAATACGGCAAGCCCATTTACATAACAGAAAACGGCTCCGCCACCCTCGACGAGCAATGGCGCATAAATTATCTCGCCCTGCATATCGAAGTGACGCATAAAGCCATAAAAGACGGCGCAGACGTGCGCGGTTACTTCCAATGGACAAGCATTGACAACTTCGAGTGGGCCGAAGGATGGCGCCCCAGGTTCGGCCTGATCGCCTTCGATCCGAAAACCTTCAAGCGAACCATCAAGAAGGGCGGAGAATTCTATGCCGAGGTTTCAAAAGCCAATGCATTAACCCCGGAAATACTTAAGAAATATGAATAAAGAGGAATAGACAGTTGTAAGGCTGTAGGCTGTGGGCTGTAGGCTGTAGGCCTTAGGCCAAAGACCGAAGACCGATATGCCTTCGTATTTAAAATTAAGTATAGACAAGGGGTTTCAAACCCCTTGTCCGTCATATGGCGTCTGTGGTGAGGCATGAAAAAGCGAATTTATGAAATAATGGAAAAAATGGACGAGGGAGACACCGCAAGCAGTGTTTTCTCTTTTTTCATAATGATGTTGATCTTCCTCAACGTCCTTGCGGTCATACTGGAGACGGAAAAGAGATTTCATAAAGTCTACAGCTATTATTTCTACATCTTCGAGATTTTTTCCATATCGGTGTTCACGATTGAATATATTCTTCGGCTGTGGAGCATAACCGCTGACGAAAGATATTCCCATCCTGTGCGTGGGAGGCTGCGTTTTGCGTTGACGCCGATGGCCCTCGTGGACCTTGCCGTAATATTGCCGTTCTATCTGCCTTTGACGTTTGCTCTCGATCTGAGGTTTATTCGCGCGCTCAGATTCTTCCGCTTGTTCAGACTGTTCAAGATGGGCCGGTACATAGAATCGCATCAGACTTTAATTAACGTTCTAAAACAAAAGAAGGAAGAACTTATCATATCGGTTTTTTTAATAGTGGTTTTGCTGATAGTTACCTCGAGTCTGATATATTTCTTCGAGCACGATGCGCAACCGGAGGCTTTTTCGAGCATTCCCGTCTCCATGTTATGGGGCGTCTCGGCTCTTGCTACGGGTGGGCTGGGCGATATCCATCCTGTCACCATGGCGGGAAAGGTTTTCGGAGCCGTTATTTCAATATTGGGTATCGGGCTGTTAGCGCTGCCCTCGGGGATTATTGCATCGGGGTTTGTCGAGGAATTCCAGAACAAGCGCAATAAAAAGACGGTTTGCCCTCATTGCGGGAAAGAAATAGACATAATTTAATCCCGATAAATCGTGGTTCGATTGAAGAGTATCAAAATTATTGAGAGCGTCCCAAATTCTTGAGTTATCGAGAAATGAGAAGATGACCTTGGAGTGCTGGAGCCATGCTCCAGCCTTTGCTCGTCGAAGCCATGCTTCGGCAAAACCTCACGCAAGCATGGCTTGCGTGAATAAAGGCGCAAGCATGGCTTACGCAATCCAAAAGAAAAAGCAGACAAGGGGTTTAAACCCCTTGTCTGCTTTCATTAATCTAAAATCGCAAGTCTATCCCGATAAATCGGGACAAAATTAAAGAACTACCAGGGCGTCCACCGCAACGGGCGTTCCCTTGTGTATGATGAGCGGGTTTACGTCAATTTCCTTGACCTCGTCGTGATCGAGGCCGATTTTCCCCATGGCGATCAGAGCTTTTTCCAGGACGTCGCGGTCCACAGGCTCCTTGCCGCGGAAGGGGCCAAGTATTTTCGCGGCCTTGATCTCATCCATCATCTCGCGGGCGTCCCGAGGCTCGAGGGGTGCTACGCGGAAGGTCACGTCCTTGAGGATTTCCGTGTATATTCCCCCGAGTCCGAACATCACGCACGGCCCGAATTGAGGGTCCCGGATCAACCCTATGACCAGCTCGCGCTCCCCCGGAATCATCTCCTGCACAAGCACCCCATCCATAGTCTCGATCGAGAAAATTTCCCCGAAGGCCTTCTTTACCTCGTCCTCGCTCTTCAGGGACAGGCGGATGACGCCCTTCTCGGTCTTGTGGGTGAGCGCGGCGCCGCACCCTTTAAGCGCGACGGGGAAACCGATCTGCTTTGCAAAAGCTGCGGCCTCGTCGGCGCTTTTAGCCAGTTTTTCCTTTGTCACCGGGATACCGTATTCGGCAAGCAGCCTCTTGGAATCATATTCCGACAGGTTCTTCTGCCCTTTTTGAATCGCCTCTTTGAGCATATCCATTTTAAAGCCTTTCTGTAATTCCTTTCAGACAAGGGGCTTAAGCCCCTTGTCTGTCCGTGCTTTTACAAGAGAAGATAATAGCCGTCGCTTATAAAAAATCAAGGGGCGATAAAACCTCATCGCGCCCTGATTCTCCTATCGAGCGCCGACAAGGCCCGCTCCACCGTGGGATAGAGGGGGGTAGCCCAGCTTAAAGCGAAGCGTAAGCTGGGCGGCATAAGCCGCAGGAGAAGGGATATAGGTGGCGCAAAGCCGGGAAACGAGTGTCAAATTCTGAAGATATTTTTAACAAAACATGCATGACCATCCCTTTTGCGGAATCATCTTTGAGCAGTCTTCTTCTTCCAAAACATGAAAATGTCACAAAGTGGCAATGACCTTCCCCTATATATTTTTCTCGCCTCATTATGGAATGATTTTGAAAAGTTTCGATTGATTTAACAACCGACCCCTGCGGCTCGCGCCGCCCAGCTTACGCTTCGCTTTAAGCTGGGCTACCCGCTAAAATTTGAGGCGAACAGGGGGTTTCACCCCCTGTACCCCCACAGAACAAAGGGTAAAAGAACAAAGAGTTACGGAGTTCTCACACAACGAAACCCGAAGGTGGTGGTCCCGACGTCGGGATCGCCGTAAGCGCGTAACGATGACCGCAAGTTGCCCGAAGGGTCGACCCACGACCCGCCGCGAATAACACGGTATGTGCCGGTTGCGGGGCCGGGCGGATTACTGGTCGGGCTAATACTATAGTAACCTGCGTCATACCAGTCGTTCACCCACTCCCAGACGTTTCCCGCCATGTCGTAAAGACCATAGTCGTTGGCTGCATAATACTCAACAGGAGAGGTATCGTTATCAAGGCTATCGAAACTCCAACATTCATAAGTGCTCAGATATCTACCATAGTTAGCGTTAGCACAAGATATGGTGTCTCCCAACGGGTACCTCTTTCCGGATAGCCCTCCTCTCGCGGCATACTCCCACTGCGCTTCACTTGGCAGGCTACCACCTGTCCATGAACAATAAGCGCTCGCCTGATTCCAGATCACCCATATCAGCGGATAACTATCATAAGTCCCCGATGGGTCATTGTAATATGGGTTGCGTGTAGAGCTAGTATAATACCCCGGCTCCGTGCAAGCTCCCGCAGTTACACATGCCTTGTATTCTCCCACCGTGACTAGATGGCGATTTATTCGAAAAGCGGACAGAGTAACAGGATGAGTTGGGCATTCGTCCGGATTATAATAACATGCATCGCTGGAATCGCCCATAGTAAAGCTACCGGCAGGAATAGAAACAAATGGATTGGGATACTGGTAACGCTTGAGGCGAATCTCCCAGTTGCCGGATGTGTTATCTTCCCATGCCACTGTGGGGTTGCCGGAGGAATCGAGGGCCAGTGACGGCTCATCCACGTTTCCGCTGTTATTCGATATTCCGCCTCCTGAGGCAGACCCAGTGCCCACTTCCACCCAATCGCTGCCGTTGTATCTCTTGACGTAAATACTCCCATTGCCGGAAGTGTCATCATACCAAGCCACGACAGGGTTGCCGGAAGAATCGAGGGCTAATGATTGATAGGTCGCATTTACACTGTTATTCGATATTCCGTCACCTGATGCAGACCCAGTGCCCACTTCCACCCAAGCGCTGCCGTTGTATCTCTTGACGTAAATCTCATAGTTGCCGGAAGTGTTATCATACCACGCCACCACGGGGTTGCCTGAAGGGTCAAGAGCAAGGGATGCCCACGATGATTCTCCGGGGTTGTTTGATATACCTCCACCTGAGGATGATCCTGTGCCAACATCCACCCATGCGCTGCCGTTCCAGCGATTTACGTAAATCTCAAAATTGCCGGAATTGTCATCACTCCACGCCACGACGGGGTAACCGGATGAGTCCAGAGCAAGCGAAGGATTTCCAGACACTCCGCCGTTTTTCGATATTCCTCCTCCGGCATAATCAACTGTACCCGCGCTGAAACCTAGCCATGCGCTCCCATTCCAATACTTGACGTAAATCTCATAGTTGCCGGAAGTGTCATCCATCCACGCCACGACGGGGTTGCCGGAGGAGTTAAGGGCCAGTGAAGGAGCATAAGAGTTTCCACTATTATTTGATATCCCTACATCCGATGCTGAGCCGGCTAACTCCAACCATGCGCTGCCATTCCACCGCTTGACGTAAATCTCCGCTTTGCCGGAAGTGGTATCATCCCACGCCACGACGGGGTTGTCTGAGTAATCGAGGACTAGATACGAATGATACGAATTTCCGATATTGTTGGATATGCCACCGCCAGAAAATGAACCGGTACCCACTTCATCCCATGCGTTGTCTTTGAATCGCTTGACGTAAATCTCGTGATTGCCGGATGTGCCATCGTCCCACGCAACGACGGGGTTGCCGGATGAATCGAGGGCTAGAGACGGCGACCACGAGGCTCCGCTGTTAGCTGATATCCCCCCATCACTGGCCGATCCGGCGAGTTCTCCCCAGCCGGTGCAGATCAAGCTTACTGGTATATTTGGGGGCGTATTGGAGGCGCCGGTTGCGGTTACTGTAATTGTGGCAGCATACAAGCCGTATAGACCTGCGCAAGAAGCGGTGAGCGTAATTGGATCGGTCTCGCCTGTTGATGCGCCACCGGTCGGATTAACAATGAGCCAGGTTTTATTAGAGGATATGGAGTAGTTCAGTGTTCCTCCACCGGTGTTGGTTACATTCAACGTCTGGCTGGCGGCGACGCTGCCCGCTGCGGTGATGAATGAGAAACTCCCCGGTGAAAGGCCGATTGTTGGCCCTATCACAATATTGATGGTTTGTCCCACGGTTAGAGATTGGGATCCGTTGTCTGCAGCCATAACTCTGAGGCTGCACGTCTGCGCAGGCGTTGGCGCTGTAAAGGCTATGTTGCAGTTCAATGGCTTCGCGCCGGCGCCGCTTACTGTGACTGTAAATCCGCACGACGTGCCGTTGCTCGAGCAGGTCAGCGTTTGCCCGCTGTCCGCATCGGTCAGCACGCCATCGGTCGCACTGTATACCGACCCACCTGTGATTGTGATGTTTGTCGGCGTTGTTTGCCACGTCGGCTTCCTGTTGGGAATCGTGATCGTGATCGTCGAGCCAATCGAAGCCACCGGGGAGCCGTTGTCCGCCACTGTGATACGCAGGTTGCAGGTCTGCGGCGCGCCAGCCGTAAAGCCGACTGTGCAGCTCGCAGGCAAACCGGAACCCGTTACCGTCGGGGTAAATCCGGCGCAGCTTGTCCCGTTAGACGAGCAGGCTATCATCTGACCTGTGTCAAGGTCAGTCGCTGTGCCGTCTGTCTGGTTATAGACAGACCCGCCTGTGATCGTGATGTTAGTCGGCGCTGTCTGCCATGTCGGAGCATGGTCCTTTATGGTGATCGAGATCGTCGCGCCAACCGACATTGCCGGTGTGCCGGTGTCCGTCGCCGTAACCCTCAAATTGCACGTCTGCGCAGGCACTGGCGCCGTGAAGCTCAAGGTGCAGTTGACAGGCGATGAACCGGAACCACCTACTGTAATCAAGAAGCCGCATGAGGCGCCGTTGTTCGCGCAGCTCAGCGTCTGGCCTGTGTCAACATCCTGAGCTACACCGTTGGTCTTGTTGTACACAGACCCACCTGTGATCGTGATGGCTGTCGGCGCTGTCTGCCATGTCGGAGCATGGTCCTTTATGGTGATCGAGATCGTCGCGCCAACCGACATTGCCGGTGTGCCGGTGTCCGTCGCCGTAACCCTCAAATTGCAGGTCTGCGCAGGCACTGGCGCCGTGAAGCTCAAGGTGCAGTTGACAGGCGATGAACCGGAACC
>Ga0209777_10002130_pt1 | contig 26773 bp, 20 predicted proteins | sample FrelakmetHBP12HB_FD_187147 | JGI IMG/M metagenome (GOLD analysis project Ga0209777, IMG submission 187147) | Freshwater lake sediment microbial communities from the University of Notre Dame, USA, for methane emissions studies -HBP12 HB (SPAdes)... | ecosystem: Environmental > Aquatic >...
CCCGCCCAAACTTGATCCCAACCATGATATCAGCTCCGAAAGCTTCCCGACTATCCCATGCAAAGTTGTAACTATTGCAAACAGGAAAGCATGTTGAAACCATGTATCAAAAACCAATAGTTACAACTAAGCTTTTCCGAAAGTTGTAACTATAAAATTTAGTTCCCAGACTCACTTTTTCCGCCGCATATTTTTCTGTAAACCCCTCCGGAAGATAAGTTTTGCACATTCCGATCAATGGCGATCAATGGCTGAGCAATTGCTAAAAAGCTGCTTTAACCCAAAGCAAACCGCTTCAACCACAGAAACATCGTTTTCTCCATTGTTCGCACAATGGCAAAAACCATTGATCGGAATCAAAAATCTTATCCCAGCAAACGAATAGTTATCCAACCCCACCGAAACGCATTCCACGGCAATTTTCCCCGTACAATCGCGTACAATGCGTACAATGGCTTGTACAATCGCTAAAAAACTCCTTTTGTCGAAAGCAACATGCCTCAACCTCCAAAACACGATTTTCCCCATTTTAGTACAAACGAAAAACCATTTGTACGCACAAACGCGACCCTATACCAGCAAATATGCCACGCGAACGCTTCTCAGAAAAAACTCATCCCAATGGAAGCGACGGGGCTTAAAAATTAATTAGCAACCAGCCAGTTAACCAATGCAGGGACCTCACATGAAAGGAAAAGCCGTCATCATCATGGGCTCAGAAAAGGACCTTGAACTGTGCCGCGAAATAGCCAAAACACTCAAAACGCTAAGTGTGGAATACGAGTTCCGCGTCGCCTCAGCACACAAAACACCCCAAAATGTCCTTGACATCCTCAAGGAATTCGAGGCACAAAACGTCATCTACATAACCGTCGCGGGACGATCCAACGCTCTAAGCGCCTTCGTAGACGCAAACGCGACAAAGCCAGTCATCGCGTGCCCACCCTACAGCGACAAATTCGGAGGCGCCGACATCTTCTCAACACTCAGAGTTCCCAGCGGCATAGGCACCGTCACCACCATCGAGCCCGAAGGCGCAGCCATCGCCACGGCAAAAGTCTTCGCCCTGCAAGATGCAGCATTGGAGAAACGCCTCAAGGAGTATCAGGCGCAGAAACGCAAAGACATCGAGCAGGCGAACGAGACAATCAAAAACATGAAATAGGCGAACACGGCTAATCGCGTGTTCTTGTTCACGACTATTTTGGAGAGAGCAAACCTTGACTGACGCGTCTGAAGACAGAAAATTCCCATGCACCATGTCAACCCAGCACCCAGACAACGTAACCGTGCCCTCCTGGAGCCCCACCGAAGTCATCGACGGCAACGCAGAAGTCCACGAGGCATTCTACGCTTACGAAACGCTGGGCTGCCAAGAAGTGATGTGGGACAGCGAAGGCAAAGACGTCGACACCCGCGTCGTCCGCAAACTCCTGAGTACCCACTGGGACTACTTCGAAAAACACGTCATCGGAAAAGACCTATTCCTCACCTACCGCATCCCAAACCCAACCGTAGAACCCGTCGAGAAAAAAGTCGTAGTGGAAACCCTCCTCAACATCCCCGTAACCTACGACGTAGCATCGGTAGCCTACAAAAGAGAAGTCACGCCCATATTCGAAGTCATCTTGCCCTTCACAACCCGTAGCGACGAACTCATCTGGCTATTCAACTACTACAAGCAATCCATCGCTTCAAACGAGGAAGTCAAGTTGGACGACCGCGTCCAAGCAAAAGATTGGTTAGGCGGGTTCAAGCCTAAACGCATCGAAGTCATCCCGCTCGTGGAAGACTTCAACAGCCTCTCCCAAGTCGACCGCATAATCGAACCCTACATCAACATGGTAAAACCCAAACACCTACGAGTCTTCTTGGCACGTTCAGACCCAGCCCTCAACTACGGCTCAATATGCGCAGTTCTGCTCTCAAAAATAGCCCTGTCAAGGCTCAAGAAAACCGAGAAAGAAAAAAACGTATCCATCCACCCGATAATCGGCGTCGGAACCAAACCCTTCCGCGGGCACCTGTCCCCAGAAAACGTGAACAAGTTCCTCCAAGAATACAAAGGCCTCTCAACAGTCACCGTCCAGTCGGCCGCCCGCTACGACTACCCACTTGAGCAAGTAAAAGAATTCATCCACATTCTGAACGAGAAACTTCCAAACGGAGAACCCCAAACCATCGAACCACACGAAGAGAAAGTACTGCTTACCGCGATGGAAAAGTGCAAGCAACGCTACGAAGCAGTAGCCGAAGTCCTAGCACCACTAGTCAACAGCATATCCGCGTACGTCCCGCAGAGGCGAGCAAGAAAACTGCACATCGGCTTATTCGGCTACAGCCGCAGCATAGCCGGCGTCAGCCTCCCCCGCGCCATTCCTTTCGCCGCCGCACTCTACTCCATCGGCATACCCCCAGAATTTCTGGGCTGCAAAGCCCTCGAAGAGCTAAACGACCAAGAATGGGACGCGGTCAAGAAGCACTACGTCAACCTCACCCACGACTTGACATCGGTAGCCGGCTACGTTTCATGGGAGAACATAAACATGCTCATGGAGATTCATGAGAAAGCCTCAGACAAAGCAAACATGGACGTCGACAAGCTCGAGACCGCCCTCACCAAGATCATGGAAGACCTCAAGACGGTCGAGGAAAAACTCGTCATTAAACTGGGCCCGCGAACGCCTGTTCAGAAACGCCACGAAAACTTCACCAACAACTTCCTCATCTCCTTCATAGAACGAGACAACGACGCCGAAGCCAAACAAGACCTAATAGAAGCAGCAAAACTACGCAGATGCATAGGCTAAAAAAGAATGGACATAAAATCAGTTCTTCGAGCTAATCTAAACGTCATCTTGACATCCGTTCCTATTTCTTAGGTGCCGCCGAAAACTGCTGACAAGGCAGAGGTCTGCTGCCGGACACAGAAACGATGACAAAGCCCATACTGAACGGCACACAAAAAAGAAATAAGCTGATATAGGCTTAGAAGAATAGTACCCTCTCCTTACTAAAGACACATAGGAGTGTTAAACACGGGCAGCGTCAAAGACCTGGAAGTCATCCACCAACCAACCAAAGACAAAACAGGCACGGGCAGATTCCACTTCAGCGACCGCTTCAGCGTCTTCGACTGGGGCGAAATGCCAGATCACATCGACAAAAAAGGCGAAGCCCTCTGCCTTATGGGTGCCTACGTCTTCGAACGTCTCGAAGAAAAAAGCCTTCTCACCCACTACCGAGGTCTCATCGAAGACTGCAAACCTACGCGCTTCGGCGACCTCAAAGCCCCAAGCGCCCTCATGGAAGTCGGCTTGGTCAGCGTATACAAACCCGAAACCCGCATCGAAGACGGAAAACTCGTCTACGACTACAGCGCCTACACCCCTAACCTCAAAAACTGCCTCATCCCCCTCGAAATCATCTACCGCAACGGCCTACCCGAAGGCTCCAGCGTCTTCAAACGGCTCGAACAAGGCAAAGTCACCCCACAGGAACTCGGCTTAGACCACTACCCAAAACCGGGCGAACGCCTCGCAAAACCAATTTTTGACGTAAGTAGCAAACTCGAGGAAACAGACCGCTACCTCACATGGGACGAAGCCGCCAAAATCGCCGGACTCACACCCATCGAGACGGCCGCAGTGAAAGTCGTCCTCTCCAAAGTCAACGAAACCATAAACGAGATCGCAGCCAAAGCAGGCCTAGCCAACGAAGACGGAAAAATCGAACTTGCCTTCGACACGCAACGGCGCCTAATGGTCGTCGACGTCGTAGGCACACTGGACGAGTGCCGCTTCACATTAGACGGCTTTCACGTAAGCAAGGAAATCGCCAGGCAATTCTACAAGAAAACAGCATGGTACAAGGACATAGAGGACGCTAAGAAAAAAGCGGAAGCCCAAGGCATCAAAAACTGGAAATCCCTGGTTAAGACGCCGACACCGCCTCTGGACCCCAAGCTGAAAGCCATCATTAGCCAGATGTACATGGCAGCTGCGAACGAAATGACAGGACGCAGGTTTTTCGAAACCCCCAAACTCTCCGAAGTCGTTAAAGAATATAAGCAATGGACGAGCGAGAACTCATGACGATGCAAAACCAGATAAAAAACGTTCTGCAAGCATACGACCCCAAGAAAATCCGCGTTGGCGTAATAGGAAGCCACTCCGCCCTCGAAATAGCGTCAGGAGCCAAACAAGAAGGCTTCGAAACCGTAGTGGTCTGCCAAAACGGCAGAGAAAAAACCTACGCCCGATACTACCGGAATCTATTCGACGAATTCATCTTCTTAGACAAATTCTCCGAAATAACCAACTCCAAAACCGTGAAAGAACTAACCGACCTAAACACGATTTTTGTCCCAAACCGTTCATTCAGCGTTTACGCGGGGTACGACGCCATTGAACAAAAATTCGCTGTACCAATCATGGGCAACAGGTACCTATTAAAAACAGAAGAACGAACCGCCCCAAAAAACCAACTATGGCTTCTCAGAGAAGCGGGGATAAAAATTCCCAAAGCATTCAAATCACCCCAAGAAATAAACTGCCCAGCCATCGTAAAAGTGCCCGAGAAAGGGCGAACAATTGAACGGGCTTTCTTTTACGCCTCTACTCCTGAAGAATACGAAAAGGAAGCCGAAAAACGCATACGAGCAGGCATCATAAGCCGCGAAGCGCTGAAGCAGTCAATCATTGAAGAATACGTTATCGGCGCTAAGTTCAACGCCAACTATTTCTGGTCACCATTAACCGACGAAATAGACTTGCTGGGCTTCGACAAACGCATACAAACCGACCTAGACGGCGTTCTCGACTTGCCCGCTAAAGAACAACTTGAACTTAGCATAGCCACCCAGAACATCGAAATCGGTCACCTAGGCGTAACCATGCGGGAAAGCCAACTTGAAAAGATTTTCGACGCCGCAGAACGCTTCGTTAGTATCTGCAGAAAAGAGTATCCGCCCGGCATGATTGGACTCTTCGCACTTCAGGGAGCAATAACAAAAGACTTGGAATTCCGCGTCTTCGACGTTAGCCCGCGCGTTCCAGGCTGCCCCTGTGTCGAGCCAACATCTCCTTACATGAGGTACAAGTACGGTGTAGAGGTTGGTCCAGGCAAGCGCGTCGCGATGGAAATAAAACGTGCGATCCGAAAACGCAGACTCGCCGAAGTGGTCACATGATAACCAGCGAGGAAATGGGCAAGGTTCTCCAAAAATACGACGCGTCTAAACTTGCCATCGGCACTCTAGGTTCACATTCGTCGCTCAACATCTTTAAGGGTGCAAAGGAAGAGGGCTTCCGCACAGTCTGCATCTGCAAGGAAAAAGATGCCATCATGTACCAGAAGTACCCCCTCGTCGACGAACTCATCATTGTGAAGGACTTTACAGAACTGCTCAACGAGCGACTGCAGGAGAAGCTTCGACGGCTTAACGTAGTTTTGATTCCTCACGGCTCTTTCACCGCGTACTTGAGTACCCAACAGCTATCCGATTGCCTCTGTGTACCCATGTTTGGCAATCGCGAACTGCTTCACTGGGAAGCCGACCGCATAGAACAAGGAGAATGGCTGCGCCAAGCCGGGCTCCGTTTGCCCGCAACCTTCGAGTCGCCAAACGACATCGACCGCCTCATCATCGCTAAACTGCCCGGCGCCAAAGGCGGCAGCGGCTACTTCTTGGCTAACTCACCCAGAACTTTCCACAAGAAATTCAAGGAAATGGTCAAACGCGGTTTACTCAAAGAAGAGGACCTTGCCAAGGTGCATTTGCAGGAGTACGCGCTGGGCGTGAACGTTTACCCAAGCTACTTTAGCAGCATCATAAGAAACGAAGTGGAGCTGCTGGCCATGGACAGACGATACGAATCCGCCGTCGATAGCATCGGCAAGATTCCCGCCAGCGAACAACTCGAGATAGGCGTGAACCCAACATACACAGTAGTCGGCAATTTCCCCATTGTTCTTCGCGAATCACTGTTGCCAGAAATCATGCGCATGGGCGACGCCGTCCACAAAAAAGCTCAGGAACTCGCGCCGCCAGGCCTCATAGGACCCTTCTGCCTAGAAACGGTGATAACCGACGACCTGCGGATTTTCACTTTTGAGATTTCCGCCCGCATCGTAGCAGGAACAAACGTGGGCATAGGCACTTCACCCTACGCTTACCTCAAGTACGGCGCAGACATGTACATGGGCAGACGCATAGCTTTGGAACTTAAAGAAGCTCTCATGCAGAAGCGGCTCAACGAAGTCGCCGTCTAAGCCACAAGATAGAAGACTATTCCATACAGGTTATATTTGGGCGGTGCACTTTTTCATTTTGGGAGAAGGCAAATGAGCGAAGGAAGCCAAGAGTGGATTTTTGTAAACCGTGTTCCACTACTGTGCGAGAAGAACCGCATAATGCGGCAGCAAAAAGTGGAGACCTGGCTGGACCTTTACCAGTTGATGCGAGAAATTGAAGCCTCCACGACAGAACAGCCGCGCGCTGATGCGACGCTAGATTATGTGTCTTAGCTGAGGCAGACGCTGAGAACTTTCTTGAAGTTCTCGCGGATCCTTTTCTTCTTGTAATTGTGCAGTGCCTTGATTATCCCAGCGTCATCTCTTGAACCGAGGGTTTCCGATATAGTTCGGGCGACTTCCCCTTGGCTACTGAAGAGATAGCTGCAGATAGCCGAAACGTTCGCAGGTTTCCGCCCGTCGCTGGACGTTTCGAAATCCACAATCCACGGTTTCAACGCTCTGTCGATGATGACATGTTTGGGTGCCTTGTTGAGCTCGCCGTGGTCTAAGCCAGCCTCGTCCAGCCTAAAGCACTGCTCCAACACCTCACCTAAAACTTGCTTCACGGCCGTTGCGTCTTTGTTTATCTCGAGCCAATCGGGCAGCAAGTCGCCGTCAATAAGTTGCATGAGCAGAAAATTCTTGCTTCCCCCGAACAGCTTTGGAGCCACGTCTGCCGAGTTTGCTTTAGACAACATCTGTGCCTCATGGAGCAGGTTAGCTCGGTCAGCGTCTGTTCTGCGGATTTTCAGCGCTACCCTCTGTCCGTTTAGGTATGCTATGACGACTACGCCTACGAAGCCCTTGCCCAATACTGGCAATTGAACGCCGTAGACGCTGGCTTTCCCCGAAAACTCAAGTGCAGAGACGCCGTGGCCTCGCAGTTCTTCTGTCCGGCTTTGAAGTTCGGGTTCGCTGGGCTTTGGAAAGCACAAAATTGAGGCGTAGGGCTGTTGAATCAACTGGTCTACGGGCACGATGATTGGGCTTTTCAACTAAACGTTGCCTCTTGGCTGGAAGAAAGCGTTTGTGGAGTAAATTTAGTTTGTCCTGCTTGGGATGCAGCTTTTTGTTTTCGACTGTTCGAAGAAGCCAACTGGTTAAAGTTGGAGGTTTTTGGTTACGTCATCCGTTGTGAATACTACTCCTGGGTTTAAGATGTTCGAGGGGTCGAATATCCGTTTAATCTCTTCGAAGTAGCTGTATATTTTTTCTCCCCATTCGTTGCGCAAGTAGAGTGAGCGGTTTCTTCCGTTGCCGTGCTCCGAGGTTATCGTCCCCCCAAACTGCAACGTGATCTTGAAGATTTGATCGGCTAGTTCCCTTAGATTTTCCGCCCAATTCTCTTTCTTCAACTTGGGTCTAATGTGAAGGTTTCCCTCACCCGCATGGCCGAAGAAAACCGCGCTGGTCCCGAAGCGATTAAGCACGCTTTGAACAGCCGACACGAAGTCGGGAAGGCGTTCAGGCGGGACGGCTACGTCATCGGCGAAGGACGGAAACTTTTCATCAGAGGTTTCAAGAGTGTTCAAGATGCGCAGAAGCATAGTTTCCCGAACTTCCCAGATGGCCTCTTGTGTCTTAATGTCCTGCACGTTCTTGAATGGAATCGATTTTTCTCTAAAGTGATTAGCCATCAAGTTTTCGGCTTGTTCCAAGTCTGAGTCAAACTCCACGATAAGCAATGCTTGGCTTGCAGCCGGCACATCCACAATGCCCTTGTCCACAAGCACCTCCAAGCCGTACCTGTCCATTAACTCCACGGCCGAGGCGCCAAACCGCTTCATCATTGCTGCGTCCCAGGCCGCATCGACCAAGGATGAAAAGAAAAGCAAGTACATACTCGTGTTTTTCGGTGATGGAACCGCTTCCAATTCAATTTCTGTGAAGACGCCAAGTGTGCCGACTGATTCTGCCAGCAGGTGAGTCACTATTTCTCTGGAGTCTTCATACTGGTAGAAGCTTTTCAGGTTGTAGCCGCTGCTCGATTTCAGGTTTGCACGGCTATCAAAGACGTGTTTTGTTTCTAAGTCGGATAAGAGGCGAGTTCGAAGCAGAGAAATCTCTGTTTCAAGGCCATCAGGAAGCTGCTTAGAAGTGTCGACGAGTCCATGCTTAGCGTCGAAAAAACGCAGGCTTCGCAGGGCAGCATCGACAGAGCCATATTTTAAGCTTCGTAAACCGCTCGCCTTCGTGCCGACGTTTCCGCCAATGGTGCAGAAAAGCCTCGACGAAGGGTCGTATGGGAGACGTAGTCCGTCTTTGCGCAGTTCTTTGTCCACCTGACCGTAAATCGCGCCCGGCTGAACCTTTACTCTATAGCCGGTTCGCTGCATAATCTTATTCATCTCTGAGAAGAATACCACGATTCCTGAGCCGACGGAAGAACCAGACTGGTTTGAACCTGCGCCTCTAGGAGTTAACGGAATCCCATTTTCCTTTGCATAGGCGACTATTTGGGCGATGTCCTCTTCGTTCTCAGGGATAGCCACAACTGTGGGCTTGACGGAGTAATGGCTCATGTCCCTTGTGAACTTCGCAAGCGTGGCATCGTCGGTTAGGACTTTGCCTGAAATCCTCAATTCTCTAATTCTTTCACTTCCCTCGCTTGCTGAGCGGTTAGGCATAGGTTTCTTTTTGGAGCCTGGGGTCAGTCCACTTGATGATTGCGCTTACGGAGTCTTGGTTGAAGCCTTTGAAGCCCTGTGCTCTCTGGATGTTTTCCAAGTGACTGCCAAGAGTCCCCGCGTCAGCAAACCTTTTGGCTTGTTCAGTGCTTAGTTGCCCGTTGTCCTCAAGAAGACGGATTCGATCCTTTTCAGGTCGCCAAGTCTCCGCTTGAGTAAAGGCCTGTTTCAGGAACGGAAAATCGGAAAACGGCTTCATCATAGCAACACCTTCTCTTCTCAAGTCTTCTTGAATATCTTCGAACCTGAATCTAGCCGCTAAATGGTGCATTCCTGCTTGAAGGATGCTTTCTCCGTGCAATGCAACCCACAACCCCACAGTGTCAAGCCTGTCTCGTGCTGGAAGCCCCTGAAGAACAAAATCTGTCTCGTGCTCTCCCGCTTCCAAATCAACATCCGCGAAAACCACCACCCTGCCAACTTCGTCTTCAAGGATTTGGGCACCCCAGTTTGCCTGTGCTCCAGCGTAAAACCGTTCTCTGGGCTTTAGCCCCAAGAGCTGGAAAACCCCAATTAGCATCCGGAAATTTTGCCTTCCCGACCGGAAAGTATGGTGGTCGCGGTTGCCCCAGCCCAAGCCTAACTCGTCTTGCCGAGCCTGCTGGACTCTCGCTCCTGTGTTTTTGCTCGCCCAGAAAATTCGTTCAGAACGGAAGAACGCGTCCGCCACCCTTTGCCTATCCAAACCTGACGACAGGCGCTCAACTAGTTTTGTTGTTTCCCTGAGCCCTTCTTCGTCTGATTCGAATCTTCTTTTTCTTTGGCTGAAAACGTGGACAGCTTCTACGTATTGGGCAATGTCGTCTGATTCCTCCACGACGTATGATGAGGAGCCATTCCTTTCTAATGCTGAAAGCACGTAGCCATTTTCCTCGGCTAACACCAGCTTCCGAAAAGCAGAATTCGGCCGTCCCTCCATCGATTTTCCGGGTGCATGGATGCTTTGAAATTTGTCGAGGTCATCCACGATCAATGCAAGTTCTCTCGTTTTTCTGTGTCCGAGCAGAATTGGGAATAGGGTGCTTCCTTGCACTCGGTAAACTGCGGTGCCATCGATAGAACTTTCTGGGTTTTCTTTGAACCCTAAATTTGCCATACGTTCTATTTCCGCGTCTTCAATGGGGACTCTGAGGTGGTCTATCCAATCGAAGAAGTTGGTCGAGGTGCCATTTTCAATCTTAGAGGCTAAGTTTGAGGCAGCTTGGTTTTTGCTCAGAAATTCACTGATATAAGCTTGAAGAAAAGCTTCAGCGCGAGGACAAAGAGACCAATCGAATGAAGACATGAAATTCACTCCAAGAGGAAATCGAAAAGCGCAATTAGCTAGTAATCTGCGGCATAGTTAAACCTGCTTAGATCTTGTTTGCTGGATAAATTTTGATTTCCTTCTTCTTTTCCAGCTCAAACGCTTCTCGAAGCATTTGTAATAGCGGTGGTGCCTGAAGGCTCCATTGCGTAGGCAAAATCGACAAAGAAAGAGCTTGAAAAAAGGCTCAATCACTTATTGGATTTGCGCCACGTTGAATAGCAAATAGCGGTGATCTGCGCATTTGAGCGTTTTTCACTTTCTGGTTTGCTTTCATTTTCCTCATGCATGAACTTTTCGCATCGAGAAATGAAATCTCGCTCGGACTCATCCTTCTTTGGTTTAGGGACCGGCATCAAAACCACAGTTAATTTCTCATGTTTTTTTGGTAACCGCCGTTATAAGTCCAACTAGGCCGCCTAGTACAACAAGTAATCCGCCAAGTCCGCCGCCAACAATTCCGACGATTATAAGCACGATGGCCCAGACGAGAGTGCTTGCGCTTTTGGCACCGACGATTGCAATTACGCCGCAAATCAGAGACACAATTCCGTCGTATGCAAATGCGTAGAAACTAAAATGGAGATATGACAGTCTACTGAACCCTATCAGACTTAACAAGCCAAAGATTATGAGCAGTATTCCGCCTATTAGCGCCAAGTAGTATGCTAATTGAGAAACAGATATTCCAGACATTTAAAAGCCTCGAAACATCAAACTTTTTCAGTAATTTAAAGCTTTATTGTTACGTTTTGTTACAACAATTTTTCGCTCTAAAAAGAGTTATATTGTTAAACTTACAAAAATATAGCAGGTGTTTTGATATGTTTCCTTTTCAAATAACAATCCCCGCTATAACTGATCCTTCCTTCTGGTGGCTCGTAATAGTTCTGCTCATTATCGCCTTGATTGCAGTCATAGTCATTGGCTTTCTGTTTGCATTCCCAATCGCAGCCTTAGCCGCAATAGTGGTTTTTTTCTTCACTGGAAGCTTAATTGATGCAGGAATAACCTTCTTAGTTGTGGCCCTTATTGTTGCAGCTATTGGAAGAGCAGCAAACATGGGGCGACATTAGCATCAAGAGTATGAACCTGCCTACGAACACCACAACACCGACGACGATTGGGGTTACGGAAGGAATCATAAATTTAATAGGTTGCTGACATTACTGGGATGCTGTTTGCGTGTTTCCTTATGCCGAGATTTAAGCAGATAGCCCAGATCCAGCAGCTCATGAGCCAAAAAGAGCAGATACGAAACATGGGCATAGTTGCTCACATCGACCATGGCAAAACCACTCTAGCGGATTCGCTGCTGGCCGGAGCAGGTCTGCTCTCTCCTCAGATGGCTGGCACTGCAAGAGTTCTGGATTACCTAGACGAGGAACAGAAACGTAAAATCACGATAAAAACCGCCAACATCAGCATCCTCTGCACAGCGGGAACAGACAAATTCCTCATCAACCTCGTCGACACGCCTGGACACGTGGATTTCACGGGCAAAGTTACCCGCGCGCTACGAACCATCGACGGCGCCATCGTCCTCGTTGATGCAGTTGAAGAAATCATGGCGCAGACAGAAATCGTCGTTCGACAGGCGCTTGAGGAACGCGTTCGCCCCGTTCTGTTCATCAACAAAGTTGACCGCCTAATCGTGGAGCTGCAGATGGGCGCAGGTCAGATTGAGCAGAAGCTTAACCACATAATCAGTAGCTTCAATGACCTCATAGAGCTGTACGGCGAGGAACCCTTTAAGGACGAGTGGAAAGTCGATCCCGCAAAAGGCAACGTCTGCTTCGGTTCGGCGCTACACGGATGGGGCTTCACAATGCCCATCGCAAAGGAGAAGGGCATCAAATTCGCCGAAATCATCTCCGCATATGCGAACCAGAAGCAAGACGAACTCAAAAAGACGCTGCCGGTTCAAGCCGCGGTTTTCGAGATGGCTATCCGGAACCTGCCAAACCCAAAGCAAGCGCAAATGTACCGAGTGGAGAAAATCTGGAGCGGACCGCGGTACTCGACGACAGGCAAAGCCTTAGCCGAATGCAATGACGAAGACTTCGCTGTTGCATGCGTGACCAACGTGGAAGCTAAGAGCGACCAAAGCAGCGAAGTTACATGCAGATTGTTTTCCGGAGTCGTGAAGCCTGGCCAGATACTGCACTGTGTGAATTCCCAGACTGAAACCACTGTAAACAAAGTCTACGTTTCGATGGGCGCCTTCAAAGAAGAGGTGAGCCAAGTTTTAGCAGGTAACATCGGCGTCTTTAGCGTGTCCACCACGCTAAATTCGGGCGAAACCCTTGTCGACGCCTCACACAAAGCAGGAATGGTTCCCTTTGAAGCCATAAACTACGTTTCCGAACCAGTCGTAACCGTGGCGGTGGAGCCCAAGAACCCCAAGGACCTTTCGGCTCTTCTGGAAAAACTGGAGAAACTAGCGGCGGAAGATCCTAACCTTGCCGTCAAAGTAAACAAGGAAACGGGCGAATATCTTCTTAGCGGCATGGGGGAGCTTCACCTCGAAGTTACCCTAAACGAGTTGAAGAGCGACTGCGGCTTTCAAGTTGGCAGTTCCCGTCCCCGAGTAGTGTACAGAGAGGGCGTAGCCAAAGCCGGTGTCAAAGCCACCGCACAAAGCCCCAACAGGCAAAACAAATTCACGGTGCAAGTGGAGCCCCAAGAAGAGGACAAAGCCAAACCCGAATCAACCCTCTGCGTAGATGACAAGTCCAGTGTTCTTTCAATCGACGAATACCGAAACGTGCTCCTAGACTCAACCGGCGCATCAGAACAACTGAACGAGGAAGTCTTTGAATCGGTCATCGCCGGTTTCGAGTACGCTTGCAAAGCAGGTCCGCTCTGCGGAGAACCCACACGCCACGTCAAGGTCAACTTGTTTGACATGAAGCTAAGCCCAGACGCAGACCTGCATAGTTCCCTCGAGGTTATGCACGGCGTCAGCAAAGCCATCTTCGGTTCTTTCCTGACAGCCCAGCCAGTCCTTCTGGAACCTATTTACAAAACCATAATCACCGTCTCCACAGACTTAGCCGGCGAATGCCAACGAATCTTGACTACTAGAAGAGGAAAAACCTGTGCTTTCGAGCAGAAAGGACTCCAAGCAGTCATAACAGGGTTCATTCCCGTGTCAGAGACGTTTGGCTTTTCCAAAGAGCTTCGAACCACAACTTCAGGAAGGGCTTTTTGGCAAAACATCCTCGATCACTGGGAACAAGTGCCTGAAAAATTGACCGCGAAAATCATAGCTGAAACCCGACGACGTAAAGGTTTACCTCTTGATGTTCCTTCAGCAAGCAGGTTTTTGGAGGACACCTAAGTTGATTGTTGACGCGCCCTTCTATTTGGACGTTACATTGTGTTGCGGCCAGGTTTTCCGCTGGGAAAAAGTGGACGACTGGTGGTTCGGCGTTGCAAGCGACAAAACCTTCAAAGTGCGCCAACTGGGCAATCTCGTCGAGTTCGAGAACGTCGACTGGCCGTTTGTCGAAAACTACTTCAGCTTGGACATGGACTTGCAGAAAATCAGCGCCAGCATAAACCGGGACTTGCACATCCGCAAAGCCCTAAAGGAGTACTTTGGCTTGCGCCTTATCAGACAAGACCCTTGGGAGTGCCTCATCTCATACATCTGCGCAACCTACAAGAGCATTCCGGCGATTCGGCATATGCTCAACAACATGGCGCAGAAATTCGGCGAAAAGACAAGCTTCGACGGACGCACGTTCTACACTTTCCCCAAACCAGAAATGTTGGCGAGAGCAACTGAGCAAAAACTAAAGGAGTGTGGGTTGGGCTACCGAGCCAAATACGTACTTGCCACGACAAAGCAGCTCTGCGAAGGTGGCTTTAATCTCGAAAGCTTACGCAAACTACCTTACCCAGAGGCGAAGGCGGCGTTGATGGAGCTGCCCGGCATCGGAGCGAAAGTTGCGGATTGTGTGCTGCTCTTCTCGCTGGGCAAGACCGAGGCGTTTCCCGTAGATGTATGGGTGAAACGCGTCATTCTGAACCATTACGGCGACAAGTTGGCGCCCGAACTGCTGCAAAGGCTCACGACGCGCGGGTCGCTGAGCAACGTAGACTACAGACGACTCAACGAGTTCGGCAGGAGCTATTTTGGCGAATACGCAGGCTACGCGCAAGAATACCTCTACCACTACGAACGCATCGCAATTTAACCAGCGATTTATTTCAAGCAACGGCATTCGCCGCGACGAAGGCTCTGCAGGCATCCATGCAAGTTATAACCTTCCCCAGCAAAAAACCATGTTGAGTCCATGCACAAAAAACAATAGTTTACCAGTAAAAAATATGTGTTTCTAAATTCAGTTTAAACCTGACTATATTTTTAATTACCGTTTCCCCAACACGTATATTACGTTTTGCCATGTCGGGTTTTACCAACAATTTAACAAAAGTTGTTCACCGTTAAAAAGTCATGGACGAAGTTTGCTGGGTGAATATTGCGAGGGCAAGGTGCCCTATGTGCGGAGAATACTTCCCAGACTACTGAAAAGCTATCAGTTCACCAGAGAGATTGCTTAAACAAAAAGTTAGCCGAGATTGGTTTAATTCGCGTTCGGAATTTCATGAAAAGCTCAATTCCTACACCCGCAGCACTCAAGCCAAGAAAACTACCAAATATCCAGTTAGATAATAACTGAGTGTCAGGTTGCCAACTATTACAGAGAAACGGAGGCTCAGGTTTCTGAAAGTTAATTTTAAGATTAGAAAGGAAGTATGTTTCGTACGGGTCAGAAAGTATCGGGTCTGGCTTATCGTTAGGCGTGAAAAGAACTGTTGTAATCTTCGTGGTAGTGGTTGAGAATGATGTTGTCATACTCGCTGAGGTAGCGATTGAGATTTCATGAGATACCTTTCCGTCTTGATAATGCGTTTCATTCTCACCATTCGCAAACATCAGTTTGAAGCTGCCGTCTGTTAGATTCGAGAACGTGAACTCAGGGACGACTTTCTTTATTCCGTCTTGCTCGATAGTTGAGTAGCTCCGAGCTTGGGCTGCGCCAACTTGAGTTGACAGCACGGTCAGTAACAAAACGAAAAGAATCACAGCCGCAATTCTTTTGTTTGCCATCAAGAGCGTTGAATAACATCGGGGATTTAAGAATTGCCCCAACGATTTCTCTGCGCCAACCTTATTCAAGAGACTAAGTATTGGGTTGAAGAATTAGATATAAGCGAAGAGTAATGGAAAGCAATGTTGGAGGATATGAATTCGAGTTTAGCTATGCACAAATGTTTTTCAACGTTTTTCCTGATTTTACTTGATCATAAGTTATTACAAAAACATGGTTGCTCAGCCATTTCTTAAAACTAGGATTATCGCTAAATTGCTTAAACAAATCCGTATGGTCTGAAAGCAAATCCACTATTACGCTCTCCAATGCCTTATCATGTTCAATTCGAGCGTTCTGAATATCTGAATTTTTGACTGCGTTCAAATACGCCTTATTTGAAGCTACTTTCTGTGGAATTTCGCAGGTAATCATTTTTTGAATTCTATCGGGATCTTTCCAATCGATTTTCCCAAACAACTCATTGAATTCTTTGACAATTTCGCTGAGCGACTCCAATTTAGGCTCTCTTTTGGAGTCCCCAAGAGAAACTGTGAATCCTTTCAGATTGCCATTTTCATCAGGCAAGTCAATCGCCATCTGTGCTTTTACTTCTGCTCTATAGCTTTCCATCCCAATAGTCTCCAGAATTCCTTTAGAAAGATCCTCCTCTAAAACTGGCGGCAGTTTAGGCAAAAGGAAATTGAGGAAAATCGAAAGCTCCTCCCAAGAAATGACTTTATACTCAACAATAGATGAAAGGTAGTTGTACAATCTCAGAAAAGCTTTTGCTCTGTTCTTAAATTTGATTTTCTTCTCTTTGTCAAGATGCTCGCGATAGTTAACGGCGCACGCATCTAAGATAATGTCAAGTTGTTCCCTGCCGTGTCCTTTAACATAATGACTTGCAAGTTCCTCAACATTTTTCCATGAGTAAACTTGTAATGAATCCAAATCTGCTTTCAAATCATGAAGTTGGTTTGGATCACTAGCATCGCTAAGAAGTGTAGTTCTGTAATATGGCGAAAAAGCCTCCATTATTGAATCACTATCATTCACAAAGTCTAAAACAAATGTATCATATTTTTTTGGATATGCGCGATTGAGTCTAGATAATGTCTGTACAGCTCTACTTCCCGTTAATGTTTTATCTACATACATTGTATGCAAAAGAGGCTCATCGTAACCTGTTTGAAATTTCTCAGCAACTATGAGAAATCTGTAAGGGTCTTCGTGTATCTTCTTAGGAATTAAGGAGCTGGGAAAGCCATTCATTACTGCCTCGTTAATCTTTTTGCCACTTATTTCATGATCTCCTGAAAATGCGACGATTGCACAATAGGGGCTCCCTATTTCTTTCAGATATGAATCAAACATTTGTTTGTAGCAAATCGCAGAAGAAATACTGCTAGTTACAATTATGGCTCGAGCATTACCGCCGATCTTCTTTCTGGCTATGACAAATTTGTGAAAATGGTCAATCATTAATTCGGTTTTTGCGCGAATTGTCTGCTCATTTGTCTCTACGAATCTATGAAGTTTAGTAAAAGCCTTTTTGACATCGAATTCCGGATTTTCCGTTGCTTTCTTTTCAATCTTGTAAAAGCATGCAACAGGTGTATAGTTTTGTAAAGGAAGTTTTAGCGGATCAAAACGAAGGTTACTTGAGTGCAGGTGAGTTTAGCAGTTACTTAGTAGGCATTAAATCTGGCAGTTACAGAGCAGGTTTTAATGAAGCATTTAATGATTTTCACGATTGCCAACCGAGGCGTAGAACGTTACGTTCAGGTAAAGGGAAGATTAGTGATTTTAATGTTCAAAAACCCTACTTAAACATTCTTAGTACGATAGTTGACGAAGTTCTGTATGAGGCAGTGACTATTACTACAGCTAAAGGGGGTTTTTTGCCACGATGGTTAATGGTTTATGGAAAAGGCAACCCGAGAGCGCGGGGTAGGTTATCTCCTAAGTCGTTGGAGCTTAACAAAATGTTGTCAGAGATGCTTAGACAGCTAGTTAGTCTTGAGAAAGACGCTAAGTTTGTCCTGAGTGATGAAGCTCTAAAATTCCTTGACTGCAAAGTTTCGGAATTTCATGAAAAATATGCTAACGTAGATGCTTTTATCGAGAGATATGCAAATTATTGGATTGCTTTTGCAGACCTGCAAAACTTAGCTGAATTGATTAGTTATGCGATGGACTCTGGCAAATGGAGTAGCATTACTAGCTTAAGCCAATTAAACAATGTAGTACCTGTAGTGCCCGTTAATAGTATTAGTAAACTAGGAACGGAAAGCGTACTAACGCCTACTAATAACATTAACAATATTACTTGTACTAAAGGCACTATTGAATGCGAAACGAATGAAGACTTGGAGCGCCAACGTAAAGAATTGGAGGAACAATGGAAGTGCCCGCTGCTACTAACCCAAGTTCATCACTTACAGCTTGCTTTGCCCATCATAGAAAACGCCTTAAAAACAGCTTCAGAGATGATGCGTTATCTGGAACTGAATAAAGTTGTAGCAATTGTCCGAAAATACTTGATAAAAAATCACCTTCCGGGTGACAAAGTCTATCACAGTGTACTGATGCGAATGACAAACCGAACCTCAGGTGAAATGTCTAACATAGTTTATCCAACACTAAAGGAACGGGGAGAAATTAACGGCGCTCCAAGACCAACTGGGACTAAAGGTGGAGTAGCATTCACGTGGTTAGGTCCTAAAGAGGACAAAAGTGTAGACACAAGTCCTATGATCCTACCTGACCATAAACCAATATTGACAGAAGAGGAAATAGCTAAACTTAAGGCTGAAGGTAAATGGAGAGATTTAGAACATGAATAAAATGACGAAAAAGCCATTTCAGAATTGGCTGCAAATCTCTGAGTAAATCCCTTGTAACTCACGCCGTCTTTTTGCTCCAGAACAAGAATCCATCTACAATAGAGTAGGCTGATCATTTTCTTCTATTGTTAAGGTCTTGAGCAATCACAGTTACACACACCGTGTAATATAGTAAAATGGAGGTGAATGCATGAAAGTTTTAAGAGAAGAACAAATCCGCGAAGGCATTTATGACTTGGCTGCGCTAGTGGACATCGACGTTAACGACCTGAAGGAAGAATACCAGAAGACTGTTGAAAGCATAAGCGGCAAAACCCCGCTTTTCATCGGCGACGACCGCTCGCAAGTGCAGACAATGGCGTTGGAAAAAATGTACAAGGCTTACAAAAAAATGCGTCAATGGATGAAATTCCTCAGCGCGCAAACATCTGAAGAAGCTGAAGTAACTGAAGTTGTAACAGCGGAAGAGGAGTAAGCCAACAAAACTATTGAGCAAAAAAACTATTTTCCGAAAGCCCACAACTAGGCATCAAAGCTTAACTCGGATCTTTTTTGAATAGAGTGTCAAAACAGTTCAGCGGAGCTAATAATTAGGTTTTTGGAAGGAAAAGGTAGCTTCCTGAAATAGGAGAGAGGCAAGAGCCCGTCTGAAGCAACAAGGAATGTCTTGTTGTGGACATTTTTTATTATTAGTTGATTTCCTCAGATTACATTTTGGGAAGTTAGGCTGTTGCAAATAGTCGTGTAAACGTTCTATTATGTACCGGAGATGACAAGTTTTGAATAGAATTTGCAAACAAAAAACCACGTGAGCTTGTATGGAGGTTAACAGGTTAACGATAGTTTTAAAAAGAACTGAAACAAGCCATTATTGTATAAAACGATAAAGATGACCTGCTAATGAAGAAAGGGCTAGCTTTAGCGTTGATTATGTTATTAGCTATCTCTTGCTTTTTTTCGGTCTTGATCGGCTTGAAAATAGGTCCTTTTTTTTCGACAATTCCAAATTCGCCTGCCCCTTCTTCAACTCTCACGCCGACCCCGTCACCGATGCCAACATCCGCCCTAACTCCAATACCAACGTATCCCATCAATCCTACGCCGACGTCTTCTCCAACACATGCTCCGACATCAACGGCATCACCGACGCCAATACCCACCCCGACGTCTTCACCGACTCCTGCTCCGACGTCAGCGGCATCGCCATCGCCAATACCCACCCTAACGGCAACTCCTACACCGCCCTCAACGCCATCACCAACGCCAAACCCAGTCGAAGAATACTCACAAGATAGACTACCAACAAACATTGTTAATCAACTTAACGTACTAGTTGTAAATGGCTCACTTCCAGATAACGCAAAACAGTTCATCGATGTCTTAATTACAGTTCCCCCCAATGCACAGCAAGACATAGTTAACAATTGTGTCAGCAGCAATGGAATCACTGATCAAGAATTGACTTTCATAAGAGAACTAGTTTCCTCCTATTCGCCTATCCTCTATTCTGCGTTTTTAGAAATAGGTCGCTTCTCTGACGACCACATTATCCAACCTAATGAAGCTCAAGTTCTAAATGAGTCGGAAGTAATTTTCACTTATAATCAGATAGAAAATGCAAGTGGAATAGACACATGGTCGACTTCTGAAACTAAAGCCTTTCTAGAAACTTTGGACCTGTACAAAACATACATTGCCAACATCACCATTGACCAAAATAGCGAATTGAACAATATGATGTATAACTTTAGTTATCACCAGTACAATTATACGCCAGGACAAACCGATAAAAAACTTGAATACAAAGCCTTACTTTGGAACATTAACCCGTACGACAAATATTCTGATTCTTTCAATCAAGTCTTTAGCAAATACTCAATAAACTCGAATTCTACGATCTTGTTCTTAGAGCAGTTTGCTCACACAATTTGGTTGGAAGGAACCCACTCTCTTCCTTGGAGCATAAAAGATTACTCGTTATCACAACTCAATCAATTAATCGACCCAGCAAACAATTATGAATTAAGCTGTTCGATGTCCGACCAATTCATGTTAAATATGACCCCTGGATGGGTTGATGGCTATTTTCCTGCTCTATCCATAACTTCAGGGAGTAGTAACACTTCAGTAGCTGTCGAGAGGGTAATTAACTATGGTTGTTGTTATTTCGACCATTTGGTCGCAATTTATCCTTATACATTTGCTCAAGAATGGAATGATGACTACGGGCTTTGGTGTCCAAATAACCCATCCTCTCCTCCTTATTGGGCTTGCATGATAGTAAAGGTTGGCGGTTGTCATACATTTGCTGATATCGCTGCTGGGCTATGCCGGTCAATAAACATCCCTGCTTCTGAAACGCATTTTTGGAGTACGTTACAAAACTTGAATTATTCATTGACTTACGAAGGACAACATGGGATTTTCGTTGTGCCCTCTCTCGATATAGCGGTTCATGGAGATGAGATGTATTATGCAGCAATGCAATCCTTATATTTAAAGACTGGAATATCTGATTTTCACTCGATCATACATACTCAAGAGCAAATGACGGGGTGGCTCACCGGCGAGGACACTTCACTTAGAATAGTCTCAGATAAGATCAGTCAACTAGGCTTGAGCCTCTCATCAATTTCCTGGTGGATGATGATGCCAACTGAAACTAAAACGTCTAATGGATGGCAATTTTATGCGGAAACTACTAATAATAATCAAGTTATTCATAATTACATTATAAATACAACAGTTAATGGAACATTTGTTAGTTTAGATGAGTTTGTGACCTCTATGTATCCGTGGCAACATTAAAGTTAGGACCTCTTGCTGATTAGATGCAGTTTCGGCGCATGTTATTCCTAAAAATGTATTTGGCGCGGTCCAGTCTAATTCTTGACCAATCCAAAACGTCATCAGCTATCAGGACCATAAGTTTGCGGTAAAGTTAAGAGCGCACCTTAATGAAGAATTACCTAGCAACAACCAAACACGCCTCAGACTAAGAGGCGTGCACGAAATAATAAGCGAGCTAAAAATAATGCGCCTTCTATCGTACAACATTTTTCCAAAAAAACAACGTTACACATTATTGTAATTTTGTTACTTTCCATACTTCAACGTCAAAATTAACAATTTTTTAACTGGTCGGCAGAAAAGTCGGGTCAAACCCTTTCCACAACAGAGCTAAGACGCTGAGGAAGAAGGTCAAACCCCGTTAAAAAATGTTAAGAAATAAAAAATGCTAAAAAATTGTTAGGACAAGGATCGCCAAGTTATTTCTACTTTGGGATGCAACAAAAATTAAATCTTAGGAAAATCAGTTTGTTTCTTAAGGGTTTGCTGGGGCTCTGGACCCTTAGGAAAGAACGAAAACCCAACGAGCAAGGTTAGGTTATTTTTACCAGAGCCCTCTCAGCCCCTTTTTGCTTTTCGGTTATATTTCCCTGAACAAAAAAAGGAAAAGGAAGTTGATTTCTGGTTTATTTGCGTCTTCTCAGGATTAGTGCTGCTGCGGCTGCGATTATAATGATGACTACTGCTCCGATGGCGATGTAGGTTGCTGTGGGTGTTGCGTTTGTCGGTGGAACGACTACTGGGCTAGGGGTTGGTGCGACTGTTTGCGCTGGGGTTGTTGGGGTTGGGGCTTGGGTTGGGGTTGCTGTTGGTGCTGCAGTTTTGACGGGCTGTGGTGAGGCTGCTGCTGCGGCAGTCGGGGCTTTGTACACTACGAGCGCGCTATTTGCTGATGACGGTCCATAAGATGCAGAACCGACGAAGTCAGCTGTCACTACGTATTCGCCTGGTACTGGTGGTGTCCAGTCGAGGTGGAAAATTCCGCTTTTGTCGCTTGTCACAAAGCCTAAGTCTTCGGTGTTGTTGTTGGGGTCAAATGCTGTCAAGTGCACTTTGACGCCTGTGACGCTGTTGGGAAGGGCTTGTTGCTCGTAGAGGTACTCCATATATCCTTCTTGACTTGGGTCAGAGACTGCTGCTGCAAATTGAAGTCCGAGTTTAGTCGCCGCTGTCTGAGCTCCAGCAGATTGGTCGCTTACAGTGCCTTGCAGTTCAACCGGCGCACCTTGCGCTACTGCTTGCGTTATAGGAGCGAGGGTGGTTTTACTTGGACCTAAGCCAATAGCGTAGATTTGGTTATCGTAGCCGTTCAAGCCGATAAGGTAGCCGTCGGCCAGCTCAAGTCCGAAACCCCAGGATTCAAGTTTCCAGATTTCCGCTCCGTTGGATGCGTTTATGTCGCGCCAGTAGCCGCCTCTCCATATGTCGCCGATTTGGTGGTGTTCTCTTGAGTAGAGGATGATTTGCCCATTGGCAATGCAGCTGATGCTGATTGGGTAGTCGCCGTAGGGGGATTCAAAGCCGATTTGGCTGGGCGTATACGTCCACATTATCTGACCAGTCTTTATGTTGTAAGCAATCATCGGCGAACCCGACATTCCGGAGCCTGTCGACAGAAGCATGCCGTCGTAGATATTGAAAGTCATGCCATAATAATTCCATGAATTTTCGGGTGCGCTCGCCCAGAGTTGTTGCCCGGTGCTGAGGCTGTATGCCCATATTTGTCTTGTCATGCCCTGTGAGATGAGGAACACACCGTCTTCGGGATCAACGTTTCTGAGGCTCATTAGCCCTCCGCCGAAAACACCGCCTGCAGCAACATCCGGTACGATTGTCTGGGGTGGCGTGAATGTCGTGTTATACAGCAATGTTCCAATTGCGCCCTTGGTTGGATCTAAGTTCAAAGCCCACATCTGCCCCTGCTGAACGTATGAGCCGTTGTTCTTGCCCATCAAGCCGCCTATGACATATTTGCCTTCTCGAATCGCCTGTATGCTGCCTGCACCGTATACATTCGCGGCTGGTACATTTATGAAGAGTCCCTGCCGGCCGTCAAACGTATAGTTTAGATAAGGTCTCCACATCCCGGCAGTAGAATAACCGTATTGAACGGCATTTTGAGTATCTTTGTATGCTATCGCCAAGCTGCTGTTCCATTCTTGCAGGTAGTAATTAGGATTTGCGGCAGTTCCTTCGTTGACAACGTTATAGTAGTCGATGCTGCCGTCTGATCCATAGACTTGGGTACCCGTTGCGCCGACCATCACTGGTGCTAGCCCGAATATTCCATATGCCATTACCGGCTGTCCGTTGACGATTAGCGGCCAAGTCGTGTTTGCAATGCTGCATATGTAGCTGCCGGAGTAGGCGTCATACATCTGCCAATTTGCTTGGCTAGTGCTCCACAAATAGGGGTAGCCGCCATACTGGTTTGGCGACTGGTAGTTTAGTATCTGTCCGAAGCTAAGTGATCCGCCTCCAATTTGGCCTGTTAGGTCAAAATATCCTCCGCTTACAGTGGCTCCGCTTCCTGTGACTGGTCCTGTTGTGTTCTGGAAATATTCAGTCTGGCCTGTGTAGAGGTTGAGGCAGTACCAGCCTTCTCTTGGGATCGATTGGACGTTATAGTAGATTCTGCCATCGAGAATTATCGGGTTAAAGCTGAGGCCTTCGTAGTGGATTGTTTCGTAGTTCATGGCGTCTCCAAACCTCGCATCCATGATGCCGCCAGACCACATAGGCGTGGTCCATACAATGTGCGCGCTTTCGGGTGCGTTGCCCCATGCGAAGCTGGTGGTTGGCCCGTTGTTTTGAGCTGCGCCGCCTAGCCAGTTTGCTACTACCGATTGCCAACCGCGGTTCTGTGAGTTAACAGGTGTTGTCCAATACCCTGCTGGTAGCGGTGGTTCTTGCCACGCTTGAATGGGTTGCTGCACGCACGTAAAGGTTTGTGGATCGCTTTGGCTGGGTTGATATGTGTCGTTGATGCTGGTGTAGCCTGAGATACTTGGATTATAGCCCGGGACGAAGCCGTTTGGTGTTCCATCTATGGTTTTGCCGTTGAATTTAGCGACGACCGAGTAGTTGCCAACCATGGAGGCTGTGTAAACCTTGTAACAATTGCCTACGGGGTCGGATTTGAGATTGGTGAAGACATCTTGCGTTCCGTCTGGCTTCGTTATGGTTAAGGTGAACAACCACCTATCACCGTATTGGCCTATTGCCGTGGGAGGATATTGGTTAACCCAGAACACGATGTTTACTTGTTGCCCCACGCCTATTGTGGGTTCAGCAACTGCACAATAAGTCCATGTTGGAATTGTCAGTGGTGGCGTGTGGGCGTTGGCGATTGATATTCCGCCGATGAACACAGAAAGAGCTAGCATTGACAGCAGAGCTATTGATATTGTTATTTTCTTACTTTCTTGAAATAAACGTTGCATATTATCTCCTCATTTTTGTGAAGCAAAATTGTTAAGCACTGTTCTTAAGACCTAGCCGTAAGTTGCTTTTGCTGACAACCCAACAAGCCAATGCAAAGTTTGACAAACCTTAAATCAAAATAGGCAGCATATGCAATAAGGGGTTGTTGAATGGAGATATCAGGAAGGGACAATCCTCAAGTCTGGTTAGATTTAGGTCTGTCCAAGTCGGAAGCGACAGTTTACCTTGTTTTGTCTAAGCTCGGGCAAGCGAAAGCCCGAGACATTTGGAAGCTTGCTCAAGTTGCCCGGCAAGATATTTACAGAATCCTAGAAGAGCTAATTGATTTGGGTATTGTTGAGCGGGTCATGAAAAATCCGTGCGAATTTAGAACATTTCCATTAGCAGAAAGCGTCGAAATATTGCTTCAGCGAATGGAGGAGGACAAAAAAGAAACGATTTTGAGACTGCATCAAGAAGCAGCACAATTTGTCAAGGAAAACGCAAACGTAAATATGGCGAGTGGTCATGCTCCAGAATCGGAGTTTAGCATATGCGAAGGGGAAGCGAATCTCGTGAAAATGAGAAAGGCAATGGAGCAATCTAAGTCAACGGTAGAACTGATCATTCCTGAATCTATTGTTCTGAGAGATGACGTCTATTTTGAGGAAGCATTGAGAGAAGCGTTGCGTCGGGGAGTCAAAGTTAGATTCTTGCTTGAAAAGACTGGCGAAAATAATTTATGCGGCGATGCAGAAAGGAGAATCCCGAAAAGTAGACACGTGGCGGTCAGAACCATTTCGAGAAATGGATTGCCCTCCTTCGCAATTTATGACGAACGAGAAGCCTCGTTTGTGGCGCTTTCAAAATCGCAAATGAGTTCAAAGCTTTCTGCTATCAAACCGCCTGCACTTTGGACAAATAATCCTCTTTTCGTCTCAACTGTACACGAGTATTTTGAAAACGTATGGCAGCAAGCTAACGAATCAAGAAAGGCACTCAAGTAGGTTAAGCAGCTTGATACAGCAAGACTATTTACAGTTGTAGTATCTTAGTCTTCGGTTTGCTGGGGGTCAATAACCCAAAGTCAGAAGAAAGAAAAAAAGGGAATGGCGGATGATATTTCCACTATGGTGGGGGTTCAAATCCACTCAATTCCCCCAAGACGTTATGGAAATAATTATCCGAATTTTTCTGTAATTCTTAATTATCCTCTAGCGCGATTGCGGCAATTTACCTGTCGTACCCGTCCCTACTGTAGTTGTCCAGCTCTTCTTTGAACCCCTTAAGTTTCTTTCTTTCCATTTCTTTGGTAACTCGTTCCCGCAATTCTAATTCTGATTTTTCAGCTTAGATTCGTTCTGAAGCTTCTTTTTCATGTTTCTCGTTTCTCATTTTCTCAAGGAAATCCAGCAAGTTTTGCGCTTCATCTTTTGTCTCAATAACATCTGTAAGGTTCCAATATTTCGTGAAAAACTCGACTTTTTCAGATACTGAACATAGTTCTTTCCTCAGAACTTCGTTAGTAGTTTCCATGTTGGTGAGTCTTTTTTGGGAATCCACCAGAGCGTTTTCAAGCTCAATCAGCTTCTTGACTTTTACACCATTACCATTAATGACAAGGTCCTTCATTGCTCTGGCAAACACGCCTCTGAGCTGTTCTTGACTAACGTAAGCGCCTTCTCCGATGGCTTTGCCAACGATTTGTTTCCATTGGCTCTCGCTTGCATAAGCTGAAAGTCGGTCTATCAGGAACTTCCTCAAACAGTGAAACCTAACCCGCTTCCCATGAATCGAACCATCTTGAATCTCAATCCCAGCTTTCTCACACAGCGTTTGAAGAATAATACTCAAGTTACTTTCAGTGTCATCTATCATTCGGTCCGTGTCCTTGGCGTCCCTGTGTCCTTCAAGCCACGTTTTTACTATAGGAACGGCGTCACTGTCCAGAAACGGGTATGCCTTGACTTTTTCTTTGCCTGTGCCAATTTCACCAAAAGCTATTGGCGGTTCATTGTCAAGTTTTAGACACCTAAACTGACCAAAGCTTAAGTCCGCAAAGTCCCCTGCTCTCATACCCATAGACTTTCCAACGAGAAGGACATATCGTTCTTTGAGGCTTCCAGCTAAAGCCATTTTTGTGAAATCTTCTTTATCAAAGAAATAGTCGGCTGTAGTGCGGTTTTGTTCTGTCAGCTTCTTGGATTCCTGTTTTCTAAATACCAGGGGCATTCTGTAGTACGAATAGAATGCTCTTAC
>Ga0209777_10002131_pt1 | contig 26764 bp, 20 predicted proteins | sample FrelakmetHBP12HB_FD_187147 | JGI IMG/M metagenome (GOLD analysis project Ga0209777, IMG submission 187147) | Freshwater lake sediment microbial communities from the University of Notre Dame, USA, for methane emissions studies -HBP12 HB (SPAdes)... | ecosystem: Environmental > Aquatic >...
GTACTGCTGCTGGGTTTTGCGCAGCAGTACGCGTATGCGAGCCAGCAGTTCCTCGAAGGCGAAAGGCTTGGTAATATAGTCGTTTGCGCCGGCGTCGAGCCCCGTCACTTTGTTCTGCACCGTGGTTTTTGCCGTGAGCATGATAATGGGTGTTTCAATCTTATCGGTGCGAAGCTTTTTGCACAGCGTCACGCCGTCGCACTTCGGGAGCATTATGTCCAGGAGAATAAGATCGTAGTCATTGACCGAGGCAAGCCCGTAGCCCTCGTCGCCGTCTGCGGCCGTATCAACGGCATAGCCCTCTTCTTTCAGGCCGCGTTTTATGAACCCGGCTATCTTTTTTTCATCTTCAATGACAAGTATGCGCATAAATTTAACGGCTAAAATATTATTTTTTTATTCCGCAGTCTGCGGAGCTTCCGGGGCATCGTTGTGCTCATCATCGACCGCCGTAATTGCTGCAGCTTCCTCGCGCAGCACCCGACGCAGGTTCTTGCCCGCAAGGTTGCGCGGAATAGAATCCCTGAAGATCACCTTGCGCGGCGCCTTGTAGCGAACGAGATGCTCCTTGCAGAACCGTGCTATCTCATCGGATGTCGCCTCTATGCCTTCCTTCAGCACCACGAAGGCATAGACCCGCTCGCCTCTGATTTTATCGGGCATGCCGATGACGCATGCATCGGCCACCTTGGGATGGGTAAGCAGAAACTCCTCGATCTCGCGGGGGTAGATGTTGAACCCTTCGGAGATGATCATATCTTTTTTGCGCTCGACTATAAAGAAATAGCCGTCTTCGTCCATGCGGGCGATATCGCCGGTGTATAGCCAGCCGTCGCGCAGGGTGACGGCTGTTTCATCGGGCCGGTTCCAGTAGCCCTGCATCACCTGCGGCCCCCGGATGCACAGCTCTCCCGAGCTTCCCATCGGCAGGTCCTGGCCGGTCTCCATGTCAACGATCTTGCAGTCCGTGCCGGATACGGGAAGGCCGATACTGCCGTCCTTGCGCACGCCCCCCAGCGGGTTGCAGTGCGTGACCGGAGAGGCCTCTGAAAGCCCATAGCCCTCAATGATCATGCCGCCGGTGAGGCTCTCAAAATCTTTGAGCACTGTGCCGGGCAGGGGCGCTGCGCCCGAGATGCAGAAGCGAATTGTGGAGATATTATATTTGCCTAAATCACGAAAAGTCCCCAGCACGCTGTAGATTGTCGGGATGCCGGGCAGGACCGTTGCCTTGTGGGCATCAATGGCCTTCAAAATGTCCTTTGCTATGAATTTGGGAAAAAGCACTATGCGTGCGCCTGCCGACAGGGGCAGGTTCAGGGCCGTTGCCATGCCGTAGGTGTGAAAAAATGGCAGCACGGATATGAAAATCTCTTTGCCCGGCCGCAGACCCGTGTACCAGTGGCGGATCATGACATTGTTGATAACGATATTTTTATGCGTGAGCATCGCCCCTTTGGCGATGCCGGTGGTGCCGCCGGTGTATTGCAGTATGGCAAGATCATCGCCTGAGAGCTTCGGAAGCTGGCACTCAGGGACTTTGCTTTTCATGAGCTTCTGGTAAAACACAACCCCGTTTTTTTCCTCCAGCGGTACATTCTCTGTTCCCTTTTGGGCGATTATGGGGTAAATAAACTTCTTTAAAGGCGGCAGGTAATCCTGAATTTTGCCGACAATAATGCGCTTGAGGCCAACCGAAGGCTGCACTTTGTGCACTTTGGGGTAAAGAAGATCAAGGGTCACCAGCGTCTCAGCGCCCGAGTCTTTAATCTGAAACTCAAGCTCTTTTTCGGTGTAGAGCGGATTTGTTGGCACGATCACCGCGCCCAGCCGCAGTGCGGCATAGTATGCGATGATGAAATGGGGGCAATTGGGCAGAAACAGAGCAATACGGTCGCCCCTGGCAAGGCCGATGCTGTGCAGAACGCGGGTGCACTGTTGCACTGCCTCCCAGAGGGCGGCATAGGTCATGGTGAAGCCGAAGAAGTCAATGGCATTCTGCCCGCCGAAAGCAGCGATGTTTTTTTCAAGCAGTGAGGCAATACTGCTTTCGTCATAGTCAACTGCTGGCGGAACTTCGGGATCGTAGAACTTGAGCCAGAGCTTCTCTGTCACGGGACTCTCCTGTGAGCTAAAGTGATTCAGAATTTAAATTGTTAGCAACTGTATCCAAATCACCCCATAAAAACAAGTTTTTTATAAAACCAATGAAGCGAACTGATGCACTTTTTGCAGCCCTTGCGGGCGTATTGCTTGTCCTGATATTTCCCCGGCTGAATCTGTGGCTGCTTGCCTGGGTGAGCCTTGTGCCGCTTCTTGCTGCGGCCGACGGCAAAAACTGCGCCGCCGGGTTCAAGCTCGGGTGGGTGGCGGGCACGGTCTTTCATGCGGGCCTTGTTTACTGGGTCACCGTCTCCATGACTCTTTACGGCAAGCTGCCGTTTGCAGTGTCAATACCCATACTGCTTGTCTTTGCCGCATGTCTCGGTCTTTTCACGGGCCTGCCGGTATGGGGCGCCTGTTTCGTGCAGCAGCGCCGGGGCTGGGGCTTTTCAATAACACTTCCGTTTTTATGGGTTGCCGTTGAGCATCTCAAGTCATGGTTTCTGACGGGGTTCCCCTGGGATCTGATCGGGTACTCGCAGTACCGCCTGCTGCCGCTCATTCAGGTAGCTGATATTACGGGCGTGTACGGCATCAGCTTTCTGATCGTACTTATAAACTGCGCCGCCTATAATGTGCTGCGGTGCTTGTCGAAAAAAAGCCCTCTGCCCTATTCGGAGCTGGGGCTTTCACTGCTGCTGCTGATCGCGGTCTGGGGCTACGGGGAGAAAAAGATATTTACTATTAAAGATGCTGACGCCGGAATCCAGGTGCCGCTTGTGCTGGTGCAGCCCAATATCCCGCAGGACTTGAAATGGGATCCCAAATATCTTGCCCAGACGCTTGAAAAGCTCAGGCGCCTTACGCTGCAGGCTAAAAAAGAGTATCCCGCGCTGGTTGTCTGGCCTGAATCGGCAACGCCGTTCTTTTTTCAGTCCGAGGAAACCTATAGTGCCCAGGTGTCTGAAATTGTAAAGCACATGTACAGCGCATACCTGCTTTTTGGAAGCCCTTCATGGAAGCAGACTGCTGGCGGGAAGCTGGCTTATACCAACAGCGCTTTTTTAATTTCACCCGCGGGAGAGGTTGCGGGCAAGTATGATAAAATGCACCTTGTGCCCTATGGCGAGTATGTTCCCTTTGCACAGTTTTTCCCGTTTATCCAAAAAATGGTGGAGGGCATCGGCGACTTCAGCCCCGGCGAGCCGGCCAGTCTTGCGAGCCTGCCCGGCTGCCATTTCGGCACGGTCATCTGTTACGAGATCATCTTCCCCGATCTTGTGCGAAGGGTTGCCCTTGCCGGGGCCACGTTCATTGTCAACATCACCAATGATGCCTGGTTCGGCTCGACCAGCGCTCCGCACCAGCACCTTGCCATAGCGGCGCTGCGGGCGGTGGAGACCGGGCGCTATATCGCCCGGTGCGCAAATACGGGCATCAGCGCGGTTATTGACCCGACAGGCGCTATCGAGCAGCAGACAGGCCTCTTTACTGAAGCCGTACTTTCTGCTACCATATATTGCCGTGACGACCTAACCTTCTATACGCGCTTCGGCGACCTGTTTGCATGGTGCTGCTACGCGGTCGGTCTTATGTTTATATTGAACGCCTGCAGGCGCAGGCACACATCATAATCATGGAGGCATTTCATGCTCAACCAGTGGAGAGAAAAGATAGTATCGCTTGAGAAACGCATGGAAACCATTCGAGGGTATCTTTGACATCCCAGCAAAAAAGTCCCGCCTTGAAGAACTTGAAAATATTGGCGCCGGCCCCGGCTTCTGGAAAGACACCAGGGAAGCCCAGAAAATCAACAGGGAGCGTAAATCGATAGAAACCATTCTTTCCTCATGGTGCGGGCTTGAAAAAAAAGCCGAGGACTGCAATGTGCTGCTGGAGCTTGCAGCCGAGGTCGACGAGGACGACGACCTTGAAGCCGAGATGCAGACAATGGCCGATGAGCTTGCGCGCACCGTTGAAGAGATGGAATTTAAGAAAATGCTCAGCGGCGAAAGCGATATGAGCAACGCATTCGTGAGCATCCACGCCGGCGCCGGCGGTACCGAGGCGCAGGACTGGGCAAGCATGCTGCTGCGGATGTACCTGCGCTGGGCAGAACGCCGCGGATTCAAAACCGGGCTGATCGACGAGCTCGAAGGCGAAGAAGCCGGCATCAAGAGCGCTACCATAACCGTGAGCGGCGACTATGCCTACGGCTATCTCAAGGCCGAGGTCGGTATCCATCGCCTGGTGCGCATCTCGCCCTATGATGCCAATGCCCGCCGGCACACATCGTTTGCTTCGGTGTTCGTCTACCCCGAGATTGACGATACTATCGAAATAACCATCGATGAAAAAGATCTTCGCGTTGACACCTTCCGGGCAAGCGGTGCCGGGGGGCAGCATATTAACAAAACCTCGTCGGCCATACGCATCACCCATATCCCCACCAATATCGTCGTACAATGCCAGAACGAACGCTCGCAGCACATGAACCGCGCTATGGCCATGAAAATGCTCAAAGCGCGTCTTTACGAGGCGGAGCTGAAGGAACGGGAAAAAGAGATGGACAAGCTGCATGCCGTGAAAAAGCAGATCGCCTGGGGCAGCCAGATCCGGTCCTATATCCTCCAGCCCTATCAGCTTGTGAAGGACCACCGCACGGATCTTGAAATCGGCAATGTTGGCGCCGTGCTTGACGGCGATATTAACCGCTTCATTGAAGCCTACCTTATGAGCTGACGGAGACAAGCCATGAAAAACCTCGCCAATTTTCTGTTTGAAGTGGGCATGCTCAAGCGCACGCCCCGCTCGGGCCATCAGTTTCTCGGCTCGGGCAGCGAATCGGTTGCCGAGCACATCTGCCGTGTCATCTTTATAGGCTACACGCTGGCAAAGCTTGAGGGCGGGGTTGATGAAACGCGGCTTCTCAAGATGTGCTTCCTGCACGATCTGCATGAGGCGCGCACCGGCGACATGAACTATATGAACAAAAAGTACGTAACCGTAGATGAAGACAAGGCCCGGCAGGACCTGTGCGGCACACTGCCCTTCGGCGATGAGATTATACAGGTGACCGACGAGTTCAACCGCATGGAGACCAGCGAAGCGCGGCTCGCCTATGATGCCGACCAGATCGAGCTCATCCTGATGCTCAAGGAGAATAAGGACCTTGGCAACCAGTATGCCGATGAGTGGATAGCCTTTGCTCTCAAGCGGCTTAAAACAGATGCTGGCAAGCGGCTGGCGCAAGAAATTATTGAAACGGACTCGACGCTGTGGTGGTTCAAGGACAAAAGCGACTGGTGGGTTTCTGCGGGAAATCCGAGGCTTACAGACAACAAGGAATAAAAAGCTGGAAACCCTGTCGGGTTTATGCACGGCAAGAAACAAATGTTTTCCGGCTGCGGGGGTAGGGCAGCTTATTAGGGCCCGGGGCAGCGTTTGCCGGTTTACGGGCGCGAACTGTTGTTGATGACTGGGGCATTAATTTGTTCACGCCGCCTTGCATGCGCTTCGATGAGCCTTGTGGTTCTTCCCAATATTTATGCGCACGCGACCTGCGAGGCATACACCATTTTAAAATTTGATCCCTTCATCTCACGCAGGAACTGCCCCAGGCCATGGGCGGTTTCCGGCCAGGGGTGACCGATGCCCACGGCGCAGCCATGCTTTAAAGCGCAGGCTTTCAGCTTCACGAACTGGGCATACACAGCCGTGTCGGTACGGACATTATCGATGAACTCATGGGAGTGCGCCGCCATCATGTTCATGTCGCGGGCTGTAGTAAACCCAACGGAGCGCTCTGAGGTGCAGCTGTCAACGAAGTAAAAATCCCGCTCGAGAAAAAAGGAAAGGGCCTCCCGCATTTTAGGCCGCGATTCGGTAAAGCGGGAGCCCATGTGATTGTTAAAACCTGCGGCATGAGGAAAATTTTCAAGGTTCCGCTGTAGAATTATTTCGATCTCCTTTTTGCTCTGAGAAACATACAGCCCGCCAGGCCCGGGTTTGAGCGAGCTGTTGTGCGGCTCCATGGGCTGGTGGAGCATGATCTCATGGCCCCGGCCGTGTATTGTATTGGCAAGGCTGTACGAGAACATCATATGCGGCAGAATAGCATAGGTAAGCGGCGCCCCGAGCTCCAGAAAAGGCCTTACCCGCTCGATATTGATCCCCACGTCATCGAGTATGAAAGCTATTCTGGGCGCAGGCCCTCCGGCGGCTTCAGTATCGAGGGCCCGGGCAATGGGGGTCAGCAAAACGCTTGTGCCCGCGCAGGTTCCGGCAGCAAACAGTGCCGTGCGTATCAGGAAATCGCGCCGCGAAACAAGGCGGTTTGGTATTTCCATGAATAAAGAAGCTCCGGTTGAGGTGTGCAAAAAGCTTTAAGGTGTCAGTGTCTTTTATGTAGTATACCCGATCTGTTTTTTCATGCAAAAAGCTTAAGCTGTTTTTTTTTCGATTTTTGCTGTGCATGCTGCGACTGCCTGCGGCAATGCTCTGGGGGTATATCCCGGATAAAGCATGACGGCGCCATCTGCCGCCGCTCACCAAAGAAAAAACGGCTGCGCGCATTGAGCGCATACAGCCTGTCTCTGGCACGCGTCATACCAACATAAAAAAGCCTGCGCTCTTCCTCCTCATCGCAGGCGAAGCTTCCGGAGCTGTCGGGCTCATACGGGAAAAGGCCCTGTTCAAGGCCGGTTATGAAGACTACCGGAAACTCAAGGCCCTTTGCGCTGTGCACGGTCATGAGCATAACGGCCTCGCGCCGGGGCGAGCAGATTTCGCCGTCAAGCAGGAGCGCAATTTTCTGAAGAAAAAGCGGTATGCCCTGTGATGCCGGCATGCCGGAGAAAGCCATTGAAGCTGTCAGGAAAGCAAAGTAGTCATCACTTTTTTCCTCTGCAGCCCCGAAAAGGCTGTCCCATATCTCGGCAATCAGCCGATCAAGGTACAGCTCGCCGGACTTCTGTGTACACCGTTCAATAAGGGCTGCCGAGGACTGCAGGCTCTGCCGGGCAAGGGCCGCATCGCCGGCTGGATTGGCCACAACCTCAAGCAATGCCAGCACGGTTTGAATGGAAGGTTCTTCAAAGACCGATTTTGTAGCGGCTATATCAACCGGAATTCCCCGGCTTTGGAGCGCCTTTTTCAGCAGGCGTCCCTGCTGGTGCAGGCGGTAGAGTACGGCAATGTCGCCGAAGCTCTTCACGCTCTCGTCACCGTCATGGCTCAGGCTCTCAAAGCGCATCCCTCCCATGAGGCGCTCGACCTCGCGGCTGATAAAGGCGGCCTCGTCCTGGTCCGTGGGCAGCTCCCAGAGCTCCACAGGAGTTCCAGCGGGCCGCAGCGGGTGCAGGGCCTTGTCGATACGCTGCGTGTTCTGTGCGATCACCGCCTGCGCCGCTGCAAGGATCGTTGCGCTAGAGCGGTAGTTATCTTCAAGATACACCACGCCGGCGTCAGGAAAATCCGTTTGAAAGCGCAGAAAAATATCCACCTGCGCCCCCCGGAAGCCATAAATGGCCTGGTCGGCATCTCCGACGACGCACAGATTGGGCCACCCCGGGCACAGGGTTTTTATGAAAGCATACTGGGCCGTATTGACATCCTGGTACTCATCAATGGAAATATGGCTGAACCGGCTCCGGACTGCTGCAAGCGCTTCTGGCGAGGCAGCCAAAAGCTCGATCGTTTTTAAAATCAGATCGTCAAAATCAAGCAAGCCACGGGCCTCCAGAAGATCCTGATACGATCTGCTCAAGGGTGACAGGCCCGCATAACCGCTCAGACCATTTTTTTCCCGTGTTATCTGCAGCTCATACTTTTTACTCGACCGACCGACGTCCAGGGCACAGGCTGCGGCTGCCTCCCGTATAAGCGCTGCACGATCCGCAGGTGTTATGAGGCAGATATCTTCGGGGATACCGATATGCCGGCCATGCTGTTTCAGTATGTCATAGCAGAGGGCGTGAATGGTGCCGACCCAAATGGCCGATAGGTCAATGCCCGGCGCCTGCATGGCCTCAAGCCTGCCGCGCATTTCCTCTGCGGCCTTTGCCGTGAAGGTAATGGCAAGCAGCCTCGAGGGATCAAGGCCCGCGCGCGCCGCCATATAGGCAAGCCGGCACACGAGCGTGCGGGTCTTGCCCGTGCCGGCGCCCGCAACAATAAGCAGCGGGCCGTCGACGGTCTGAACGGCTTTTTGCTGCGCCGCATTGAGGCTGAAAAAAAAATCCTGCATGGGAGAGTCTTGACAGAAAACAGTAACAATGCCAGTGTAAAAGAATAAACTGTATACTAAAAACTTGTGCAATTCAAACCAATACTGACATGCGCATACTGCTCATTTATCCGCCGCCATGGAAAATCACAGGGCCGGGGCAGCAGCCGGGCCAGGCAGAGGAAGGCCCGCCTCCGGGCATCGAAACAGCAGCGCTTTTAAGCGGCGATATTTTGCATACCCCCTGCGGACTTTTAAGCCTTGCGGCGCAGGCGCAAAGGGCAGGCCATGACGTGGAGGTTCTGAATCTGTTCACCATGCCCTGGCAGCGCATGGCGGACGTCATCGGCAGCCGTGCCGTCCGGGTTTTCGGGCTCTCCTGCTTTACCTCGAACCGCCGCGGCACGCTCGCTCTTGCCCGGCTCATCCGGCAGCTGCACCCGCAGGCCCATATTGCCGTGGGCGGACCCCATGCCACAGCCCTACCGCGAGAAATACTTGAGCACTGCAGCGCCATCGATACTGTCGTCATCGGTGAGGGGGAGGCAACATTTGCCAACCTGCTGAACGCGCTTGAGCAGGACAAGCAAGTTTCGAATATTCCCGGCACAGCATATCGAAGCAAAAGCCGCGTTCTGCGCGCTCCGCCGCGGCCCCGGATCGCCGACCTTGACGCGCTTGCAGCCCCGTGTGACTATGCCTCAGACCATATTCTCATGACATCGCGCGGTTGCCCCTGGGACTGCTCGTTCTGCGCATCAACCTGCATCTGGGGCAAAGATGTTTGCCCTCATTCGCCGGATTATGTGCTTAATGTCCTGAATGTTCTTGTCAACCGGCACGGGCAGAAGGCGCTTGCTTTCAAGGATGAAACATTTACCCTGAACCGAAGCCGCGTGCTGGCTGTCTGCCGGGGCATTGTCGAGGGCGGCCTCAATTTTCTGTGGAGCTGCGACACACGGGCCGACACGCTTGATGAAAAGTTGCTCATTGCCATGCGTCGCGCAGGCTGCGTGCGCATAAGCATGGGGGTTGAGTCTGCATCCGAGGCCATCCTGCAGGCTATGGGCAAGCGCATCCGGCCTGCCGAGGTGCGGCGGTCTGTGGCGCTTGCGCGGCGGTTCGGCTTTCAAATTCGCCTCTATATGATCGCGGGCGCGCCCGGCGAAACCCGGCCTTCCCTTGAGGAAAGCATTGCGTTTATCCGCGACGTTGAGCCGACCGAGGTTATCTGGAACCCGTATACGCTGTTTCCCGGCACGCCGGATTTTTCAACTGCCGTGCAGCGCGGCGAGGTCGACGCAGAGGCGTTTTTCACGAAAACCTTTTTCGAGCTGACGCCCCTTCTTGACCATAGCGATGATCCCGATGCCCGCTTCTGCATCGACTGGCTCCAGCAGCATCGGGGCCTGCAGCGGGCCTGCGGCTACAGCGCAGAAGAGCGAAAAGAAATTCTCGGACGCCTGCCGGGGCTCCATGCCGCGCATTTTGACCTTGCCGCTGCCTGCTATGCCCAGGGCGATCTTAAGGCGGCCCTTGCCTCCGTTGAAGCAGCGCTGCAGCTGGGGTATCCGCTACCCGGCCTGTGCCGCAATCTGCGAGCCTGCATTGCGGCGCGCACGGGAGACATAAAAACCGCCTTAGAAGAGCTCATAGCGGCAAAATCTTGTGGCCTGCATGCCGTGGTGGAGCGCAATATCGCGGCTGCGCAGCGCTGGATCAAAGCAGGCGGGCCCGACAGCGGCATGCCCTTCATGCTTGACGCTGATTGCTCCTTTGAGGTGACCCGGCCGCTTGTGCAGCCGGTTATGCCGGGCCCCATTGCCTGAATGTCTGAATGGCCTTGAATCTGCTGGCGGCTTATGCAATAATTTCCTTTTTTTGAAACCGCGCCGGGCATGTACAGCATGGGCGCAAACGTGCAACTATTCTCACTTGCTGATACCGGAACCTCTATGGCAGAACGCAAACACTGGACACTGCTTGTCGGTATACTGCTTGTAGCCTGCATCTACGGGGGCGAGCTGGCATATATCTTCTCCATAACGCCCGATCCCTGCGAGGATGCCTACATAACCTTCCGTTTCTCCAAAAATTTTGCCGATGGCAATGGCCCTGTTTTCAACCCGGGCGAACGAGTTGAAGGCTATTCAAACCCCCTCTGGATGTTTTCCATAGCCCTTGCCCGTAAGCTCGGCTTCGACATGGCGGGCTACAGCCGCATGGCAGGGGCGCTGTTCAACACGCTTACCCTGCTGCTGGTGTGGTTTATCCCCTGGCGCTGGTTCGCCGTGCGCGGGGCTGCGTCGCTTGGGGGCCCCGTGCTCTATCTGCTTTGCCTGCCCCTGCAATTCTATGCGGCATCGGGCCTTGAAACCTCGCTTTACACCTTTCTGATAGCCGCAAGCGCAGGGGCCATCATGTGGGCGGGCGCAACTTCTGCGCGCTGCACAGCCGCATTTTTTCTTTTGCTGCTCACCGCCCTCACTCGGCCCGAGGGCGCCATCTTCTGCGCCTTCTACTGCCTGTGGCTCGGCTGGCGGTATGTGGTTAAAAAAGAATCTCTGAAGCCCTGTCTTCCCGGCATCATCCTGTTTGGGCTGCTGTACGGCGTTTTCCTCATCTGGCGCTTGAGCTACTACGGCCTGCCCCTGCCTAATACCTACTATGCTAAGGGATTCTTTCCCCTGTATGTACGGCTCATGCTTGGCTACTTCACCAACAAGGCTTTTTTTACCAGCTATACCTGGCTGCTTTTTCTGTTGCCTTTTTTTATTCTCGTGAGACTTCCCGGCGTGCGGCGGCAGATGGCGCCCCTGTGGCTTTTCATCGCTGCCGGCCTTTTTTTCAGCTTCGGGTTTTCCGGGTTCGACTGGATGCCCTTTTTTCGCTATAACCTGCCCGTGCTGCCCCTTATGATTATCTGCTGCCAGCTGCTCTTTGTCGAGCTCTGGCGGTTATGGGCCCCGACTACGGGCAAAAAGCTGCTCCTGGCAGTCATGACAGCCTGCATACTGTTTGTCGCCGTTGAGCAGTACTGGAAGGATCTTTCCAGCAACTATCGCTGGCGCGATCTGGGAGAATTTGCGCGCTACAACCAGACAACCATGGGTGAGTGGATTCGTCGCGAGCTCGGGACTCAGCCTGTCATAGCCATCGGCGATGTCGGCTATTTTGCTTTTGTTTCACAGGCCACCATCATTGACCTGTACGGGCTCACCAACCGCGAATTCGCCGCAATCAAAACCCGCTACGGCGCGCCCGATATATCATTCATTCCGCCAAGCCTGTCCTTTGAAACTCTTAAAAAGAAAGAGGGCGAGCTGCTTCTGCAGCTCGCCCCGGATTATGTTTTTCTCTACAACTCGCACCTCAAAATCTGTGCTACCTATCCCGGCAGCGCAGCGGGCATTGCCGATACCCCGGCCTTCAATAAAGCCTATGAATACATGACGTCGTTTGTCATCATCCCCGACTTCCGCAGCGATGCATGGCCACCCGCCATCTATATCATCGATGTGGCCGACCTTTCAACCGGCATGATTTCCTGGATGCGCACGGGCTGGGGCTACGATGTCTATATACGCCGCGACAGCCCCTACCCCCGCTTCTATGTTGAGCTCGGGCCTGACGAAAAAATCAAAAACATCATTACCCTCAAAAAGCCCTGACGCGGGTTCTACGGCGCTTCGCTCAACCAGCTGCAACCTGGTTGCGCAGGCTGCCGATACCGCCGATGCAAACTTCTACCTCATCGCCCGGCTGCATGGGCCCGATACCCGAGGGCGTGCCCGTTGCGATCACATCGCCGGGCAGAAGCGTCATCACCTGTGAAATAAACGATACCAGCCGGTACACCGGAAAAATAAAATCCGCTGTTGACGTCTCCTGCCGAAGCTGCCCGTTGAGCCGGGTTTCTATGCGCGCATCGGCAGGGTCAAGCTCTGTTTCGATGCAGGGGCCGATGGGGCAGAACGTGTCGAAGCTTTTGCTGCGCGTGAACTGGCCATCTTTTTTCTGCAAATCCCGGGCGGTCACATCATTTAAGCAGGTATAGCCGAAAACATAGTCCGGTGCGTTCTGCTCGGAAACATTTTTGCAGCGCCTGCCGATCACCACGCCAAGCTCGCCTTCATAGTCCACCCGTTGCGACATCTTTGGATATATAATGGCAGCTCCGGGCCCGATAACAGCCGTTGACGGCTTCAGAAACAGCAGGGGCTCATCGGGTATAGCCATCTGCATCTCGTGGGCATGCCCGAGGTAGTTGAGCCCCACGGCAACAATTTTTGTCGGCATGCAGGGCGGCAGCAGGTTGACCTGCTCAAGCAGGAAGCACTCTTTCCCGATAGTATAATCCGTAAAAATATCTCCAGTTATTTTTTGCACCTCCGTGCCCGTGAGCAGGCCGTGGAACAGCTGCCCGTTTTTCTCAAACCGGATGCATTTCATGCCCTGTTCCTCAAGAATGCACAATCATATGAACGGCTGTTGCTTTAAATGATACGGCCACCTGCATGCCTTCAGCAAGCCCGAGGGTCTCCCGCGACTGAAAAGTGATATGCGTGGAAAGAAAAAATCCGCAGTCGAGGTTCACCTTGAAAAAATGGCCCATGGGAATAAGCCGGGTAACAGTGCCGGTAAACCGGTTGCGGGCGCTGGTGCCGTCATGGTGGACGGGCAACGCCAGTGTCACGTTTTCTGGCCGGATGCACAGGATGACCGGCTGCCCGACAGCCCCGTCGCCCACGCATTCAATAAGCTGATCTGCAATGCTTACGCTCACCGTGCCCTGACGGGCCTGCACAACGCGGCCTTTCAGCACGGTGCCCATGCCGACGAATGAGGCCACGAATTCATCGGCTGGAAAATTCATCACATCTGCCGGAGGCCCCATCTGCACCACGCGGCCCTGCTGCATCACGGCCATGGTATCGGCCAAACGGAGCGCCTCGGCCTGGTCATGGGATGACATGACGACAGCAATGCCTGTTTCTTTAAATATATGATCCAGATCATCAATGAGCGATTCGCGCGTGGGCGGGTCAAGCGCGGAAAACGGCTCGTCGAGAAAAAGTATTTCAGGCCGGGTGGCAAAGGCCCGGGCAAGGCTTGTGCGCTGGGCTTCGCCGCCTGAAAGCTTGCGCGCCGCGCGCCGGGCAAGGTGCCCGATGTGAAAGCGCTCAAGGTTCTGCTCCACCCGGAGCCCGATCTCACGGCCCGGCAGGCCCCTGATTTTAAGCCCCGAGGCCACATTGTCATACACGGTCGTGTCAAACAGCAGGGGCTCCTGAAAAACAGTTGCCGTGCTTCTGCGAAAAGCAAGCACCGAGGACCGGTCAACAACCTTGCAGCCCTTGAAGTATAGCTCGCCTGCGTGCCGCTCAAGCAGGCAGCAGAGTGTTAAAAGCAGCGTGGATTTGCCTGAGCCATTGGGCCCCACAAGGCACACGATTTCTTGCTGCCGCAGGCCAAACTGCGGCACATCCAGCACCCGGGCCCCGCCGCGCCTGATATCAATATTGTTTGCTTCAAGAAGTTTCTGCTCGGTGTTCATCGGGGCCTGTCATGCTGCTGGATATGGGTAAGGATATAATTGACGGCAAAGGTCAGGACGAGCAAAATTATACCAAGGGCAATGGCAATATCGAAATTGCCCTTGCTGGTTTCCATGACCGTGGCAGTGGTGAGCACGCGGGTATAGCCCTTGATATTGCCGCCCACCATAATCGATGCGCCAACTTCGGAGATGACGCCGCCGAAACCTGCCATAACAGCGGCAAGCAGCGGCAGGCGCGCTTCGCGCATAAGCAGGAAGATCATCTGAAACCGTGTTGCGCCGAGCGCCAGTATCTGCAGCCGCAGATTGCGGGGCAGATTTTGAATGGCCGCAACCGTGATCCCCGCCACAATAGGTGTGGCGATCACAGCCTGCGCAAGGATTATGGCCCCGGGCGTATAGAGCATCCCGAGAAAACCAAGCGGCCCGTTGCGCCACAGGAAGATTGTTACAAACAGGCCCACCACAACAGGCGGCAGGCCCATGCCGGTGTTGATGAGGCTCACCACCAGATTCTTGCCCCGGAAATCCGCCAGGGCAAGACAAATGCCTGCGCTCATGCCGATAAACAGGCTTGCAACCGTTGCCGCACCCGACACCTCAAGCGACAGAAGCGTTATGCTCCACGTCTCGGGGTCAAAGGTGCACAGCAGCACGATCGCCTGCCAGATGCCTTGAATGATCAGATCCATACTATGATTTTTTTCTGTTTGTATGAACTGTTTTTATATTGGAGGGGCAAATCTGCGTTTTTGCCCGTTTCTATTTTATTGGGGCAGACACGCAGGTCTGCCCCTACGGAATTTATGATAATGATCCCATGAAAATGATTTGGCATTACAACAAAACAATCCGTCGTACTATTCGGATATTTATTCTGCAATTCACGCCACCATTTTTCAACCATCAGCCCCGCATTTTCAATAGCATTTGTCCGCCGGAAATATCTCCAAATAAACATCTCCTGTCTTGCGTACATATCGTCACAAAATATGCCTCTGCGGCGGCATAATCATATCCGCTTAACCGTATTGACCGGCGATGCTGCATATCGGGATCAACCACGGTTTAAATATTTTCAGGAAGAAAGCAATCTCATTTCCCAAGGCTCTCCACGCTTTTTCCTGCATCTGGCGTAAAAAGCGGGGCCCCGAATTTCTCAACGCCAAAGGCGCTGATGAGTCTCTGCGTAGAGGCCGAGACCATGAAATCGGCAAAGGCTTTGGCGCCGGCGGCATTCACTTTCGGCCATTTCTGCGGGCTTACTTCTATAACGTGATAGATGTTCAGCAGGCTCTTGTCGCCCTGGCAGAGCACTTCAAGGCCCAGGTTTTTTTTCAGCGACAGATAGGTGCCGCGGTCGGCAAGGGTGTAGGCCTTCTTTTCTGCTGCAACGCTCAGGGTCTGGCCCATTCCCAAGCCTGTCTGCTGATACCAGGGCTGGCTCTCGGGATCGATGGTAGCGGCCCCCCATATTTTTTTCTCCTTGGAGTGCGTGCCTGATTTATCGCCCCGCGACATGAACAGAGCTTTCTTATCGGCTATTTTCTTGAAAGCCTCGGGAGCGGTCTTTGCAGCCTTGATGCCTGCGGGATCCGCAGCAGGGCCAACAATGATAAAGTCATTGTGCATGATAAGCTGACGGCGGCTGCCATTGCCCTCGTCCATGAATTTTTTCTCATCGCCGGGGGAGTGCACCAGCAGCACATCAGCCTCGCCCTTGGCACCCATGCCAATTGCCTGCCCGGACCCGACAGCAATGGTCTTCACAAAATAGCCGCTCTGTTTCTCAAAAACCGGCAGCAGCGCGTCTAGAAGCCCAGAGTCCTGCGTGCTGGTGGTGGTGGCAAGAATGATGGTTTTTTGCTCAGCGCTTTTTACATTTGCCGGCCCTGCGGCTGCGCCGGTGGCCAGTGCGCACAGCAGCGCGGCAGCGGCAAGCAGGCAGCTTGTTTTTTTCATGTCAGTCTCCTTTCGGTTAAATTGTTTAATCAATCGTCTTGTATCGCATATGCGGCCATGGGTCAATATGTTCAGCTCGATACGGCCGCCGGCGTCGCCTCATTGTGCCCTGCGCACGGTCGGTTTGTCTTCTGTGACTTCCGGGATAAGGGGCTTGCCCTCTCCTCACGCTGGAGATTTTCGAGCTTGAAGCATTCACGTGGCGCGCTTGAAACTTAAATGCACCGCAATTGCCTGCGGGCTTTCGTGCCGTAACAATCTACCGGTCGTTCCCCTTGATTGCGGGCTCTATATAGATCAAGCCAAGCAGTTTTTCCTGCTCCTGGCCAAGTGTCTGCTGCAGGCCGCCAATGGTGGTTGTGACCACTTTTTCGCTTCCGGCATAGCCCGCCTTGTAAACCACATAGGCCGGCGTATCGCCCCGGTAGCATTCTTTGAGAAGGGGCAGCATGGTATCGATCTTTGCAAGCGCCATAAATAGAGCTACCGCATCGCCACGGCCTGCTGCTGCTTTCAGAAGGGCGGGATTAGCCGTTATATCCCAGGGCGTCGTGAGTATGATCGAACGGTTTCCATCAAATTTTTTATTCAGCAGTGCATTTGAAACATTAAACGAACTGATTCCGGGAATAATTTGTAAATCCTTTTCCTCGAATGAATCTTTTACCCATACGCTTCCGTTGAAAATAGCAGGATCACCGTAATCAAGAAGCGCCACGCTTTGTTTGTTTTTCATCAGATTATTAATAAGCCCGATCGCGGCAGACTGTTTTTCCTTGACCAGCTTGTTAAGGTCCTCCTCGGAAAGCGCCGGATTCTGCTTCTTGAGCGTATGCGGCAGGTAGTCATACATGTCAAACAATACCGGCTTATCACCCATATATTTTGCAAAGCGTTTTTTTATGTCCTCGGGGCAGATAAAAGCGCCAGCCTTTGCCATATGTGAAATAGCGTCAAGCGTAATCAGATTTGTATCCCCACAGCCAACGCCGATCACATACAGTTTTGGGGCATCCTGCAGTGCAACTATCTCGATGTTTGCAACAGCAAGAATTTTTCGGTCAGGGGTAAGATCGTCAGGAAATACAAGATGGAATTTACCTTCGTGCTTCAGCGGGCTGCCGTCAAGGCTGTCGGCAATCATAATTCGATCGCCGCCAGATGATAAAAACAGCTCGCCATAGGAGACAAGCGTACGGTATCCGTCCGGTCCGGACACCATCAGAACTGAATTCTTGTCCGCATTGATGCCCGCTGATTCAGCAATTTTTTTCAGGGATGCTCCGCTGAATTTCTGTATTCCGTGATAGCCTTTGCATTGCCCGTGCCTGACGGGCATTTCTGTTTTTGGAAACGATGCCAGCTCTTTAATCGTCAGCGGCTTTTTCACCAATCCCTTAATAGCAATCGAGGGCGAGTAGAGTTCAGGGAGCTTTTTTACTTCCATGCGCGGACGAAGGTCTATAATTTCTATGCTGCTTACCTCCTCGATGCAGCGGTCCGCATACAGGTCGTCACTTATCACAAGCTTCGGAAATTCAGGCTTTCGTTCATACTGTACAAGCCGCGGCTTGTACTTGTCGTCGGTATGGCATCCGGCGCAGTCTTTTTGTGGCATGAGCGGTGCGGCCGATGTCGCGATAATAAAGTTTGATGGATTTTTATAGAACACTTCTCCCCAGGATACTGCAACCTGCTCCCCCTTTTTATTGCTCACCCGGATAGCAAGGTCTATGGGACTTGCAAAGCCCGTATCACCTTTTTCAATACAGGCAAGCTCCAGAAGGATTTTCAAAGGAACTCCCTGATAATTAAAAGAGCCGTGAAAGCCACCGTCGGAGAGCACTTCATTAAGCTGAACCTGCATGTTTTGATATTTTTCAAGATCAGCGATAGTTAAATTCAAAGGCTGCCTGACAGCGCCGATTATGCTGAGCCCGGAACCGAAGGCGCCCGTGCAGTAATCAGCAAAAAAAAATAACAGAGAGATAAGCCCGATTAAAATAACTTTATTTATGGTTGGTTTCATAAAAATTTTACTGCCTCGCTTTATTCTATAAAATTGCTATTGCTTTTTAATGCTGAACAGGCAGGCCTTTTTCAGCCCGCCTGCCCAGTATCGGCAACCGTCTTGACAGGGTTTGCAGTTCAGTTATCCGCCCCGGGCAGAAGCGTGAAGTTAATGGTTTCATTGTCGCCGTCGCCCGGCTTTACCTGCAAGCTTTTGTGGCTATGGCCACTGGCGGATGCCGTGAGGGTATAGCTGATTTGCCCGCCTTCAGGTCCTGTTACGACGCCCGGCAGGATAAAGAAGCCCTTTTCATCCGTCAATGTCAAGTAGCCGCCCTTGTCGGTCGACACCAGCGCTTTGGTAAGGGGTGCCTGCGTAGACATGTCGCTGACCCTGCCTTTAATAGTGCTGCTTCGCATATTGCCGAAGATAACGATTTTTTTGTCCCGCAGGAAACTCCATCCCGCATCGGTCTGGTTGTTTCGCCAGTCATATTCAGTCGTCCCCGCGGGCAGAGGATCTATGCGAATAGCAGCAACGCCGCGGGCGGAAAAGCCTGCATTGTGGTCGGTGAATTTTTCATTGGCGTCATAGGGCCATGGCTCGGCGCCGGGGTTGGCTTCGGTCGCTTTGCGGTCGGGATAGCCCGGCTTCACCTGCGGCGGCACAACGCGGAACGGCCCTTCGCCGACCAGCTTGTTCTGCGCGTCCTGAACGGATGTATCGAGATAGGCGCCATTGGCCTTATAGGCAAGCAGCAGGCGCAGGCCATTATCGACGGTGATACTCTGACCGTTTTTGCGGCCCGCACATCCGGGGGCGCTGTAATCGACCCAGCCGCCATTGGCCTTGTCCGCAACCGGATCATAGAAATACTGCGCCTGCGGATACGGGCCTTCGATAAAACAGTTGGCGCCTTTGCCGGCGCGCTCAAAAGAGTAGCAGAAGCCGTCGGGCGCCATGACAGTTACGCCGGTTGCCTCGGAGCGCATGCCCGCTGCCGCGAGCAGGTCCTGCATAATGATGCCCGTATAGGTTGCGTAGTAATCAAATCCCGTTTCACCGCCGCGACTGTTGTTCATGAGCATGAACTGCTCATGGGGGGTGAGCATCGATGTAAGCTCGTCCAGGGAGAGCACGATATGGGGCGCCTGCATTTTTGCCGGCGTGTCAAGGTTGTCGCCGGGATAGCGCACAGCCTTAATCTCCGCTTTGTTGCTGTAGGTGTCATTATCCGAATCTTTCTTTTCCAGTGCGGCAAAAGCGCTCACGCTGCGGCCCGCGGCGCGATAGTCAACGCCATACGGGTTGAGCGTTTTATTAATATCGCCTTTGCCGTCATAGCCATACACGCCATGGCAGTACTGGCATACGCTTTCGGTCACCATATTGCCTGATTTGGCCTTGTAGGTATTGCCCTTATGGCACAGGGCGCAGTCGTCAAGCTTGGTGCCCACCTTAGCGGGGTAGGCCTGCTGAAATTTCGGAGCATCCTTTTCACCCATGTGATGATATGCGCCGAAGGCCCCTGTGCTCAATCCCATAATGGCGGCTGTGATAATCATTGCTGCGCTTTTTCTCATTCTTCTGCTCCTTTCCGTCGGTCGAAGACTTAAAAACCCCATTATTTATTTTAAAATTCAAGCACAATTTTTTGGCATTATATTAACCAATTCTTACCACAAATAACCTATAATTACTTTATATAACTGTTAAATCTTGACAATCATAAGACAAAAAGCTTATTCTCGCATGGCGTTGGTTCCAAGTTCCTTCATGAACAAAAACATCCAGGAAGCGAGAATCCCGTATCGACAGATGCAATTTTTTGAAAGGGTGGGTATGAAACAAAAAAACAAAAGATGGCTATTCCTGCTCCTGATAATTCTGGTCTGCTGTGCTTTTTACCGAGAACAGGCGCATGCGGAAATAGATCTAGGCAATATTTTTGTGCTGACACCCGATTATGATACGGCAACAAAGGACTATATCAACTACTCCCCGGCAGATTCTCTAGAGGATGTGACGTATTTTCTTGTGATATTCACCGGCTTTCAGACGGCAATCCAAAACTTCACCATTAAGCTCAGCTCCTCGCCCATGTTCAAGGAATACACGGGCTCGGTGACCTACAGTCTTGTTGCCGTGGGCTACCCTAATATTTATTGCGCTAAAGGGGTGACCGCCACCAACTCCACGGTTGCCTCAAACAATATCAAAGCCACATTTGCGGTAAATGTCCAGTTCGGATTTGCTCTTATTGGAGCTACCGTGAATTCCCGGCACAATGTCGACAGCGATGTGAAGATGTCGATCAGATTTGAAATTCAATAACCGCAGCGTCGGCATCCGCAGGGCGGGTTCATGCACTTCAACCGGAAATTCGGCAAACTCAAGAAAAGCCATTTCAAAATGCTGCCGTGGCTTGCAGCAGTTGTGCTTGCCTGCTGCGCGGACATCGCAGCCGCAGGCGAAAAGCTGCAGCCGCGCGATAATGCAACAAGCCCGGTGTTTACGCTGGGAGAAGTTGTGGTTGAGGGCCAGGCTGATACCATCAGCAAAGTCACCACGGTGGATACGATAACAAAGGAAACAATTGATCTTCATACGGACACCAACGTAGCCGATGCCATTAAATCAGTACCCGGGGTCGTTCTTACGACGGGAGCGAAAAACGAAAAAACTTTCACTATCAGGGGCTTTACCCAGCGCTATGTCCCCGTTTTTTACGACGGGATTCCCATCTATACCCCCTTTGATGGATATGTTGATATCGGCAAGCTCCCCATCGGCAATATTTCACAAATAGACATCAGTAAAGGAATAAGCTCTGTGCTGTACGGACCTAATGCCCTGGGCGGTGTGGTGAATATCGTCTCGCGTAAGCCTGAAAAAAAGCTTGAAGCTGATTTTGACGTAGGCTGGAGCGAGGGAAGCCGGTGGGACACCAATGTGAATCTTGGCTCCCGGATGGGGAAATTCTATTTCATGGCCAACTACGGGTATACCGATCAGGATGCTTTTTTGCTGTCGGACCATCACCACCGGGCGCTCAATCAGCAGGGGGACCACAAGCGTGATAATTCCTATATAGAAAATCAGAACAGCGGCTCATTCAAGATCGGCTTTACGCCTGCCGCAGGCCATGAATATGCCGTGGGATGGAACCATGTGAAAAGCAACTGGGGGCTGCCGCCACAGGAAAACACTGTCGCGCCCTGGTGGCGGAAGTTTACCGAATGGAAAAAAGACACCTATTATTTTATCGGAGACACAAAAATTACGGACAAGTTGCAGCTCAAGACAAGAGTATATCGCGATGAGTATTACAACGTGCTTGATGCTTATGATAATTACCTCTACGCAATGCAGGAAGCCCCCAATTCTTTTCACAGCACGTATGATGATTACAGCAACGGCGGGTCCCTGGTGCTCAGAACCACCTACGTACCCCGCAACACCGTGAGCGCTTCATTTCACTATAAGCAGGATGTGCACCGTGAGCAGGATGATTATTATTATGACTGGGAGCGGTTTGAAGCCAAAACCTATTCCTACGGACTTGAGGACGACATAAAAATCACGGACAAGCTTTCGTTTGTTGCCGGGGCAAGCTATGACAAAAATGTGCAGACATATGCCAACGGCTACCCGATCATCGGGAAGAAAAAAGATTCCCTTAACCCCCAGGCGGGGCTTAACTATGCCCCTACGGACACTACGGTGCTGCATCTCTCGGTAGGGAAAAAGTCGCGGTTCCCTTCCCTCAAGGAGCTTTATTCAAGCCTTATTGGCACCAATGTTCCCAATCCGAACCTGAAAGCGGAGCGGACCACAAACTATGAAGCCGGGATCGATCAGGCCCTGCCGGCCGACAGCAGCATAAAGTTCGCCCTGTTCTACAGTGATGTGAAGAATATGATCGTCAACAGGGAAATAAAGCTGCTCACGGTAAAACAGTTTCAAAATATCGGGGTGGCTAAATTCAAGGGCTTTGAGTTCAGTTTGAAATCGGGTTTGATCAAAAACAATGATTTTGAGCTTCACTATACCTGGCTGCACGACGAGGACAGGTCGGCCCACCGCACCTCTAACCACTTTGAATATATACCGAAGCACAACCTGTATATAAGCGACCTGTATGCGATAAACAAGTATCTATCGGTTTTCAGCTCGCTGACCCTGAACTCATCAAAACATTATCTGGGCACTTTAGATGATGAAAATATGCAATGGGGCGCCATAAGCGGGTTCTGCACGGTGGACATGAAAGTTATCGGGAAAATTACAAAGTATTTTACCCTGGAGGCCGGCGCAAAAAATCTTTTTGATGAAGATTATCAATACAACCACGGCTTTCCCTGCCCCGGAAGAACTTTTTTTACCGCGTTGCGGGGGAAGCTGTAGTGATTAGCGATGCAGCCGCACAGCAGGCGTCCCGGCCAACAATAATCCTGCTGCACATTGGCTGGATGCAAAATTCTTAACCACGGAAATGGCGGATTGCGATATGAAAAAAACATTATTTAAAAAAATCATACTGGCAGCGGCGTTTAGTGCTTTGTGCTTAAGCATGCTGACCCTGAACACGGGCTGCAAGGCCACAGACAACACCACCAAAACCGCCACCTGGAAGGGCGATGAGCAGATCTATGTAACCCTGGGCGCCAAAACGGTAACCGTTTCCCTGCTTGGCCTGCCCATCAGCACCTATGATGGTGTTGATGGTGTAAGGATTTCGGATGTCGTCAAAAAGGCCAACCTCGCCACCATTGCCGAACTTGCTGATTATTATTTTAATTTTTTCGCAACCGATGGGTACGACATGTCCAAAATGGCGATTTACTGGGGAAAGAGCCTGCCCACCTGGGATGAAATTCAAAAGGGCTATCTCTATGATTCCGGTACAACCAGAGGGCTGACCATAAGGTATGAGGATGGGACACCAGAATATGCTTTTGACGGGGGGAGATTTTACAATGCCTATTTAATGGACGGCGGCACCATACAAATACTTGAGGATAACGTGCTGTAAGAGGGGCACGCAACAGGGATGTTCTACAACAGCAGGCGCAAGCGGTGCTGCGCTGAAGCCGGAGCCAGCCCCTCCGGCTTCAGCCTGCATCGGGACAACTGCAGAGCATGACGACACCGGCAAAAATATGATGCTCCTGAAGCGTGTAAACGAGTTTGACTGCACCGGCAGCGACGGGTTGTCGGTCGAACTGACAGCGCCGCTCAGGCGAAAGGCTTTCAGCATCCGGCCGGAAAACGGCATGCCCAGGGCAGTCGTGCTGTCGTTGCTTATCCACTTCAGTGTCGGGGCAGTGCTTTTTTTTCAGCTTGTGCCGCAGCAGTTCATGCGCATGCAGGGAAGCGGCAATGAGCAGAAAACCCTGGAGGTTTTTTTGATCGCCGAGCCGGCAGGAGCGGCAGGCAGCGCGCAAGAACCGGTGCAGGCTGTTATATCTTCACCTGCTGCCGTGTCCGAGCGGATCGACAAGGTGGAGAAAAAAACCGAGCCAATCAAAAAAAAACCGGCTGAATACAGCCTGCAGCAAAAAACGAAAGCCTTACCTGCGGCTGTGCCCGTGCAGGCAGGGGAAGCCGCAGAAGGTACAGCCGATAATACTGCCGGGAGCACTCAGCCGACGCAAGCCGCGTCCGCACAGGGTTCAGGCGGCCAGACTGGAGTGGGCACGGGCAGCGGAACAGGAACAGGAACGGGAAGCGGGAGCGGCGGGCCTTATGACACCAGTTTTGGCCAGGCCGATGCGCCCCGGTTCTTACAGTATGTACAGCCGAATTACCCGCTTGCAGCACGGCAGCAGGGCAGAGAAGGCACGGTCGTTCTGCGGCTCACTATTGATGAAAGCGGCAATCTCGTGCGGGTCGAGGTTATTGCAAGCCCCTCCGACGGTTTTGCCGAATCAGCAGTCGAGGCGGTGAAGCGCTCGACATTTGCCCCTGCGCTGCGCAGTGGCAGGGGGGTTGCATCACGGGCCGTGCTGCCCGTACGGTTTACGCTCAAGCGCTAGAAGAGGTACGGCAGGCGCTGCTTCCGCAGGGATGCTCTTGCTCTTAAATATAATTCGACCTGGCACATTCGACGATGTGCAAGGTGTACCCAAAACAAAAGCCGGCAATAAACCGTAATTGTTGCCGGTCGAGGATATGGTGATGAAAACATATACGAAAGGAGGTGACCGGTGAAACAGCAGCACCCTATTAAAAAATGCACCTGAAACAGTGCGCTGCTTCCATTGGGGGAGTCGGTATCTCGTTGCCTTCTTTGCAAATATTAAATGGTATGAAGGGTAAAGAGAGTTGAAACAGAAAAATCATTTTCAGGAGGACTTTAGTATGAAAAACAGAAAAAGTTTTTTGTTTGCAGTATTGCTTATCGCGGCTGCTTGTATGCCGCTGTCGCAGGCGTACGCCATCAGGTCGGCCACCATATTATACGTGGGCGCAGACTGGCCGGGGTCGTCGTATAAGTACGCAACGATTCAGGATGCCGTTACTGCGTCTATCCCCGGAGATGAAATCTGGGTGGAACAAGGCACCTATACCCTTTCTTCAACCATTGCAATCAGCAAATCCATTTCTCTCTATGGCGGGTTTACCGGGTCTGAAACATCAAGAGCCGATAGAAACTGGACCACCCATGTGACAACCGTGGATGGCAATAACAGCGTCCGGTGCTTCCAGTTTACGATAACAAGCACGGGCACGGCTGTCATTGACGGATTTACCATAACGAAGGGGAATACCATTTCAGATTCATCAAATGGCGCCGGTATTGCAAACGGTATTGAGGGTGGGTCAGCCGATGGGGGAAACCTTACTGTTGCTAATTGTATTTTTACCCTGAACAGCAGCGGCAAACACGGAGCGATCAGCAATGAAACCAATGGTAATCTGACCGTGACCAACTGCACCTTCTCAACAAACACCGCCGTCAACAGGGCAGGGGGAATCAATCAAAATACTTCAGCAGCAACAATGACCGTCACCGGCTGCACATTTTCCGAAAACAGCGCAGGCAATGGCGGTGCAATATATGTCAGAGATACTTCAATAGGTGACAGCAGCATCACTGACTGTGTCTTCAGTAAAAATCAAGCGACCACAGGAGATGGTGGAGCGATAATCGCTGATCAAAACATTACCATAACACGATGCACCTTTGATCAGAACAGCGGCGTGAGAAACGGTATATTTGGCGGCCGTGGTAACAAGAGCGCAGTGTTTACCAACTGCGTTTTCTCCAAAAACTCCACGAAGTTTGGCGTGATATGCCTCAACGGGACCGGGACTCTGGGAACGGTGAAAGTCATGAACTGTACATTTACCGGGAATACTCTTATATCAGGCGGCAAAGGTGGCGCCATTTATACCACGGCGCCTGGCGGCACCGGCAGTGTATTCACGGTTACCAATTCCATTCTCTGGGGCAATAACGGTAATGCAATTGAACGTTCAGGAACAACACAGCTTCTACCCACGGTGAGCTATACCGATATTGATCAGACCGGGTATGCAGGCACAATAAGTAATAGCATCAATCAAAATCCGCTTTTTGCCGGGTCGAGCGATTATCATCTGCAAGCCGCCTCACACTGCATTGACAATGGCACGAGCGTCGGCGCTCCTTCTGAGGATATTGAGGGAACATCGCGGCCACAGGGGGGAGTGTTTGACATGGGCGCCTATGAATATATTTGTTCGACGGTCTACTATCGCGATGCCGACGCAGACGGCTACGGCAATGCCGCAGTCACCACGCTTGCATGCTCCGCACCGACAGGCTATGTGTCTAACAGCACCGACTGCGATGATACGAGCGCCGCTAAGCATCCGGTTGACCCTGACTTAACGGCTCCATCAGGCGCAGGCATTGCGCCGCTGCCTAGCTTTACATGGCAAAACAAGTCACCAGGCACTGCGCCGTGGTATGAAGTTTCCGTGTACTCAGCAGCAGCCGGCAAGTATGTCGCTAACCAGTGGTTTGAGGCTGCTTCGATCTGCAGTGGCGGCAGTTGCACTACCCATCTTAGCGCTGCCTTGTTCCCCGGCACTTTCTATTGGTGGTTGAACACCTATGGAGCTACCTCCTGCGGTTTGCAGATACAGCCGGGCGGAAAGTATAAGCAGATCACGGTTACGGGTTGCGCAGGGCCTGCACTGACCGCTCCTACGGGCACAGTACCCCCCGGTACGAGACCGGCCCATACCTTTACTTCAAATGCTGAGTGGGTCAACCTGCAGATTTATTCATCTACCCTTGGCGCTGTATCCTCCCAGTGGGTCGATGCCTCGGTGGCTTGCCCTATGGGTGACTGTTCTGTAACACCAGTAAGCTGGATCATGGCGCTTGGGCCCCACTGGTGGTGGGTGAATACGTATAGTGCAGCGTGCGGTTACCAGTTTCAGCCGGACGGTAATCTCGGGAGCTATACTATAGCCCCGTATATACTATAGCCCCGTAATAGGCTACGCACAGAGCCGCTCACACGGTGAGCGGCTCTGTTTATTAAATGCAGGGGGAAATATCCAGAGAGGTAGTTGTAATGAAGAGTCTATGCAGTCTTCTTATAACGGTGTTATTTTTTTTCATTGCCTCACAAGCGCCGGCGCAGTCATCAATTACCTGCGCCACCCTGGCTGATGTTTCTATCGATGAATGGAAGCCTGATGAGAATTTAAATTACTATGAGCGCGTGATATTGGCTACCAATCATAATATACATCACGGCATTGCCCGGGGGTTGTTTCTGTTCGGAATACCGAAGGAGCTTAAGGAAGCCGATGTGGGACAGGCTGAAATCTGTCTGTCGGCATGTCATCACTGCGGCGGAGGCGATGGGGGAGAGATCGGTTTTTACGCACTGAATGCGCC
>Ga0209777_10002132_pt1 | contig 26750 bp, 11 predicted proteins | sample FrelakmetHBP12HB_FD_187147 | JGI IMG/M metagenome (GOLD analysis project Ga0209777, IMG submission 187147) | Freshwater lake sediment microbial communities from the University of Notre Dame, USA, for methane emissions studies -HBP12 HB (SPAdes)... | ecosystem: Environmental > Aquatic >...
CGGGGATGGGGTTCAGGGGGTCGCGGGTTCGAATCCCGCCGTCCCGAGTACGGAGGCCTCGACTTGGCGGCACCTTGCCGAGTCGGGGCTTCTCCGCGTTCAACTCGTCTTGCCGCTCCGCACGAACGCGAAGAGCGGCCCATGGTCCCCCGCGTCGGCCCGGCGCATGGCGCTGAGATACCGGCCGCGCACGTCGCCCGCCCGCCCCAGGTCACCGGCGCCCCACGAGAAGGGCGCCGCCTTCAACTCCGACAGGAGCGCATCGGCCATCAGACGCCCGTGACGTCCGTTCCCGTTCGGGAAGGGGTGGATCGCCACCAGGCGGTGATGGAACCGCGCGGCGATCTCGTCCGTCGGGTACGTCCCGTGCTCGATCCAGTACGTCACGTCGTCGAAGAGCACCCGCAGGGACGGCGCGATGTCGTGCGGCGCCACGCCGATGTTCGTCTCCTTCCTGCGGAACTCGCCTGCCCAGGTCCACGTGCCGTCGAACATCCGCCGATGCAGCTCTCGCGCGAAGTCGATCGTCAGGATGGAGCGGCTCGGCCGCCGTCGCGCCAGCCAGTCGGCGGCCTTCGTGATGTTCGCCTGTTCCCAGGCGTTCAGATCCCCCCTCGTGCTGATGTGCCCGGGGAGCAGGCCCGCCGCGTCGTCCGCGTCGAGGGGCGTGGCGCCTTCGGGCTCGGGATCCGGGAGGCGCCCTCTCCCGCCGCTACTCGGCGTCATCCCAGAGCCGGCGCGACCACGAACGCAACAGCTCGTCGGCGCGCTCGGCCACCTGTTGGCGGTGCTCCTCCGGCGGGACGTACTGCGCTTCGAGGCCCATCGAGTGGGCGATAGGAGCCATCTGCCGCTCCGCCTGGCGCTGGGCCTGCCGCTCGCGCATCACGCGCAGGTTCGTGCGCGGGACGAGTGCGTAGACCACGTCGCAATCGAGGGCTTCGGCGGCCCGCTTCAGTGCGCCCAGGGTGACGGTGCCGAGCACCTCACGGCGCTCCAAGTCGCTCACGGCCTGGCGGGTGGTGCCCAGGCGTCGAGCCAGCTGGGTCGCGGTCATCCCCAGGGCGTTGCGGATGGTCCGCAGCCAACCGTCCCTCGGCGGCACGGACGGCGTGGACTCACGGAGTGCTTGCAGCGCCGCATCGAGCTGGCGGTTGCGGATGTTCTTGAGCGTTGTATCCATTGTGGTTACGCTGTCGTGAGACAGCCTATAGATTGACATACCATCTTACTGCGACAAGCGTAAGATTGTCACAGAATCCAGTATTGTCAAGCCATATACTGACAGTATTGACTGTTCTCTCTCGAGCAGGGCGTGGCGGGGTCGTGGCGCGCTGGAGGCATCATCCGTCGGCCTCGTGCGCGTTGGTGCCTCGCGAGGTGCGTCGTGGCGGCTCGAGGGGCGCGCCGCGCAAGGGGAACATCGGTGGCCATGCGGGAGCGCGCGCGATCCGGCGCCGCCGCTCCACTCATCAACCGCTCGTGCGCGTCGCGGCGAGCAGCGTCACGTCGTCGTGTGGTTCGGCCTGTCCGGTGAACGCGTCGAGCGCTGCAAGGACACCCCGGACGAGATCGGAGGCGGAGGCGTTGTTCGCCCGCAGGGCGTCCCGCAGACGCGCGGTGCCGAAGGCCTCGCCGGCCGGGTTCCGCGCCTCCACCAGCCCGTCGGTGAATGCGAAGAGGCAGTGGCCGCGCTCGAGCGTCCCCCCGCCCGCACCGAACGCCTGATCCGGGAGCAGCCCGAGCGCGGGGCCCGTGGGCCGCAGCTCCCGGGTGGCGCCATCCGGGGCGACGACGAGGGCCGGCTCGTGACCGGCGTTGACGTAGTCGAAGTGCCCGGTCATGGGATCGAGCGCCGCCAGGAAGACCGTGGCGAACATGTTGGTGCGTCCGTGCAGCCGGGCGATGTAGTCGTTGGTGAAGCCCGCCACCCGGGTCAGCAGGTCGGCCGGCGTGGCGTTGTCCAGCGCCTGCCGAACGAGGGTGCGACGGCCGCCGATCATCTGGATCGCACCGCCCCCGACGGGATCGGCGGAGGCGCGGATGAGGCTGCGGAACAGGGCCATGAACAGCGCCGCGCCCACCCCCTTGTCGCACACGTCGCCGACGACCAGGACGATCGTGCCGGATGGCGCCAGCGTGAAGGCGTCGTAGAAGTCGCCGGAGACCTGGCGGGCCGGTTGCAGCGCGGCCGCGAGCTGTACCCCCCTCGCGAGCGGGAGCGATTCGGGAAGGAAGTCCCGCTGGATGCTCCGCGCGACGTCCATTTCGCGGGTGAGGCTCTCGGCGTCCCGCAGGCGCCTGCGGTCCAGCGCGGCGCTCAGGCGGGTCCGCAGCATGGCCGGCCTGAACGCCTTGGGGAGATAGTCGTCGGCGCCCAGCTCGAGGCACTGCTCGAGGGCATCCATGTCGTCCGGCGCCGACACCACGATGACCGGGACCTGCGCGAGCCGGGCGTCGTTCCGGAGCGCCTCCAGGAACCGCGGGCCGTCCGTCCCCGGCATGGGCACGTCCAGCAGCACCATGTCGAACGGCTCGGCCCGGAGCTTCTCGAGGGCCTCGCCGCCCCGCGCGGCCGTGTCCACGACGTACCCTTCGCGCCGCAGCGCACGACCGAGGGCGTCGCGACTGTCGTCGGCATGATCGACGACCAGGACACGCGCGGGCGCGCTGTCGGGCGCGGGCTCGGTCGTTTCGGGCGGCGGTAGGGTGGTCATCCTCGGCTATCTCCCCTCGAGCACGGTGAGCTGCCAGAGGTCCCGCGTGCTGGTGTGGAGGAACGGATGCAGAGCGCGCAGCCCGGTCTTCCCGATGCTCCGCTCCAGGTACCGCACCTCCTCGAACTTGTCCTTCAGGGTCGGATCCGGTGCGGCGTCGAACCCGGCCTCGCGCATCATCAGGACGCCCTTGGCGCGGACGGCCAGCTCGGCGTGCAGGCGCAGGAGGCACATCATGTCCACGATGACCTCGGCCGGGAAGCGGCTGCGCAGGGTCTTGAGATACCTCCCGACCGGGGTCCCGGAGACCTGCCCCGAGCGCACGACCCGCAACAGCTCCTGGTCCGTGTCGAAACCCGTGCCCAGCCATGACTGCGTCTCGCGTTCGCTCTGCCGGAACACCGCGACGCTGAGGTAGGGAGCGACCAGGACGATCAGCGCCGTCGCCAGGATCGGTTGCAGCAGGAAGTGGTTGTACAGCGAGTGCAGGACCGCGGCCACGCCGAGTCCGGGCAGGAGGACATAGGGCCGGAAGGCATCGAACCGGTTCTGGAGCGTCAGGGAGACCATCGCCACGATGGCGGTGGCGCCACCGTGCATGATCGCGGTGCCGAACCCCCGCACGATCCACGTCCAGGTCGTCGCGTCGGGGTTCGCGTGCAGATAGTAGAGGTTCTCGAGGAACGCGAAGCCGGTCCCGATGGCAAAGCCGAAGATGGCGGCATCCACGACGAATCCCATCTTGCTCCGCCGCAGCAGAAAGATGACGTAGACGGCCTTGAGCGATTCCTCCACGACGGGGGCGGCGTACCGGGAGTACTGGTCCCAGTCCAGGTGGAGGGCGGGTCGGAGCCAGACGTTCGCCCCCCAGCTGGCGAAGCCGGCGACCATCCCGGCGGCGACCGACAGCAGGACCGCCCGCAGCGCGACGAGCTTGTAGCTGTCGACGAGCACCAGCGCCCCGAGGAACAGGAACACCGGCAGGACGCCGGCGGCGACCCCGAGGACGCTCGTCACATGATCTTGTACGAGAACATCAGGGAGGAGCGGTGCGGGACGCCCCGCTCCCAGGCCACGGCGAACCCTACCGACAACGTGGACTCGAGATGGGAGAGCGTGACCAGTCGAAAGTCGAGCTGCGCGCCCGCGCTCGCCAGCGTGCGTCGGGCGGCCGCGTCATCGACATCCGTCATGAGCCCGGTCGTGAAGAGCGACAGGTCGGCCCACTGGAGGTAGCAGCTCGGGATCCCGACGCGGCGGAACCGGAGGGGCGGCAAGATCCACTCGACCTGGGCCTTGCCGTAGCTGGCTCCGCCGACGTCGTTGATCGCGATGCCCGGGAAGCTCTCGGGTTCCCGGAACTGCCGGCTGGCCCGGTAGTCCACCCAGTTGTTGCCGAAGCCTCCGAAGAAGAACCTGTCGAAGGGGTCGCTCCGGTTCCCGGCCAGCGCCGACCCCGCCGAGGCTCGGAACCACAGCGACGAGTGGTTGATCGGCAGCAGGAACCCGCGGGACGCATCCAGGTTCAGGCGGGGATACAGCGTCCCATTGACGTAGTTGCCGCGAACGGTCGCGCTCGCGCTCGTCCCCAGCTCGTCCTCGACGGCCCCGAGGGAACGCCTGAGGGATCCATACGCGAGGTCAGCGGAGAACGCGACGAGCCGGTCGAACGGCGCCGCCACGTTCTGGTACTCCGGCACGGTCGTCAGGCCGCCGTACCCCGCCAGCCGCAGCGTGTACGTCAGGCTCCTGGGCTCGTCGATGAAGAGATTGCCCTTGTACTGCACCGCCAGCGAATAGCCTCGGCGGCTCACCTTCGTGGGCCCGAAGAGGTCGTAGAAGTCCGCGCGATTCAGGGCCGCGGAGACGCGCCAGTTCCAGGACTGGAAGACCGCGCGCAGGTGGAGGCGCTCGTAGGACGACAGGGCCCGGTCGGGAGCGTAGGACGCGGTCAGGTCGAGCGAGGTCGCGCCGACCTGATCGGAGACGTTCAGGCGCTCGCCGACGGCCACGGCGTTGGTGCCGGCCGCATCCTGATATCCTTCCACGACGGGATACGCACTGTTCAGCTTGAGGTGGCTCAGTGAGCGGTAGGTCCGCGCGGTGGTCGCGAGCGAGTCCAGATGGATGCTCGAATCCTGCGGCGGTATCCACGATTGCACTTCGGTCCGTGTCGCGGCGATCTCGTTCCCCAGGAAGCGGATCGCGCTCACGCTGTCCGGAACCTCGTTGGCGATGATCGAGGGGACGAACCCCCGGCCGGTATACCGGAAGACGACTACGGAGTCCCCGGGCAGGGGGACCGGCTTGAAGAAGCCCGTCTCCGTGTTGCTCAGGGGCTCCATGACCTGCCTGGTGACGTCATAGCGGTAGATGTTGGAGACCCCCGAGTAGTAGGAGGAGCCGAGGACGTACCTCCCGTCCGGCGAGAACACGAAGTTCGACGGCGACCAGTCACCGAAATCGTACAGGACCTCGGGCGTGGCGTCTCCCGCCCGGAGCGCCGCGATGTCCATCCGCACCAGCTTCTGGCTCCCGCTGATCTCCGACATGGACCCGATGAGGGTCGAGCCGTCCGGCGAGACGTCCAGGTCGAACAGGTCCCTCCCGTACGGCAGGGTCTGGATCTGGTGCCACTCGTGATAGGGCGGGGGCAGGCGGACCAGCGTCGAGAACCCGTTGTCGTGCCTGACGCCCCACAGCGACCGGTCCGCCGGATCGAAGGCGAGATCGCCGATCCGCGCGTTCCTGAGCAGGCCCCGTGACCGGCCGGTCGCCAGGTCCAGGGCCATGAGATTGCGCCAATCGGCGTTGTCGGTGGTATAGAACAGGGTCCGTGACGCCGGGTCGTACGCCAGCGCGGTCACGGAGTATCCCGCGGCGCCCAGGATCTCCGCGAGGTTCCTGATCCTCCCGGACGCGACGTCGATGACGGCGAGGTGGGCGACCTGGCCCGGATAGCGGATCCCCACATAGATGGCCCGGCGCGTCGAGTCGTAGTACGCGCGGGAGACCGAGCCGAGCGCGTGATCGGTCAGCGGGCGGAAGGCCGTGACCGGGTGCCGGCGGATCGCCGCGAGGTTGGCCTCCTGCCAGTCACGCTCCCACGCGATCCATCGCGACCATTCGTCCTCGAGCGACCGGCCATAGATGTGCCGGAACTGCGTCGAGAAGTACCGCCGGCTGCCCTCGGTCCGGTTGAACCACGCCAGCAGGCTGTCGTTCCCGTACCGCAGCCCCAGGTAGCTGATGAAACGCGTTCCGTAGAGATAGGAGTTCACGCCCACCTGGAAGTCGATCGTCGTCCCTTCCGATTCCAGCCCGACGGCGTCGAAGATGGTGCCGCGGTCACGGACGAGGGTGCGGAACACCATCTCGTCGTAGGCACCGATGGCGCGCCCGATCCCCCCGTTCATCCACGTCTCGAGATAGACGGCTATCCCTTCCAGGTACCACCGTGGCGCATACCACCGCGGCGTGGTCAGGTAGCCGTAGAGCATGGACAGGGGCACCTCGGGGTTGGGCGTGACCTTGCCGAAGAAGAGCGACCTGTAGAACCGGTCGGACGCGGTGGCCTTGTCCACCGTGACGATGTGGGCCATCTCGTGGTTGAGGGAGGAGACCATCCGTTCGGGAGCGGGCGCGGACTCGTAGTCGTGGGCGTACGGCTCGATCCCGATGGTGATGTGGTTCTGCGGTATCGGACTCGCTCCCGCGTTGCCGTAGTGCCAGAGGTCGTGCATCAGCACGTTGATCCTGCCGGACGGCGTGTAGTCGAAGAGGCGGCGGTGGAATTGCAGCGAGTTCTCGAAGCTGCGGGCCACCTGCGGGACCAGGTAGGACTGGAGCGGCGACGTGTACACGAGCCGCATGTCCCGGGTCTCGAGCGTCTGGAACTGCGCGGCGAGATCGGGGGGCGCGCATACCCGCACGCAGGCCAGGAAGGCCAGGACGAATCGGAGTCTGTGCATTGTCAGGCGGAACGAAACTACTCGGGGATCCCGGCTCCCGTTAGAGCGAGCCGGGATCCCCGTGGAGGCAGCTCACATCTGGGTGCGCATCGCCTCGCGCATGAACGCCTGGGACAGCGCCTGGCTCTGCGCCAGGGAGCGGAACGCTTCGGCCGCCTGGAGCTGGCGGAACGCGTCGCTGGCCATGATCTGGCGGTAGGCGTCGGTCGCCATCACCTGGCGGAACGCGGCGCTGGCCTGGAGCTGGCGGAACGCCTCGTTGGCCTGGAGCTGGCGGAAGGCGTCGCTGGCCATGACCTGGCGGAACGCGTCACTGGCCATGACCTGGCGGTAGGCGTCGCTGGCCATCACCTGGCGGAAGGCATCGCTGGCCATCACCTGGCGGAACGCCTCGTTGGCCTGGAGCTGGCGGAACGCCTCGTTCGCCTGCAGCTGGCGCATGGCTTCGGACGATTGCATCTGCCGGAACGCGTCCTGTGCCTGGAGCTGGCGGAACGCCTCGTTGGCCTGGATCTGGCGGAACGCCTCGCTGGCCTCGAGCTGGCGGTAGGCCTGGCTGGCCATCACCTGGCGGAACGCGTCGCTGGCCATGATCTGGCGGAATGCGTCGGTGGCCATGATCTGGCGGTACGCGTCGCTGGCCATGACCTGGCGGTAGGCGTCGCTGGCCATGAGCTCCCGGAACGCCTGGTTCTGCATGACTTGCCGGAACACGTCGCTCCGAACCAGTTGCAGGATCTGGTCGTTCTGGAACAGCGCCTGGATATCGGGATTCTTGAGCGACACGTCGGCCTCGGTCATGGCCCGGCCATGATACCGCGCCGCCTGCTCGACCCCGCCGATCGTGCCGGCTTCGTGCCGCCCGGGCGGGAAGCCCGTCACGATCCCGGTGATGACAATCACGGCTGCCACCACCGTGCCTCCGACAAGCATCGCCTTCTTGGTCATGATCGCCTCCTCCATGTGCTCCGTGGCCAGTCTCAGCTGGAAAACGAACCATCGAACGACCGCGCCTGGGGTCGTCCACCCTGATTCCGTCCTCGATGTCGCTCGAGCCTGCTGTGGCAGCGCATCGAGGATCGCCCGCTTCAGATGAGGCGGCGGTTCGCGCGCCCCCACTTGGTCGAAGAGCCCGGCCACCTGGCGCAGCTCAGCCGCCAGCGCCCTGGCTTCCGGATACTCCTCCATCAACGACCGGAATGCGGCACTCCCCTCCGGAGTGTTCGCACCATCGATCTCCTGATGAATCAGCTCGACCTGGTCCCGTTTCAGCATAGCTAGTGTACTCGTTCGCGAAGCGTAAACCGCAGCCGTTCCCGCGCCGTGAACAGGCGCGACTTCACCGTCCGGACGGGGATCTCCAGCACGTCAGCGATCTCCTGGTACGAGAAGGACACGAAGTGCCTGAGCACCACCACGGCCCGATCGTCAGGCCTCAGGCCCATCAACGCCTTCCCGACACGGTCCTCCACCTCTGCCGCACGATCGGGTCCGATTCCCGGAGCCCGGAGATCGGGCTCGTCCTCCAGCGTCACCGTCCGCTTCCGACGCTTGAGCATGTTCAAGGACTCGTTCACGGTCATGCGATAGATCCAGCTGAAGAACCTGAACCGCGGGTCATAGGTCTCCAGCTTCAGGAACGCGTTCAGGAACACCGTCTGCGTGACGTCCTCGGCGTCCTGCACGTTGCCGAGCATCCGCAAGGCCACATTGAACAGGCGCTTCTGGTAGCGATCGACGAGACCGCTGGCCGCGTCTCCGTGACCTTCCAGGCACCGCTTGACCAGGACGCGGTCCTGTTCGTCCGCCGCAGCAGGTGTCTCTTCCAATTACAACTCAGACCGCCAAGAGTTGGAGGGGACTGCCCGGTCGGCGTCGCCCTCGCCGTGCCGACCGGTTCCCGGGATAACGTGCATCCCCGGACGCCCGGCGGCAAATGCCGGGTGGCGGCAGGCTTCCCGCAGCCCCGCCCGTGGCCCCCCTGCCAGCGCCGGGCCGGCTGACCATATTAGGGCGTTGTCCGTGTCATCCAGCGGCACGCCGGAGGACGCGATGCGGCCAGGCTTCCGCATGACGATCGGCGCCGATCTCGGCGAGGTCGCCAGGGTCAGCGCGGCGTTCACCGCGTTCGCGGACGCGCGCGCCGTGCCGGCCTCGGTCCGGCGCAGCATGAACGTCGTCCTCGACGAGCTGCTGACCAACACCGTTTCGTATGGATTCGCGGGGCGGGAGGGCGGTGAGGTGACCGTGGACGTGGAGCTGAGCGCGGACCGGGTGTCCGTCACCCTCACCGACGACGGCGCGCCGTTCAACCCGTTGGACCTGGCGGCCCCCGACACCGCGCTCTCCGTGGCGGAGCGGCCGGTCGGCGGGCTCGGCATCCACCTGGTCCGGCGGATGATGGACGACGTCCGCTATCAGCGGCGCACCGATCGCAACATCGTCGTCGTGGCGAAACGCCTGGCGGGCGGGACGACAACGGATCATCGCGGAGGAAGGTCCATGGACATCACCACACGCACACAGAGCGATGTCACCGTGGTGGCCCTGGCGGGGAGTCTCGACAGCAAGACGTCGCCGCAGGCCCAGCAGGCCCTCGACGGGATCCTCACGAGCGGCGTGCGGAAGATGGTCATCGACTTCACGGCGCTCGACTACGTCTCCAGCGCCGGACTCCGCGTCCTGCTCGGCGCGGCCAAGCGGCTGAGCGTGGCGGGAGGGGCGTTGCACCTGTTCGGCCTGAACGAGACGGTCCGGGAGGTGTTCGAGATCTCCGGGTTCGCCACGATCCTCCGCGTGTTCGCCACGGAAGCCGACGCGCTCAAGGGGTTCTAGCGATTCGGACTGCGAGTGGTGGACGCCGGGCCGCGTGCTCGCTGCGGCGGGTGGGTCCGATTCGGCTATCGCGACCTTCGAGCGTGCGTTGACAGGCCAGGCTGTTGAAGCCGACGGGTCGTGTCGGGGGCTGCCCGAGGCGTCGCCGTGGAGGCGTGGCGCGCCCTGCTGCCGGGTGCGGCGCTCACTTCCGCCGCACCCGGCGCGCCTCCGTTCCAGCCGGGCCGATCCGCCCTGTCAGATCCCCAGCCGGGTCCGGATGTCCTGCGGCAGAGCGGCCTTGTTCAGCATGAGCAGGTCGAACTTGGCGCGGATGTAGTTCTCCGACATGTAGATGTAGCCGTGGTAGGGTCCCGCGTCGCCCCAGGAGTTCTTGACCTTGTAGTAGGTGGCGCCGGTCTCGTCGTGGGCGATGCCGACGAGGTGCATCGTGTGGTCGTCGGTCGTGGTCCACCGGTCCCAGCCCTCCTGCCGCGCCTCGGGCGTGATCGTCTCGCCCTCGTGCCACGTGGCGTAGCCGGCCTTCTGGTCGAAGGAGCGCTCGCTGACGTCGGCGCCGATCGCCACCGTGTAGCCGCTCTCGACGGCGTGCCGCAGGACGCGCATCGCGTCGTCCAGCGGGATGTTCCAGGTCCGGTCGTTCCGCGCCCAGTTGTCCGGCGTCAGGAGCGCGCCCTGCCGCCACAGGGGCATGTTCGTGAACGACGTGATCTCGACGTAGGCGGAGGTGTCGATCCCGAGCTGTTCGGCGAACTGCCTGGGCGTCTCGGCGCGCCCGTCCACCCGGATGGTGTCGGGCAGCGGCCCCAGATACGCGTCGAGCAGGGCGCCAAAGCCCGCCGACCACTTGGGCGAGGGCCCGGGCCTCGTGTGGAGCACCGCGTCCAGATCGGCTCGGAGCACGGTCTGCAGCTCGCCGTGGTCGTGGCGAGTCTCGGACGGCCACATCCCCGAGAAGTCGCTCCGGCGCACGATGCCGTACCGCGCGATGGCGCTGAGCACGTCGTGGCTCAGCCCGCCCTCCGCGAAGGTGTTGTTGCCGTGCATCCGGTAGTAGACCTCCGCCTTCTCGCGGTACACGTGGTCCGCGATGAACATCTCCGACAGGTCGTACGTCCCCCTTCCCATGCGCAGCAGCTCGGACTCGAGCATGCTGATGGTCGCGAAGTCCCAGCACGTGCCCGTGCTGGCCTGGTCCGCTACCGGCGTGGCGGGAAGCACCCTCACGTCGGTGAAGGTCTTGGCCGGGTGCTGCTCCGCTGGCGGTTGCTGGGCGCCGAGCGCCGCGGGAAGCGCGACGATGAGGGCGAGAAGGAAGGGGCCGAGCGTGCGGGAACGGCGGAAGGTCGGTCTGGTCATCGTTGCCTTTCACCTCCCCCGGGCTCGTTCGGCCCGGGGATTCTGGGAGCGGCGAGCGTGAGCAGCGGGCTGACGCCGCGACACGCATTGCGGCGCTTGGGTCTCGCGCCCTCGCCGAGCTCGCGCTCGATCCGGTAGCCGTCCTGGAGGGCGCCCTGCAGCCGTGCGAGGGTCTCGGTCACGGCGACGGCCCCGGAATGGGATTGGGTCTAGGATACGCCGCCACGAGCGCGGCGGCTAGGCAAGCCGGGGCGGGGCAGGGGCCTCTGGGGCGTTCCTGATCGCACCGACTGCTGTCGCTCGACAGTTGCCGTAACGGTTGCCGTTTCTCCCGGCAGAGTACGGCAACGGCAACGCTGAAGTCCGGCAGCCGACGCTCGGAAACCGCCCTCAGGTCCGCTGCCGAACCGCGCTACGTCCTGAGAACCGGCATTTCCGCTCAGGCTGGGACGCGCACGCGGTCTGAGCACGAGCGACGCGAGTGCGAACAACCTCAAGCAAGTCCGACATCTTGGCGTTTCTGAGGGTTTGCGACCCCCGAATGGGTTGGGGGGTCGCCGATTCGGATCCCGGTGGCACCGAGCTGGCGCTCGATGGCGTAGCGGTCAGCGAGGGCCGCCTGGAGACGGGCTTGGAGGTCGCTCGTCGTATCGGCTAGAGGCGCGCGATGCGGCCGCGGATCTCCCGGACCAGGGGCTGGAACTCCAGGTCCGCGCCGGCCCAGAGGTCCGTGAAACGCTGGTAGTACTCCTTCGCCTGGCGCCGGTCGCCGCGGGCCTCGTACAGCTCCCCGAGGCGGCGCAGGACGCGCGGCGTCCAGTCGAGCCAGGCAGCGGGGTCCTCCGAGGGGGTTTCGAGGTAACGGCGGTACAGCGCCGCGGCCGAGTCCGCCTGCCCGGACTGGTCGTACGCCCAGCCGACCCAGACGATGCTCAGTGGGTCTGGAGCCTCGCGCTCCCACTCGCCCAGCAGGGCGATTCCCTCCTGCCAGCGTCTCTCGGCGAGCGCCAGGTGTCCCTGCGCCCAGTTCAGCTCGCGCCGGCGGGTCCGGGGGCCGACATCCGTGACCTCCGTCTGGTACCGGCGGATGTACTCCCTGGCGCGGACGGGATCTCCGGCCTGCGCGAAGACGGCAGCCAGGTTCGCATAGCCGCGATCCACCGGGGCACGATCCGTCAGCGGCGTCCGTTCGAGGGCGCCGGCCAGCGCAGTACGAGATCCTCGGGTGTCCTTCCCGAACCAGATCGCATCACCGAGGGCCCAGTACGCCACGTCGAGCGGCTCCGGCCACAACCGGGGATTGAGCGTCCGGCGCGCACGGCCCCACGCCAGGCGATGGCGCTCGACCTCGCGCTGGTGGCCGCGGAGCCGCGAGGCCTGCATCTGGGCATATTCGGCCGCCGCGATCCCTACGATGCCCACAGCACGCCAGCCCGCAACTGCCGCGGCGACGATGCGCTCTGCCTCATCATAGTGCCCGCGCGCCAACGCCAACTGAGCCCGATAGTACGGAAGGCTCGGAGCTCCGGGCCACGTCGCCTGAGCTCGGTCGAGGGCGCGCCCGGCCTCGTCGAACTTCCCGAGGCACTGATATGCGGCCGCCACTTGTGTGCAGCCCCACCGTGCCACGGTTGCGCACAGCACTGCATACAGCGATTCGGCTTCCACGAACCGTCTCGAGGTCTTATACGCATACGCCAGGTTCTGGAGGGCGATGGCGTCGTCGGGCCTGCGGTCGAGCACCCCTCGATACGCCGCGATGGTGCTGTCAGCGTCCTCGGTGACGTAGGAGTGGTAGCCTCCCTCGATCAGCAACCGCTCGGCGTCGGGCAGTCGGCGCCGAAACGCGTACGCCTTGGTCATGGCGCGGACGATGCTGTCACGTGGGAAGCCGTAGTTGGCGAAGATGATTCCCCGTTTCCGGTAGGCCTCGGCGAACGTGCTGTCGATCGCGACCGCCTGCCGCAACAGCGTGAGAGCGCGTCGCGTGTCGCCCACGGCGTTCGCCCGGCTCCCCTGGACGTACGCCTGCAGTGCTTCGAACGACGAGGTCGTCGCGGTACCGATGGGCAGCTCCGCCTGGATGCTGCGGAGCGACTCGCCGACGCGCTCCCTGAGCCCTGCCGAGAGCCGGTCCACGGCGCCGAGCAGGTCCTGGAGACTCGCGGCGGTCTCGCGGCGCGTGGTCAGAACAGCCCCGCTGCCTGCGGCGACGAGGCGCGCCGACACCACGAACTCCGTGCCCACCGGCACGATCTCGCCGGTCAGTAGGGCCTTCAGATTCTCCCGCTGGGCCAGCTCCCGCGCGACATCGGGAGTGAGCGCCGTATTCGCCGGCTTCCGCATCCGTCCCAGCGCCTCGCGCACCTGATCGGGCTGGAAGAGCGTCACCGCCCGCGACTGCTCCAGGTCGAGACGCACCAGCTCGGTGATAGTGTGGCCGAGGGACGAGTCCGTGGTGCGGTTCTCGAAGTCCGCGATGAGGACAGTGTCCCTAGCGTGCAGGAGTCCCTTCGCCATCAGTGTGCCGAGAGGACCGATGCCGAGGACGCGCATGGCCATCCACGCACCCGTCAGCAGGGCGAGGAGGACCAGCGTCAGCCCGCCGGTCACCAGGGACCGCTTCCAGGTGAGGTGTCGCCACAGGCCCTCGGCCTCCGAGGGACGGATGGCGCCGGTGCTCTTGTCGATCAGCCGGCGCCGCTCCTGCCGTCCGGTGAGGTAGAGGACCAGCACCCCGATGGCGAGGACGGCGGCCACGGAGGGGACGACCCACGAGGGCACGCCGATGAGGCGCGCCAAGCCGTAGGCCGCGCCGAGCACTGCGAGTCCCGCGACGAGAGAGAGGATGGCTACCCGGAGCGGGTGGTTCCGCGCGATGGCGTCGCGCGTCCCGGAGGAGACGGCCGTCGCGCCGGTGGGCGGCATCCCGCCGCTCGGCGTGGACATCGCCGTGAGGGCGCCGAGCAGCTCCTCGGCGGACTGCGGCCGGTCCGCCGCCTTCTTCTCGAGGCAGCGCATCACCAGCGCGTTGAGCGCCTCCGGCACCGTGGGCCGGTACAGCGTGCAGGGCTCCGGCGCCTGGGTCACGTGGGCGATGAGAACCTGCTGCGGCGTGGGCATCTGGAAGGGCGGCCGCCCGCACAGCATCTCGTAGGCGAGCGCGCCCACCGCATAGAGGTCCGCCCGGTGGTCCACGTTCGGGTCGGCGGCGGCCTGTTCCGGCGCCATGTACGCCGGCGTTCCGAGCGCGATGCCGAATGACGTCAGCGCCGAGCCCTTGGCCGCTTCGCTCACCGCCTTCGCGACGCCGAAATCGGTCACCAGCGCGTGGCGCCCCGAGAGCAGGACGTTGTCGGGCTTGATGTCGCGGTGCACGACGCCGTGCTCGTGCGCCGCGGCGAGGGCGTCGAGCACATCCCGCAGGATGTGGATCGTCTCGCTCACCGGGAGTTCCCGCTGGCGCGCCAGCTTGGCGCGCAGGGACTCGCCTTCGATGAACGGCATCACGTAGTAGAGCAGGTCGTCCGCCGAGCCGGCGGTGAGGACGGGGACGATGTGCGGGTGCTGGAGCGATGCCGCGAGCTGGATCTCGCGCCGGAACCGCTCGTCGTTCACCCCGGCGCTCATCTCGGGCGGCAGGACCTTCACGACGACGTGCCGGCGGAGTGCGACTTCCTCGGCCAGGAAGACGCGGCTCATCCCCCCGCCGCCGAGCTCCCGCTCGACGTGGTACGAGCTGCCGAGGGCCGTTTGGAGACGTTCCTGGAGGTCGCTCATCCGAGGTCCGTTCCGCGCTCGTCGAATCCGCTGGGCCGTGAGGCGCCTTTGGACTCCCTCGGCCTGACAACGGATCCCGCGGCCTAAACGACCGTGAAGATGCGGCTTGGCTGCGCGTTGATTTGGCCTACAATGCCTGTCGTCCTGTGTCGCCGCAAGAGCTTCCCTGGCTGGGCGCCGGCGGTTCATGGCTAGGAGCTTCCTTCGCCTCTGCCAGCGCGTCCGGGCGGGGTGTCGGCGCGTCAAGGACGTGGCGGGTCACTGTCCAGGAACGGGAGCGAGGTGAGTCGGGCGGGCTCGGGGCCAGCAAGCGTCCCGGCTTGGTGAGCTTGGTGGTGAAGAGGGGTTGGCTGACGGTTGACGTAACGGGTGACGTTTCTCCCGGCAAACTACGTCACCCCTGGCCTTGGAGTCCGGCACCGACGCTCGGAACCCTTTGCCAATCCAACAACATGCCGTAATTGCGATATTCTCACTCGGGGATGGGGTCTAGGGGGTCACGGGTTGAGCTGCGGCCGCTGCGCGGCCTCGCTCCGCTCGTCGGCCGCGTCGAATCCCGCCGTCCCGACCTGCCGAAGCCTAGCTCTGACAACGACTTGTCGGAGCGGGCTTTCTGTATCTCACCCCGGGGTGACGTAAGGAGTGACGTAACTGCGGGCGCCGGCCCCGAATCGCCTTCGCGCCACCCGGCACTAGTCACTTGGAGCAGGGTCTCGGGGTCGGGCTGCTGGTAGCACTTGAGCAGTGTGACCGTGTCGCGCAACCACCCGCGGCCGCCACTTCGCGCACCGGCAGGTGCCTGCGCGCCGTGGCCCACGGCATCCTCATCCGTGGCGCTTCGCGCGGTGCACGCTCAGTTGCCCAGCCGCACCAGGGCCGCGCGGGCGCGCTCGACCAGCGGCTGCACGGGCGCGTCACCCCTGTCCCAGAGGCCCACCACGAACCGGTAGGCGCGCCGCGCCTGCGCAGCGTCTCCCGACGCAGCGGCCAGGTCGCCGTAGAGGAGCCACTCGCGGCCCGCCGCTTCGAGCCCGCGGCTGCCGATGTTGAGCACGCCCCCCCAGATGTAGGTGTACTCGCCGAGGAGCTGGTGGACCCAGCTGGCCATGGTGCGCCAGCGCGCCGCGAGGTCCCTCAGCCGCCGCAGGGCCGCCGCCGAGTCGCCTAGGAGGACGTAGCCCTCCGCGAGGAAGAGCCAGCTGCCGTCGTCCCAAGCCCACGCCGGCCGCCGGTCCACCTCCGCCTCGGCGAGCGCCAACTCCCTCCGCGAGCGCACCGTGTCCCCCAGGGCGAACCAGGCCTGCGAGCGCACGATGGGATGCGGGTCGGCGGTGTCGGCCGCGGGGCGGGTGCGCCGCATCCGGAAGGCCAGCAGGTCCACGGTGTGCGCGATGCCGCGACGGATGGACTCCCGCACCTGCGGATCGCGAAATCGGCGACCGTAGGCCTCTCCGTAGCGCGCCGCCAGGGAATCGACGTCGGCCGGGAGGATCCCGGCCCAGAGCGGCAGCAGCGTGCGACGCAGGACGACGAGCGAATCGTTGCCGCCGTGGTAGGCCGTCGCCTCGCCGGCGTACCGCCCGAAGATGGTGCCGAGGCCCGCCGCCACTCCGATCGTCACACCGCCCGAGAGCGACGAGTCCGCATAGGGCATCGCCTCGCCGGGCCGCTCCAGGCGCAGCATCCACTCGGCAGCGAGGTCGAGCCAGAGGAAACGCCAGAGGCGCCAACGGGTCACGCCGACCGCCATGCGGTCCTCGGCCCGCGCGCCATCGAGGTCTCCGAGTTCTCCCAGCACGATGCTGAGCCCCGCGTGGCCGGCCCAGTTCCTCGGATTGGCCGCCACGAACGCCGCCATCAGGTCGCGCGCCAGCTCGTAGCGCCGGCGGTGCGCGTCGAACTGGCCCGGCTCCTGCGCCCAGAGGTGCCGTGCCGTGGCCCAGACGTACGGGTGATAGACCAGGGTGTCGTGGTCGAGCAGCATCCCCGAGGTCCAGAGCTCCGGGTCCGGGCACGGGCCTACGGGGCGGACGCACTCGCTGCGCTGGAGCACCCAGCTGATCCCGGTCAGCAGGTCGAAGATCCGCAGCACGGGGGCGTTGAACGTCGGGTCGAGCGCCGCCGCGCGGCGCCAATCCGCGATCGCGGCGTTGTCGGACCGGAACCGCGCCAGCACCGTACCGGTATCGCCCACGAGGAGCTGTCTGCGGCACCGGCCCCGCATCCAGTACGCCCACGCGTCGAGCGAATCGGCGGCGATCATCCGGTCCGCGTCGGCGCAGGCGCCTCGCCAGTCGCCGCGGCCCGCCGCGGCCAGTGCCGCGACCTGGCCGCGCTCGCGCCTCGGCATCCCGGCGCCGAAGCGGAACGCCGCCTGGAGTGCGCGGTCCTGTTCCGCCGCGGTGAAGCCGGGAAACTGGCCCGTGTAGTTCGTGACGTTCCAGTAGATGCGGTAGTGCGCGAGGCCGAACGACGAGTCGATCTCGACGGCCCGGCCGTAGTGCATCACCGCGCTATCCGGCTCCCCGCGCCACTCGGCGTCGAGCCCGCCGGCGTACGCCTGCAGCGCCTCGGTGCTCTGCGTGCCCACGTCGGCCGCACGGATCCCCGGCGGCACCGGCAGCGCCAGCACCCGCTCCGCCAAGGTGCCGAACATCGCGGAGAGCGAGTCGGTCCCCACCATCACCGCGCTCGGCGTGCGCAGCCGCCGGCCGGTGCGCACGTCGAACACCGCCGCCTGCACGCGGGTGCGGGCCCCCTCCTTGAGAAGGGTGCCCATGACCAGCTTCCCGGCGCCGACCCGACGCGCGAGGTCGAAGCCCGCGTCCTGGCCGAGCCTCGTTCCCACCGGCACGCCGCGCATCAGGTCCGTCACCCGGGTGTCGTCCACGACGCGGACGTCCGTCCACTGCGACATCGCGCCGTACAGCAGCGTCACGCTGGCGTCGCGGACGACGTCGAGCGCGGGATCGTGGGCGATGTTGTCGAAGGGGAGGACGAGCCAGGTGCGCTCGTCGAGGGACGGGGCGGCCGGAGCGCGACGGGAGCACGGCGGGGGCGTGCCGTCGGGACATTGCTGGGCCATCACCGCGGTCGGGATGACGGCGAGACAGAGCGTGGACGTCAGAACGAGGCTGAGTCGCACGCCGCTACGGTGCAGCCTGCAAGGCCCCGCGTCAAGCACGGAGGGCGCACCGGCTGGGCGGAGTGGGGAATGGGAAGAAGAGCTGCGTGACGAGCCTGGGGTACATCGACGCTATTCGATGGAGAGGTGACGTAACGGGTGACGTAACTCCCGGCAAACTACGTCACCCCGGGCCTCGGAGTCCGGCACCGACGCTCGGAACTCCTTGAAAGTCCGGCATTTTGCCGTGAAGTGATCTGCACCACCCCTGAATGGGGTTGGGGGGTCGCGGGTCGAGTTCCGGTCGCTCCGCGGCGTCGCTTCGCTCGCCGGGCTCCGCCCGGCGACGGCCGCAACTCAGGCCTTGATCCCCCGCCCGGAGGTCCGCCTGCTCTGCGCCCGCTCACCCACCACCGCCCGGACCCGGTGCGTGGCGCCGTCGTCCACCAGGGGAATCGCGGCGGGATCCACGGGTTGGCCGTCCAGCTCCGCCTCTGCGATCCCCCGGCAGCGGTGCTCCGGATTGGAGACGGAGATCTCATAGCCGGTGCGGCCGAACCGCCAGACGATGGAGTACTCGGGCCAGGCCGTGGGGATGCAGGGATCCAGCTCGAAGCTCGCGCCGTGACGCTTCAGGCCGAGGATGCTCTCCAGGCCCGCCCGGTACATCCAGCCCGCGGAGCCGGTGTACCACGTCCAGCCGCCGCGCCCCGCGTGGGCCGGGTGGGCGTAGACGTCTCCGGCGGTGGCGTACGGCTCGGCCTTGTAGCGCTCCACGTCCGCGGCGCTCCGCGTGTGGTTGATCGGGTTCAGCAGGTGGAACAGCTCCACCGCCTCGTCCCCGTTGCCGAGCCGGGCCACCGCCATGACCGTCCACACCGCGGCGTGGGTGTACTGGCCCCCGTTCTCCCTCACCCCCGGCGGGTATCCCTTGATGTAACCGGGGTCCTGCGCCGACTGGTCGAAGGGGGGAGTGAGCACCAGCACCACCTGCGCGCCGCGCAGCACGAGCTGGGTGCGGACGGCGTCCATGGCCCGCTCGGCGTGCGTCGCGGGCGCGGCTCCGGACAGGACGGCCCAGGACTGGGCGATCGAGTCGATCTTGCACTCGTCGTTCTGCGCCGAGCCCAACGGCGTGCCGTCGTCGTAGTAGGCCCGCCGGTACCATTCCCCGTCCCAGGCCCGCTCGAGCATGTCCGCGAGTCGGGCGGCCTCGCTCGTGTACCGCGCCGCCCGCGCCGGGTCCCGGGTCTCGCACAGGGGGATGAACCGCTGCAGCACCGTGTGGAGGAACCACCCGAGCCACACGCTTTCGCCGCGGCCCTGGGGCCCGACCCGGCTCATCCCGTCGTTCCAATCGCCGCTGCCGATCAGGGGGAGGCCGTGGGCGCCGGCGGTAAGGCCCTTGTCGATGGCGCGCACACAGTGGTCGAAGACCGGAGCCGATGCGGCAGAAACCTGCGGCTGTCCGTAGGCCTCGGTCTCGCCCGCGGCGAGGAGCGGTCCCTCCAGGAACGGGACGATCTCGTCGAGCGCGCCCGCGTCCCCCGTCGCGTCCACGTAGTGCGCGATGGCGTAGGGCAGCCAGAGCAGGTCGTCCGAGCAGCGGGTACGCACGCCGCGGCCGGAGGGCTCGTGCCACCAGTGCTGCACGTCCCCTTCGAGGAACTGCCGGCCTGTGGCCCGAACGATGTGCGCCCGGAACAGGTCGGGCCTCGCCAGGGAGAGTGCCATGGCGTCCTGGAGCTGATCGCGGAAGCCGAAGGCGCCCCCCGGCTGATAGAAGCCCGACCGCGCCCAGAGCCGGCAACTCAGGTCCTGGTAGAGGAGCCAGCGGTTCATGAGGAGGTCGAAGGAGTCGTCAGGGGTGCGCACCTGGACGGTCTCCAGGGTCTCGGTCCAGAGCCGCTGCACCGCTTCGAGGGCCGTGTCCGCCGCCGCGACGGTGCCGTGGCGGCGCGCCAGCTCGCGGGCGTGCTGGAGATCCCTGCCTCGCCCCAACAGGAAGACCAGGCGGCGGCTCTCTCCCGGAGCCAAGCCGATCTCGACCCGCAGGGCGGCGCACGGATCGAGCCCCGCCCCGAACCGGGCCGACGGGGTCCGCTGACGCAAGGCAGCCGGCCTCGCCAGCGAGCCGTTGCGCCCCAGGAAGGAGAGTCGGTCGCCGGTCGCCCAGCTCGCCGGCTCACTGGCGTGCGCGAAGGCGATCTGGCCTGGGTACTCCTGGTTGTATGGGTTCCTGGCGAGGACGGCTCCCGTCTCCTCGTCGAGCTCCGTCATCACGTGCAGCTGTTCCCCGGGCTGGGGCGGTCCCAGGCGCCACTCGTTGTAGGCGAACACGCTCAGTCGCCGTCGCCGGTCGATCCGGTTGGTGAGGGTCAGGGTCGAGAACTTCACCGGATCCTCCGCGTCGACGAAGACGGCGAGCTCCTGGAGGATCCCGTGGGAGGCGTGCGCGAAGCGGGAGACCCCAGCTGCGTGTCGCGTCACGAACCGGCCACTCTGCCGGGTTCGCCGCACGGGCCCCGGCGTGGGCGACCACACGTCGCCTTCGTCCTCGTCCCTCAGGAAGAGGGCTTCGGCGGTGGGGTCGCTCACGGGGTCGTTCGCGAACGGCGTGAGCCGGTTCTCGCGGCTGTTCTCCGCCCACGTGAACGCCGAACCCGATGCCGAGACCACGGTGCCGAAGCCGGGGTTGGCCATCACGTTCACCCAGGGCAGCGGCGTCTCCTGATCTCCGTCGAGGACGACCGCGTACTCGCGGCCGCCGTCGGCGAATCCTCCCGTGCCGTTGGCGAAGGTGAGGGCGGGGATCTCGATCTCACCATCGTCCGGGCCCGGCGCCAGGCGCGGCGGTGGCGGCGGCTGCTTCTCCTGCCACTGTGGCTCCGCGTACGGCCAGTCCAACTGCTCCGACAGCTTGCCGCGAGCCCCGCTGAGGACCACCCGGGCCACGCTGGCGAGGAGGTTCCGCTCGTCCTCGCTCATGCGGTCGCCGCGCAGGAGGAACACCCCTCCCGGCCGGTGCTTCCACGCTCCCCAGGGCCCGGTGTCGAGGAGCGCCGTGAGCTGGACGTGCATCTCGTCGAGGTAGCTCACCGGATGCTCGTTCAGGATCACGAGGTCCGCGCTCAGGCCCTTCAGCCGCCAGTACTCCTGGGCCTGGAGGACCTGCAGGACGAGGGGGAAGTCCTTTCCCTCGACGACACGCACCAGCAGGATCGGGAGATCGCCGGAGATCCCGTGAGCCCACAGGCCCGATTGGCCCAGCACGTTGCGCCCCAGGACCTCCGGCTCCGCCCGTAGCGAGGCGTCGGAGTACAGGACCCGGGAGGCGAGGCGCTCGAAGAGCTGGGCTTCGTCGCTCGAGATGCCCAGGTGCCGCAGGGTGCTCTGCGCGTGCGTGAAGGCCAGCGAGAAGGTTCGCGCGGCGGCGCTGGGATCGTGGTACTTGTGGGCCATCGCCAGCGCGCCATCCCGGCTCGTGGCCATCCCCGTCGCGAAGGACAGGCGCACGAAGCCACCGGGGGCCAGACGGATGCGCTGTCGCAGGCTGACGATCGGGTCCAGCACGGCCCCCGTGGTGCCCGAGAGGGCCCGCCCGTCGAGGGCCGCCGGATCCTCGGGGCTGCGGCCGCGGCCCAGGAACCGCGCGCGGTCGGTCTCCCATTCCACGGGCCCCTGCATCCTCCCCTCCACGCTCAGCACGTGGACCGCCCACACGCGGGCCTCCTCTGCGGCGCGGGGCCGCCGGGCGCAGACCAGGGCGGCGCTCTCGGGCAGGTACTCGGTCTCGACGAACAGCTTGCTGAAGGTGGGGTGGGCGAGGTCGTCCGCGACGGAGGCCAGGGCTATCTCGGCGTAGCTCGTGACCTCGAGTTCGCGCGGCCGGTCGCTCTGGTTGGTCACGGTCAGGCGGCGCACCTCGACGTCGTCCTCGGTGGAGACCGCGATGTCGAGCTGCGTCGCGATGTCCTCGTGCAGGCGGCGGAAGACGGCCCGCTCGGCTCGGAAGGTGACCAGGTACTCCTCGGGCTCCCGGTCCGTGGGATGGTAGGCCGCGGACCAGACCGACCCGGTGCGCACGTCGCGCAGGTAGAGGAACTGACTTCCCGGGTCACGGGTCGCGTCCTCGCGGTACCGGGTGACGGCGCGGCCGCGGCACAAGCTGGCCCCGCCGCCCGCGTTGGTGACGACGGTGGCGTAGGCGCCGTTCGACAAGAACTGCGCGTGAGGGAACCGGGTGTGGGGCGAGCGGAAGCGCCGGACCGCCACCGCGGAGACAGGAGCCGTCACCCGCGTCTCCTCGGCGGGCCGGGGCTGCGTGATGCGCGCATCGCGCGGCGCGCGCTCCTGCAGCAGCAGCGCGGTGGCCTTCACGCGGGGATCGGCGTGGAGGCGCTGTACCATCGGATCGCCGAGGACGGCGTTGGCCAGCGCGACCAGGCTCATTCCCTGGTGATGGGCCAGGAAGGCCTGGACGACGACCCCGCGGGTGCCATGCTGTCGGGGCTCGCCGACGCTCTCGCCATCGTCCGCCTTCCGGTGCGTGTAGTCGATGGCCTCGTAGAAGCCGTACGCGCCGTCCAGCCCTTCCCGGGCCAGGCGCCGAAAGTTCTGTGCGGCCCTCTCGGGGTCCACCATGGCGGCCAGGGCGGTGGCGTAGGGGGCCACCACCAGCTCGTCGCCGAGGCCCCGCTTCAGACCCAGGCCGGGGACGCCGAAGGCCTTGTACTGGTACGTCCCGTGGCGGTCCACGACGTTGAAGGCGGACTCCGAGATCCCCCAAGGCACGCCCTGCTGCCTCCCGTATTCCACCTGCCGGCGTACCGCCATGCGGCATGACTGGTCGAGGAGGGTCCCCGGGTAGCTCCGCATCACGAGGAGGGGCATGAGGTATTCGAACTGGCTGCCGCTCCACGACAGGAGGGTGGGGGCGCCGTCCACGCTGGTCAGCAGCCGTCCCAGGTGGAACCAGTGGCCGTCGCGGATATCGCCCTTGGCAATTGCGACGAAGCTGGCCAGGCGGGCCTCGGAGGCCAGAAGGTCGTAGTACGAAGGATCGAGCCGGCCCGGGCCCTCGGCGTCCGCGAGGCGATAGCCGAGGGCGAACAGCTGGCGCTGCCACTCGAAGAGGAAGTCGAAGCTCATCCCGTCCACGAGAGCGACGGCGCGCGAAGCGAGCTCCTCGAGACGCGTCACGAACTCACCGGACTTCGGGGCGGGGGCCGTCAACCCCGCGGCGAGGGAACGCGACCAGTAGAGCGCCTCGACGTGCTGGCTGGAGGTCGCGCCTTCCTCCTCGAACGAGGCGATCGCATCGGTCAGCGCGGGGGCCAGGCCGCCGGCGCGCGCCAGCCTCTCCTCGCCATCCTCCGGGCCATCCAGCCCGCCCAGCACGGAAGTCACCGCCGCGGCCAGGCGTGCCCTCCCTTCCTGGTGCGCGGCCGGCGTGTCCGCCAGGCGCGTCAGGCACAGCCGGGCGACTTCCGCCGTGTCGGCCAGGCCGTCGCAGATCCGCGCCGCGGGCTGCGGCTCGCCGGCCAACTGCCGCAGGCCTTGGGTCAGCGTCAGGAGCGCGCCCGCGAGGTTGCCGCTATCCACGGTGGAGACGTAGCGGGGGGGCAGGGGCGCCAGGGTCCTCGTGTCGTACCAGTTGAACAGATGGCCCTCGAAGCGCTCCAGATCTTCCACGGTGGACAGCGCCGCCTCGAACCGCTCGACCAGCTCAGGTGTGCGGATGAAGCCGAAGTCGTGAGCCGCCAACGTCGAGAGGAGCCCCATTCCGATGTTCGTGGGGGACGTCCGATGGGCCACCATCGGCGCGGGAGTTTCCTGGAAGTTGTCCGGAGGCAGGCCGTGGTCCTCGGCGCCCATGAATGTGTCGAAGTAGCGCCAGGTCTTGCGCGCGATGAGGCGGAGCAGGCGTCGATCCTCGGAGCCGAGGAGACGACGCTCGGGCGACACGGGCAGGCTGAGCCAGTAGGCCACCACCGGCGCCGCCACCCACAGGGCGAGGAGGGGGCTGGCCACAGCGAGACTGCCCGGCCGGACGGCTGCGATCAGGGCGAGGAGGATCGCGGCGATGACGGGACTGGCCGCCAGCCCTGAGAGGAACAGCAGCGCACCGGCCCGGGCGCTGAGGCCGGCGGCCCGGGCGGTGGTGGCGGCCGCCGTCTCCCACTCGAGGAGGCGGCGCTGAGTGATCACGAGGCGAACCAGGGTGAGGCCGATGGCGTGGGCCATCTGGTGGGCCTGGTAGGCGAGGAACGTGATCTGCAGGAGCGTCTGGGCTCCGGCGGTCCTCGCGTCCTCGCCCAGGATCCGCAGGAACACCCTCAACGGTTGCTGCGGGGCGGGGCCGGCGCCGAGCCGGACGGCCAGCGGGTAGAGTGGAAAGGCGATCGCGGCGAGGACCGCGACGGTCCAGGCCAGGGGATCTCCCGGCAACAGCAGCCAGGCCGCGGCGAGGAAGGCCACGGTGGCGGGGGCCACCAGCGTGCGCCTTAGGTTGTCGAAGATCTTCCAGCGGGAGATGACGGGGAGATGGTTGCGCTCCCAGCGCCCGCGGGTCGGTACCCAGGGGAGCAGCCAGAAGAGGATCTGCCAGTCGCCGCGCGCCCATCGGTGCTGGCGCCGGGCGTGGGCGAGAACGCTCGCGGGGTAATCGTCCACCACCTCCACGTCCGTCACCAGGGCGGCCCGGGCGTGCAGGCCCTCGAAGAGATCGTGGGACAGGAGGGCGTACTCGGGGACCCGGCCTTCGAGGGCGGCCATGAAGGCATCCACGTCGTAGAGCCCCTTGCCCGTGAAGGCCCCCTCCTTGAAGAGGTCCTGGTAGGTGTCCGAGACCGCCGTGGTGTAGGGATCGACGCCCGTGTGCCCGGCGTACACGCGGGCGAACAGCGACCCTGCGGCGCTCGCCATGGTCACGCTGACCCGGGGCTGCAGAATCCCGTAGCCGTCGGTGACGCGGCGTAGGCGAGGATCGAAGGAGGGACGGTTCAGGGGGTGGGCGATGATGCCGATGAGCTTCCGTGCCGCGTGCAGAGGAAGCTGGGTATCGCTGTCCAGGGTGATGCAGTAGCGGATGCTGGGCAGGACCTCCGGGTCGCCCACGTGGACGTGGTAGCTGGTGTCCTTGGCCCCCCGCAGCAGTCGGTTGAACTCCTCGATCTTCCCGCGCTTGCGTTCCCACCCGATCCACGAGCCCTCGCCGGGATTCCACTGGCGCACCCGATGGAAGAGATGGAACCGGTCGGCGCGGTCCTGGCCGAGGCGGGCGTTCAAGTCGAGGATGCCGGCGCGGGCGGCATCCAGGATCTCGGCGTCTTCCGGCAGCTCGGCGGTGGGGGCGTCGGCGAAGTCGCCGAGGATGGCGAAGTGGATGCGCGGGTCGGCGTTCCCCAGGGCCAGGACCTCCACGTGCTCCAGCAGCTCGGCCACTCCGGCCACGCTCGTCAGCAGGGTGGGGACGACGACCATCGTCCGCGCGTCCTCGGGGATCCCGGCTTGGAAGTCGAGGCGAGGGAGGCGGCGCGGCGGCGCGAGGTGTGCGGCCAGGCGCTGGACCAGTGCGATGGCGAACTCGCTGGCGGGCAGGAGGAGGAGCGCCGCCGTCCAGGCCTGCGCCCACGGAGTGCCGCCCAGGGCCCGGATGTACGCGACGGCCGGAGCCAGCAGGGCGGCGGTGGCGAGTCCGATCGACCCCAGGTAGGCGCTGGTGGCGTGGGAGAAGATGAAGCGCCGTGCGCGGCCGGCGAGGCGCAGACGGTGCGCCACGTCGGTCTCGAGGCCGGGTCGGCCCGTCCCGATCAGGTGGTAGCCCACGTGGGTGGCGCGGTCGCCGGCCGACTTCAGCTCGGCGGCCTGCCGGGCGCTCTCCACGGCGCGAAGGGCCACGCGGAGCTGGGCCTCTCCGGTGGGCTCCGCCAGCTCCTCCACCGCCTGCCGGTAGCGGTCCCGGCTGTGGAAGTCCATTCTCCCGTAGACGCCGGCCGGGTCGCGCTGCAGGACCTGTTCGGTCAGGCTGACGTGCTCGAAGAACAGCATCCAGTCCAGGGTGGAGCACAGTCGCAGGCTGGTGATGGCGTTGGCCACGGAGACCTGCCCTGCGGCTTGGGCTTGGTGCTCCGTCCGGATCGAATCCTCCGCCGTCAAGCCCTGGGTAGTGAGGCGTTCCTCGACGGCCGCACGCACGGGAGAGACCAGCGGCCCGTACTCGCGCATCCGCTGGAGGAGCCGCACCACATAGGCCGTCTCCAGGATCTCCGGGAGGGCCGCCAGGGGCGCCGCGACCTCGGCGCCGCCGATCTGGGCCAGAAAGAGGTCGGCTCTGGAACGCGCGTCCCGGCCCTGGAGCGTCTCGTCCGCGAGTCGCCTCAGGTTCTCGATGAGGGCGAGCTTGAGCATGCTGGGCCAGGCCCACAGCTCGCCGATGGTCAAGGGCGCCACCGTCTGGTAGGCGGCCATGAAGCGCACGAGCTGGTCCCGGTCCAGGCGGCCATCGGTGTGGCGGATCAGCTCGAGGGCCATGGCGTAGACCCGCGCGATGCCGGCCATCTCCCGGGGGGCCAGCTTGGGCAGGTCTGAGTAGTACTGCCGAGGCAGGTCGTGCCGGATGCCCCGGATCTCGCCTTCCACGAGGTGGAAGTTGTCGAGGAGCCACTCCGCCGCCGGGGGGACGAACTCGCCGCGGTGGACGTCGCTGGCGAGGACGCGATAGGCCTCGCGCAGCACGCGGCCGTTGTCCTCCACGCGTCGGAAGAATGGGCGGACCTTGCGGTGCGGATCGCGGGCTAGGGTGAAGCTGGCGGCGAGGGCCTTGGCCCGTTCCTCCAGGCGCTCGATGCTCAAGAGCTCGGCGCGGAGGGGCTTCTCGACTTGCCTGCGGCGGCCGCCCCCGAGGAGGCGGAGCAGCGGCCTCAGGGCGTCACCCAAGGCGAGCTCCCCGGTGTTCTCATC
>Ga0209777_10002133_pt1 | contig 26739 bp, 17 predicted proteins | sample FrelakmetHBP12HB_FD_187147 | JGI IMG/M metagenome (GOLD analysis project Ga0209777, IMG submission 187147) | Freshwater lake sediment microbial communities from the University of Notre Dame, USA, for methane emissions studies -HBP12 HB (SPAdes)... | ecosystem: Environmental > Aquatic >...
GTCCTTTTCGGTTAGGACCTTCCAACCGAAAAGGACAGCCTTCACGCCCGAATCCGTCATCTGGCTGTCGCAGATAACACCCGCTGACACCTATCACTCGCCCTGCAGTTCCCGGACGGGGTTTCAGGACCGCACACCGCGTGGTTCTCGGTGGCAGCAGCAACTCCACCGACTACCCCGTCACGGAAGGGGCCTTCCAGGCCCGTAACGCCGGTGCCGGCAGCAAGTATCATTATGATGGAGTAGTGTCCATACTCTACAACAACCTGAGCACGCTCGTCTACTCAAGCTGCTTGGACGGCACCGGCGATGACTTCGCGCCTGCTGCGTGGGTTCCGACATGGCGATGTCTCGTATCCGCAGCGTGAACCCCTTCCTTGTAAGGTTCGCCCGCCGCCTCGGCTCTCAGCGGCTGCTATCTTCGTGGCACACGTTACTGCTCCATTGTCACGGCAACAAGCACCGGCGCCGCAGGCGTGCCCATGTCCTCGAAAACGATCTTCTCGACCTCGACGGCCCGCAACTGGACCCCCAGAACGTTCAGATGCCAAGGGTCACCCTTGAGGCCCACGCAGACCTCGTCCGCTTCGGGCGGGGAGGCCCAGTCGTCGGCGGTTCGGCCGCCGCACGGCGGCGTAGTCGTACGTGTCTCCCGATTTACCCTTCGCTTTCAGGTGAATTGTGCATTAGAGTCAGTGAAGTACCGGCACGGTCGGTGTCGCCGGGATTTCTCGGCGAATCATTTTTGCCGCGGCACCTACCAGTCTCAGATAGAAGTCCGACGGAAGGCCCTCGTAGGTGACAAACGGAGTTCCCTGTGGCGGATTATTCGTGGTCTTGAAGATTTGCGTGCCTTCGTCCATTTCGTCGAACATCGCCTGGTAAACCATCGGGATGCCGATCTTGGAGATCTCGTAATACTGCTGCCATAGAAATTTGCCCTTCAGCCGCGGGATGGCGTCCGTTGCGGCCTCCGGCGTCTTATTGTGCCAACTGAAGCCGGGGAAGACCACCGGCAGATAATCAACGCTGTTGGCCTTGCACCATTCAAAGTCAGGCTGCCAGTAGGTTTCGGCGTGCCTGGTTACCTCCGACGGATTGCGATATCGCCCCGGCGTCCAGGGGCTGATGACCTGACAGCGTTTGACGAGTTCGTGAAAAGACGGGTCGTTCACACTGTCCCTCGTCAACATCCTCCAACCGGTCGGAATTCCGATCATCACCGAGCAACCGCCGTATTGGGGGTCTTGTTGGAGGAACTTGACCAAATCCGCGCATTCCGCGAGCGAATAGGCGCGGTCTTTCTTGGCGGATGGCTTGAAGCCGATGCCCCAAACGGCCACAAGCGGTTTGCCCCGATGATGCAAATAGGCCTTGTCGTTGGGATCGCGGGTAATACGCATCCCATCCACCAGCATCCGCCAGTCGTCCTTGACCCTTTCCATGGAATTGGCCGGCAGACCGGAGAGATCGTACATTACGACGTAGCCGACGCCGTTGCGATTGGCGCCCGCGCGGCAATTGGCAAGCACCCGGCAAGAGTTTTCAAACCGGTCAGGAGAGGAACTGACAGAGCCGGCGAACCGCTGGACGAATGCCGCGTCAATGCCGTACTGCCGCATCCATTGGAAATGGCGGTTCACCGTCTTCGGGTTTCGGGAACTGAAGACACAGGCGGGCGATCCGTCGGCGTGAAGAAGTTTGGTCGCGCACCTTTCGTCCTGGTCGAGTTCGGTAACGTCAGGCCAGAAATCAATGCAAACTTTGTCGGGGAGCGGCTCTTTGGCGCCAAACTGGTAATGCGACCAGCCGAGCGGGCCACCGTCGTTTGGCGTAGCGAACCATCCCTGATAGCCGGCCACGACCTTGCCGGTCAGGGTGGATACGTCCACGCCTTTCACCGAGGGGCCGTCGTACGGCTTGAGCGTTGCTTTGGCCGTCGTCCAGGTAAACGTCGAAGAAAACGCTTCGGCGGCGGGCAGTCCGGCCAGTGGCGCCAGCACCATGAAACCCGCCGCCAGCAGTAGGGTCTGTTTCATTAGTTGGTTTTTCGTTTCTTGCTTCCGGCCTCGGCGGGCGAGGCGCCGAGCGATTTTTGCCATCGTCAGGAGCGTGGTCCACCCACTCGGCCGGATAAGCGTGCAACTGCGCTCGCAATATAGAGTAGGTCTGTCGTTTCGTTTGATTGCCTTGTTACGGTCTCGCCGCATTCATTGAGCGCGGCCGCCGCTTTCTCCGGGTTGAAGTTGTCGCGAAGGTGTCGTCGCCGCATCAATATCGCCCGCGGCAAATTGGACGCCCCGGAGCCAGAATTTCAGAACGGCCGGGTCCGCGAAGGCGGATGTGGCGTGCCCAAGTGAACAGTAGAAGACGCGCCCTTTGCCATGGCTCCGCACCCACGCGATGGGGTAGTCGCCATCGGTGCGCCGCAGCGGCCGATTCGGTTTATCCGACTTGGCCGGATCCACCGACAGGATAACGTGCAGCAGCTTTCTGTCGTAAGGCTCGCGGAATTCATAAATCTCGTCGTGGAACTTGAACTCGGCCTTTTCGAATACGCCTTTGGCGAGGGCATGGTCGGCGTCTTCGACCTTTATCGTGACCGCTTCCTTCGGCCCCCAGGGGTGCTGCGAGAAGACGGCCCCGATCATGTCGCCGTAAGCCTTTTGATTCTTCAACGTATCGGTAGCCGAATGAATGCCCATGAAGCCGCCGCCGGCCCGGACATAATCGTCCAGGTTCTTCACCAGTCGGGCCGCGATCTCCTCCTGCTTGCGCTTCTCGCCCTCAGCCAGGGCATCGAATTTCTCCTTATCGGCAGGGCGACAGAAGACCTCGCCCGTGGTGTTGGCGAAGATCACGGCGTCGAACTGTTTCAGTTTGTCCGCCTCGAAATTGGCAAGGTCGTCGCTGACGACGGGTTTGAACGCACCCGTCTTTTCGCCCAGCAACGTGAAGACCTGCCGGGCGGTGCGGATCGTCGTTCTGTGCGGTCCGAAACTGATGCCGTAGATCAAAACCGTACGAGGCTGCCTGCTCGGCGCGGCTTTGAGTGAGGCGGCAATCGTCTCCGCCTGGGCGATGACTTTCGGATCGGGCTCCCTGTAGCCCGCATCTTCGGCGAAGGAATCGCCGCCAAGGACCGCCAGGACCGCCGCGAGGACTCCCGGCAGGACGGCGAATGTTCTTGATGGATTATGCGTTGTGTTTGGCATTTCTAGTTCCTAGACACAAGTTCCAGATTCTTGTCCAATACAACACTCCCGCCCCCCTTGACATCAAGGGTCGCGGCCTTGTCTCCATAGCGCACCTTGCAGGGCCGGCCCAGTGTGGAGCGGATCACCGCGCGGGTCAGCACGCCTTTGTCCCAATCGAGATCAACCAGGAATCCGTCGCGTCCACGCATGCCGCGCACGGAGCCGGTCGGAAATTTTGCCGGCAAGGCCGGAAGCAAGTGGAGCACGCCGCTTTGACTCTGCAGCAGCATCTCATAGATTGCCGCCGGACAGCCGAGATTGGCGTCAATTTGGAATTTGTCGCCTTTTCCGGTGGACGCGCCATAGTTGATGGAGTCCAAACCGTTGGGCCATACGTGCCCCTGGATGAAAGCTTCCACGGCCTTTATCGCCCTGTCGCCATTGAATACACGCGCCCAGGCGGCAGCCCGCATCATCTCGGCCCAACCCGTGCCGCCATCGCCGCGGTTTTCGAGCGAGACAACGGCGGCTTTGGCCAGGTCGGGCGTCGTGAGGGGTGAGATTTGGCGGCCGGGGAAAAGACCGACGAGATGCGAGATGTGGCGATGCTCTCTGGCCCAGAGTTTTGGTTGATCGGTCTGCCATTCCATGACTTCACCACGAGGCCCGATTTTCGGGGCGGCCAGTCTGTCGCGCATCGCCGCGATTTTATCGCGATGGGCCTTATCTGTACCAAGAACGTCGGCGAGCTCAACGTATTCGGTGAACAGTTCCCAGACGAGTTCCTGGGCGTAAAGGACGCCGTCTTCCGTCGGCCCCCACTCTGACGATTGCGCGCTGGGGACAAGCAAGACCCCGTCCTTCTCGATCAAAGTGTCTTCCCAGAAATACACCGCGTCACGGATGATCGGAAACGACACCTCTTCCATCAGCTTCCGATTGCCGGAAAACCGGTAGTTTTCGTAGAGGTGCCAGCAGATCCAGGCGCCCTCCACCTTTTTGTCAATCGAGCCGCCGCCGAAGAGGTTCAGTCCCCATCCGGCGGCCCACCCGCGCGCACCGAATGTCGCCTTCGTCTCGCGCTTGAGCACCGGCAGGATGGATTGGAGCCAGTACAGCAACGGCTCGTCGCACTCGGAAAGGTTGCCCGGCCCCGTTTGCCAGTAGTTCATCTGGAGGTTGACATTCAGATGGTAGTCCGCACCCCAGGCCGCCATGATACGCTCAGGATTCCACAGCCCTTGGAGATTGGCTGGCAGCCCGCCCGGCCGGGAACTGCTGATCAGCAGATAGCGGCCGAATTGGGCCATCAAGGTTACCAGTTCAGGGTCGTTCGGATCCTTGCGGAACTCTCCCAGCCGCTGATGCATCGGCATCGCGGTTTTTCGCGGGTTGGTTTTGCCAAGGTCGAGCTGCAGCCGGTTGAACAGCGACTGGTAATCCGCCACATGCCGGGACAAAAGTTCCTCGTAAGACCGTTTCGCCGCCGCCTCAATCTGCCGGCTGACCTTGGCGTGCGGATCGTCGCCCCGCCAACGCTTGGAGAAATCCACCAGGTAGTCGGTGCCCGCCGCCAGCAGGAGGGTGACGCTGGTCGCGTTGGCGACCTTGAGCTCGCCCTCCGCTCCGGTTGAAAGCGTACCCCCGTTCGCCATCACCCGCATCTGGGCCTCGTATTTCATGTTGTTGCCGGCAAAGGCGCGTGCCGCGTTGGCAATCTGCTCCGGCGTGCCATAGGCGATATCGGAGAAACCTTTGATGACGTAAATTTTCTCATCGAGTATTCCCCGTGACGTGACGGTGTTCCCTGCAGTGGAGATCTTGCCGAAATGCCGGTCCGTAAGCTGAATGCTGCCGCTGAGGCTCCCCGGTTTGTCGGCCGCCAACCGGACCACAATCACCTGGTCGGGGAAGCTGGCAAAGTATTCACGCCGATAAGTGACGCCGCCGCTCTTGTAAGTCACCGTTCCCACCGCCCGGCTAAGGTCCAAATCCCGCCGATAATCGCTGAACTCCGAGTGGGACAGCGAAATCTGAATGTCGCCAAAGGGCTGATAACTGCCGTAATTGACGTTATCCGACCGTCCCAGTCTATCGTCCTGCCTCTTCTTCAAAACACTGACATCCCCCCCCGTCCACAAGGAATCCTCGTTGAACTGGACGAGTTCGTCCGACACCTTGCCCCAGAACACGGCGCCCAGCCGGCCGTTGCCGATGGGCACGCTCCAGGCATCCCAGGAAACCTTCGCAACCCTCGGGTTGTCTTTTGGCGCGTTGGCTTTGCTTTTGGCGTTTCCCTTTTTCGTTGCATCCGCCTGGCCGCTGTCCGGCGGTGTTTCAATTGGGGGATAATCAGGCGTGTCTTCCCAGATGTGCAGAGAACCGCCGGCAGCATCCCCCGTCGGCATAGAGGCGTGGACCGGTCCTGCCATCGCGCCAATGATCAGCAGCACGAGACTTGTTTTCATGGTTGTTGCTTCCGTTTCATTTCTCGGCGCCTTTCATGAGCGTGATGCCGGCGGCGCAGGCGATGTTGGCGGGAAGGCTTCCCAAGTTAACGGCGAATTTCCGGAATCTGCCGGTGCAGACGATTTTCGACTCTGGCGATACGGTGCCGCCATAGGCTTCGTCTTCCATACAATTCAAGGCGGCTACTTTCCAACTATCGCAGATAACGGCACGGCTCGCACTTGCACGCCTTTGAACAGCTCCGTGTCGGCGATCCTCTTTGCTTTGGTATCCTCACCGCCCTTCCAGATGGGCGTGGTGGTGCCGTCACGGTGCCGAATGCGCAGGTTATCGAGGTAGATCTTATAATTGCCGGGCTTGGCTCCTTTGAAGACGATCGCGTGCCCCGGCAGAATCCCAGGCGCGTAGCTGCAAAGCCCGATGACCCGGTGTTCCCAGACTCCGGCTCCCCCTTTGGGCTCCGGACCGGAGATTTGCTCGCGGCCGAACTGGTCGAACCCCATGCCGCGGTTGAATTCGAGGGTAATCTGCTTGCTATCGTTGCCTTTGAAGGGCGAGTAATAGAACCCTTTGAGCGGGCTGCCCGGCGCCACGGCCAGGTCATATTCAATGTAGTCCGTCGCAAACACATTCCCTTCCCACCGGGCGAATGGCACGATGAGAGAATCTTTTGGCTTGGCCTGGTCCGTGACCGTCACCGAGATCTCAAGCACTTCGCCCTCAGGTGCCGGCTTGGCGTCCAGTTTTGCCGGCGGGGGCAGGTGGGTGAGGGCAACGCCCATTGACTCGACCCAGGCGTTCATCTTCGTTGTGAGCGACGCCACCACATCGGGATTCTTGGCGGCCACGTCGGCGGCCTCGCCGATATCTTTGTGAATATCGTAAAGCTCCACATGGTCGGCAAAGCGGTGCATGCGCCACTCCGCCGTGCGGATGGCATCTTCGTTGCGCCATGCCCAGTAGTAGCTCTCAACCGAGCTCGCCGTGTTATCGCGAAGTGCGGGCCAGATGTTCTTGCCGTCCAGAGGCCGGGTTTCGGGCATCTTCAGATCAGCCATCGCCATCAGCGTGGGGAACATGTCGAGCGCACCGCACAGGCCATCCCACTTACCGCTGACCACCTTGCCGCCGGGCCAGTGGATGACCGTTGGCAGATGGGTGCCACCCTCAAGAATCGTGTGCTTGCCGCCGCGGAACGGGAGATTGCTGCCGTCCTTCGTCGCGCCGTTGTCGCTGGTGAAAACGACGATGGTGTTGTCACGCAAGCCGAGCTTGTCGAGTTCGGCCAGGATGCTCGCGACGTTCTTGTCCATCGCCTGCACCATCGCGGCATAGATGCGCTTGGTTTCGTCCGTCACCTTCTTGTCCACACCCTCCAGGTCCGAGTCTTTCGCCTGCAACGGCGCGTGGACGATGTGAAACGGCACATAGCAGAAGAACGGGCGGTCTTTGTTCTCGCGAATGAATTCCAAGACGTGGTCCGTGATCAGGTCCTCGGTGTAGCCGACGTCTTGCGGGCGGTACTCGCGGTTGTGCCACCAACTGACCGGGCCGCGTCCTTGCACGGTTCGCCGGGTGAAATAATCCGCGCCGCCGCCGTAATAGACCCAGGCCTCGTCGAAACCGTGGGCGTTGACGCCCAGACCGCCCTTGTGTTTCTTGTTCGGCATCGACTTATACGCTTCCGCGAAGGCCGCCTGAAATTCCGGTGTGTCGGGGTCATCGCCGTTGTGCCATTTGCCGAAGATGCCGGTGCGGTAGCCGTGGGCCTTGAATGCTTCCGCGATGGTGGTTTCTTCCTTTTCCAACTCGCCGCCTGTTTCCGGCCCGGTGCCGACGCGAAATGGATGGCGGCCGGTCAGCAACATGGCGCGGGTTGGCGAGCAAACGGCCCAGCCCATGAAGTTGTTGAGCCGCACACCTTCCTTGGAAAACCGATCGATTCGTGGCGTCGGAATGCTGCCGCCATTCACGCTCACATCACCCCAACCGAGATCGTCGGCAAGTAGATAGACGACATTCGGTTTGCCTGTCTTGGGGTCTTCCGAACGGCCCCTTGCGGATTGCTCGGCTGCCATAGAAAAGCAACCAAGCGTCGATGCTCCGGCCACCAGAGCGCATTGCTTCAGGAAGCCGCGCCGGTTCATTTCCATCCGAGATCTCCTGTTTGACACCGGGGTCTGCTGTTCCTAAACGCAACACCTTCAACCGATATTTCCTAGAAATGACTTTCCGCGGACGACCATCGTCAGCCGTTTCCACGATCCTAGCGACATGGGGACGAAGCTTCAGGCGGCGGCTGCCGTCGCGATCGATTGCGGCCCGCGCAACGATGAACTCTGCCACCTCACGTGGCAGCACGTTGATTTCGCTGAGGCATCGATCCGTGTGACCTCAGAGCCATGCGGGTGGGCGCCGAAGGACTATCAAGTTCGCGTGATGTATTTCACTCCCGAGACGGGACTACTCTTGCGGGCCTGGTATGCCTCCCGGTTGGCCGAGGTCGCCCGGTCTGCGGGGACGACGCCCGAGCGGGCGGCAGATCTCATGGCAGGCATGCGCGTTTTCGGTGCCGGCCGCACTGCGGGTCGTGACGAATGGGGAGGCAAGTTCAACCAACTCCTGGGCGATTGCTGCAAGAAGGCAGGTGTTCCACGCGTCTGGGCTCACGACCTTCGGCGTACCATGGCACGACTGGCGGACGAGGCTGGGTCGAGCCTCTACGATCTCCAGCAGGCACTGGGACATTCAAGCCCGGTGACCACGGAAAAATATATCGGCAAGGACCAAGAGCGGGCTGCGCGGCGTGTCGGAGATCGCCTCGCCCGCGCCGTCGGCGGCGCGAAAAGTGGTAACAATTTGGTAACACCTCCAGAATCAGCCGAAACGGGCGATTCCGCGGCAAGGAATGTAACTACTGCATCTAGCGAGACTTAACTGGTGCCGAAGGGGGGAGTCGAACCCCCACCAGGGGTTATCCTGACGGGATTTTGAACCCCATTTTTATTCGACCATACACGCCTTTTCACGCCGAAACAAGGCTTTTCAAGGACACGAACACCCCATCGCGGACACGATTTGGGTGGCAAAATGGGTGGCATGGTTGGTGACGTACACTTCGCCATTCGTGCATACCGACGCGTCCGAACTCGGCGGTCACCCGCGGTCCTGCCGGAAGCTACCGGCTGGGGCTTGCGGCGATCACGAACGCGGGCAAAAGGTGGGTCGGCTCCGAGCCTTGTTCACAAACGGCACGCCCCCCGAACCCAGCCAGTCATCCCCGTATGCCCGCGCGAGAAATGCCGCGTCGCTAACGAATGGCCGTTTGCTGTTCTTGGTTTTCTTGATCATGTTTTCTCCATATTATTTCAAGGTTAGATGGTTTGATGGACTGTGCATCCGCCTATCACTTGAGCAGGTTGCGAGGGATGAATTCGATGAAATCAACACGGGCGCCCTCGGAACCACCGGCCACACCGGTAATTTGTATTTCGTCGCCCGATTGTATCGCGATCTGAGGAATGGTCTTTCTTCTCCAACAGGCTGCCCCCTCATTCAATCGCCAAGCCAGCTTCTGCCTTCCGCCGACCGACAGGGCTAATGAGCCTTCGCCGATCTTCTCGCCAGCATAGGAGATGCTGATGTCGTACACGCCGGAGGGCTGCGAGAACTTTGCCACCGCGGTACCGGTGCCGCTGGTCTTGATGCAGGACTCGTCAAGATAGGTATCAGGGACATAGCCCGAAAGAACCATGCTCTCAGCCTCGAAACCGACGACAGGTTCAAATCCTTTGACCCCGGCGGCGGCCAGGCTGTTGCGCACAGCCCGCATCAACGAGAAGGCGGCGCCATCGAGTGTTCCCTCGTCACCTTCGACGATTTCGAAGACAAGGAACTGAAACAGCGTGTCGCCGATGTTGGCAATTCGTACCTTCTCGTTCAGGGTTTGCAGGTCGCAGCAGTCCTGCTTCGGGTCGAGAGGCAAGAGGTCGCTGTGGGGATAGGCACCTTCCCACGAGGCACCGCCGTGAACACGTTCCGGTAGAAGTGCACCACGCACCGCTGCCACTTCGCCTGCGGGTACCCGTCCACTTCCTGCCCCTCGAAAGTGCGAAAGAAATCGTACGTTATCTGCACGCTGCCAATTTCGTCGTGCCAATATTCAGATTTGCTGGCCAATGACATCACCGTCAGTTGTTCACCCTTGGGGATTTCCATCACAATGGCGTAGAGCGACTTGCCGTCCTTCGACTGGGTGAAACGGATAGTCCGGTGCCTGCGGTCAATGCGGAGTGTCTGTTGAAACCAATTTAAGAGCCCAATCTTCGATTGACGCGTGGGACTCGCTGGGAAAGCCCGGCAAAACGGCTTGTCCGGTGGCATCCGAGGTGAGAAGGCCATTGCCACCGCCATCCAGCCAGACGCCGGTGCGCGGATTGAACCAACGCGCCTGGTATTTGGCGTTCGGGAGCATTCCTGACAAAGTGGCCTGGGGACAATCCTTCTCGAAGTACAGCAGGAATAGATCCCTCTGTTGGGTTTTTGCCCCGTAGGACCAACCCGTCATGCCCTTCGCTTTGCCCGATCGGTTGGGAGAAATCAATTCCAGGCAGGGAATCAGGCTCTGATAGCGGACTCCTTCTGAGAGAATGAACGCTTTCATATGACGCATTTGATCGCCGGAAGGCGCTTGGAACATCTTCCACATGGGTAATTTCGATTCCTTTTCAACTTCGCCGCACCAAATGCTTCCCGCGCCATAGATGTGGCCGCCCAAACCGCCGGACAGAACACTGCCATACATGGCGGAGCGGCAGTAGAGAGTTGCCTCATCGGACCCGCTGGGCTGCTGCAACATGCCATCATAATATGATTCGCCGTTGATCCCGGGAACAGCGGGCGAGGTGTGAAATATCTCCGTCAGCTTGTCGTAGTTGTCGTGGGTGTAGACATTGCCGATTTGATGAAAACCGAGCCAGCGCGCCTTGTCCACATGACCCCAAAGGTGGAGCGATGAAATATACGAATTGTTCCCGGCCAATGTGCCAAAGGGCGGATGACCATATTCGTCAATTACGGCGTTGAATGCCCGATTCCACTCATCAGGCGGAAGGGTCGTCGCCTTGTTGTCAAAATGTAAAGGACTCAGGAGACAGATGTTCGCCTGGTAGCGGCTCCAGATATATTCGACAAAGCGACTGTATGAATTAGGCCAGGGATAGTATTTCTTCCACGCCAGTCCCACGTCGCGCCGTGCAGGTTCAATGAATGGGACAAAGCCCTGGGAGTTGAGATAGTCGATCTTCCGGTCGAGCCACTGGAAATAGGCCGGGTTGATCCGCTCCACGTCCGGAAAGTATTTTTCATAACCAGGAACCTTACCGGGGAAAAGGAAGGGCCGGTTGCCGGCTTCGTCGGTCATCTTCTTGGTGCTTGATGTGCCGGCCTGTTTCCATCCATTGCGCAGTGCCATACCATCAGTGGTTTTCAAGTGCGAAGATTGATCGTCATTATCCCAGCTGGGGAATGCGGCGACAATCGTCACGCAATTGAACTCCTGACTTTTCCGGAAGGCAACGTATTCCTTAAATCCCGCCTCAGGCCCTATCGGACGCAGCGTGTCGTCGTCGCGCCAGCGGAACCGGAACGTCCCCGTGGGCCACCACGTGTCGCCCAGCAGGAAAAACGGTGTGCCATCGGAGTATTCAAAGGCATGGCCATTGGAGGACGGACGTATCATGCCGCGCCGGCAGGGATTGGCAGCCTTCTCCGACTCCGACCACGCGATCGCGTCAAAGCTCCCCTTCTGGCCCGTCAGGCCGGGATCTGCCGGTTCAGACCCGCTGGTCCAGGTCCATGCCCCCGGTACCGTAGCCAGCACGCGCACGCGGAAGGTGTCGCCTCCATCCCAGAATCCATAGCAGCGCCGATTGAAACCCGGCCCCGTCAGATTCACCCAAACCTTGACGTCCGTGTAGGCGTTCGTGAAGGAGGTTTGCGCATGAAGGACGATCTCGACCTTTTCCCACACATGAACCTTTGCGACGAAATCGCGTTTTACGTCCATGATATTCGCGTCTGCAGGGGAAAGGCATTCATCGGCAGACAAGCCAGACGTAAAACATACTGCCGCGCCAGCGGAAATCAGAACAACCCGAGCCCAAACTACTATATAGGAGGTATTATACCTCATATGTGTATTCTTTCCTTATTTCTGAAACCATTACCAACTAATAAGAACTTGCGACGAGATCTTTTACGCCTGTTTTTTAAGCCGCACGACGAAGTAAGGCTGGTTCGCCAAAGTTGCATTCAGTCCAGGAAACGGAATTGCGCCGCGCTCGCCGTGGTCCACACCAAAATAATACTGCAACGGAAACCTGGTTTGTGTGTAAGCGGCAGGAATGATTCCGTGAAAACGGCCATCTTTATTTTCCATCGCTAGAACCTGCCATTGCTCAGCCTGATTTACGCGGCGGTAAAAGAGCCTGACGGACCTGACGTCGCTCTCCAACGCAAGCGGGAGAGGTTGCCCCGCAACAAATGTGGCGGGCGCATCGTGACGACATTCCGCCGCCGGGCGCATCGGGCGCGATTGCGCAGCGAGTATGGCCGCCGACGCCGGGCCAGGATGAGTAGGTTTTTTGATGACATTGCCATTTTTCATCGCTATGATGTCGGCATCAATTCCCGGCAAGCGGTCCGACCAATGGCCATGCAGTACCGCCCTCTCACCGTAGGTGATATTGCTCTGATAAATCGGTGCCGCCACGGCAGAGAGCTCGACCCAAGCTTGGCGAGCCTTTGCATATTGCGCCAGCGCAGCTGTCTTGGCCTCCGCATCGCCAGTCCTTTGGTAGATGGACCACAGCACAGCGGCCCGGAATTTGCAGCTGAAGAAAAACCCGAGCCCGCTCTGAATCGCAACATCCGCCGCCAATCGCCGGAACGCAGGTGAATCCGGATTAGAAACACGGCTCTTCGCGGTGGCAAGATTCGAGGCCGACGCGCCGGCAAAATCCTCAAGCCACGATGCGACTTCGACCGGGGTGTATTGATGATCGAAGGGTTTGTTGTTCAGCAAGCCGTCAACATATTCGTCAACACCGAGGAAGAGCTGTGGATCAAACGTACTGGCTACACCGAGCGGGCTGTTGGAATCGAATGGCGCCGGCAGATCGGCCACGATTGGGAAATTGGTATGAATTTCCGGCCACCATAAGTGATTTGCCGCCGACACGCCGTGATAGGTGGTCACGAGCAATAAGACACGGCTGGCAGGCGCTAGCGCAGCTTCCACGGCCTGCGCGCCGCCGCCAAATTCCCTGGCGAGATAGCGCCGCCAGACCTGGGGATCGCATTCCGGATTGTACAGCAGCCGTCCCCAGACGCGATAGGTGTAGAGAAATTTTTGAAAATCATGCGCCGGATTGAGCGAGGCATCGCGATAGGCGCAGCGCCCGCCGGCCACACCGGTACCCTCGCGGCCCTTGAACGAAAGCGGTTCCTGCCATTCAGTGCCGTCGCTGTCGCAAAATTTCGCCGCGCGTCCGTAACCCGCCGCAAAGACCGGATCGCCCCAGAGCAACATCCGTTGCGTGCCCGGCCAAATGCGATGCAGGACGCCGTATTTGCGGTCATCGTCCATGAAGTTTGAGTAGCCGTAGCGTGAAGCTTGTCCGTCGTGAACCGACGGGTCTTTGCCTTTCTTTGACATCTCTTTAGCGCGGATCGAGAGTGGATGGTACGGCAGCCCCTGATGCTCGCCCAAGTATTTTGGCGAAATGACCACGGGCATTCCGGTCGCCAGCGCGGCGTCAATGTGTTCCTGATGACATTCCTTGCCGTGCATGTCGATTTCGATTTTCCTGCCCGCCGTCGGAACCGCCGAGAACAGGGTTTTCCAGAAATCGTAACTGCCGGTCTTGATGCCGCTTTCGCTGTGCACGCGGAAAGTGACGCCGCTGATGCCGGGGCAGGTTTTCAAAATGGCCGCCAGCGCGTCGCGGCAATATGCGGCGTGATTTTTTTCATTCAAACCTTCGATGGGATAATTGACGCCGGGGCTGCCCTCATATCCGTGCATCCACAGGCCCAACTGGAATTGCAGCCCGCGCCGCGCACATTCCTCGCTGATGAACTTGAGCATCTGCAAATTGTTGTCGCGCTCCGCCTCCGACAGGCATTTGGCGATCACCCCACGGTATTCGGGCAGCGACACCAGAAATGGATAAAGGAAGAACATATAGGAATCCCCATGGCCCTTTGCCCTCCCATCGTAGCCCAGGCCAAACGACAAGTTGAACCGGTTGAACCGCTCCGCGGCGAGCATCGTCAAATACTCGCTCCAGAACGAACGGTCATTGAACCAAGGCTTGTCCTCGACAATGCTTTGGAAATTACGGCTGATCGAGCGGGTCCGGCTGGCCGGTTGCTCGATCACGGGCGAATGGACCACCAGCGAATCTGTTGCCGCATCGGCGCATGCGACGCGGTCTGCTAATTCCAGCACGGCATAAACCAAACCAAGCGCATCATTGGCACCAGCCAGAAATGCTTTCCGATCCCCGACGCTCCCGCCAACGAGCACCAATGCTTCCGCACAGGTCGGCAACGTGACGCCCACGCTTTTGAGGATTTGCTTCGCGACGGAGTTCTTTGCCGACGCGACCACGATCACCAATTCTCCGGCGCCAGCCTGTTCGGGGCTGGCGATGAGCCGGGCTTTTATTCCCTTTGCGGTCAAAGCCTGTTTGAGTTCTCCGATCGCCCACTGCGGCGGAACGGACGAAGCGATGGCGTCGTCGGGGAACGTGATTATCGCGACACCGTCGGCCATCTCTGCGGCAAACAGCCGCAAAGCATTGCCGGACAGGGCGAGCCCCGCTGCGCCAAGAGAAGTCTGTTTAAGAAACGTGCGCCGAGTGGTGCTAATCATGATATGCTCCTCATTTTAGTATATACGATTTCTCCATCACAGAAAGCAAGTTCCGGCTATTTCCCTCGAATGACTTCTCGAAGCTTTTTAAGTAACGCAAGTGACTGTTGCCCGTCCAGACAACTCCACCCGTCAGAGAAAGATCGGACGGCTTGAAATGGTTCATCTTTGCCGTGCCGGTCCAAAGTTGCGTTCCGTCCTTTAGTGAAAACGTATGCAGGACTCTGGCATCGGCAACATAGACGGTGGTGTCCGAGAGCACCAGGACCGGGGCTGCCCCAACGCAATAAGGGAGGCTGAGTTGGACCGGTTTGCGCCATCGGACGGCCCCCGTGGCACGATCCAGACAGACCACCGCTCCCTGTGCGTTGTAATCGGAATGATCTCTATTCATCGAAAAGCCGGCATCCGTCTTCGCTTTGGCCGAGTAGAACGCAACGTATTGGCCGCGAACCGCCAGCGACGAGCCCTGGTAGCCGGCTGTATCCGCGCCCGATTTCTCCCAAAGGCGTTGCCCCGAACCAGCGTCGAGGGCCACCACACGGCGCATCATCTGGGGCGAGAGTAATTTGACGTACATATTCATCGGATGCCAATCAGGAAACCGGTGCTGCCACAACACGACGCCGTTGAAGGTGTCGCGCGCGACCAGGGTGAACTCGCCCGGCAGCGCTGGATGTTCGATGGACGCCTGGTCTTCGATGGTAAAGAGCCTGCCTCTTGCCGAGATCAGCCCCTGAATAGACGGCAGCACCAGGTGGGCGCGGCTCCATTCGGGCGTCGAGGTCCACTGGTAATGGCGCGGAGGAGCAACGACACTGTCATGGGCCACGGCGTTGTTGTCGGCGCCGTGATAGTGCTGCGGCCATTCGTCAATGTTGGCGGGCCACGGCTTGACGGTCTTGACCCACTGGCCGCCTTGCTTGATGCAGGCGACACCGAGCGGCCGGAGTACACGCATGATCTCGTCCATCGGCACCGTGTCCGGATTCTCAGACACCACCAGGGTCACAAGATTATCAACGTAAGGCAGGCGCTTTCCGGACAGCAGTTCGACGGAAACTTTGCCGTAGAGGTCTAGCGACTGAATGTACTTGCGCGCCGCCTCAACATTTCCAGCGTCGGCATCAAGTCCCTGAACGACAAAACTGTCTCCGGCGCGCAACGCCGCCGTCAGCTTGGCATCCCCGCAGCCGAGGTGGACAATGAGTCCGCCTTTGATGCCGGAATCGGTGAGTGGGTTTGGTTCAGCGGCGAGCAGCGGCGCTACCATTGCAAGAAACAACAAGTAACGATAATTCATAAACCATTTCATTTCAGTTACCTGAGAAACAACGGATTTGGCCATCGCGTGTGGATAGAAACACCCGGCCACCGGCGGCGATCAGGCTGTCCCAGACGGGCAAGGAGTCGAGTTTCCATTGGCCTAGCGGTTTGCCGTCGGCAGCGGAGAAAGCCGCAAGAACGCCGCCCTGCCTGCCTTCCCACGTACCAAGCGGATCCTTGTCAGCCTTGCCAAGATCGGGTGGTCCGGCCGCGAACAACACATCGCCAGCCAGTGCAAGCGCCGTGACTTTCATCGGCACAGGATGACTCCAGGTGTATTTGCCCGGGGTCTCAGGAACAGCATTTTCCTTCTCATCCGGTTCGCCGTCTTCATCTGTGGCTTTTGAAGTCTTTGTAGAGTCGGCGCCCGCCCCTTTGCTCTTGCCCTTGGACTTATTCTTTTCCGCCACCGGTTTCATATTCTTTGCCATTGAAAACAAAATGTACTCGCGGCCCTCGGTGACATCTTTGCCTTCGTAGTTAACCGGCCATTGGTTTGCATATCTTGAGCGACTGAATCCATAGACGGTGTTCTGGTCGCAGACCAGAATCTGGCCGGAAGGATTCTGGCTGCCTGTTTTGGGCCACGAAAAATAACCCGTATACCCGCTTGCAACATCGGCGGTCCAAGTGAAGAACCCCCTGATCCACCACGAGTCATCCAGAAAACCCAGGGGGCTGAACAGATGCGGAATCTTATCGCCCGCCAGTTTGCCGTCCGCGTTGAAACTCACGTGCCGCAGAAACACGTGCTGACCATCGCTGGACAACACATCATTCAGCGTCGCCTCCGTCATCAACGACTGCGTTTTGAGCGACGGCTGTTTGCCCGTTTGCGGGTCACGGCTGTCCAGGACAGTTTCGCCGAGCACTTTGCCGGTGCCGGCGTCGAGTCGCACCAACCGCAGGCCGCCATCGAGAAAACTGGAGTGACCTGCGACGCACCAGACCTCGTCGCCGCGCACGAGCACGCTGCCATGCAGCGGCCAGACCGATTCAAGCTGTTCCCTCACCACCGTGCAGCGTTCCTCCGGCGCGGCGCGAAACCGCCAGACTAAGCCGCCATCGGCGGCACGCACGCAATAGACATACCCATCAGCGCAACCAAAAATAGCCATGCCGCCACAAATGCTCGGCGGTGAATCCACCCGCCCGCCTGCGGTGAACTGCCAGACGGGTTTACCGCTGCCGGCGTCGAGGCCGCAGACGCGATGAGCCTCGGGGACGGCGACGAAAACAAGACCTCCTGCCATAACTGGCGCGGACGGCTTGCCGCCAAGCTGGGTTTGCCAGAACGGCTTCAAATTGGTCGAGACCTTCACTACGGTGGCGCCGCTGCGCGACCCGTCGTGCCGGTAGGTCGGCCAGTCGGAATCGGTAATATCAAATTTCACACCGGGAACTCCCGTTTGTTCCAACCTCGCTCCACTTGTTTTTGCGCCTGACTCGTTTTTTCGCAGCGGCGCGAACGATAATAATCCGTTGAGTTTCGCCTGTATGTAGCAGACGCAGGCATGTGGCGGTGCGTAGATCAGGCCGTTGCACGGAATGACGCCGTACTGGCAGGTGCCGCGAGTCCAGTTGTTCTGTTCAGTCTGACCATTGCTCAAATTGCAAAACTCAATCCCTGCGCGGCCGAGCACGAGAAACTGGTCTGTGGCCTTGTTGCGATAACACCGATGATGCATCATGCCGGGGTTGCGATAGATATCGCCCGTATCGAACTCGCGCCTGGTTACACCGGTTTGCAGATCGAGCCCGGTGAACTTATCCAGTTTATTCACGCTGGTGCCGGTCCAGACCAATCCGCCGGCGAAAAATACGTCAACCGGCGTTTGCGTGCCTCTGGTTCCTGTTGGCGTGGTCCACAATTGTCGTCCGTTGACGGCAGACAGTGCAACCAGTTCGCTCCTTTCGGCGGACAACACCACATCGTCGCAGGCCACAAGCGTAGGAGCAAAGGAGCCGTCGATCTTTAATGTTTTCCCGGTTTTCCCGTCCGTGCTCCGCGGGACGTGCCAGAGTTGTCGGCCCGAGGCGCGGTCCCAGCAGACGATCTCGTTGCCGATCTGCGCGAAGACCTGCTTGCGCACCGCCAGGGTTTGCGTCATAATTGCTTCCACTTCGGCGCCTGTTTTCTTCCAGAGTTCCTCGCCGGTGTCGGCATTCAGCGCCCAGACGGCAGCCTTGCCGGTCTCCTTGCGAACTACATACAACACGTTGTCGGCCAGCACAATTTCGTCAGCGCCTTCCGTACCGGTATAAGATTTAAGAAGCTTGCCTGTCGCCGCATCAAGAGCCGTTACCGGCTGGTCATAGCCGAGCGTCACGAACACACGTTGCGCATCAGCCACCAGGCGGCGCGGCAAGTGCGTCGGCCCGGCCCGGAATTTGTAAAGATGCGACTGCCATTTGCCGATCGTTTGTTTCCACAGCAACACTCCGTTAAACGCGTCACGCGCCACCAACTGCCAACTCGCCGGCAACTGGATCACGGCGGTCGGTCCTTCGTCTTCAATGGCAAACATCCGCCCTCCGGCAAACACCATCGCACTGATACTCGCCAGCAAATCGTGGTGACGGGCACCGCTCGGATCGGCCAGCCACTGCAAATGGTGCGGCGAAGCCGACACGGAATCATGGGCCACGGCATTGTTGTCAGGGCCATGCAGGAAATGCGTCCACTCATCAATGTTATCGGGGCGCGGTTTCACCGTCTTCTTACCGCCGATCAGCGCCACACCATTCGGCGCAAGCACACGCAGCACCTCGTCCATCGGCAGTTTGCCTAGATTGTCCGCAACGAGCAAATTCACCACATTGTCCGTATACGGCAAACGATCTCCCGCCCATTTCTCGGCCGATACCGGCCCGTAGAGGCCGAGCGACTGGATGTACTTGCGCGCCGCCTCGACATTTTTCGCGTCGGTATCGAGACCCTGAACGATAAAACTGTCATTGGCCCGCAAGGCCGCCGTCAACTTGGCGTCGCCGCAGCCGAGGTGGACAATGAGTCCGCCTTTGACGTCGGCCGTATCAAGGATCTGTTTCGCCGTCTGTTCAAAATTGGCGGGAGTACAAAGTGCACCAGACGGCAACATCAAGACGGCCATCAAGCCGAGCCAACACCGCACCGCACCAACACGCTGAACTTTTGCGGCAACCCACTGAATTGTTTTCATTTTCCATTTCTCCAATGTATAGACACTGCCGATGTCAGTATGCTCACAGTCACAAAAGTATTATGCATTTCATTTTTCGTACGAGTCGCATAACTCTATTTACTTTCCTTATTCCGTCAGCTCTCCTTTTTCCACTGCGCGGCTTGCAGGGATTATTTCCCGGCAAAGCACACGATGGAGCCGTCTTTCAGCGAAACAAAGAGTTTCCCGCCGGCTGCTGCCATGCCGGCCCATGTCGGCGCAGCGTCGAGTTTGTATTCCGCGAGTTTCCTGCCGTCCTTTGCCGAGGCAACCCAGAGCGTGTTTCCTGTCCTGCCTTCATAGCCGGACTCGATCAGTCCAAACTGATCCGCAGGAAACTGAACTTTTGAACCGGCAACGAAAATGTTGTCGCCGGATTTTATAAGATCTTGTCCGGTGATTGGAATATCGGCAATCCAACCGCCTTGCGGCGCTGTCAGATGTGTCGGCACGCCTTTCCCGCCTTTCTTGTCATTGCGGTCTGATCCACCCCCGGCAAGCGGGCCGGCGACAAGTTTGTAGCCGCTCAGGCGCGGGTCGAAGAATGAATGGCGATTGACAGGAAAACCTACGACTTCATAATGCATGTCGCGGTCCGCGATGAGGATATCGCCGTTGGGATCTCTGACATAAATTTACATTGACCCCGTCATTTCTTTGCCGGTGCCGTAACTCCAATATGTTCGGTGATGTTGCATATCCTCGAGGAACCCGGCGGATGGATTAATATGTTTTGCGACACTAGTGGCGTCAGAAAGATCCGGGTTGAACGCTTTGTGCCTGATGAAAAGAGATGTTCCATCGGTGACCATAATGTCTGGCTTGAATGCCGCTCCGGTGTAATCGGGAAAGCCGGTGTTCAGGAATGGCCCGTATATCCCGGCGCTGTATTTCACCGCGCCTGTTTCGGGAGAAAGCCCGTACAGAAAGATTCCGCCGTCCAGGAAAGAGTTTCTTCCGGCATTGAAGTACACAATGTCATCTTTTACCAGCACGCTGCCGTTGACCGGCCACGCCGATTCCATCTCTCCGAATGCGCCCAGCAATTTATCAGGCAGATCCTTGAAGCGCCATGCCAGCGCTCCGTCCGAAGCCCTGAGACAGTACATCCATCCGGCCCGGTCTCCGAAAAGAATCCGCCCCTTGTGATAGGTGGGCGGAGAATCAACGCGCCCGTCAGCGGTATATTCCCAGAGGATTTTACCGCCGGCAGCGTCCAGAGCAACGACCGTGTGCGCATCGATGTCGGCGATGAACACTTTCCCGCCGGCGACAGTCGGCGCGCTGGCTCTGGTCTTGACTTTTGCCGTCCAGAGCGGCGCGAGCTGCGCGGACACAGCGGCGCTGGAGCAGCCGCCCCTGGTTCCGTCATGCCTGAATGTCGGCCATGCGTCGGCTTCTGCCGGCGCATCTGTTATGGCGCCGAAGGCAGGGCCTTTTTCGAGGCGCGCTTTTCTCTCCACCGGTATCGGCTGGCCTGATTTTTTCAAATTCGGTTCGGTATAATACGCATCGAAGTTCTGCACCATTACGTTTTCGCTGCACTGGCAGGCGTAGGGCCCTTTATACAGAAGACCGTTACACGGCAGAACGCCCATACCGCAGGTGCCCCGCGTCCAGAAGTTCGGAAATTCCTCGCCGGACGCCAGGTCAAGGAAATCGGAGCCGCCGGTTTTGCTGTTGATATAATAGCGTTCAGTGATGAAATTTCTGTAGCAGCGGTCATGACCCATTGGCTGAGTCATTCTCTGGATGATCTGTGTGACTGCCTTTCCTGTCTCAGGATTCAAGCCGGCAAGTTTCACAGTCCATATTTTATCCTGCGCAAAAAAGAGATCGGCGGATTTTTTATAGGTGTTTTGTATCCCGCCAGACCATTTTTCCGAACCGTCTTTAATGTCGTATGCGTGAACGGCGCGGCCTTCCTGAGCGAAGACGAATTTATCCGTTATTATTACGCTGTTGGGTTGTGTGCCGTCCTGGGAGGTGATTTTCTTTTCGATCGACCACATCTTCTTGCCGGTTTTCGGGTGGATGCAGAAAAGACCGTTTTCGGTCTGGTACACCGCATGTTCGCCCTTGATCGCCATAGTGCAAGCGACATATTGCTGAACCCCGGGAATACGCCAGAGTTCCCTTCCTGTCGCCGCTTCGAGCGCGACGATGTCGCACACGGTGGTATCTTTACTGCGTCGCATCGGGGGGTAATGCCCGCTGAATCCCGTCCCTCCGAAAGGAGCATTTTTATCCTCGACGCCGCCGTAGTGTGTTTCGTGGCCGGTGAACGCATCGACAGGACTGTATTCGGCGTTCATGGGGTCGCCGATACTGCAGAAGAGTATGCCGTCATCGTACGAGAGTTCCTGCGTTTTCTCAGTGCCTTTATAGACTTTCAGAATTTTACCCGTTGCGGCATCGAACGCTGTTATCGGCGCATTGATGCCCGGGGTGAAGTACAGAATGTCACCGACCACCGCGCATCGGTCTTGCAATTGGACGGCCATGCCTTTGATGTAGCGTAACTGATTTTCCCATTCGGCAATATCGTATGACCACAGGGGCATTCCGTTGAACGCATCGCGGGCGATGAGCTTCCATTTGCTTGGCAGCATCGGGTTTGCGGAAGTTGCGCGATCTTCAATGGTGAACAGCCGTCCTTTTGACGAAACCATGGTGCAGACACTCGGTATTGCAATATGCGATCTGCTCCAGGCCGGTTCGTCGACCCATTGCAGGTGGCGCGGCGGCCCGACAACAGCATCTTTCGCCACGGCGTTGTTGTCGGCCTTGTTCAGATACTGCGGCCAGTCGTCAATATTCGAAGGCCACGGCTTCACAATTTTCTCGCCATTGATCAGAGCAACGCCCAGCGGCGTGAGAACCCTCAGTATTTCTTTCCTGGACACCTGCCACTCGCCGTTCACCACAATCAAGTTCACGAGGTTGTCGATGTACGGCAGATTATTGCCGTCGAACACTGCAGCCGATATTTTGCCGTAGATTGCTTTTGCTTTTATTGCCTTTCTGGCATTTTCAACTTTGCCGGCATCATTGTCGAGGCCTTGGACGACATACCTGTCGTTTGCGCGCAAACCGGTTAAGAGTTCCGGATCATCGCAGCCCAGGATGACGACGAGTCCGCCTTTCACGCCGGCCGCGTTGAGAGTAGTTTCCGCCTTTGCTGATGTGCCGATGGCCGTGCTTGCCTGTGCAATGTTAATCATACACAGGAATGCCGATAGTACTGAAAGGTGTTGCTTCATTATTCTCTCCCTGTAATCAAATGTCTTCCCTTATCGTACTGATGACGGATAGTCATCCGCAGTGTGTTTGACCGTATCGGATGCGCACATCGTCACAGGCGACGTCAGCGGCAGGGCACAAAGAAGTGTGAAGGTCAATTTAATGGTTCTTGTTTTCATGGTTATCCTGCTTCATTTTTTATTCAATGACTTTTAAGGCCTTGTCCAGAACCTCGCTTCCGCCCTTCGTGATATTGAGGGTGGCGGTTTTGTCGCCGTAACGCACCTGGCAGGGCTTGCCCATGGTGGAATGAATCACCGCGCGGGTCAGTTCGCCTTTGTCCCAGGCCAGTTCGACAACGAATCCATCCCGCCCCCGTATGCCGCGCACGGAGCCCGTGGGGAACTTGGCCGGCAAGGCCGGCAGCAAGTGGAGCACGCCGCTTTGGCTTTGCAGCAGCATTTCATAGATGGCCGCAGGAGCGCCGAGGTTGGCGTCGATTTGGAATTTATCGCTATTACCGGTGCCCGCGCCAGTGCCGATGGACGATAAGCCGCCGGGCCAGATGTGCCCCTTGATGAAAGACTCGACAAATTGAGCCGCCTTGTCGCCATCGAGCAACCGTGCCCAGGCGCAGGCACGATGGACTTCGCTCCAACCAAAGTGTCCGTCTCCTCGGGGCCCAAGACTGACAACAGCGGCCTTGGCCAGGTCGGGCGTCGTGAGGGGTGAGATCTGGCGTCCCGGGAAAAGCCCCACCAGATGCGAGATGTGACGATGTTCTTTGCCCCAGAGTTTGGGTTGATCGGTTTGCCATTCCATGACTTCGCCGTGGGGCCCGATCCTGGGTTTGGCCAACTTGTCGCGCATCGCCGCTATCTTGTCGCGATGGGCCTTGTCCGCGCCAAGAATGTCGGCGAGTTCAATGTATTCGGTGAACAGTTCCCAGACCAGTTCCTGGGCATAGAGGACGCCGTCTTCGGTCGGACCCCACTCCGACGATTGCACGTTGGGGGCAAGCAGAACCCCGTCCTTCTCGATCAGGGTGTCTTCCCAGAAACACACCGCGTCGCGGATGATGGGGAAAGACACCTCTTCCATCAGTTTCCGATTGCCGGAAAACCGGTAGTTCTCGTAGAGGTGCCAGCAGATCCAGGCGCCTTCCACCTTCTTGTCAATCGAGCCGCCGCCGAAGAGGTTCAGCCCCCATCCGGCTGCCCACCCGCGCGCGCCGAACTTCGCCTTCGTCTCGCGCTTGAGCACCGGCATGATGGACCGGAGCCAGTAGATCAGCGGCTCGTCGCACTCGGAAATACTGCCCGGCCCCGTCTGCCAGTAGTTCATCTGCAGATTGACGTTGAGATGGTAGTCCGCACTCCAAGGCGCGAAGAATCGCGCGGGATTCCACAGGCCCTGGAGGTTGGCCGGCAGCGATCCCGGCCGGGAGCAACTGATAAGCAGATAGCGGCCGAATTGGGCCATCAAAGTCACCAACTCCGGATCATTCGGGTCCTTGCGATAAGCCTCCAGCCGTTTGTGCATCGGCAGCGCGGTTCTTCCGGGATCGCTCTTGCCAAGATCGAGTTGCAGGCGGTTGAACAGGGACTGGTAATCAGCCACGTGTCGGGACAGGAGTTCTTCGTAAGGCCGTTTCGCCGCCGCTTCCATTTGCCGGGTCGCCTTCTCATGCGGATCGTCGCCCCGCCAGTGCCTGGAGAAATCCGCCAGATAGTCGGTGCCCGCCGCCAGAAGGATGACGACGCTGTTTGCGTTGGCCACCTTGAGTTCGCCCTCCGCCCCGGCGGAGAGGGCGCCCCCGTCCGCGAGCACCCGCATCTGCGCCTCGTATTTCATGTTGTTGCCGGCAAAGGGGCGTGGCGCGTTGGCTACCTGCTCCGGCGTGCCGACTGCAATGTCGGAATTGATCGTTGCTGATGTGAAATAAAACCTCTCATCAAGTATTCCACGGGATGAAACGGTGTTCCCCTCAATCGCCACCTTGCCATGGTGCCGGTCGGCAAGTTGAATGCTGCCGCTGAGGCTCCCCGGCTTGTCGGCCGACAAACGGACCACGATCACCTGGTCGGGGTAACTGGCAAAGTATTCACGGCGATACGTGACGCCGCCGCTCTTATAGGTCACCGTTCCCACCGCCCGGCCGAGGTCCAGGTCCCGCCGATAATCGGTGAATTCCGCGTGGGGAAGCACGATGTGAATGTCGCCGAAGGGCTGGTAACTCCCGTAATTGGTGTTGGCTGGCCGTTTGGCGCCTTCCTTGTTCACAGATACGTTGGCATCCCCTCCCGACCACAGGGAATCCTCGTTGAACTGGACGAGTTCGTCGGCAACGCTGCCGTAAAACACGGCACCCAGGCGGCCGTTGCCGATGGGCAATGCCCACACATCCCATGGAGATCGCACCACCTTGGCCGGGGTCTTGTTTGTAGTGTCCTTGTGCGGATTCGCCTTGGTGTTGTCGTTTCCCTTTTTCTTGGAATTTGCCGCAGCATCGACCAACGGCGCTACGACACCGGGATAATCAGGCGTATCCTCCCAGATGTGCAGAGAATCGCCGGCAACGTGTTCCGACGGTGTTGAGGCATACCCCCGTCCCGCCGACACGAGTAAGATAAGGGCAAGTGAAAAACATAATTCTCTGGTCGCCATCAGATCTTGGTTCCCTTCAATTCAAGGAGGCTACTTTCCAACTATCGCGGATAACGGCACGGCTCGCACTTGCACGCCCTTGAACAGGTCGGTGTCGGCGATCTTCTTTGCTTTGGTGTCCTCACCGCTCTTCCAGATGGGCGTGGTGGTGCCGTCACGGTGCCGGATGCGCAGGTTATCGAGGTAGATCCTGTAATTGCCGGGCTGGGCTCCTTTGAAGACGATACCGTGCCCCGGCAGGATTCCGGGCCCATAACTGGCTAGACCGACGATCCGATGCTCCCACACCCCGGCGCCCCCTTTGGGCTCCGGGCCGGAGGCTTGCTCGCGGCCAAACTGGTCGACCCCTTCGCCGCGCTTGAAGTCGACTGTGATTTGCTTGGTATCGTTGCCTTTGAAGGGCGAGTAAAAGAAGCCTTTGAGCGGGCTGCCTGGCGCCACGGCCAGGTCGTATTCGATGTGGTCCGTGGCAAACACATTGCCTTCAAACCGGGCGAACGGGACCAGCAGAGAATCTTTCGGCTTGGCCTTGTCGGTGACCGTCACGGAGATCTCGAGCACCTCGCCCTGCGGCGCCGGCTTGGCGTCCAGTGACGCCGGCGGGGGCAGGTGGGTGAGCGCAACGCCCATCGATTCGACCCAGGCGCTCATCTTCGTCTTGAGCGACGCCACCACGTCGGGATGCTGGTCGGCGACGTTGACGGTCTCGCCGATATCTTTGTGAATGTCGTAAAGTTCCACGTGGTCGCAGAAGCGGTGCATGCGCCAGTCCGCCGTGCGGATGGCATCCTCGGTGTGCCAGGACCAGTAGTAACTCTCGACGGGGCTGGCCGTATTATCGCGAAGCGCCGGCCAGATGTTCTTGCCGTCCAGCGGCCGGGTTTCGGGCATCTTCAGGTCGGCCATCGCCATGAGTGTCGGGAACATTTCAAGTGAGCCGCAAAGGCCATCCCACGTACGGCCGGCGACTTTGCCTTTTGGCCAATGAATGACGGTCGGCAGCCGTGTGCCTCCCTCGAAGATGGTGTGCTTGCCGCCCCGGAACGGGAGATTGCTGCCGTCCTTCGTCGCACCGTTGTCGCTGGTGAAAACGACGATCGTGTTGTCACGCAAGCCGAGCTTGTCGAGTTCGGCGAGGATGGCCGCGACATTCTTGTCCATCGCCATCACCATTGCGGCATAGGCGCGCTTGGTTTGGTCCGTCACCTTCTTGTCCACCCCCTCCAAGTCCGAGTCCTTCGCCTGCAACGGCCCATGGACAATGTGAAACGGCACATAACAGAAGAACGGGCGGTCCTTGTTCTCGCGAATGAACTCCAAGACGTGGTCCGTGATCAGGTCCTCGGTGTAGCCCACGTCTTGGGGCCGGTATTCGCGGTTGTGCCACCAACTGACAGGGCCGCGTCCACCGCTCATTCGCCGCGTAAAATATTCAACGCTTCCGCCGTAATAGACCCAGGCCTCGTCGAAACCGTGGGCATTAACGCCAAGACCGCCTCTGCGATTCGTCTTCGAGAGCCGACCGTAAGCCTCCTCGTAAGCCTTAAGATATTCGGGCGTATCGGGGTTTTCGCCGTTGTGCCATTTGCCGAAGATGCCGGTGCGGTAGCCGTGGGCCTTGAATGCTTCCGCGATGGTGGTTTCTTCCTTTTCCAACTCGCCGCCTGTTTCCGGCCCGGTGCCCACGCGAAATGGA
>Ga0209777_10002134_pt1 | contig 26736 bp, 28 predicted proteins | sample FrelakmetHBP12HB_FD_187147 | JGI IMG/M metagenome (GOLD analysis project Ga0209777, IMG submission 187147) | Freshwater lake sediment microbial communities from the University of Notre Dame, USA, for methane emissions studies -HBP12 HB (SPAdes)... | ecosystem: Environmental > Aquatic >...
TGAGCCTGCGATGAAGCCAGTCGGAAAGCCGGATGCGGGAAATCCGCACGTCCGGTTTGATGAGCGGGGATGGGAAACGGGGCGACGCCAACCGCGTCAGTACCCGCGCCCATCCTCGACTCTACCCGGGCTAGTCCCGCGACTTTACGGCACGGCTGAAGCCATGCCCTGATACAAACCAAGCCTATTGCGAGTTGGAAAGCGTTGCGTACCCCTACGCTCGGATTCCTGCGAATTGGTCAGAAATCGGCAACCGCGCCACTTCTTTGTCGCGCTGCTGAAGAAGAGCCTTCCCTGACAGCGAGGCTTGTACTACCCTGTGGTTGGGCGTGCGCGTCCGGACCGCGAATACCGCTTTGCGATCCGGCGGCGCCGCCCGCAGTGGCGGCACGAGACGCTTCGGGAGGAAGGAGCTGTCTTGAGGACTCTCAGGGACAAGGGCGTGCTGATTACGGGCGCCGGACGGGGCATCGGGAAGCGGCTTGCGCTCGGATTTGCGCAGGCCGGAGCGAGGGTCGGGCTGCTGGCGCGCAGCATGGCCGAACTGGACCTGGCGTACCTGGAGATCGAACACGCGGGCGGCACGGCGCTGCGGATCCGCGCGGACGTTTGCGAATACGAGCAGATGTGCGCGGCGGTGGAGCGGATGCGGGCGCACTTCGGCGGCGTCTATGCTCTGGTGGCAGCCGCGGGTATTCAGGGCCCCATCGGACCTCTGGCGGAAACACCGCCGCGAGCGTGGGCGGAGACGCTGCAGACGAACCTGCTCGGCGTCATGCACGCGGCGCGCGCGGTGCTGCCGCACATGATCGAGCAGCGCATGGGCAAGATCATCGTGCTTTCGGGCGAAGGCGCCGCTGGACCGCGTCCGAACTTCTCCGCGTACGCGGCCTCGAAGGCAGCGGTGGTTCGCCTGGTGGAGACGCTGGCCGAGGAGGTTCGGGACCACAATATCCAGGTGAACTGCATCGCTCCCGGCGGCACCTACACGCACATGACGGATCAGATTCTGCACGCCGGGGAGCGTGCCGGCTGGAAGGCGCAGGAGGAAGCTCTGGAACTTCGTGTCGGCGGCGGCGTCGCACCGGACAAGCAGATTCAGCTCGCGCTGTTTCTGGCCTCCGAGCGGTCAAACCACATCAGCGGAAAACTCATCCAGGTGTGCGACGACTGGAAGCGACTTGAAAACGCCAACCTGAATCCCGAGCTATACACGCTCCGGCGGGTGCAGAAGGTATCTTAGCCGCCGCGCGAGGTGTCACTGCCTCACGGTGGTCGCCCGCAGAGAGCCGACCAGGGGGTCGGCTCGCAGACGAGGCGTCTGCCCCCAAAAAGACAAACAGGCATGTGCCACTTTTTTCAGCGGCCTGTGACGCCGGCACGCTGGAGCGTGCTTCACAAGCTGAAAAGCTGAGAGCTGAGAGCCGGTCTAGCCCAGGGGCTGTTCGAGATCTTCGAGCGGGCCGATCCAGCGCAATTCGCGTTCGATGTCCTGGTGCAGGCGATATTTCTTGCGCACGTCGGCCAGTTTCTCGCCGCGGATGTCGATCTTGTCCAGTTCGAACTGGCCGAGGCCCACCTGCCAGCACCACTGGAGGTGCGCCACCCACAGCGGGTTGATGCCCATGCACTCCACGCCCACGCGGTCGGCGGCGATGTAGTCTGTGGACGCGACGGCGAGGCGGGACGGAACCGGCGTTCCAGAACCAGGGCCGTTGCCTTCCATGCCCTCAAAGCCGTCGATTACCGTGGCGCCCCAGAACGGCGCCATTTTCTGCGCCGTAACCATCATGTTGTAATTGGTGCCGCGCACGCCGGTGTGATACTTGCGCTTGTCGTTGAAGTAGGGCCGCTCTTTGGGCGCGTTGTGGAGCGGAGCACCGAGCACCATGTTCTTCACCGAGAGCGTGGCGACGCACACGTTGTGCGTCTTGAACATGGGCGAGCAGATGACGAAGGCGTCCGGGTCGAGCAGCCGCGCCGCGAGCCGCACGCGGTCCACGCGAAGGTCCTTGGAGAGCACCGGCACCACCCCGTACTTCCCTTCGGTGTTCAGATCCACCAGCTCGATTTTCTGCGAGCGGCGCTCGGCGGGCAGCCGCGTGTACTTGAAGTTCTCGAACCCTTCCATCGTGTTGCCGGCGGAGGATTCGGCGATCACCACCGGCCCTTTGAAGCGCGGCTCGAGGTAATCGAGGATGCCTTCGAGCGCGTCCACGTGCGTCGCCGCGAGCTGGTTGTTCGTGGAAACGTTGTTCGGCTTGATCACGACGCACTTTTTCCGCGCCAGCACCGGGCGGATCTGATCGTCGATGCGCACGAGCGCTTCGGTGACGTTCTTGCGCCGGTCCTCGCCTTTGACGAGCGAGACGGTGGCGCGGCGGCCAAGCGGGACAACCGGCTCCGGAAGTCCTGGAGGGGCGGCCAGTTGCTGCGCGAACGCGATCGGGCCGAACGCCCTTCCGAGCGGGCCGCCGAGCGCTGCTGCGCCTGCGGCGATATGAAAAAGTTGTCTGCGAGTCACATCCCCTGGCATGATTCCGACTCCGGGCCTACAATATCAGTTTCGAGTCCGATTATAACCCAATAGCGTCGGAGAGCTTTTGCATCCCCTGCACGGTTCATGGGCCGGCGGAGGAGATTTCCAGCGTGGTTGGACGGTTTGGAGGAACCAGTATGAAGGCATCGCGTCGCAGCTTCCTTGCCACCGGTCTTGCGCTTCCCGCTGCCGGCCTGGCCATCACGACTTCCGCGCGCAACTCCGATACGGCCGGCGCCGCCGTGTCGGACGCCGGCCTGCCCTGCCGCACGCTGGGCAAAACCGGACTCAAGGTCACGGCCCTCGGCTTCGGTTGCATGGTGACATCCGACCAGAGCGTGATCACGCGGGCGGCCGACCTCGGCATCACGTACTTCGACACCGCGCGCGTCTACCAGGGCGGCAATAACGAGCGCATGGTGGGCGCCGCGCTGAAGGCGAAGCGCAAGTCGCTGGTGCTCTCCACCAAGACTCCGGGCAAGGACAAGGCCTCCGCGCTCGAGACGCTCGACACGAGCCTGAAGGAACTCGGCACCGACTACGTAGACATCTGGTATCTGCACGGCAAGAGCAAGGCGGAGGACCTCACCGACGAATTGCTCGAGGCGCAGCAGATTGCGAAGAAGTCCGGCAAGATCCGCTTCGCGGGCGTGAGCACGCACAGCGGGCACGAGCAGATCATCCCGGCCGCCGTGAAGTGCGGAAAAATCGACGTCATCCTCAGCGCCTACAACTTCACGATGGGCGCCAAAATCGACCCGCTGCTCGCGGCGGCGCACGACGCCGGCGTCGGTGTAGTGGCCATGAAGGTGATGGCCGGCGGTTTCCGCACCAACAAAGAAGGCTCGCCGAACTACTCCATCCTGAAGCGCGAGGGCGCGATGACCGCCGCGCTGAAGTGGGTGCTCAAGAACCCGAAGGTGGATACCACAATCCCGAGCATCACAGACGCCGACCAGTTGGACGAGAACATGAAGGCCGCCTCGGCGAAGTTCTCCGAAGCCGATGAGAAGACGCTCTCCGCGTACCTGGAGGAGATTCGCCCGCTTTACTGCCGCATGTGCGGCTCCTGCGAAGGCGTCTGCCCGAAGGGACTGCCGGTGGCCGACGTGTTGCGGTACCTGACGTACGCGGAGGGTTACGGCCAGTTCGCCCTCGGCCGCGAGCATTTCCTCGCGCTGCCCGAGGAAATCGCCGGCATCCGCTGCGGGGACTGCGGCCAGTGCGCCATTCAGTGCCCGAACGGAGTGCGCGTGCAGGGCCGCCTCATCCGCGCCCAGGAGATCTTCGCATGAACCCCGACGTATCGCGCCGCACTTTCCTCTCTTTCACGGAGCCGAAAGCGCCCGTCAAGTTCGAGTACCGCGAACTGGGCAAGACGGGCGTGAAGATCACCAGCGTAGGTTTCGGCTGCATGATCACGTCGGACCCGAGCGTGATCGAGCGCGCGGCTGACCTGGGAATCAACTACTTCGACACGGCGCGCGTCTACCAGGGCGGCAATAACGAGCGCATGGTGGGCGCGGCGTTGAAGGGCCGCCGGGACAAGGTGATCCTGTCGAGCAAGTCGCTGGCGCGCACGAAGGCCGGCCTTCTCGAGCACCTCGACACGAGCCTCAAGGAGATCGGAACCGACCACCTCGACATCTGGTACCTCCACAGCTTCCGCGATCCCGCCGAAATCAAAGACGAGTTGCTCGAGGCTCAGGAGATCGCCAGGAGCCAGGGCAAGATCCGGTTCAAGGGCATCAGCACGCACATCAACCAGGCCGCGGTGATGCGTGGCGCGCTGGCGAAGAAGCACTTCGACGTGATCCTGACGTCCTACAACTTCGCGATGGACAAGGGTCTGGAGCCGGCCCTCGCGGAGGTGAAGAAGGCGGGCGTCGGCCTGGTCGGCATGAAGGTGATGGCGGGCGGATACCGCGAGATGCCGTTCTATCCGACCTCAGCGGAGCAGCGCAACCGCATGAGGCAGCAAGGCGCGCTGGTGGCCGCGCTGAAGTGGGTGCTGAAGAACAATGACATCGACACCACCGTCCCGAGCATGGTGGACCACGACCAGCTCGACGAGAACATGCGGGCGATGGGCGCCGCCTACACCGAGCGCGACGAGAAGCTGCTCTCGGCGCACCTGGAGCGCATCCGCCCGATCTATTGCCGCATGTGCAACGCCTGCGACGGCCAGTGCTCGCAGGGTCTCCCGGTGGCCGACATGCTGCGCTACCTGATGTACGCGGACGGATACCGGCAATTCTCGCTGGGCCGCGGTGAATTCCTGAACCTGCCGGAGGAAACGAAGGCGGTGCGGTGCTCAAGCTGCACAAGCTGCACCGTGAAATGTCCGAACGGGGTGAGAGTGGCGCAGCGGCTCCGCCGCGCGCAGGAGCTGTTTGCATGAGATTTGTCGTTGCTGTGTTGCTTTTGGTCTGCGCCCTTTCTTTGCAGGCGCAGGCGCCGAGTTGCTCGCTCGTGCCGGGCTGGACGCAGCAGGGCCCGGCACGCAGCTACACGGCGGACAACCTGTTCGAATACATGGACGGCAACGCCGAGGGCTACATCATCTACCGCTTCGTAAAAATGCAGGGCGTGAACTGCGAGGGCGGCGGCGCCACGCTGGTCTTTGATGTTTCCGAAATGGCGGATCCCGAGTGGGCGTACGGAATGTTCGCGGCCAATCGCGATCCGCGCGTGGGAGGCGAGAAGATCGGCATGGCGGGTCAGATCGTACCGCGCAAGGCCATTTTCGTCAAGGACAAGTATTTTGTGGAAGTGAGCAGCTCGAAGGAACAGCCGGATGTGCTCCGCGCCTTCGCGCTGGCGCTCGAGAAAACGATTAGCGGCCGCACCGCCGTGCCGGATGCGCTGTCATGGTTTCCGCCGGCGAGAATGGTCCCGGATTCGATCCGCATGGTCCCGGAGAGCGTGCTCGGCATGCGGGCGCTGAAGCGGGGCTGGGCGGCACAATACGACTTCGGCAAGGCGTTCCTGGTGCCTGAGGACACGCCCGAGTCCGCGGCGGCCGTGATGAACAAGCTCCGCACGCGCATCGCAGACAACAAGCCCGCCAAGCTCGCCGACGAAGGTTTCGAGGCGAACGACAAGTACCTGGGTAAGCTCTGCATTTTCCGCAAAGGGCGCTACATCGGCGGGTTCACCGGTCTCAAAGAAGGTGAAGACGTGGTGGCTGCCAGCGCCAGCCTTGCGGAAAAGGTGCAGTAAAGCTACGCCCGCTTTATCACCGGCTGAGCCGCAACCGCCGCGAGCATCTCGCGCACAGTGCGGCGCGTGACCGGGTGCCGCAGATCCGGCGCAAGCTCCGCCAGCGGTTCGAGGACAAACCTCCGCTCCGCCATCCGCGCGTGCGGCACAATGAGTTCGGCGGTGTCGATCACCGAGTGCCCGTAGAGGATGATGTCGATGTCGATCGTGCGCGGGCCCATCGGTCTGGTTCGCTTGCGGCCAAGCTGCTGTTCGATCTTGTGAATCCGCGCGAGGAGTTGTTTGGGGAAGAGGTCCGTCTCCGCTTCCACGATCAGGTTGAGAAACCAGGGCTGATCGCGGACCTGCTGCGCCTCCGTCTCGTAGATGTGCGACCGGCGAAGAATCGCGAGCCCGGGAGCGGCTAACAGCGCGATGGCCTGATCGAGGTTCTCCTCGCGGTTGCCCAGGTTCGAGCCGAGGGACAGGTACACAGTCTTCATCGCAATCACGTCCTCACAGTGCTGTGGCAGGCCTCAGCCTCCTGCGCTGCGCCGCTGCCTCTCGCGCTCCCAGCCCCACATTCCGCCTTGTATCAGGGCATGGCGTCAGCCGTGCCGCAAAGCTCGGCCAATTACTGGGCTTCAGCCCCCGTGCTCTTTATTTGCCAGGTACGTCTGGTCTTGGTGCTGACGAAGAATGTTCGCGCCGAACTCAGAATCCCTTAGCGGTGGGCATGTGCGCGAATCTTGCGATCACCGGGGGCTAAAGCCCCATTCCTTTCCGTACCGGTGCGGCACGGCTAAAGCCGAGCCCTGATACAAAGCCGATCATCTCCTGATGCGCTCCCAAGTGTACAAACTCCGCGCTGGAGCGATCGCGTCCACGTGGTGGAGACGCGACCCGACCGCTGGTCGGCTCCTCTCGTCCGTCACCAATCCCTAAAACAGACTATTCTGCGGGTCCCGCATGCGGCGCGCCACGCCGAAGTAGTCGAAAGCGCGGGCGGTGGCCACACGCCCGCGCGGCGTCCGGTCGATAAACCCGAGCTGGATCAAATACGGCTCGTAGACTTCCTCGATGGTATCCGGTTCCTCGTCGATCGATGCACCGATCGTGTTGAGGCCCACGGGCCCGCCTCCGTATTTCTCGAGGATGGTCCGCATGATCTTGTGGTCGGTCTCGTCGAGGCCGAAGCGGTCCACCTCGAGCAGGTCGAGCGCGGTCTGCGCGATGCCGGCCGTGATGCGGCCGTCGGCGCGCACCTGTGCGTAGTCGCGGACGCGCCGAACCAGCCGGTTGGAGATACGGGGCGTGCCGCGGCTGCGCCGGGCGATTTCTTCCGCGCCGCCCTCCTCAATCGTCACGTTCAACAGCCCCGCCGAGCGGTTGACGATCCGCGTCAGCTCCTCGACGGTGTAATGGTTCAGGCGGAGCACCAGGCCGAAGCGGTCGCGCAGCGGCGCGCTGATCAGGCCCTGCCGCGTCGTGGCGCCCACAGCGGTGAACCGCGGAATGGCCATGGCGTGCGTTCGCGCGCCGGGTCCGGTGCCGATCAGGATGTCGAGCCGGAAATCCTCGAGCGCCGAGTAGAGAATCTCCTCCACGTCCGGCATCAGGCGGTGGATCTCGTCGATGAAGAAGACCTCGCGCGCGCGCACCTGCGTCAGGACGCCCGTAAGGTCAAGTTTCTTCTGGAGCACGGGGCCGGAGGTTTGTTCGAAACGGACGCCGAGCTCGGCCGAGATAATGGCGGCGAGCGTAGTCTTGCCGAGGCCGGGCGGGCCGCAGAGCAGCACGTGGTCCATGGCCTCGCCGCGCTGCCGGGCGGCGACGATGGCGATGGCGAGTTTCTCCTTGAGGCGGCTCTGGCCGGTAAACTCCTCGAGCAGCCGAGGCCGTAAACTGGCCTCGAACTGGCGTTCGTCTTCCTGCGCCGAGGGGGAAACGATGCCGCGTTCGGGCATGAAAGTTCAGCTTACCATCGGGACGGCTGGGCCGCCTCCGGGTCCGGTGCAGGTTCTGCCCCCGGCGTGATACAAAGGGGAAGTTGCCTCATTCAGTTCGCGTCCTTTTCGTATTTGGAACCCGGCCGGAAGCCATTAAGCTTTGTCCGGTCGTGCGCCACTTGCGCGCGCGGCCGGAGTTCGAGGTCCACGTCTGCGTCTCCGCGCAGCACCGGCACATGCTGGACCAGGTGCTGGCGGCGTTTGAAGTGACGCCGGATTATGATCTCGACATCATGCGGCCGGACCAGACGCTTTCGCAGTCCACTTCGCGAATCATCGCGGCGTTGGAACCGGTGCTGTGCACGTCGCGTCCCAATATTGTCCTGGTGCAGGGGGACACTACCACCACGCTCTGCGGCGCACTGGCGAGCTTCTACCAGCGAATTCCGGTCGGGCACGTTGAGGCCGGGCTGCGTACATTCGACCTCTGGCAGCCGTTTCCGGAAGAGATGAATCGGGTGCTCACGTCCCGTATTACCGCGCTGCATTTCGCGGCCACCGAGTGGGCCGCTTCCAACCTGTATGCGGAAGGTGTGCAGAAAGAGCGGGTGGCGGTGACGGGCAACACGGGCATCGATGCGGTCCTGTATGTGAGGGACAGATTGGAGGAAGGAACCTTGCACGGGCCTGAGTGGCCCGGACTGAACCCTTCAAAGAAGCTGATTGTTGTGACGGCGCATCGCCGGGAGAGCTTCGGAGAGGGCTTCGTTCGGATCTGCTCGGCGCTCGCGAAACTGTCGGAGAGACCCGACGTGCAGATCGTTTACCCGGTGCACCCGAACCCTAACGTTCAGGCGCCGGTGAGACAGTATCTGGCCGGGCGGGAGAACATTATTCTGATTGAGCCGCTCGAATACGTGCCCTTTGTGGACCTCATGCGGCGCGCTTACCTGCTGATCACAGATTCGGGAGGGGTCCAGGAAGAAGGACCCTCACTGGGCAAACCGATTCTCGTGTTGCGCGAAAAAACAGAGCGGCCCGAAGCGGTTCGGGCGGGGACAGTGAAGCTGGTTGGAACCGACGAGGATGCCATCGCCGGCGAGGCCGGCAGGCTGCTCGAAGACCCGGCCGAGTACGATCGCATGGCACGCGTTCACAACCCTTATGGAGATGGCCGTGCCAGTGCTCGGATAGCCGAGCTAACGCTTTCATTCCTGACGGAATACTCCGGCTGATCTGCGCGCACATTTCTCGGAGTATTGCCTCTAAAGGGGCGGGTTTTTAGATGTCTGCAGATATAATGGGGCCAGAAGGGGGCGCTGGTGAGATGAAAACTCCTGGGAGCGCTGGGAAGGTCAAGAAGTCCGGTGTGGACAGCCCGAACGACCTGGTGAGCCTGCTTTCTCAAAAAGTCATCGGTCAACCAGCGGCCATGAAGTACATCGTCCCGTACGTGGAAATGTTCCAGGCAGGACTGTCCCCCGAGGGCCGGCCGGCGGGCGTGTTTCTCCTGTTGGGGCCGACGGGTACGGGCAAGACGAAAACCGTCGAGGCGCTCGCTGACGTGATGCATGGGAGTGAGAAGAACGTCCTGAAGATCGACTGCGGCGAATACCAGATGGAACACGAGGTGGCTAAGCTGATCGGCGCGCCTCCGGGCTACCTGGGACACCGCGAAACGCAGCCGCTGCTAACGCAGCAGAAGCTCAATGCGGTGACGAGCGACAACTCGAACGTTTCCATCATTCTCTTCGACGAGATCGAAAAGGCCGCGCCGTCGCTGGTTCGTCTGCTGCTCGGGGTACTGGACCGCGCGACTCTGCGCCTGGGCGACAACACGTCGGTGAACTTCGAGAACAGCCTGATCTTTCTCACCAGCAATCTCGGCGCGCGGGAGATGATGAAGGAACTGCACCCGGAGTTCGGGTTTGAAGCGGCCGTTGCGCGCACCGACCGGTCCGACGTATTCAACAAGCTCGAGAGCATCGCGCTCGGCTCCGTGCGCAGGAAGTTCTCCCCTGAGTTCGTGAACCGCATCGACGCGGTGATCACTTACCAGCCGCTCGACCACGAATCGCTGGCCACCATTCTGGACCAGCAGATCACCGAGCTGCAGCGGCACGTCAACACACGCCTGGGGGACCGCTACTTCAACATCGAGGTGCCGTTCGAGAGCCGGCAGTTCCTGCTCCGGAAGGGGACCAGCCCGGAATACGGCGCGCGCGAACTCAAGCGCACCATCCACCGCCATCTCACACAACCGCTCGCCACGAAGGTAGCTTCGGGGCAGATCGAGCCGGGCGCCCGCGTGAGGATCGAGCCGGCCGAGGACAAGGAAAGCCTCGTGATCCGCACGCTCGACCACGGCGCCGTGCACACCCCGCAGCATCCCACCGTGCTGCTGGTGGACGACAACCGGGACCTGCTGCGGTTCCTCGAACGACTGATGGCCCAGGCCGACTGGCGGCTGCTGACCGCCGAATCGGCTCGGGAGGCGCAGGAGATCATAGCGGGTCAGGCGCCCAATGCGGCGTTACTCGATTACCTGCTGCCGGACGGCAACGGCGTCGAACTGGGCGTGCTGCTGCAACGGCAGTCGCCGGGCGTGCAGGTGGTGATCATGACCGGGGCGCAACTTTCACCCGAAGAGGAGGCGATTTGCCAGGAATACGACTTCCCGATTCTGCGAAAGCCATTCCTTGCGAATGACATCCTCAACATGATTCGGGCGCGGCTCTTCCGGTCCTCCGCGGCTACTGTCTAGTGGCGTCTCCCGCATTGGCCGGGGCGGGCGCTTCCCAGGTCTCCGCCAGAGTGCGGTGACCGCCGAGCGAGATTTCGAGTCGGAAGCGTACCTGAGGATTGATCCTGCGATAAACGACGCTGCCCTTGCGCAGTTGCGCTGCGGTGAGGTCGAGGCTCCGGCGCTGGCCGCCATCCACGATCTCGAGAACTGCACCGATGGCGCGCGTGACCGGGGCTGATTCGCGGTCCCAGTTCACGTGCAGGTTGTCGCCGTAATCGACGACATACAGGGCGATTGCGTAAGGATCGCGGGCCGACTGCTGCCGCGTGATGCTGTGTACCTCGCGCGCCGTATAGAACCCCAGCAACGCGTAAGCCGACATCGCGCAGAGCACGAGAGGCGCCTGCACCCACCATGAAGCCCAAACAGCCCGCACGGGTATCGCAACGGGTTCGGGGCGAAAAGCGGCGGTCTGAATCCCGGCCGGTGCTGATGGCCGGTGTCTGTCTCGAGCCCGCCGGGGCTGCGGAGCTACGGGTTCCGCAGGCTCTGGCGGTTCGGGAACGCGTGCTTCCTCGGGGACCCGGTCCAGGACGATGACAGTGGGCTCAGGCCAGTCGCTGTGCGGATCGGGCTCGACTTCGTCCCTCGGCTGCGGACCGGCGGCTGCCGGAGCCGCCCAGCCGCGATCGGGCGATGGCGCCGCGAGATGCTTCACGGTTGGCGATGCGTGGTCCGGGGCGCGCGGCGCGAACTCGGGCGGAGCGGCCGATTCGGGCGACTCGACTTCGTCCCGCGGCTGCGGACCGGCGGCTGCCGGAGCCGCCCAGCCGCGATCGGGCGATGGCGCCGCGAGATGCTTCACGGTTGGCGATGCGTGGTCCGGGACTCGCGGCGCGAACTCGGGCGGAGCGGCCGATTCGGGCGCCGCCGGCGCATCAGCGGCGCGAACGGTGAGGCGGCGGTGACCGGCGGCCGGAGGCGGGGGCGGAGTCCCGGTCGCGCGTGCTCCGGCGGACGGCACAGGGAGCGTCTCCGGTTGCGGGGGCTCGGCTGCGTTCGGCTCCGCCAACTCAGGCTCGGGAACCGCGAACTGCGCGACCTGCACGGCGGCAGCGTGTTCAGGATCTGCTGTCGAGGTGGAGGGCTCCGGCCGAGCGTTCGCGAGTCCCGGCTCGTCTGGTTCAGCCGGCGGTTCCTCCGGGTAGGCCGGCACGGCATCGGGCGCGATGTACGTTTTGAGCCACGGGATGCGGAACACGAGGTGACTCTCTTCGGAGCGAAGGCCACCGTCTTCCCAGATGAAGCACGCGGCCTTGGCGCGGAAGATCGACGGCTTGACGACGAGACCGATCTGGCCCGGATCGTGGAAGAACTCGGACATCAGCAGGAGGTCATCGCCGTCGAGCGACAACCCTTTACGCCGGTGTGTGCGGTAAAAACCGACAGCGTAGCTGCTCATCGTGCCGTCGTACCGATAGGGCTCGAGGGTCTCCCGGAAAGTGGCCTTGTCGCTCTCCGAGAGCGAGTAGCAGGGCCCGAACAAGTGCTCCGTCGGAACGTCGAGGCAGCCGTCGATCGTAACGCGGATCACGCCGCGATTCACCGCGGTGCCGATCAGGATCCCGCCCACCTCGTGCGCGCCGCGCCGGAAGAAACTTCGTTCGCGGCTTTGGCTGCGCAAAATCGCCTTCACGACCTCACGGGAGATGCGGACGGACACGGGCTTCCCGGCGACGTACCAATGGTGGTAGGCAACGGAGTCAAGCCGGTCGGTGGCCGCGAAGGTCTGCATGGCAGCGTTCGTTCAGCGTCCAGACAATGGTATTCTGTCCCGCCCCGGAAACTCAAGTGCAAATACAGGCTAGACTTATTCCATGGCCGGGACGCTTTACGTGGTGGCCACGCCCATCGGCAACCTGGAGGACATCAGCCTGCGCGCGCTCCGCGTGCTGCGGGAAGCCGGCCTGATCGCCTGCGAGGACACCCGGCAGACTCGCAAGCTGCTGGAGCACTACGGCATCCAGAAGCAGACCGTGAGTTACCACGAGCACAACGAGACCCTGCGCGCGGCGGAGCTGATCGAAAGGCTGGAGGCGGGCGCCTCGATCGCGCTGGTCTCCGACGCCGGAACGCCGCTCATCTCGGATCCCGGCTACCGCCTGGTGACGCGCGCGGTGGAGAAGGGCATCCGCGTGGAGCCGCTGCCCGGCCCATCCGCGCTGCTCGCCGCCCTTTCCGGGTCGGGTCTGCCGAGCGACGAATTCCATTTCTGCGGCTTTTTACCCGCCCGCGCCGCTCAGCGCCGGAAGGTGCTGCAGCGGCTGAAGGATGAGCCAGCCACCCTGGTGTTCTACGAAGCGCCGCACCGGATTCTCGAGATGCTTTCCGACATCGAGGAGATGCTCGGCGACCGGAGCATCGTCCTGGCGCGTGAGCTCACCAAGCTCCACGAGGAGTTTCACCGCGGCACGGCGGCTGAACTGCGCCGGTCGCGGCTTCCGCTCAAGGGCGAGTTCACCGTCGTGGTGGGAAAGGCGCGGCAAGGCGATGTGGTGGACGATACGCCGATCGCCGAAGCGGTCGAGAAATTCATTCGCAGCGGCATGACGCGCATGGATGCGATGAAAGCCGTCGCGCGGGAGCGCGGGCTTTCGAAGCGCGACGTGTACCGTGAAGTGGAGATCGCGGGCGAGTGAGCCGCCGCTGGTTCCGGGCGGTCCGTGATAGCCTGGATCGGAACCGCTATGAAACGTCTTTTTTTCGTCCTCGCCCTCGCTCCATTCACTGCCTTTGCGCAACTACCCGCTCCGAACCAGGCGGGCGTCGCGATGGGCCACCTCCACATCAAGACCCGCGACGTGGCCGCCCAGCGGAAACTGTGGGTCGATGTGCTCGGCGGCCAGTGCGGCAAGCTCGGCACGATGGAGTTCGCGAAGTTCCCCGGAGTGCTTGTTCTGTGGGAGAAAGGCGAACCTTCCGCCGGATCGGCGGGTTCCATTGTGAATCATCTCGGGTTCAAAGTCCGTGATCTGAAGGACGTGCTGGCGAAGACCCGCGCGGCCGGCATCACTGTAGAGAGCGAGAGCGCCACCGGCGCCTTTCTTCTCGGGCCGGACGCGGTGCGCATCGAACTGATGGAGGATAAGACCCTCACGACGGCCGCGGCCCACCACCACGTCCACTTCTTCTGCTCGGCGCCCGAGGACATCAAAGCCTGGTACGTGAAGATGTTCGGCGCAATCCCCGGCCGCCGCGCCAACTTCGAGGCCGCTGACCTGCCAGGTGTCAACCTGACGTTCGGCCCGTCGCCCAACGGCCCGCAGACCGGAACCAAGGGCCGCTCCGTCGATCATATCGGTTTCGAAGTGAAGGACCTCGAGGCATTCGCGAAGAAGCTCGAGGAGTCGGGCGTGAAGATGGACATCCCGTACCGGAAAGTGCAGTCGCTGGGGGTCGCGCTTGTGTTCTTCACCGACCCGTGGGGCACGTATATCGAACTGACCGAAGGGCTGGACAAGCTGTAGATCAGCCTGCGCTCCTGCCCGCTAACGCTTGAGTGGGTCCTCGACCCACGGAGGCGTCGCCTCCATCAGCCGCCCCAGTTCCGGCTCCAGGCGCTCCATAGCCTGTTTCATGTCCCACGCCACGGTGCGGTAGCTGAAGTGGCCTTTCACGCCGCTCCGCACGCGGCAGATGTACTCCGCCTCCGCGAAATCCATCTTGAACAGGAATCGCGAGCGCATGCCGAAAGGCGTGAGGTAGTGAGAGCCCGGCTCCGGCAGCCGGGCACGCGTTTCCGCAGCCTGCTCCATCGCCGAACGGTACTCCCGTGCCATGCCGGCCTCGATGACTGAGTGCGGCAACTCATAACCCAGCTCCGTGGTGAACGCCTGCCGGAACTGGTGGCAGCGGCGGTGCCGGTGCAGGTCGCGGTAGGCGCCGATGTCCATGACGATGTCGTAGACGTAAGGTCCGCCGCGGAACTCGCGCAGCAGTTCATCACGTCGGTTGCGTGAGTGGAGCGCGACGTCGATAACCTCGGACCGGCGAGGCTGAGGCCAGCCGCGTGCAATCTCATAGAGCTCGCGGTAGGGCCGGTCTGTCACGGGATAGAGCAGCGTCGCCACGATGTCCGCCTGCTGGTCACCGGGCCGCAGCAGGTCCACCCGCGCCGGCTCGATGCCGGCCCGGGGAGGCAGGTTCTCGGCCGCCCAACGGCGGAGGTCCGCCCGAGCCCCGGCGACGTGAGCATCCGCCTCGGTATGCCGCGCCAGCGTTGGACACAGGGGCTCGGCCTCGCCCTCGGTCCAAATGCAATCGGGCGGCTGCGCACAGGCTTCGGCGATGTCTTCCGCGATTCCGCGCAGCTCGGCATACTCGGACGCCTTGAGCCGCCGGATCTGCTTCTCGAGCGTACGGATGCTGGCCACCTGGCCCACGTTTGTCGGCACGCCGAAGAACAGGAGGTAGCGAGCCACGTCAAAGGCTCTTGCCGCGATGTTGCGCTCATACGCGTCCGGCTTCATCTCGGCGGGGCGGGGAAGACGCGAGCGCAGGTGCGCGGCAACCGCCGTGTGCACGCGCTGGTAAGCGGCGAGCGACTTTTCGCCGGCGTTGCGGTACAGCTCCGCCTGCGCCGGCGAGAACTCTCCCGGCGTGATGCAGCCGGAGCGCGAGAAATCCTGGTAACGGGAGGATTTTGCCTGCCCGTCCCACAGCGGCTCGTCCTCGATTTCCGTTGCCGCCAGCTCGGAAATGCCCTCGAAACACAACACCGTGTGGCCCAGGTCGGCAATGGAGGCGTGGCCGTATTGAAAGTAGAAATGCTCGAGGAATTTCTGGGAATCGTGCGACCGCACCCACGCGATGGAATCGCGGATCGAATCAGGCGAGCGGCTGTACCGGGCCAGCGCATAGGCGCACTTCTCGGGCGGCATCGGCGCAAGAGCAACCACTCGCTTGGGATCGTGCGGCATGACCCGCTATCATAGCCTGATTAACGCCCGCGGGACACGGCTCGCACGGATCGGGTCCTGCCCGCGGCGGTTGCGGAGGATGTGTGCAGATCAAGATCAAGCGGCTCCACGCCGGAGCGTTCCTGCCAGAATACGCGCACGGGCAGCACGAGGATGCCGGTCTCGACCTGCGCGCCGCCGAGGATGCCATTCTTGCGGCGGGAGAGCCGACGACCGTGGGAACCGGGCTCGTCATCGAACTGCCGCCCGGATTCGAGGCTCAGATCCGGCCCCGCAGCGGGCTGGCCCTCAAGCACGCCATCACTGTGCCGAACAGCCCGGGGACCATCGATCCCGGTTACCGCGGCGAAGTCCGGGTGATCCTGCTGAACCTCGGGCGGGCTGCCTACCAGGTGCAGCGGGGAGACCGCATCGCGCAGATGGTGATCTCCCGCTACGAACAGGTGGAGTGGGAAGAATCCGAGCTCAGTGAGACCACACGCGGCGCCGGCGGCTTCGGGTCATCGGGGAAGTGAGTGGAAGGGGAAGCGCTACGGCTGCGGGCTTGCTCAGGCCTTTGAATCGACCAGGATCATCTCGAGCTTCGAGATGAGTGGCGGAAGGTCAGTCGAGATCGTGTCGCAGACACGGTCGAAATCGATGTCAAAATACGCGTGAATCAGTCGGTGCCGCATGCCGACGATATCCGCCCAGGGGATTTCTGCGTAGCTCGCGTGGGTGGGCGGGCTGACCTTCGATGCCGCCTCCCCGACGATTTCGATGCACTTTACCAGCGCCAGCGTCAGCACCCGATCTCGGGCCAGTTCGTTTGCCGTCCGTCCGGCCGCGTAGGTCACAGCATCCCGCGCGGCATCCAACATGTGGAGGAGGCGAGTCCGGTCACTGGGCGACATACTGGACCACCGAAGTCCGCAGTACGTCGTCGCGGAAATAACGGCTAAGCTCGTTCGGCGTACGGATGTCCACCCTGCGGCCACCCAGAATCGGGGACAACTCGCGCTCCATGGCCGCCATCCGCAAGTATCCGACCCGCTCGCCAGGTTCAAACTCGACCAGAACATCGACGTCACTGGCATCCGAAAAACAGTCTGTCAGAATAGACCCGAACAAGGCGAGCCGCCGAACGCCATTGCGGCGGCAGAACGCTGCGACTCGCTCCGGGCAGACGTCTATGTGGCCGATGGTCATCCTGAGATCATTATGGACCTGCGGCTACCGCTTTGTGCCCGGACCTTCCGCGGGAACGCGAGCACGGGAGGCGCAGATCCTGTCGGAGCATCCAACATCCCCCGCCGCGACAAGCGCCATGCGCGGCCGACTTGCCGTCCGCGCGACTGGCGATTCCACTCTTGATGAGCATCTTGTAGACTGTAAGGTAGTTGGATCCATGCCGCAGAGCCTAATCATCTCCGACCCCAAGGTCATGATGGGGAAGCCGGTCGTCGCCGGTACCCGGATCACCGTCGAACTGGTTCTCGAGAAGTTGGCGGCGGGGGAGAGCGTTGAGCAGATCCTGTCGGAGCATCCCCGGCTCACCGCAGAGGGTATCCGCGCGGCAATCGCTTTCGCCGTCGAGGTCCTGCGCGCCGACGTCGTTTACCCGGTGGAGAAGCTCGCCGGGTGAGGATCGTCGCGGACGAGAGTATCGATAGACAGATCGTTGAACAACTGCGAGCCGGCGGCCACGCGGTGCTGTTCATAGCCGAGTTGGAACCCGGTATCGAGGATGAAGCCGTTCTCGCGCGCAGCCGGGAGCAGGACGCGATTCTACTGACCTCGGACAAGGATTTCGGCGAGCTGGTGTTCCGGCAACGCCTTCTCCACAGCGGCATTCTGCTCGTTCGGCTGGCGGGACTTAAGCCGGACGTGAAGGCTTACCTGGTGGCGTCCGTGGTCGACCTCCATGCCGAGGCGTTGAGACTTGGGTTCTCCGTGCCCACGAAACGCGCTTTTCGCGTTCGCAAGCCGGTCTGAGCTGGCGCCGATCGCGTGGGTCGGGGTTCCAAGGAGATGGCGCGGGTATCTGCTGATTCCAAACCGGGTGGGTTGGTGGACGGCATGGGATTCGAACCCACGACCCCGGCGTTGCGAACGCCGTGCTCTCCCAGCTGAGCTAGCCGCCCACACCTGAAACGCTGTCCTTCAATATAGCATCTCGGCTCTTTGAAGTCAGCGCCCGACGACCGCTGCTCCGGCGGCCGACTGCTCGCTTTGCGCGGCCCCGGCGACAGCGCGCCGGCTCGCCCAATAGCGCTTCATGCGCTCCGAGACCTCGCCCCGCTCTTCGGCGCTCATACCCTTTCGGCCGCGACGTCCAACGATTTTCGTGCGACCGATTCCGTCTTCCGAGGACTGAAGCTGCTCAAGAGACTCGATGAGCTTATCGAGCCGCTTCCGCTCTTCGTGAAGAGTACGAATGGTCTTGTAGAGATCCACCGGTACCGGGCCTCCCGATCGACGTTATCGTATAACGAATTTCGAAAGGAATCCAGTACTAAATGTCCTATTCGTTACTATCAGCGGCTTAGAAAGGGCCAGTGGCCGATGTAGTGGACCCCGTATTTCTTTCCGAAATACCAACCTGCCGCCGCCGCGATCGCCAGCACCACGCCAATCCAGGGCAGCGCTTTAGCCCATGGGAATCGCCGGTGCTCCCGGTGCAGAACCAGCAGGTAACCCGCGAAAATGCCCACGTAGAACAGCAGGCACATGGGCACGGCGAACAGCATCATGTTGAAAACATCGGGTGTCGGGGTTACCACCGCGGCAGTAATCGTGATGAGCAGGATGGCGTACCGGCTGTTCCGGATCAGGAAGCCCGGGGTGACGATCCGCAGCAGGGTCAAAAAGAAAATCAGGATCGGCAGTTCGAAAACCAGCGCGACCCCGAGCATTACGTTGACAAACAGGTCGAAATACTCGGTGACGGAGACCATCGGCTGGATGTGAATATCCCTGCCAATGCCGAGCAGAAACGTCAGACCATAGCGAAACGCGACAAAGTAGGCGAACAGGCCGCCCGTAATGAAAAGGCCGGCCGAGCAAATCACGAAAGGCGCGGCCCACCGGCGCTCCTTACGGTAGAGACCTGGCGCGATAAAACCCCAGACCTGGTACAAAACCCAAGGTGAAGCCAGGAAGACCGACGCCAACATCGGGAGCTTCACCCAGACCGTGCTGAACGTCTCCATCGGCGTGATCTGCGCCAGTTTCTGCTGGAACCCCAGGGTGCGGAGGGCTTCCATGGCCGGCGCACTGACTATGTTCCACAGGTCGTTGGCGAAGATCAGGCTGAGCAAGAACGCGACGCCTACCCCCGCCAGCGCCTTCAGGATGCGGCTGCGAAGTTCCTCGAGGTGCTCGAGGAACGACATCCGCAGCATGCCGTCTTCTTCATCGTCTCCGTCGTCGCCGCCACCCCCGCCACCGCCGGATCCCGTGACTCCCTTGCCGCCCCCGCCGCCCTGACGGGCAGGCGCGGCAGGCGGCGGTTCGGTCGCTACACGCGCGCTCGAGGCTGTGGCGCCAGCCGCCGAAGACACCTGTTGGTCTTCGCTCTGGGATTCTCCGTAGCTATCGTAATGGTCGGCTACGCCCGGCTCGGGCGGGCGCGCCCCGGTGTCATCTTGCTGCAAAACCTGCCTCTATTCGATGGATTAGGCGGAGTGCGGGCCGTCTGCCGGTTTCACCGCGGGATCCGACGGCGGATCCTGATGAGCCGCTTCGTGCGTGCTCGCGCTCACGGTGGTCTGGACCGTACCTTCCGGCGATGTGCCCTGACCGGATTCGGCGCCCTGAGTTGCGGATGCGCCTACTGTGGTTGATTCTGATGCGGTGGACTCGTTGGAAGAGCCGTAATCGTGGCTGCCCCCATAGTAGGAATCGTAGCTACTGGAATCGTAATTGTAATTCGAAGGATTGTAGCTACTCGTGATTTCCTTGATCGAATGATCCTCCCGCTCCAGGCCGCTCAATTCCCGGTCGAAGGTAGCTTTGAGCTCATTCGAGGCTCTCTTAAACTCGGTCAGCGCTTTACCCAGCGTCCTGCCGAGTTCCGGAAGCTTCTTCGGCCCGAAAAGGAGCAGGGCAAGAAGAAAAATAAACACCGTTTCTTGCCAGCCCAGGGGACCCATACTCCTCCTTCTTGGTGGTTGGACTCCTTTATGATAAGGGCCGCCAAACCGCTGAGTCAACCGAAGGGCCCGTCATCCAGGCATTTACGAGGACCGCGACAGAGGCCAGCACGGCCGTTTCGACCCGCAGAATCAACGGCCCCAGCGATATGGGGGTCCAACCGGACTCGCAAGCAGTCCGCCGTTCCCCGGCTGTCCAGCCGCCTTCGGGCCCGGTCAGCAGCAGGACCCGATCCTCCGGGTTCCGCACGGCCGGCACGGCGGAGAGCAGCGGTATTCCGCCCGTTTCGTCCAGGGAATACCGGAGGGGCGCCGCCATCGCCACGGCGCACTCGAACCGCATGGGCGCCGCGATTTCCGGCATCCGGCTCCGCCGCGCCTGCTGACTGCTCTGCCGGACGATTCTCCGCCAGCGCTCCATGCGCTTCAACGCCGCCTGGGCCAGACCCACCTCCGAACGCGCCGCCTCCACCGGGATGAACGCCTCCACGCCGAGCTCTGTGGCCTTCTCCAGAGTCCATTCGAACCGGTCGAATTTCGTGAGCGCCGCCAGCACCGTGACGCGCACCGGGGGCAGGGTGGGGGGAACCTCATCGAGCGCGCGGAAAACTACCTCGCCTTCCCTGGATGCTTCGACCTCGGCCAGCCAGACGGACGAATTGTCGCAGATCTCGTACTTCTGGCCGGGTTCCGCCCGCAGGACCTGGCGCAGGTGCCGCGCATCCTCCCCGGTGAGGCACGCGCGACCGTGCCGCAACTCGTCAACGAAGAACCGGCGCCGTGCCATAATGGTGCCTCGAACCATACATGATCGCTCACCTGCGGGGCACACTTCTCGAAAAAAAACCTAATGAGGTCATCGTGGAAGCGGGCGGCGTCGGCTATGACGTGCTCATCCCCGTGTCCACCTTTTCCGCCTTGCCCGAACCCGGCGCCGAAGTGCGGCTTCGCGTCTATACGAATGTCCGCGAGGACGCCATCCAGCTCTACGGCTTCTCGACGCGGGACGAAAAGCTCGTGTTCGAAAAGCTCATCACGGTGAGCGGAATCGGTCCCAAGCTGGCCATCACGGTGCTTTCGGGTCTGGCGGTGGCGGACCTGACCGCCGCCATCCGTGCGGGAGAGGTCGCGCGCCTGGTGCGCATTCCCGGCGTGGGCAAGAAAACGGCCGAGCGCATCGTGCTGGAACTACGGGACAAGCTGCCGGCTGTGGCTGCTGAGGCCACGGCGGCGGCCGGTCCCTCAGGTCCTGTCGCTCTCACCGCCCTCGAGCAGGATGTGTTGTCAGCGCTGCTGAATCTCGGCTGCAGCGCAACGGCAGCGGAGGCTGCATTGAAGAAGGCCGAGGCGGGCGGGGGCGTCGCCGGCTTCGAGCAGCTCTTCCGGCGCGCTCTCGATCTCGTGCGGTAGATGCCGCGAAGAACGGAGCCCACGACCCAAGTGTTGGCGGGCTTCAGCGCGCGATCCGCAGCTCGATGACGCCCTTACCCCACACCGTCTGCCGGCCGATGCCGATCCATCGCGCGGCGCGCAAGTAGGGGAGGAACTCCGCCAGCTCCCCTTCGTACTCCGCTTCGCCGACGAAGCCGCCGAGGGGATGCCTGTCGCCGCTTCGGGCGCTCTTTCGCTCCGCGTCACTGAAGCCGAGAGTGCACTTTGTCATGCGCACCTGCGCGGCACGCTCTCCCATGCCCTTGAAATCTATCTCGAGCGGGCCTTCGCCGTAGAGCGCGCGCAGCGTGCTCAGACGGTCGCGAATCCGGCCGAACAAAACGCCGAACTCGGGCCGCGTGGCCAGCAGTTGCCCATGCTTCAGTTCGGTCGGCGTGACGAACCGGACTGCAACCTTCGCGACAGCCTCGGCATGCGGCGTCAGGTCCAGATGAATCGGCGCGAGCAGCTCGGTCGGCGCGAACGAGTCGTTGCGGTAGACAATTGCGGCGGGCTTGCCGGCCGCATCGAGTTGGTCCACACGGTCCAGCTTCGCCCTGCCCCGACGCGGTCCGATGCCCTCCTTCGCAACCTGCGCGAACGCAAGAACGAAGTAGACGACAGCCTGATCCTTCAAATCGAACAGGTGCACGTCGAACGAGAAAGGCCGCCCGGGCTCGATAGTGGCGCCATCCAGGTGCGCGGCGCGGAAGACGAAAGGACGCGGCCAGTCATGCAGCCCGCTCGGCCCTTCGTGCATGATCGCCGTCGGCTCGAAGACGCGGGCGTAGGCGCAGGTGGCCCGCTCCTGGCACGCGCGCTCGTCGTGGCAGTCGGAGACACAGACCATCTGCCGGAAAATGGAGCCGAACGCTCCGCGCACGATATTGCCGCTCTTCCCGGGCGGGAAGTAGATCGAATCCTGGGCAACGAAGTTCAGCCGGAACGCCAACAGCTCGAAGCTTGGCGGCGGCTCAGGCGCCGGCGCCGGTGCCTCCATGGTTTCCAGTTCCCGAATCGCTTCCGCTCCGTCCACCGGTTCCTCTCGCAACCTTACAAGAGTAACGCAAAAGCTGCCGGAAGGAATCGCCGGGTCGATGCTAAAATGCACGGTTCGGCCACAGGCCCGAATCAACGCGATGAAACATCCTTCTCTTGCCGAATTTCCAGTCATCATCACCGTCCCTCTCCTCTGGGGAGACCAGGACGCCTTCGGCCACGTCAACAACGTCATGTACCTGCGCTGGTGCGAGACGGCGCGTGTCGAGTACCTCATCAAAGTCGGCCTTTGGAACCTGCCCGCAGAGGGGGTTGGCCCAATCCTGGCGAGCCTGACCTGCGATTACCGCCGGCCCCTGAATTTCCCCGATACAGTGCACGTCGGCGCGCGCGTCACCCGCATCGGCAACAGCAGCTTCCGCATGGAGCACCGCATCATCAGCACTGCGCTCGATGCCGTGACCGCCGAGGCGCACTCCACCATCGTCGTGTTCGATTACAGGCGCAATAAGTCGGTTCCCGTGCCTGAACAACTGCGCAACACCATCGAGCGGTTGGAAGGACGCGTCTTCGAGCGTCCGGCCGCAGTGTAGCCGCGGGCGGGAGCGCGGCACCGCGGCCGCACGCGCCGCAGCCCTTGCGGGCGTGCACGCGAGACCGTAGGGTGTGCGACAAGAAAGTTGGGATTCTGTAGTGTCTGAATCAAAGCTCGTAAGAGCGCAAGAGCGTAGCCCATGGCGTGAGCCATGGGGAGTCGCCGGATTCATGCAGCCCCGGCACGGGGCGAAAGATCGCGACGTCGCCATCTTCCGCCCCCTCCGGGGGCTTTTCCGGACACGCCGCTTTTCCCATGGCTCACGCCATGGGCTACTCTCTGTCGCCCTCCGGGCTGGTGTAGCGTCCTTGCGTACCACTACGCTCAGATACCCGCGTTTTCCTTCGGAATTCGGAATCTCGCCGCTTTCAAGTCGTGCAGGCGAGACCGTATCGCGGATGAAGGCGGCGCGCTTTTTGGGGTATACTCCGAAAAACACCCGATAAGTCAGAGAGGGGCGGGCCGCCGGGCCGAATCTGTCCCAGCTATGTGTCGCAGTAGTGTGTGCGCGTGTTCACGTTCGAACGGGGTTAGAGATGATTCGGCGATCCGCCGGCCAGCCAGACATGCCTTTGCGCCTCCGCGAAGCGGCACGGGATGCACTTGCGAACCCGCAGATTCTTACCGCCGCTTTGCCCGAAGGGCGGCGGGAGCCGTGGTCCGCGGTGGCCGGGTGCTTGGGGTATCCGTTCGCCGCGGGCACTGAGTTCGAGACCTTTCTCGGGCACGCCTCGAGAATCGCCTCCCGCTACATGACCTCCGAGATGAAGGCCTTGTGCCGCTCCCTCAGAACCCGCCGAGGTCCGGCAGCCGTCCTGTTCCAGGGAATGCCCCTCGACAGCGTCCTGCCAGCGCCGCCGGCTGACGGCGCGCGCCCGGCAGGCAAACAGGCGGTCAGTGAGGCTGCGATTCTCGGAGTCGCTTGCAGGCTCGGCGAGGTTTTCTCCTACCGCCAGGAAAACAACGGAGCACTCTGTCACGAGGTGGCCCCGGTCCCCGGTCACGAGACGTCCAATTCGAGCATCGGGGAGTTCGAACTCGCTCCCCACTCCGACGTGGCCGCGGCGCCGGACGAATGCACCCCCGAGTTTCTGGCATTGCTCGGGCTCATCAACGAGGACCGGGCCGAGACCGTGTTGCACATCGTCGATGAGGTCGTCTGCAAGTTGCCCGACGAACACCTGGAGTGCCTGGCGCGACCCGAGTTCCGGTTCCGCTATCCCGAATCGTTCCGCATCCCGGGCGGACCCGCCTTCTCGCCTCCGCGGCCCATTATCGGCCTGCGCCGGCGCCGGCTCACAATCGCTTCTTCGAGCTCGGAAGTGATCGCCTGTACGGCAGACGGCGAGCGTTCGCTCGAGTTCTTCCGCGCGCTGCTGTGCGGTATGCCCGGACACCGTTTCCCGATCGCGCCGGGGGACCTCATCATCTTCAACAACCGGCGCGTCCTGCACTCGCGCACCGCCTTCACGGGCAGCCGCTGGCTGCAACGCGTCTATGTCCGGACCGACCTCGGCGCACTGCGCCGCATCACGGCCAGCAGAAACGGCGAACGCGTGTTCGACGCGACGCGCTTCGGGCCGCGTGCCTCGGCAGCCGCGGCCTCCTGAGACTCACTCCGTCCGGAGCGCCGGGAGCAGCACCGGGAAGCTGTTGATCCCCTGTAACCAACTCCTGCCTGCCTGGAGGACTTCGAGCGCGAATGTGGCCGAATTTATTGAGGGAGGCGGTGCTCGTTCGACAGCCGGGCCTTCGGGAAGCGCTTCGGTCGGGCGCTCTGGAACGAAATGGTGTACCGTGTTCCCCGTGGAGGGCTTCATGACTCGCAGACAACTGCTCCTGGCCGCCGGCGCCTCGGTTGCGGCCGCTCAAACCAGCCTCAAATCGAAGGCAAAGAAGAACCTCAAGCTCGGCGTCTTCACGAACGTCTACTCGCGGTTTCCCGTTGCCGAAGCCGCGGCAAAAATTCGCGCGCACGGATTCGAAGGAGTCGTGCTCGAGTACCGCTTCGCGGACGTGCGCTTCGATCCGAACGCCCCCGATTGGGGCGCCGCTGCGAAAATCGTGGACACGCTCGGCGCCGCGGGCTTGAAGATCGCGTGTCTGGCCGGCTACTACAACGTCGTCGCTCCCGATCCTGATGAGCGCAAGAAGGGCGAGGCCGCCTTCCGCTGCCTGGTCGAGAACTGGCGCAAGCTCGGCAGCCCGATTGTCGCCACCGAGACCGGCACGCTCAACCGCAAGTCGCAGTGGCTCGAGTCTCCGGAGAACGCCGGCGAGCCGGCCTACGAGTCATGCCGCAAGTCGCTCGCGGAACTCGCGCGCGTCGCGGCTGGCTCCGGCGCGGTGGTCGCTATCGAGCCGTACTGGCGGAACATCATCGACTCTCCGGCCCGCGCCGGCCGCCTGTTCCGCGACGTCAATTCCCCGGCGCTCAAGCTGGTGATGGACCCCTGCAATTACTACAGGCCGGCCGACCTCGATCGCGTGCAGCCCATCCTCCGCGAAGTCTTCGAGCGCGTGGGGCGGCAAACCGTCATCGCGCACGCCAAGGATGTCAAGCCCGCGCCGGACGGTCCCGATCTCCCCGCCGCTGGTCTGGGGGTAATGGACTATCCGTTGTTCCTGCGGCTGCTCGCCGGCCTCGATCGCGAGATGTTCCTCGTCGTCGAGCATCTCGGCTTCGAAGACGTTCCCCGCGCGCGAGACTACGTCCTGGCGCAGTTCGAGAAGATATGAGGCGAGTGGGACAGGCCTCCTGGCCTGCCGTTCCGACATGTTTCAGCGCTTCGTAGACAGGCCAGGAGGCCTGTCCCACTTTCTGCTGTTTCTTGGGGCCCGGTCAGATCTGGAAGTCCAGTTCGAAGCCTTCGCGGTGTTTCTTCCGCGTCACCCTCAGATTCGCGTTTTCCTGGATTACGAGCGAATGCGGTGGAACGCTGGTCGTCAGGAAGACACTTGCCCCGATGGTGCTGTGCGTGCCGACCACCGTGTCGCCCCCCATGATCGTGGCGCCGGCGTAGATCGTCACGTAATCTTCGATGGTGGGATGGCGTTTTTGGCCGCGTAGCGACTGCCCCGCCGCGAGCGATTTTGCGACCAGTCCCACGCCTTGATACATCTTGACGTGGTTGCCGATCGAAGTCGTCTCGCCCACGACGGTGCCGGTGCAGTGGTCCACGAAGAAGTGTGAACCGATCCGCGCGCCCGGGTGCAGGTCCATGCCCGTGCGGGAGTGCGCCCACTCGGTCATGATGCGCGGAATGAGCGGGACATCCTCAACGTAGAGCTCGTGCGCGAGCCGCTGCACCGCAATCGCCTCGATGAACGGATAGGCAACGATCACTTCTTCCCGGCTGAGCGCGGCAGGGTCTCCGTTGTACGCCGCTTCGGTGTCGGTGTGGAGCAGTTCACGCACCGCGGGCAGGCTGTCGAGGAGCTTGTTCGTGAGCGCGTGTGCCGCCTGGCGAAGCGCCTTCTTCTGAGAACCGGCCGGAGGATGGTATTCAAGGCTCCTGTGAATCTCCACCTCCAGTCTGCGATGCACCGAGTCGAGCAGCGCCGCGGTCTGGTCTTTTATCTCCGAAGAGTGGATCAGCTTCTCGTCGAAGTAGCCGGGAAACAGCAGGCGCAGCAAATCGACCGTGATGTTCGTAATCGCGCGCTTGGAAGGCAGGTTCTTCCCGTCGAGGTGATTGATGGCGCCGAGGCGAGCGTAGGAGGCCAGCAGTCGCTCGGTCAACTCGGCCGTGGTCAACTGCATGGCTGCTTCGTCGTGCGGCAGCGCCTGCGATGCGGCCGCCGCGGAACCTGCTCCCTTCGTTTGATCACGGCTCATAAGAAGGACAACCGGAGATTAACCCACTATCGTAGCGAATATCACGGCGGAGCTATGTCGGGGGTGCGCGACTTGAAAGTGGCGAGACTCCGAATTCCGAAGGAAAACGCGGGTATCTGAGCGTAGTGGTACGCAAGGACGCTACACCAGCCCGGAGGGCGACGGAGAGTAGCCCATGACGTAAGCCGTGGGAAAAGCGGCGTGTCCGGAAAAGCCCCCGGAGGGGGCGGAAAATGGCGACGTCGCGATCTTTCGCCCCGTGCCGGGGCTTGGTGAATCTGGCGACTCCCCATGGCTCACGCCATGGGCTACTCTCTTGCGCTCTT